>Ga0308157_10001212_pt1 | contig 57483 bp, 58 predicted proteins | sample PhyBR1_FD_201035 | JGI IMG/M metagenome (GOLD analysis project Ga0308157, IMG submission 201035) | Phyllosphere microbial communities from UC Gill Tract Community Farm, Albany, California, United States - DLSLB.R1 | ecosystem: Host-associated > Plants > Phyllosphere > Unclassified | place: USA...
TAATAAAAAACCAAACCTTTTATCAAAAAGATTTGGTTTTACCATAGAAATCGAAATGGAACACGCTCTTCCATTCCGAATGCAGCGCAGCGGAGTTGAGGAATCTCAAATTCAATCAATGCTGTGGATAAGAGATTTCTCCCTTTGGTCGGAATGGAAAAACGCTCTTCCATTCCGAATGCAGCGCAGCGGAGTTGAGGAATCTCAATGTGGTATAACGATTTCTACTCCTTTAAGATGGAGATCATTATGATTTATGTCCGTTTTGTCTCAATAATTAATGTTTTTATTGAGGATAATTAAGATAGCTTATCAATTAAATGTCCTGATAGTGCAATTATGATTCAGGGAATAACTGTGTAAAGTATTCCATAAACCTACCCAAAATTAATGGTCTTCAGGATGTTAACTATCGAACTGGCAATATACTGGATACCTATGGCAATGACGATAAACCCGATGATGCGTGAAATAGCAACAATACCCGAGGCGCCAAGAATGCGGGAAAGGTAATGGGAGCTGCGCATGATAAGGAAGATGACAAGCGCTACCGATGCCATAGCGGCACAGGCAATAATCTGGTCTTGTATGGATTCCTGGTAATCTTGGTACATGGCGATGAGGAGGGAGATCGATCCCGGCCCTGCCAGCATGGGTATGGCCAGTGGGGTAAGGGCAATATCATTGCGGCGCTGCGCGTCATTCTCTACTTCTTTATTCACGCCGCGGCTCCTGCTGAATTTCCGGTTGAGCAGGGTAAAGCCCGAATTTACGATGATGAACCCTCCGGCAATACGCAAAGCATCGATACTGATGCCGAAAAAGGCCAGTACATATTGCCCTACGAAAAAGGAGATAATCATGATAATGAATACGTTTACGGCTGCCCAAAAGGAGATGCGTTGGCGTTCGGCAACAGAGTCGTCCTGCGTGAGTCCCACAAATATCGGCACCGCTCCAAGGGGGTTGATTACCGAGAAAAGCGCGGCAAAAATGTAGATGAATAATTCCATGTTGGTGTTAGTTTGTACGTAAAGTTATGCAATTAATATTGCTAAAGAAACCCCGCTACAATTTTTCACCCTAATAGTTACAGATTCCCGATTGCGGATTTAAGCGAAACATATGCATTTCCAGAGGCGTTGTTTCTCCCGTTTTTGTTGAAAAAAGAAGCATTAACATAACTAAAAAAAGAGAGAGGATAGTGTCCTCTCTCTCATTGTAAACAATAAAACCAACCAATTAAAACCTTACACCTATAGGTGACTGGTTTTGCTTCTATAAGTAACCTTAGTGTCTTGTCGCTATGACCCGGTTCCTTTTTAATTATTTCGTTAATGTTTAATATATGCTATTCACCTGATGCCGCTTTTAACGCGGAAACTACGCGAAAGCTGTTCTGTATAAAGTCTTTTCTTTCTGTACACCAGGAGATTTACAGGACAAATATACAGGGTGGATTTTTAGCGGCATAAAAAATGAGGTGAATGGCATTTTTGTATAGGTGAATGGTAAACCCCTTAAGTTTGGATATATTTGTAGAAAACCTGTCTTATGAAAAAACTTATCGCACTATTTTTAATATTTACGGCAGTATCCTGTATTAAAGGCCCGTTGAATGAAAGCTATGAATTTAAAGACAACCGCTGGGGAGTAACCGATGTGAAGGAGTTCAAGTTTGAGATTAAAGAATATACTACGTTTAAAGGCCTGGTGCTTACATTGTCGCATGTGCATGAGCCGGGCTATGACGCAATACCTTTGCTGATAAAGATATCCGGCCCGCAGGGAAATGAAGAACTACCCCTGGATATCGAACTGAAAGGCCCGGGCGGCAAACCCAACGCGGAATGTCTCGGAGATATATGCGACCTTGGCTACTATGTAAAGAAAGACTGGAAGCTTTCCAAAGGCAGCTATACTATAACTGTTGAGAATAAATTCCCCGTTGCAGCCTACCTGCCGAATATTATTGCAATGAAGATGACCCTGGACTAAAAAAGCAGCGTTTGTTTTATATTTCTTACATTTACATAATTCGGTTTGATAGCATCTACTAATTTACAAAGAATTTAAATGAAAAAAGTTTTAGTTATCCTGCTGTTAATAAGCTGCTTACCTCTTTTTTCGCAATCGGTTTCCGGATATGTATATGATGACGCGGAGAATAAGCCTTTGGAAGGCGCGTTCGTTTATCTGGATGGTACCACGCTTTCGGCAAGCACCGACGCAAAGGGTTTTTTTAAGATAAATGCCGGCCAGAAGTATAACTCCGTATTGGTAATCAGTTATATGGGTTATGAAAACCTGCGCATTCCGGATCCTTTCAGCTATGATAAACCGATTAAAGCAATGCTGAGGGAAGATGCGATCAATCTTAATGAAGTAGTGATTGACAAAAAGAAAGGTCCTTTCAGCCGGAAACAGATGTTGCAGGTGTTCCGGGATGAATTCCTGGGACAGTCAAAAGCAGGGCGCTCCTGCAAGATCGAGAACGAAGAGGATGTACGGCTTTATTACGACCTGTCTGACAATACGTTGTATGCCGAAACAAAAAGGCCAATACGTATTGTAAACGAACGGCTGGGTTATAAGATACTATTCGACCTGGCCGGATTTGCTGTAAAGTATAAGGTGAAAAGCCTTGAACCCATGTATATTGCCAGTAGTTTTTTTGCAGGAACGACAGCGTTTACCGATATAGCAAAAAAGAAAGATAAAGCTGAAAAGCTGCGCAGGGAAGCCTACCTTGGGTCAACGGTGCATTTGATGAAAACGCTTGTAAATGAAGACTGGCAAAAGCAAAAGTTTGGGTTTTATGTTGGCAGCTTTCCCGATAACCCCCGAGATTATTTTAAGGTTAAAGATACCCTTGAGTTTAAGAAAGTGTCGATTATAAAAATACCCGAAAAGGGGTCAACTCAGGAAAATGTTTTTCCCGGCAGGCCTTTAAATCCCGGTTCAAAATATGGTGATGTATCGTTTAATTTGCTGTATGATAAGAAGGAGCAGTCTTCACTTACCTTTAATAACGGCTTTTTTTATGTTGATCCTAATGGTTTATTCTTCCCGCTTTCGGAAATTACTTTCGCAGGCCACATGGCCAGTTTGAAGGCCGGTGACCTGCTGCCTGCCGATTATATCTATAAGTAGTGAAAGCTATTTGCAATAGGTCAATACAGTTTTGCCGCCAATCTCATCGGGAACGGTAAGGTAGAGTTTGCCTTCAGAAAGCTTTGCCTGTAATGTATCAATACTTTTTTGGGCATCGTCATTTACAATCTTAAGGTACTGCAGGCCATTTTTGTTTTCAATGCTGTAAATCCCGCTGGCAACTTCCCCTGCCATAGATTGTTCTATGTAGTTTCCGGTTTTAAAGGCTATAGAGCCGTCTTTATATGCCTTTAGCCCTTCACGTATATCTGTAATCATCGCCTGCTTTTGGTTCTCTCCAAGAGATTTGTCGTACTCCTGCGGCAACGTTATCACATCTGTTTTAAAATCCCATGTTATACCGTTGATGTCAAAAGCACATATGTTCCAATTCCCTTCGAGTTTATCGGGTGTTATGGACTGGCCTGTTGAATATGCAGTTATAAGTAAAAAGGCTGCAAGGCAAAGTAGTTTTTTCATTCTTAAAAAGGTTTACACAAATATCGCATTTTTACCGGTTTTAGTATAAACAAAAAAGCCCCGCAGTAGTGCAGGGCTTCAGGGATGTGTAGTTTATTATTGTTTAGTATATGTAAATATAGCTGCAGATCCGCCTTCCGTTTGCGTAAGTACAAGTTTCTTATCAACCATCGCAATGGTTATATCTTCCTTGGTACCATCGGCCTGCGTAAGGGTAAGTACGTTTTTATTGTCTTTAAAAGCGATCTCAAAGGTGCCTTTTTGCTCTTGGGGACCCATGGTCTGCCTTAAATTCTTGCCTTCTACATACGCGTAAGACTCCTTAAACATTTCCATAGCCTGTGCCATTCCGGCTTCCATCTGCTGTCTTGATTCCGGTGTCATTTGTGCTTCAATTTCCGGGGATAGCGTGATCTTCTCTGTTGCAATGTCCACTTTTAGCTGGCCGGCATCAAAGGAAGAAAGTTTCCAGGTTCCCTGGATGTCTTTGTCGGTTAGTTTTTGAGCTGAAGCCACGGTTGTAAGGCAGCAGGCTACAAAAAGATACAATAGTTTTTTCATGTTTTTGAATATATAGTGGGCTAAAGTATTAAAATTAACTATAGGTTGTGTCTCTTTAACAGGAGAATAACAAAATCTTTCGGGTTAGTCGGTTTTACAGGAAAGATATTGTAAATTTTATATGGTTTGGTACATATTTTTATCCCGAAAAACTTAAATTTGTTAACATCTCTTTAAGATTTCAACCTCCAAATATTAACCTATATAAATTATTATTTTATGATGACAACTATGCAAATGATCAAGGAAGGTATTGCTAACTGGAATAATATCTGCCATGATGGTGAACTGCTCGGAACTTATTTTGAACAGGGGAATTCCTTTTTATATGAAGCAATAGACTATCCTATTCCTTCTCCACATTTTCATGCTTATCCGGGTATTTGGGAAGGGCAGCTATTGTTTTTTGTAATTCCTTCCTCGTATGATAAGCCGGAATATGAAGACACTCTGAATGAATATACACAGGCTTATCCTGTAAACTGGGGCCTTAACGGGTCACATACACTCCCGGATCCAATTGCAGAGGCACGTATGCACCGATGGACTGAACATTATAAAAATTGGGCCAAGACAGAAGTAAAGAAGCCGGCAGGCATGTTTAAGGCATTCCAGGTCCCGGCGGATGACTTCGGGTCGGATTATGTACAAGTCGTTTTTGGTTTACAGCTTGTAGGGCATGAGGGTATTATGAGCGCCGACCTTATTTGCGCGAGCGTTGATGCGAAAGCATATGTGATTAAATATGATGATTTTACTCAACCTGTGCCACCGTTTACTGCGGCACTGACCGAGGACAGCTTTTATATGCTGAATGTATAAGATTTGGAAGACCTGATAGAAATAATACTTTATTTACCCTATGCCACGCCCATACTCCTGGTTATTGGGCTGTTGGTGGGGTTTACGGTGTATCCGCGTCTGGATGCTTTGTATAAAAGCATATTGTATTATTTACTGTTAATGCTCTTAGTAGATTTAACCGGGAGAATTCTAAGCCGTACTACTGGTACCAATGTTATTCTTCTCCCGGTTTACAGTCTTATCGAATTGTGCTTTTTCTTTTACTTTTATAAAAAACACCTTTTCAGGATCAGGCATAGTGTCATAACAGCTTTAGGATATGCCGGTATTATCTATATTATTGGAGAGATAGCATATTATTTTATACTTAATACCTTCGATATAAAGCAATTTCAGCCCTATGCGAAAGTTGTTGATAATTTTGTTGTCATACTTTTTTCACTGGCTTTCTTCCATGAAAAGATTAACCGCTTCAGGGATTCCAAGTGGGATAATTTCCCGCTGAACATAGTGTTGCTTATCTTCTTTACGCTTAACCTTATTTTTTTCCTCCCGTTTAATTTTCTCATAAATGAAAAAACCGGACTGAAATTTTACTTTTGGCTGGGCAACCTTATTATTACCCTGGTGTTTTACATTTACCTGATCTGTCTTATCTGGCGCGATGGGCGGTCTGGCAGCAAAGTGAAACAACGCATTGCTTAATTGCCCTGATTCTTCCATAGTGGGTAAATCTTTACTATTTTTGCATTAATACTAGCTTTTATTGTTTTATGGAAAAATGGCAGGATCCAAAGGTCCTGGCGATCTGGATTGCGATTATTGTAGCGCTTGTTTTTACTATTATCCTTTTTGTGGTAAAAATTATGCATGCCGGTTATAAGCGTATGACAGAAGCCAACCTGAGGCAGGCGAAAATGCAGTTAGAACACCAGAAAAAACTAATGGAAACCAACTTGCAGGCGCAGGAACGGGAGCGGGGGCGCATTGCGGCCGACCTGCATGACAGCCTTATTGGCAAGCTTACGCTTGTGCGCATGAAGAGCCAGATAGGCACCCCTGCGGCGGAAATAGAAGATCTGCTTGGTGAGAGCATTACCGAAGCACGCAGGATATCGCATGACCTTACACCACCGCTATTGGAGTTTTCTTCAGCTGAAGAACTGATAGGGCAGGTGTTTGAGCCCTGGAGAGACAAGTTTGAGATAAACTTTTATCCTGATGTGCGTGTTGCAGAAAGCCTTACACCCGATATGAAAATACAATTGCTGCGTATTGTGCAGGAACTTCTTACCAATACCGTAAAACATGCCGCGGCATCCCGGCTGGATGTGTATTTCAGGCACTCGGAAAAATATATCGTGCTGTTGGTACGGGATAACGGAAAAGGCTTTGACACAGCACAGCTCAGAAAAGGACTCGGCCTCAATAGCCTGGAGTTCAGGATGCAATATCTTAATGCCGGATACAAGGTAAAATCGGCCCCGGGCAAAGGCACTGCCACGATGTTGGTTGCGCCCGGCAAGTAAAACAAATACTATGGAAAATATCAGGATAGCCATAACCGATGACGACGCGCTGATTGTAAGCCTGCTTCAGGGCTTTTTGCACGCGCAGGAAGGCCTGGAAGTAATGTTTGCTGCTAATAGCGGCAACGAATTGCTCGAAAGGCTTGCGGAATTAGACAAGGAACGCCTGCCTAATATCCTTATCCTTGACCTGAAAATGGAAGGAATGGACGGAATAGAAGTTACCGAGCATCTTAAAATACATTTTCCCGATATAAAAATTGTTGTAGTCTCTTCGCATTACCAACGCAGTTTTATGGGTTTTATGCTCAAGACAGGTGTTTCGGCTTTCCTTCCAAAAGGGATTTCCCCGGTAGACCTCGTGGAAATAATACGTGTTGTATACCGTCAGGGATATTATTTCAAGGAAGAGCAGCTTAGCGCCGTACGCGAACAGATATCTTCCAAATCGCCTAAGCCGGCACTGGAAGAAGACGATACGCTGTCGGAAAGGGAAGTAGAGATACTGCGCCTTATCTGCCAGCAAAAGACTTCCAAGGAAATTGCCGATATTCTCTTTATTACACCCCGTACGGTTGACGGGCATAAATCCAACCTTTTTATCAAAACAGGCGCGAAAAATGTGGCCGGTTTGGTAATCTATGCCATCCAGCACGGTATCATACGTGTGGACGAACTTCCTGTTATCTGATAATCAACTCCTTTTTTAACCACCCGTAGAAATTACCTGTTTTACAAAAACAGGTAATTTCTACGGGTGCCAGTATAAATAATCTGCCGAGATTTGTATCAGGATAAAATTAATAATGTTTACAGTTGCACAATTAACCTATTAACTATCCAGTATTGAAAGTTTGGCGGGATTATCGAATTCAGGTGTTTTTAGCCCTCAAAAATAACCACTATTTTAACTGAATTATGTCTTACGTAATCCTGCCGCTTTCATAACAATTGATGAGAAAACAGTCTTTTTACTTTTTATAGATGTGGGCGGCAGGTCTGGTAAACCTGCCGTTTTTTTTGAGCGTGTGTAAACACAAAAATCCCCCCGGATGAAAGGGGGGATTTTAACCCAAATTTAAACTAACTCAACTTATTCTTAAACTATTTCTTATTGCCTCCAGGGGCAGGATTCAGCTTTCTGAGATATTCTCTTGTCTTTATACCGCTTTCCTTCAGGTCCGATTGTTTCCAGTTTCCGTCAGATGCCGCCGATTTTTGCAATACACTGCAGGTCTCGTCTTTATCCGATACCGACCAGGTAATCCAGCTCAGTCCGCGGTCTTCCATCCAGTCGATCCAGCGCTGCCATTCTTCAGTGTTCAGAGGGCCATCGCCCGTAGCCTCCATGCCCGCGCATTCTGATACGAATACCGGCAGCCCTTTTTTCAGCGCGGCATCGGTGCGGTCACGAAGTTCCTGTTTGTGTGTCGCCGCATAAAAATGTACCGTATACATAAGGTTGCTGTAGCCCTTTATAGGATCGGCAGCCGGCAGGTGGATATCCTGGTCCCAATGCGGGCACCCTACTAGGATAATGTTGTCCGGGTCATTTTTACGGATTACTTTTATCACAGCCTCACTGTACGCCTTTACATCTGGCCAGCTTTCATCGTCCGGTTCATTAAATATCTCATAGATCACATTCGGGTGCTTACCATAAGTTTTAGACATTTCGTCAAAAAATGCCTTAGCTTCTTCCAGATTGATATTATGGCTGTGCCAGTCGATAATTACATAAATGTTTTCTTTTATCGCCGCATCTACAACTGCTTTAATTTTAGCTTTGCTGTCAGCAGGATTTTCTTTGTAGGTAAGGCCCTGGCTCCCTGTTTCAATACCCATTGCCGCACGTACTACGTTGGCATGCCAGTCGTTTTTTAGCCACTTTACGGCACCCGCGTTGTAAAATCGCGGCCAGAAGCTGTGCCATCCGAAACTCATGCCCCGAAGCATTACGTGCTGCCCGTTTTTATCTGTAAGCCGGGTACCTTTTACGCTAAGCTGGCCGTGCTCTTTCACGCCCTGTCCAAGGCAAAGTGCTGACAACAATAATACGGGTATGGTTTTTAGTAACTGCTTCATGGTTATTTTGTTTTAGTAAGCCTCAGGGCAATAATGTCATGCGCCGGTATATCCCCTTTAAAAGCTTTTTTGGTTGTGGCGGTTCCTTTGTCTTTTTTATCCCAAAGGTTCTTTATTTTATAAGTAGTGGTACCAAAAGCGGCATCCAGCTTGTTGATCTCGTCGTATACTTTTTGCGTAGCCCAGTTAAAATCTACTTTTTTGCCCGATGTTGCCCTGTTCAGGAACGCTATTGCCCAATCTCCGCCTTGTAGTGGTTTAGCCCAGATTTCAAGGCCGTCTTCGGCAGATAGTTTAAAGCCCTGTATGCCCAGCTTATCCTGGTTTACAGCAATAACTTCTTTATTGGTGAGAATTTCTATCGTATGCTTATCCATACTGCGCAGGTCGTTCCCGGCAATAAGCGGGGCTGCGAGCATGGCCCACATCGTAAAATGTGCCCTGTCTTCACCGGGAGTCAGCGCGCCATTGCCTACTTCCATCATGTCGGGATCATTCCAGTGGCCCGGCCCCGCATACTGGCGAAGGCCTTCCTGCTTATCGAGTATCTGCATTACCCCAAAAGCCTTCCAGCTACCATGGTCTTTAATACAGTCAAAACAGTTATAAATGTCGCCCGTTGTCCTCCAGAGGTGGCCTACATTTTGTCCCCATTTCCACGGTTCGTCATTGCCCCATTCGCAAATGCTCAGCACTATCGGGCGGCCCGCACGTTTCAGGGCAGCGGTAATCGTTTTGTAGGCACCTTCGGCTTTCAGGCCTTCTGTGTTGCACCAGTCATATTTCAGGTAATCGATACCCCAAGACGCATACGTCATCGCATCCTGGAATTCGTAACCGCGGCTTCCCGGCCTTCCGCCGCAGGTCTGGCTTCCCGCATCACTATAAATGCCAAGTTTTAATCCTTTGCTATGTACATAATCTGCTACCGCTTTCATGCCGTTCGGGAAACGTTTTGTATCCGGATGGATAAATCCCTGCGCATCACGGTCGCCATGCCAGCAGTCATCAATATTAATATACGTATAACCGGCATCGCGCATTCCGGTGCTTACCATAGCGTCTGCCATTTGCTTAATCATGCTCTCGTCTACATTGCAGGCAAATTTGTTCCAGCTGTTCCATCCCATTGGCGGGGTCATAGCCAGATCCTGGTATTTGGTATAGTCCTGCACGTAGTTATTACCCTGCGCCATGGTGGTAAGGCTTATGCCCAATAGGAACAGGGATGCGAGTAATTTTTTCATTTAGTTGTTTTTAGTTGTTCAATAAGGCTTCAATAGCCAGTAACTCTTCTTTACTGAAATTGATGTTCTTCAGGCTCTGTAGCGAATCAGTTACCTGTTCGGGTTTGCTTGCCCCGATAAGTACCGATGTTACCCTTTCATCTTTAAGGAGCCATGCCAGTGCCATGTGTGCCAGTTTTTGGCCGCGCTCTTCCGCTATGGCATTGAGTCCTTTTATTTTGTCTAACTTTTCGGGTGTTAAACTACCCTCATTAAGAAAAACTCCGCTTGTAGCCACCCGCGAATCTTCGGGTATACCGTTGAGGTACCTGTCGGTTAGCAGCCCTTGGGCAAGAGGGGAGAAGGGGATGCACCCTACGCCGCTGTTTCCCAATATATCCAGCAGGCCATTTTCAGGCCCACGCTCAAACATAGAGTATTTTGGCTGGTGAATAAGGCACGGTGTCCCCAGGCCTTTCAGTATTTCAATGGCTTTTGCGGCCTGTTCGGCATTGTAGTTGGATAGACCCGCGTACAGTGCTTTTCCCTGCCTTACGATCAGGTCGAGTGCCTGCATCGTTTCTTCAAGAGGTGTTTCCGGATCCGGACGATGGTGGTAAAAAATATCCACATAGTCCAGCTTCATACGTTTCAGGCTTTGGTCCAGGCTCGACACCAGGTATTTTTTAGAACCCCAGTCGCCATAAGGCCCATCCCACATCGTATATCCTGCTTTTGTCGAGATAATAAGTTCATCCCGGTATCCTGCGAGGTCAGAATGAAGGATCTTTCCGAAATTCTCTTCGGCGCTGCCCGGAGGCGGACCGTAGTTGTTGGCAAGGTCAAAATGCGTTATGCCATTGTCAAATGCGGTATGTAGTATCCTGCGGCTGTTGTCATAGTCATTAACATGCCCGAAGTTGTGCCATAGCCCTAAAGAGAGTGCCGGCAGTTTTAGCCCGCTGTTGCCGCAACGGCGGTATTGCATTGTGTTGTATCGTGTTGTTGATGGCTTGTAATTCATTGTATGATTGATTTATATGTGTAAAAACATTCCCTGATTATTCATCAGGGAATGTACACAAAAACAATTTACAAAATCGTATTAATCCACCGTGTAACCGAAGTTGTCGAAGTAATAATTGTGCGTAGCTCCTGTAAATTCTTTAAAAGTAATGTTTTGAAGTGCTGCAGGGCCACCCAGCTGTTCCCAGGTAAAGCGTATTTCCTTCCACTCATCCGAAGTGGTAAACTGGCGGGTTGCATCGTCACCCCAGCTGCCGTTAAATATCAGCTGCAGTTTTGCCGCATCATCCGAACGTACCCAGAAATGGATACCGGTATACTGCGACAATTGGTCGTTCCATGCCCAGTTCCCCTGGAGATTGCCCCAGCCTTCAATGGATTTCTTTATGAATTTTTCACCCTGGTATGCCTTTGTCGCGTCTGTTACATAAGTATGGTTGTTCCATGACTCGATATCCCATGGGGCATAGAAGGCATCATCATAAATAGCGGTACCAACTGCCGTACCCCATTCCGAAAAGCCGGAAATGGTAGTTACCTTCACTTTTTTCAATTGCGAACCCGCAGGTAAAATGGCAATGATCTCTGTTAGCGTGCTGGAAACAATCTCAGCTTCAACGCCACCAACTGTAACCACAGGATCGAGGAAGAACGAACCGTATATCTTGATCTGCTCACCATCGGCTGCATTTACAGGCTGGAAGCTTTTAAGATCCGGGGCCGGAGGGGCCACCACAAAGCTGAAGAGCGCGGTTCCGCTGGCAGTTACTACTTTCAGCTCATCCGGAGCGTCCTGATAAGGGGTGTCCCTGTTAATGGTTACAAGGATTACATTATCTGTTATCAGTGTCGAATTGAAATACGTATCATATTCGTTGAAATAGATCTTCTGTGTTCCGGTAAATCCTTTACCGCGGATGATGTACATGTTGTCCGCATAACCCTGTCCTACAAGTGAATCATTCTGTGCAAGGCTTACGCTTTCGATAACCGGTGCTCCACCTGAGGATTCGTCGTCGCTGCAGGCGCTGAAAAATACCATTGAGCATATTGCCAGCAGGCCCAACAGGTATTTAAAGTTTACTTTTTTCATATCTTATTTTTTATTAATTGAATGTATAAGGTACCGGGTCTGCTAACAGCAATGGGTTTTTAGCCACATCATTATCAGGATAGTCGAGGTAAAAATCAGATTCATCCGGTGTAAAGAATTCTGCTGTCCACATATTACCCCTGTTTTGAGCAGACATAATCGCTATGGCCTGTGCCCTTGGCAACCTTCCAAGATCGAACCAGAAGTCGCCTTCAAAACACAGCTCACGTCTTCTTTCAAGGAAGATGTCATCAAATGTCAGGGTTGTAAGCGCAGGCTGGTTAGCCCTTGCCCTTACCGCATTGAACGATGACAGCGCACCGGAGTCTGATGTGCTTCCGCCTCCTGCAAGTACCGCTTCTGCGTGGATCAGCAGCAGTTCCGCATAACGCATGATGTAAGTATTGTTTTCCATCATTGCCCAGTTGTCAATTTGTCCTGTGGCATTACCGTTTACGATACCCTGAACGTATTTCTTAATTGCCATTCCGGCTCCCTGTCCGCCAATCTGGTCTGCAGCAGGTACTGTAAAGCCAATCTGTTCCGTTGTGCCGTTTACAATCACTTTTACGTTCGGATACGAAACACCCGGGAACATGATGGTTTCATTTCTTCTCGTGTCACCCGGCTCATAAAGGTCAAGCACATCTTGTGAAGGAGCAAAAACACCGCCGTAAGAAGCATTAGAGGTAGTTAGCTGCGCGGTACTGATACCAAACTGTGTATTGCTGTTGTTGCCTGAACCATAGTTTCCATCTACAACCCACTGAATCGCAAAAATCGATTCTTCATTGTTGTTATTAGGATAGGTGAACAGGTCGCCAAATGTTTTGCCGGGAAGCTGAGAGCCGCCAAGCAGTTTAAACTCGCCGCTGTTGATCACTTCTTCAGCCAATTGCCTTGCTTCAGCATATTCGCCCTGGTACAGGTGTACTTTCGCAAGCATCGATTTGGCAGAACCTTTAGATACACGGCCGTTGGCAGAATAGTTGGTTCCCCTTACTTTGTCATACAGCTTCTCTATAGCCATGTTATAATCGCGTTCAATAAGCGTATATATATCTTCGATCCTGTTAGTATTTATAGCAGGCTGGCTCGCAAAATTAAGGTTGTTCTCAATGATCGGCACCGGACCCCAAAGTCTTACAAGGTAAAAATAGGCTGTAGCCCTCATAAAGTAGGCTTCACCAATAGTGTTTTGAAGTACGTCATCATCTACTCCCGGACCTACACGGTCTTCAAGGAAGTTGATGATCGCGTTGGCTTGCGCAACGTTTGCCCAAAGCGATCTCCAGCCCTGGTTCAGCTCCGGGTCACTTCCGTTAAGGGAGAAGTTACGCATGGCGCTAACATCACTTGAAGCGGAATACATATTACCCGAACCTACCTCTGATACCGCCCAGAAAAACTTATTCCCGAACTGAAACCATGTACGGGCATACATACCATTGGTGGCTGATTCTACCTGTGCATTTGTACTGTAGTATTCATCAAGGCTAATACCGTCTTCCGGTGGCCTGTTGGTAAAATCTTCAGCGCAGGAATATAACAGAGCGCATACAATTGCGACAACTGCTAATCTGTATATGTTACGAAATTTATTCATTTTCTTTTTCTTTTTTTAGAATTCAACGTTTACACCCACAGACCAGGTCCTTGGTGTCGGATACCTTCCGTTATCAATACCTGTGAGGAGCTGGTTCTGGTTAAAGGAACCGATCTCAGGGTCGTAGCCGCTGTACTTGGTAAAGGTGTACAGGTTTTGCACACTTCCGTAAAGCCTCACCCTCGAAAGTTTTATTTTCGATACGATCTCACTTGGCAGCGTATAACCTAGTGTCATGTTCTGTATCCTTGCATACGATCCGTCTTCTACATAGCGGCTGGATATCTGTGTGTTTGGGCTGCTTGTAGTTCCGATCGGCCTTGGTATATCAGTATTTGTATTATCCGGAGTCCAGTAATTGCCTGCTTCCACAAAGGCATTTTGGTATAATCCGGAGTTTGAAGTACCATTCCTGTAAGTAAGGTTCATGATATCATTTCCTACAGAACCCTGTACAAATATCGACAGATCGAAGTTCTTGTAATTAAAGTTATTTGTAAAACCAAATGTAAAGTCAGGGTGTGGATTACCGATAAATGTTTTGTCGTTTGCGTCTATTACCCCGTCATTGTTTACGTCTTTGTATTTTACGTCTCCGAGATAGGTCTGGCCCGCACCGGGACCAACACTCTGTCCAAATTGTATCGGGGCATTATCCAGCTGCTCCTGTGACGTAAACAGTCCCTCTGCCACATAACCGTAGAACATTCCTATAGGATGGCCTACTTTGGTATTGGTAGCCACTACCGGGATATACCCATTCGTATTTACCTCTTGTGTAAGCGGCAGGCCATCCTGAATTTGCGTAAGCTTGTTGCGGTAACGGGAGAATACCAGGGTAGAGTTCCAGTTAAAATCAGTGTTTCCTTTTGTAGTATACGTAAGGGTTATGTCGATACCCTTGTTTTGCATTTCACCAAGGTTCGAATAAGGGGCATCAATACCGCCGTATTGATAGCCACCTCCTGTAAGATAGTCAGGAAGCGGTACCACGAACAAGAAACCGTCTGAAGTTTTGTTATAGAAATCCACGCTGGCACCAATCCTTGAATCCAATACTGTAAAGTCGATACCAAAATTGGTTTGCTGCATCGATTCCCATGAAAGGTTCGGATTCGGAATGTTTGCCACAAGAAAGCCTGAACCCAATCCTGAATTTTGCTGGTTTAGCATTGCGGTATACCTGTTATTAGCTATCTGCTGGTTACCGGTTTCACCATAGCCTAAACGAAACTTGATGTTATCAATATACTGGCGCGTATTTTCCATGAATTTTTCATTGGAAAGTTTCCATGAGCCGGATACTGCAGGGAAATAACCCCATTGGTTTTTTGTTGTAGGGTCAAATTTTGACGACTGGTCAGCCCTGTAGGTTGCAGAGAGGCTGTAGCGGTTGTCGTACTCATATATGGCACGTCCAAACAGCGAGAATAGCGCCGCGCTGCCTCTGTAGCTCGATACAGTACTTTGTGATGGGTCTGCCAGGTTGATACCGTAAGGACTGTTGCTCTGGAAACCTGTTGCATACGCATAAATACCTTCCCAATGGCTGTCGTTCGCTTCCTGTCCGGCAAGCAATGTTATATGATGTTTCCCAAAAGTATTATCATACGTAAGGAGGTTTTTAAGGTTGATTGAGTACCAGTTCTGCCTTCTTTCGTTAAGGTCGGCGCTTTGATTTACCTGTACACCCCAGTTGTAGGATGGCATGAATTCCGTATGTTCAGAGAATTCGGTGTTGGCTCCAAGCTCAACTCTGTATTTAAGGCCTTTGATGATGTCTGCTTCAGCGTAAACGTTGCCTAAGAAGTTTTTACGAATTAGTTTATTATCCCTCGAAAGCGCTTCTGCTACCGGGTTAAAGTAGTTTACGTTCATACTATTGTCAAGCGGGCCTGCAAAAGAACCATCAGGGTTGCGTACGGGTATGTCCGGTGCCTGAAGTAATGTATTGCTGATAAGGCCAGTGTAACTCTGGTTGATCGTAATTATCTCATTAGTTATACCTGTACTCATATTGGCTCCCACTTTAAGCCAGTCTTTTACTTTTGAGTCAAGGTTAAGGCGCATGGTGTACCTTTTATAGCCAGAGCCTAAGAGAACACCCTGTTGATCCATGAAACCTCCTGAAAGATAGTACGATGTCGACTCACTACCGCCGGAAAATGCCAATTGGTGGCTTGTAGTTACCGCTGTGCGGTATACCGCATCCTGCCAGTCTGTACCTCTGCCAAGCAATTGAGGATTTGCGAATTCCGGGCGAAGCTGGTCCGGTGACACGCCAAAAAGCAAGGATAGCTCATTTTGGTGCTGTGCGTACTGGCGAAGGTTCATTACATCCAGCTTCTTATAAATTGACGCAGCCGAAGTCCAGCCTTCGTAAGAAATCTTACCCGTACCTTTTCTTCCTGATTTTGTAGTGATGATGATAACACCGTTAGCTCCCCTTGAACCATAAATAGCTGTTGCGGAGGCATCCTTAAGGATATCGATCGACTGGATATCGTTAGGATTGATCATCGATAACGGGCTCACGGCATTGTTACCGGCACCACCGCTGGCAGAAAAATCATTACTGCCCATTGGCCTTCCGCTCATCGATTTACCTGTTGCGTCACCCGATACCGGTACACCGTCAATTACATAGAGAGGTTCGTTAGTTCCTGAAATTGAGGTTGTTCCACGTACACGAATGGATACCGCGCTGCCCGGCTGTCCGGAGTTGTTGGATACAGAAACACCTGCTGCCTTGCCCTGTATCATTTGGTCTACAGTCGTTTGCTTCAGGTTTTCAATATCTTTTGTACGGATAGTAGATACAGCACTGGAAATATCGTCACGGCGTTGCGTACCGTACCCGATAACTACCACTTCATCAAGCTGCTCTGCGTTCTCAGCAAGCGTTACGTTAATCTGCTGCCTGCCTTTTACAGGGATTTCCTGTGGCGCGAAGCCGATAAAACTGAATACGAGCACTGCGTTGTCCGGCGCATCTATTGAATATTCGCCATCAACATTTGTGGATACACCTGTAGCGGTGCCTTTAATGGTTACATTCACGCCGGGAATGGTCATGCCATTGGCCTCCGACACCACACCGCTCACTTTGTTCTGCGCCTGTAGAGCTGCGCAGCAAAATAAGGCCATGTATGCCAGGGTTTTGCCCCGTGTGCACCATTTAATGAAATCATGTAGTAAAGTATTACCCATAATAAATTTGTGTTTGGTTAGTTACTAAATCTTAAATAAATAAACAGTTTATTTCAGCTATCAATAATTTTGCAGTTCTTTTATTGACAAAAACAAATTTATGGGAGTTGTTAAGTGTTTGTTAATATTATTTTATCATTTAATGATAATATTTCCTCTAACGTTTGCGTAAATATGATACTATATAGTATTCGAAATGTATGTTTAAATTTTAAAGTATTGTATTTCAGTTAATTGTAAAAGAACTGATCGTTTTGAAAGCATGAAAAAACAGTTGTATTTTTTAATCATCTCCTGTTTACAGGAAGCGTTTCATGCCGTAAAACTCTTCACGATACTGGCTTGGAGTGGTATTTTTTACACTTTTGAAAATGCGGTTGAAATTGGCTATATTATTGAATCCCGACCGGAAAGCAATCTCCGAAATGCTCAGGTCTTTTTCTACCAGCCATCGTGCGGCATAGCCTACACGTATGTCATTCAGGTAATTGACAAACGTTTTGCCTGTGCGTTTCTTAATAAAGCGGTTAAAGGAAACAGGGCTCATGCTGGCAATGTCGGATACATCGTCTAATGTTATTTTGTCTGAAAAGTTTTTTTGTACATATTCGTAAACCAATTTCATTTTATCGTCATCTTCAAATTTGTCATAATCAACAGTATATGTAGATAATAGCCTTTGGTGCCTGGAGTTGGCCATGTCATGCAGAATAGAAATTATTTCCAGGAAATAATCCATGCCGTCAAGTTTCGAGATCCGGATAAGCCTGTCTGCCAGTTCGCTGGCGGTTTTTTTAGAGAAAAGGATACCGTGGTTCGAACGGTTGAACATTTCCTTTATAGGCTGCATGATCCTGCGCTGCAACAGCGAATCACTAAACAGGTCGTTGTGGAACTGGATGGTTATCTCGTGTATTTTCTTGTGTTTGCATTTGTTCAGTTCCCATCCATGATACAGGTTCGGGCCTACCAATACCAGCTCTATATCATCGATCTCTTCGATGTGGTCGCCAACGATCCTTTTTACGCCTTTTCCGTTGAGAATGAAGTTGATCTCAAATTCTTCATGGTAATGGATGGGGAAGTCGAACGTGTCTTTGGTACGGTCAAAAACCAGGAAACTGTCGCCTTTTGTAAGGGGTGGTATTTCGCGGTAAAACTTATGATTGTCCATATTTGATAATTTGAGTGCAATTATATGATATAATATTGATAAAATAATATTAACTTAAATTTATGAGTCAAATTATCTTTGGCATTATCAAAAAAGTATCTGTAAAATTACACTGTTGTAAATTATAGATGAAAATAGTTGTGAAATTCATAACGATACACCATTAAATCTGAAGCAGATACAAAGAATGAAAAATATATTCCTCCCTATACTGATATGCTCCCTTGCCTTTTCCTGCAGGAGTTTATCACAGGCAACACCATCCCCCGTTGATAAAAAAGCCACAAAAGAAACCGTGGCATTATACCGCAATCTTTTTAAACTGAAAGAGAAAGGCTATATGTTTGGCCACCAGGATGCGTTGGCTTATGGTGTGGAGTGGAAATACGAAGAGGGCAGGAGTGATGTAAAAGATGTTACAGGCGACCATCCCGCAATATACGGCTGGGATCTGGGTCGTATCGAAAATAAGGAGCCTAATGACCTTGATGGCGTGCCGTTCGATAAAATGCGCAAATGGATGAAGCAGGTGTACGATCGCGGCGGCATCAATACGGTAAGCTGGCACGTAAACAACCCGCTGAGCGGCAAGGATGCGTGGGACAATCCTCCGGGAACGGTGGCGTCGGTATTGCCGGGCGGTTCGCAGCATGAAAAGTACAAGAGCTGGATGGATAACGCTGCTGAGTTCCTGCTATCGCTTAAAGGCAGTGACGGTAAGCCTATTCCTATATTGTTCAGGCCGTACCATGAGCTTACAGGCAACTGGTTTTGGTGGTGCAAAAACACGACCACGCCGCAACAGTTTAAGGAACTGTGGAAATTTACTGTAAACCACTTTAAAAGTAAGGGCTTGCACAATCTTATTTATGTATACAATACATCTAACGAAAATGTAGCTACCGAGGCCGATTTCATGGAGTATTACCCCGGCGATGAGTGGGTAGACATGGTGAGTTTTGATATTTACCAGGGTGGGGAAGGTGAAAAACGTGAGAAATTTCTAAAGGAAATCAGGAATATCGTTGGTATAATGGATAAAGTATCTCGTGAACGTAATAAGCTTTACGCCATAGCAGAAACGGGTTACGAAGCCGTGCCGGATGCCAAATGGTGGACGGGTACTTTGGCAGAAGCCATTGGTGATCACAAGATTTCCTATGTGCTGCTGTGGCGCAACCACGGCTGGAATGACTATTTCAAGCCTGCAAAAATGCATTACTACGGCCCGTACAAAGGACAAGTATCCGAAAAAGATTTTATAGAGTTTTATAACCGAAAAAACACATTGTTCCAGAGCGATGTAACTAAAGAAAAATTATACCGCTAAGCGTATAAGCCACTTACAGGATGAGATTAACAGCCATAGACCTTACGATAATAGCCTTGTATTTTATAATGATGATCGTTATCGGCATCATCATGAAAAACCGTGCCAAGCGCAGCAAGGACAGCTACCTCTTAGGAGGCAAAAAACTGCCTTGGTACATGCTTGGGCTTAGCGACGCCAGTGATATGTTCGACATCAGCGGGACGATGCTGCTCGTGAGCATGGCATTCCTGTACGGCTTTAAAAGCGTATGGATCCCCTGGATGTGGCCGGTGTTCAATCAGGTATTCCTCATGGTGTTCCTAAGCAAGTGGCTCAGGCGAAGCAATGCTACAACAGGAGCCGAATGGCTGGGTACACGCTTTGGGCTTACCGATAAAGGTGTAAAGCAAAGCCATGCGATAGTGGTGGTATTTGCCCTCATGCTTTGCATTGGCTACATGGCCTATGCATTTGTTGGGGTAGGGGAATTCCTCGAAATATTCATTCCATATGAATCCATAAAAGAAGTGGTGCCATTCCTCGACCAGAATTTAGAACAATACCTTCCGGGCACTGCTGAATATACTACAGCATTATACGAAGCGAAGAATACAACCGCGCAGTTTTACGGCGTGAGCATCTGTCTTGTAGCTACATTCTACAGTATTATTGGCGGTATGCACGGTATTGTGCTGGCCGACTTTATAAAATACATGATCATGATTATCTGTTCCATTTTTGTGGGAACAATTGCCATGATACATCTCGCAGATTCGGGGATAGTATTTGCCGATAAAATGCCGATAGGATGGGATAACCCGCTTTTCGGAATGGAGCTTGGGCTTGAATGGCAGAATATTTTGGCCGATGCCCAGGTTAAGCTGGAGAAAGACGGTTATAAACTGTTCTCGGCAGTAGTGGCGATGATGTTCTTCTCGGGTGTGCTGAAAAGCCTTGCAGGGCCTGCGCCAAACTACGACTGCCAAAAGATATTGAGTACCAAGTCGCCGGAAGAGGCCAGCAAGATGAGCGGCTTCATCTCGATCATACTATTGCCAATACGCTATTTCATGACCATGGGCTTGTGTATATTGGGTGTGCTTTACTTTAAGAATCTTGCCCTTGGGCAGAGTTCAGACGGTGTTAACTTCGAGAGCATCATGCCGGCGGTTATCAATAAATACCTTCCTGTAGGTTTGGTGGGCCTTGTGCTTGCCGGATTCCTGGGGGCATTTATGAGTAACTTCTCGGGTACGCTCAATGCCGGGCAGGCCTATATCGTAAATGATATTTACCTGAAATACTTTAAACCGGATGCCGACAGGAAGCAGATTATAACCATGAGCTACATTTCCGGAACGGTGATGGTGATCCTTGGTGTAGGGCTTGGCCTGATGATTAAGGATGTTAATATGATATTCAATATCATCACGGCAGGATTATACGGCGGCTTTGTTTGTGCCAACGTACTCAAATGGTACTGGTGGCGCTTTAATGCCAACGGCTATTTTTGGGGAATGTTCGCCGGTATTATTGCCAGCGCCATTCCACCTGCATTGTCAGTAAGCGGTGTTACGGATTACTTTGACGGAACGCGCATGCTGTACTTTTTCCCAATATTCATCGTGATACAGCTTATTGCCTGCATACTCGGCTCATACGCCGCACCTCCAACGAATGAGGAAACATTAAAGGAATTCTATAAAACCGTAAGGCCTTGGGGCTTCTGGAAACCGGTACGCATGAAGATACAGGCATCAGAAGATCCGGGCATACAAAAGAACAGGAACTTCGGCATCAACATGGCCAATGTGGTTATGGGTATTACAGGACAGATATTGCTCACGCTGCTCCCAATGTACTTTATCCTTTCCAAATGGACGGGCTTAGGTATCGTGCTGGCATTGCTGGCGGTAATATTTATCACAATGAAACGCACCTGGTGGAACAGGCTGACCGACTATTAATCAATACAAATTAAAAGAACAGATATAAAGATGGGTAATGACATGATTACTGACAGGCTGGTACGGATACCTAATTATGATGCGCTCGTAAAGGCGCACCAACAGCTTATCGAACAAAAAAACAGCCCCGTTGACCAGAACAACGGCATCTATACACGATATAAAAACCCCGTGGTTACAGCGGCGCACGCGCCGATTGCCTGGCGCTATGACCTGAATGCGGAAACCAACCCTCACGGTATGGAGCGTATTGGGATCAATGCGGCTTTTAACGCGGGTGCGATGAAGTGGGGTGACAAGTACCTTATGGCGGTGCGCGTGGAAGGCGTAGACCGCAAGTCATTCTTTGCCATTGCCGAAAGCCCTAACGGGGTGGACAACTTCCGTTTTTGGGACAAGCCGTGCGTGATTCCGCAACTTAAAGATGTGGATACAAACGTATACGATATGCGCCTGGTTGCCCATGAGGATGGGTACGTGTATGGCATCTTTTGTACCGAAAGGAAAGACCCAAATGCCCCTGCCGGAGATACCAGCGCTGCTATAGCCAATGCGGGCATTGTGCGTACCAAAGACCTTATCAATTGGGAAAGGCTTCCCGACCTGGTATCCAATACAGGCCAGCAGCGCAATGTAGTGCTGCACCCGGAATTTGTAGAGAGTAAATATGCCTTATATACACGCCCGCAGGACGGTTTTATTGATGTGGGAAGCGGAGGAGGTGTAGGCCTTGGCTTTGTAGACGACATGAGTAACCCGGTGGTACAAGACGAGAGAATTATTTTTGGTAAAATATACCATACTATATATGAGTTGAAAAACGGCCTTGGCCCGGCTCCGATAAAAACGGAAAAAGGCTGGCTACACATGGCGCATGGTGTCCGCAATACCGCGGCCGGACTTCGCTATACCTTATATGTATTTATGACCGACCTGAACGATCTTGGTAAGGTGACACACGTACCGGCGGGCTACTTTATGGCTCCGGAAGATGTTGAAAGGGTTGGGGATGTATCCAATGTATTATTCTCCAATGGCTGGATCGCCGATGATGACGGTACGGTATACATTTACTACGCATCGTCAGATACGCGTATGCATGTTGCTGTTTCGACGGTTGACAAACTGGTGGATTATGCCATGAACACGCCGGAAGATACTTTTACTTCGGCAGGTTCGGTAGATACCATCATCAAAATGGTAGACAACAACAGTAAATTCATGTAATGGAAGGACTGAAAAAAAAAATGCACGATGAGCTGCTGTCCATTCTTGAGTATTGGACGGTGAATTCCGTTGACGCAACAAACTGCGGGTTCATTGGCACTATCGACTTTTCTGAAAATAAAGATTTTACAGCCGAAAAAGGCTCGGTGCTTAATGCACGGATCTTGTGGGCATTCTCCGCGGCATATCCGGTGACTAAAAATGAAAGGCATCGTGAGTTGGCGCAAAGGGCCTACGAGTACATTGCTGTCCATTTCTATGATAAAGAGCGTGGCGGCATCTTTTGGAGCGTTGACCATAAGGGCAATCCGAAAGATACAAAGAACCAGGTATATGCATTGGCATTCGTAATTTATGGCCTGTCGGAGTTTTATGCCATCTCTAAAAATGAGGAGGCGTTGGCATTGGCCAAAAAACTTTATGGCAAAATAGAGCAGTACAGCTTTGACCCGGTGCATAAAGGTTATTTTGAAGCCTTTACCCGCGACTGGCAGCCTATTGACGACCTCCGCCTGAGTGATAAGGATGCCAACGAAAAGAAAACCATGAACACCCACCTGCACATTGTGGAGGGATATGCCAACCTGTATAAGGTATGGCAGGATGAAAGCCTTAAAAATACAATTGCCGGATTGCTGCATACCATAAACCAGCATTTTATCAATGAAGAAACAGGGCATTTACGCCTCTTCTTTAGTGAGGACTGGGTTGAGAAACCGGATATGGTATCGTACGGCCACGACATTGAGGCGGCCTGGCTGTTGCAGTGGTGTGCCGAAGTGATTGGCGATGAAAGCCTTATTGGCATTTATAAAAAACACGCCGTTACCATGGCAGATGCGACCTTTGAAGGGCTGGATGTCGATGGCGGCTTGTGGTACGAATACGACCCGCAGGAGGAAAGGCTCATTGCCGAAAAGCACTGGTGGCCCCAGAGCGAACTGTGGATAGGAATGGTCAATGCCTGGCAGATAACAGGTGATTCCAAATACCTTGATGCCGTAGAAAAGAACTGGCAGTTCGTACAGCAATATATATTGGATAAAACGAATGGCGAATGGATATGGGGTGTAAATGCGGACTATTCAAAGATAGAAAAGGACAAAGCCGGTTTCTGGAAATGTCCGTACCATAACGCAAGGGCCTGCCTGGAGTTGATAGGGAGGTTGTAAGTAAACTTATCCCGGATTATATGCCGCTCCGGAGGAGCTCATGGTCGTTTACGATATTAATTTCTATAAACATATCACTCCCTCCGGGGCTGCTGTAGGGTTATCCGGAATCGATGCGCAATCAAAGTTTTGTAATGATTTACCATTTGCTGTTATTGTAAGTCCCGGAGGGACGGCATATTTATAGTAAAAGATTACCAATTCGCTCATGAGCTCCGAGCGGCATGTATAAACATAAACCTAAATTATGAAAAAAAATATCACTACCGTACTGGCATTTTTGTTACTTGCCATTACGTCGTGCTCCGAAGACAACCGCTATTCCGGCATGAGCGATGACGGCCCCGTAAACGAAGAACCGGATGTGCTCACTCCTGAAAACGTACGCTCGTACATGGTGGATGCCAATGCTACCGCCGAAACCGTAGCATTGTTTTACAACCTGAAAATGCTTTCGAAAACCAAATATCTGGTTGGCCATCAGGATGCCTTTACCGGCTTTTACAGCAATGCGGGCGGCGATAGCGACATGAAGAAAGCCACGGGAAAAGATCCTGCGTTGTTGGGATCTGACTTTATGTTCATTACCGATGACCAGAACGACGGCACGTCATCCAATTGGTTTTACCAGCAGGAACAGATCATCATAGACGACATGAAAGAGGCCTATGGCAAGGGTATGGTAAACATCATGTCATGGCACCTGCGTGAACCTTTTGAGGGCGAAACCTTTTACACGTCAGACATGACAGATCAACAGAAGCAACAGGCTTTTACCAGCATATTGCCGGGTGGCGTGAACCATGACTATTACAAAGCAAAGCTTGACAAGGTTGCCGATGTTTTCAATAACCTAAAGGACAACAACAATAAGCTGATACCTGTCATTTTTCGTCCGTTTCATGAATTTGACGGCAACTGGTTCTGGTGGGGCGCGGCATACTGCACGCCAGAACAATACAAGCAGGCATGGCAATTTACCGTGCAATACCTGAGGGATACCAAAAACGTCCATAATGTATTGTACTCTTTTGCGCCTGATAACAGTTACACGACTTCGGGCAATTACCTGAGCCGTTATCCGGGTGACGATTACATTGATGTGCTTGGAATGGATAACTACGGCGATTTTGCCAATGGCAGCACTACTGGTGTAACTACTGCCAACAACAAGCTGAAAATGATATCGGACCTGGCAAAGCAAAAGGTAAAGATTGCCGCGCTGACCGAAACAGGCTTCAGGGTAACATCGGGCACAAGCCCCATAAACGGATTCTTTGCCAGTAACATTTATACGGCAATGACCGCTAACGATGTGGAACTCGCTTTTATAATGTTTTGGGGTAATGACGAGAATGGCTACTACGTGCCGCCTGCGGGGCAAAGCAACACCACTGATTTTGTACAGTTTGCCAATAAGGCCGAATCAGTGCTGCAAAATACGGTGCCGGCTCTTTATTCCATGCCTTAATCATTTCAGATTGAGCTTCACTTATGCCGGATTTAGCTAATCGTCAGAGTAGCACGTCCCAGCTCCCCTCTCCTTTGGAGAGGGGTTGGGGGAGAGGACTTTAAAACAAGTAATATGAATAAAATTTCGAAAATACTTTTGCTGATTGCCATGATGCCTCTGGCATTTTCCTGCCAGGCACAGCAGCCGCGCATTACCGTGAAGGGTACGCAATTTTACAAAGGTGACAAGACCTACCATTACATTGGTACCAATTACTGGTACGGTGCATTGCTTGCCGCCAAAGATGGCGGTGACCGAAAGCGCCTTGCGGAAGAGCTCGACCTGCTCAAATCCAAAGGCATAGACAATCTCCGTATATTGGTAGGTGCTGAATCGGGTACGCAGGACTTTACCGTGACCCCGGCATTGCAGCCACAGCAGGGGAAATATGATGAGAACCAGCTCGACGGGCTGGATTACCTTTTGTCGGAGATGGGTAAGCGCGGCATGTATGCGGTGTTGTACCTGAACAACAACTGGGAGTGGAGCGGTGGCATGGCGCAGTACCTCGAATGGAACGGCTATGGCAAACTGCCCAACCCAAACGTTAAGCCCAACACCTGGCCGCAGTTTATGGAATATACAAAGCAATTCCATAATTGTGAGCCGTGCATAAAGGCATTCAATGACCATATAAAATTCATATTGGGGCGTACGAATGCGTATTCCAAAAAGAAATATACCGAAGACAGCACCATCATGGCATGGCAGATAGCCAATGAGCCGCGTGTGTTTACCGCCGACAACGAAGCCGCTTTTACAAAATGGCTCAACGGAGTGGTGGATCTGATGGATTCGCTTGCGCCCAATCAGTTGATATGTACCGGAAGCGAAGGCAAGGCCGGATCTGCCGATGACATTGCCATTTTCGAACGCACGCACAACAACCCGAAGATCGATTACCTGACCATGCACATCTGGCCGAAAAACTGGAGCTGGTACGATCATAAAAGGGAACAGGAAACGCTGCAGCCCTCCATCACAAAAGCTATTGCTTATATAGATGAGCATATCGCCGTTGCAAAAAGGCTGAACAAACCAATTGTACTTGAGGAATTCGGGCTGCCAAGGGAAGGGGAGAGCCTTGACAGGAAATCATCCGTCGCTGCCCGTGATACTTTTTATAAGGCAATTTTCGAAAGGCTGGCACAAAGCGTTAAGAATAAGGAAACTTTCGTCGCGCTGAATTTTTGGGGTTTTGGCGGAAGCGGAAAAAATAATCCGGAAAATGGCAAATGGGCTAAGGGTGATGACTTCACTGCCGATCCGCCTCAGGAGCCACAAGGCCTCAATACGATTTTCAGTAGTGATGCTTCGACGCTGGACATGGCAAAAAAATACAATAAAAAGATAAACTAATTAAGAGCCGAAAGGTTCTTTTTTGTTAGGATATAGTATATTTGGGCAATTAATAAATAACTAAAACAATGAAAAAGATCACGACACTGGCAGCTGCTTTACTAATGGCAATGAGTATGAACGCGCAGGAAGTAAGCCTAAAACCGGAATTTAAGGCAAACACTGTCTATACCCAAACAGAATCCCAGACAAATAAAATTTTTATGACCCTTGAAGGTACTGATGAGCCTATGGAGCAGGAAGTGCCATCGAGTGTTACCAGGACTATCGAAGTAGGGAAACTTGTCAATAATGAGCTGCCTTTTACAATTACAATGGCAATGGATGCTAACCAGCAAGGCGCTGAAATGCTGAACGGAGCGAAGATATCAGGTAAAGTGAAAGCCGGAAAGCTTGCTTTTGAGTCGGTTAACGCGCCAAACATGACCGATGAGATGAAAGAAATGATTAAAAATATGATGGAACAGGCGTTGCTGACTACTTTCTTCCCTGCTAAAAAAATGAAGGTAGGCGAGAGTTTCGTGGTTGACGTACCAATGGAAATACCTGTAGGTCCGGGAGTATCTATGAATATGAAGGATGTCGCTACTTTTAAACTTAAGAAAGTGGAAGGGCGCAAAGCCATGTTTGACATCAATCACGTAGTAACGCTTCAGGGAAATGTTGAAGGCCAGGACATGAAAGGTTCGGGTACCGGGTCAGGAGAAATGATATACGACCTTGACCAGAATTTCCCCGTAAACAGCACCACCAATATGGTTATGGACATGGGCTTCGAAACACAAGGAATGAAAATAGACATGAAAGTTACCAACACGACAAAAACAAATACGGTTATCACGACAAAAAAATAATAATCGAAATACACCAAAGGGACCGTTTTGAACTGCCCCCAAAAAGTTAGACACTATTTGGGGGCAGTTCATTTATTCGGCCCTTTTTTTTAATATCATGAACGGAGAAAACTGTTATTGCGGTTCGGGCATATCATTCCAAGAATGCTGCCATCCCTATATTTCGGGGGTTAAAAATGCACCTACTGCAGAAGCTCTCATGCGATCGCGCTATTCGGCGTATGCCGTACACAATGCGGATTACCTTTGGGAAACCACTGCGCCAAAAGCGAGGAAGCATCACAGCAAAAGTGCTATGCTGGAATGGGCAAATGCAAATCATTGGGTAAGGCTTGAGATTATCAATGCCGCCGAAACCCTTGTGGAATTTAAGGCCTATTATCTTGATAGCGGGCTTCAGGCTCAGGTGCATCATGAAAAATCTGTATTTGTAAATGATTGTGGGAGATGGTATTATCTCGATGGAGAATAGTAGGTAACGCTTACATGTAACAAAATTCCGTTATCTTCATCTAATATTTGAAGGATGTCGGATGTTTTAACCGTAGTAAAAAATAATCAACCACAATTAACCAATAAAATGACAGCACACGAAATTGATTACCAGATATTTGGTGAAGAAATGCAATATGTAGAAATTGAGCTCGATCCGCAGGAAGCCGTTGTGGCTGAGGCCGGATGCTTTATGATGATGGACAGCGGCGTACAGATGCAGACGATCTTTGGCGATGGCAGCAACCAGAATGAAGGCTTTATGGGCAAACTTTTTTCTGCCGGAAAACGTATGTTAACGGGTGAAAGCCTGTTTATGACGGTATTCCTCAACCAATACCATGGCAAGCGCAAGGTAAGCTTCGCATCACCTTATCCCGGTAAGATCGTACCCATCGACCTTACGGAATACAATGGCCGCTTCATCTGCCAGAAAGACGCTTTCCTTTGCGCGGCTAAAGGTGTTACGGTAGGTATCGAGTTTTCGAGAAAACTTGGCCGCGGACTCTTTGGCGGTGAAGGTTTCATCATGCAAAAGCTGGAAGGCGACGGTATGGCGTTTGTACATGCCGGTGGTACGCTTGCACGTAAGGAACTTGCGGCAGGCGAAGTGCTCAAAGTAGATACAGGATGTATTGTAGGCTTTTCACAAACTGTAGATTATGATATTGAATTTATAGGAGGTATCAAAAATACCATCTTTGGAGGCGAGGGCTTATTCTACGCTACACTACGCGGGCCGGGCATTGTTTACGTACAGTCGTTGCCATTTAGCAGGCTGGCAGGCAGAATTTACGCTGCGGCAAGTCAGGGAGGCGGTAAGCAGCGCGATGAGGGCAGCATACTCGGCGGCCTTGGAAACCTGCTTGATGGCGACAACAGGTTTTAATAACTTTTTTTATCTCATTTTTTTAATAATCGCATATAAAGACAACCAATCAGTTTGGGGCAATTTTAGTCTTTTCGGGTTGGTTGATTTTATTTAAATCTTAAATTTTTTAGTATTGTCTCCAAAAGTTTTAAAGTACATACAGATTGCAGTTTTCCTGCTGGCTGTAGCAGCCTATATAGATGTTGCTGTAAATCCTGAACGCAAGTCACATGGTTTTCCCGATTTTGGCGCTCCACGTGAATATAGTATAATGATGTTCTCGGGAATGGCAGCATTCTGTCTGCTTATGCTCACCGGGATCGGGATGGCTAAGGGCGCCACTGCGGCCAGATTACAGCGGTCCGCCACTGCTGCCCGGGTTATATTCCTTGCGCTGATGGCATTGTTTGTGCCGTGGCTGCTTCAGAAGTTCTTTTTTGTGCAGGCTGTGGATTTTCCCATTGTCGCCGGATTCACTTTGCCGCTACCTTTTATGCTGAATGACCTCACCGGCTCGAATCCTGTAAAACCGCTGTGGCTGATAGTGCCGGGGCTTCTCCTGCTATTGCCCACTTTGCTCTATTTTTCATTCTTTTACACGCCGTATGAAGCCTATAGCAACGGCATGCCCATTATGTTCGTACACTACCATATCCGGAATTATATTTGCTTTGCGGGAAGCGTATTGCTATTGATGGGTTGTATACGGTATGCGGATAAAAATTGAGAAACATCTTATTTTCAATTTTGATTAAGGCATTTTCGAATTAGATAATTTCCAAAAAATTCGACACAGACTCAGAACTATAGCTGTGATTAAAATTCGAATTCAGCTTTCTGAACTTTCAATATTTTTGAAAAACAATTAACAGTTGTGTATTCAAATTTTAGGCCGCAATCTCTTAATTTTGAGGTACATTAAATCTAAATGATATGGCAGCAAAGAAAAATATTATCATTGGGAAATCGGTTATCCTTGAAAAGTATGCCGATTATTGCCTGATGCACGGCAAAAAGCCGGACTCCGTATATAAGTTTGCAAAAGATAATGGTTTTGATGAGGCGCAGTTCTATCAGTTCTACACTTCATTCGACAGCCTTGAGCATGGCTACTTCCTCGAAATGTTCAGCCATACGCTCGAAGTGCTGGAGAAATCGCCGGCTTACGCAGCGTATTCAGGTACTGAAAAACTTTCCGCATTTTACTTTACATTCTTTGAGGTGGCTACGGCCAACAGGAGCTTTATCATGTTCGCTCTCGAAGAAGGCGGGCACAGGCTTCGTAATCTGGTAAAGCTAAAAGAACTCCGCAGGGCCTTTCTGGCTTATGCCGAAACGTCGCTTGAAAAACCTTTCGATGTAAAGGGCCATAAGAATGCCGGAAAAGTACAGGACACCGCGTTGCGCGAAGGGGCGTGGCTGCAATTCCTGTCGATCTTCAGATTCTGGGTTCAGGACACTTCGCCGGGCTTTGAGAAGACGGATATCTTTATAGAGAAGTCTGTAAAAGCTTCGGCCGACCTGGTGTACAATACGCCGCTGGAAAGCCTTTTTGACCTGGGCAAGTTCATCTGGAAAGAAAAATTTCCCGTATGAAACGGCTCGATTCCATTCCCACTAATAAAGTAGAGCGTGTTACCAAACTGGTGACCACCGGGGTGAAGGTAGGTGGGAATTACCTGAAGTATTACGGGAAAAAGATTGTGAACCCCGACCTGAGCAAGGAAACGCTGCATATGGACAATGCGGCGGACATCTATGATAGCCTGAAGGAACTCAAAGGGAGCGCGCTCAAAGTAGCTCAGATGCTCAGTATGGAGAAAAACCTGCTGCCTCAGTCGTATGTGGAGAAGTTCTCCCTGAGCCAGTTTTCAGTGCCGCCGCTTTCGGCTCCGCTGGTACGCAAATCATTCAAAAAATACTTTGGAGTTTACCCTGAGGAAATGTTTGACAGCTTTTCGGCTGATTCGGTAAATGCTGCCAGTATTGGTCAGGTGCACCGTGCGGAAAAGGATGGCAGGCAGCTGGCCGTGAAGATCCAGTATCCGGGAGTGCGTGAAAGCATCGGTACCGATATCGCTTTGGTAAAACCCATTGCCGTACGTATGTTCAACCTCCAGGGTACATCGGACGAGTATTTCGATGAGATCGAAGGCAAGCTGATGGAAGAGACCGACTATACGCTGGAAATGCAACAGAGCGAGTATGTGCGTAAAGTTTGCAGCGTTCTGCAGAATATTCGTTTTCCACAGTATTATCCCGAATATTCATGTGAGAAGATCATCACGATGGACTGGATGGAGGGAATTCATCTTTCCGAATTCATTAAATCCAATCCATCCCAGGAGCAAAGGGATAAGGTAGGGCAGGCGCTGTTTGATTTTTATATGTTCCAGATCCATAAGCTAAAGTATTTCCATGCCGACCCACATCCGGGGAATTTCCTGGTAGATGGCAAAGACAATCTTATTGCGATAGATTTTGGCTGTATGAAAAAGATACCCGACAGTTTCTACACGCCTTATTTTGAACTGGTCAGCCCACAAAGCTTAGCCGATGAAACGATTTATCTACAAAAGATGCACGAGCTCGAAATGCTCAAAAAAACGGATTCTCCGGCCGACCTTAAATTCTTCTCGGAGCTGTTTCATGAATTACTTACGGTGTTTACACGCCCGTTGCAGCATGAGGAATTCGATTTTGCCGATCCGGCCTTTATGGATGATGTGGCGCGCCTGAGCCAGCAGCTGGCTAACGACAAAACGCTCCGTAAAATGAACGGAAACCGCGGGTCACGCCACTTTATTTATATGAATCGTACGTTCTTCGGGTTGTATAGCTTGCTATCAGACCTTAAGGCGAAAGTGCAGATCAATGCTTTTGAGAAGTATGAGGTTTCTGAGAATATTGATATCTGAAGATAAGAATATTAGATAATATACAAAGAGAGGTACTGCAATTCAGTGCCTCTCTTTGTTTATAAAAGCAGTACTAATTTACGACCCTGTCATAATTACCTCCATTGCAGGGGTCTACCATAAAGTAATTAAGGTTAGGTCCCGGTGCGGGCATTGTGGTTATGATCGGATCGATATTGTTGTCGCGGTAATTGTTGTAGTAGCGGTTGTCTTCGTCTTTTACATACAACGTGTAAAAATTACCTCCTGCCGTATGGGCTGACATTACCCCATCATCCGCTGGCTTATTGTTTTTTGCGTAGGTAACAATGTCCTGTTGTTTCTGTTCCTCGATCCTGGTGAGCCCTTCTTTCATGGCAATGCCAAGCCTGTCGGGCAAATTGTCTTTTTGCGCGTAAGCTGCTACAGATGCGGCAGCGAAAAGCAATGTGGATATAAATAGTCTCATGAAAACGCAGTTTGACCAAAAATACAAAATACTTTGATTACGATGTATCGCAGCGAATAGGTATTTCCTTACAATCCTGTTTTTTATGATAATGTTAGGAAATAAATTGGTTTATCAATTCGTAAATTATATATTTGCTCGTTTTTTAAAAAATCGGAATTTTAATTTTAAGTAATAATGCAGAATAAGGGACTCGTTAAATTTTTCGCGATAGTATTTGCGTTAGTGTGTATTTACCAGCTGACCTTTACCTATGTTGCCCAGAATATTGAAGATGATGCGAAAGCATTGGCAAAAGGCGACACGGATAAAGAAGTAGCTTACCTTGAATCGATGAAAGATTCAGTAGTGTATCTTGGTTATACATACGGTGAAGTAAGGGATAAGCAAATCAACAAAGGTCTTGACCTTGAAGGCGGTATCAACGTGATGCTTGAGATTTCCGTTAAGGATATTCTTCATGGCCTTGCCAACAATTCTACCAACCCGGTGTTCAACAAAGCCCTTGATGAGGCTACGAAGAACAAGCAGGGTAACCAGGATTATCTTGATGCTTTCTTCATCGCTTTTGAAAAAACATCAAATGGCAGCGTGAAGCTTGCTTCTCCTGAATTGTTCGGTAACAGGAACATGGCAGAGGTGAATTCATCTATGACCGATAGCCAGGTTAAAGCCATTGTCAAGAAAAAAGTAAGCGAGTCTATTGATAGCGCCTTTGGCGTACTTACAGAGCGTATCGACAAGTTTGGCGTAGTTCAGCCAAACATCCAGCGTATTGGGGAATCCGGCCGTATTATGGTTGAGCTGCCTGGTGCGAAGGACATCGACCGTGTTAAGAAACTATTGCAGAGTACTGCACAGCTTGAGTTCTGGGAAGCCTACAAAGTAGGTGATATGCAGAACTTTCTTATGGCTGCCAACGAAACACTTAAGGCTACAGAGAAGACCGTTGATACTGCCGAGACAAAAACGACAGAGAACGATTCTATAGAAAAACTATTGGGCGGTAAAGATTCCGTATCGGCCAAAAAAGGAAACAATCCATTATTCGACAAGCTTATCCCGGGCCAGCAAGGTCCTGTAATCGGTATGGCTGCGGTAAAGGATACTGCACAGATCAACACATACCTTAAGAGAAACGACATCCGTGCGCTTCTTGGCGGTGAGCTTCGTTTCGCGCGTTTTGCGTGGAGCAAGCAGGCTAAAGGACAAAAGTTTCTTGAGCTATATGCCCTTAAGGGTAACAAAGGAAACGTTGCACCGCTTGCGGGTAACGTAATTACAGGAGCTAATGCTTCTTTCGACCAGATGGGCAAACCGTCTGTAGAAATGCAGATGAATGCAAGGGGTGCCCAGAAATGGGAAGAAATGACCGGTAAGGCTTACAGGGAGCAGGGCTTCATCGCTATTGTTCTTGATAACGTAGTATATTCTGCGCCGGGTGTTACTTCTGGCCCTATTGCCGGTGGTAACTCACAAATTTCAGGTGCGTTTGACGTAACAGAGACAAAAGACTTAGCAAACATACTCAGGGCAGGTAAACTTCCTGCTAAGGCTGAGATCGTACAGTCGGAGATCGTAGGTCCGTCACTGGGCCAGGAAGCTATCGACAATGGTATCCTTTCTTCGATCGTAGGATTGCTTTTAGTGTCACTTTGGATGGTAGTATATTATGGCAGGGCCGGTTGGTATGCCAACGTTGCGCTTATCGTAAACCTGCTGTTCCTTTTCGGTTTCCTTGCCAGCCTTGGTGCGGTACTAACGCTTCCGGGTATCGCGGGTATCGTGCTTACCATGGGTACTGCGGTAGATGCGAACATCATTATCTACGAAAGGGCTAAAGAAGAGCTTCGTTCCGGTAAAACGCTCGAAGAAGCGGTAAGGCAGTCGTACAGCTGGAGGGGTGCAATGTCGTCGATTACCGATGCCAACGTAACACACGTACTTACAGGTTTGGTACTTCTTATTTTCGGTACAGGCCCGGTTAAAGGTTTCGCGACTACACTACTTATAGGTATATTCACATCACTTTTCACATCGATCTTCATTGCAAGGATGTTCCTTGACCATGATATCAGGAAAGGCAATACGGTACGGTTTGTAACTAATCTTTCTAAGAACTGGTTTACCAACTTCCATTACAACTTCCTTGGAGCTAAGAGGTTTACTTATATCTTCTCTTCGCTTGTAGTTGTAGTAAGCTGTATCTCTTTCTATGTGAACGGACTTGACCAGGGTATCGACTTCGCAGGTGGACGTACTTTCCAGGTGAAATTTGACAAATCGGTTTCTGCAGAAGACGTGAAAGAAGACCTTGGAAAAGTATTTGGAGGAACGGTTGATGCCAAAGTGTTTGGTAACGACCACCAGTTAAGGATCACTACTAAATATAAAGTAGAAGAGACTAGTGCGGAAGTGGATACGGAAGTAAACCAGAAGCTATACGAAGGGCTTAAGAAGTATTATACTAAAACATTATCATACGACGAATTCGTAAATGCCAACGAAGGCAAAACCCTGGGTGTTGTGTCTGCTGTAAAAGTAGGGGCGGTGGTTGCAGACGATATCAAGGCCAACTCCGTTTGGGCGGTATTGGGCTCTATGGCTATCGTATTCATCTACCTTATGGTGAGCTTCAGGAAATGGCAGTATAGCCTTGGTGCTATCGCCGCTGTAGCACACGACGTTATCTTCGTATTGGGTATCTACTCGCTTTGCTACAAGTTTATGCCGTTCCATATGGAAATGGACCAGCACTTCATCGCTGCGATCCTTACCGTTATCGGTTACTCCATGAACGATACCGTAATTGTATTTGACAGGGTAAGGGAATACCTTGCCGGTAAAACAAAAGGTAGTTTCAAGGATATCGTGAACGCTTCGGTAAACACTACAATGTCAAGAACGATCAACACCTCGCTGACTATGGTAATCGTATTGCTTATCATGTTCATCTTTGGTGGTGAGTCAATCCGCGGCTTTATCTTCGCAATGCTTGTAGGTATTATCGTAGGTACCTATTCATCACTGTTCATCGCGACTCCGGTTCTTGTAGACACTGTTTCAAAACAGGATAAAGACAAAATCGAGCACGATCACAACGATGAGGTTGTAAAGGCATAAGACTTCATAATTTTATATTAAAACCTGCTTATGTCTGTAAGCAGGTTTTTTATTTATTTGTTTTTTTGCATACTCAAAAAACTATATATTCGTTATTGCTAATAATTGTGCTAACCAAAAACATTTTACTTACAAGAAAACCTTAGTAGAGACATGGCAAACTTATTTTTTCTATTCCTGCAGGATTCCATACCTGCTGCCGCTACCAATGCTACAGCTGCAAATCCTGCTGCCACACAAGAATCGGTAAATTATTTTTCACTCCTTATGAAGGGTGGGGTAATGGTAATCCCGATCATGGTATTGCTGTTCTTTACGATTTATATCATTATAGAAAGGGCATTGTATATCAGCAAAAGGACAAAGGAAGACACCGGCCTGATGAACGACGTACGCTTCCAGCTCAGTTCGGGTAAGGTTGAAGGCGCACAAATGGCTGCCGGAAGGTCGGGTACTGCTTACGGTACCATCCTGGAAAGCGGTATTGGGCTTATCGGTAGGCCCCTTAGTGAGATTGAGGGTATGATGGAGAAAAGCACCAACGTTGAGATCGGACTTATGGAGAAGAAACTCGGATGGCTTGGCCTTGTGGCCGGTATTGCCCCAATTCTTGGGTTTATCGGTACGATTGCCGGGGTTATCACGATCTTCTACGATATCTCGATCAAAAAGGAAATTACGATTGATACCATATCGGCTGGTTTGTACGAAAAAATGATCAGCTCGGGCCTTGGGCTTATTGTGGGTGTTATCGCCTACTCGGGCTACCACTTCTTTAACATGATGATAGACGGCTTTGCGCTGAAGGTGCAAAAGCAGGTAATACAATTCGTTAACGTGATAACTACCGGAAAATGAGAGTAAGGAGAAATAAGCGCTTCCATGCCGAGATCGCCGCGTCTGCGCTGAGCGACATCATGTTCTTTTTATTCCTGTTTTTCCTTATCATCTCTACGCTGGCAAACCCTAATGTTATTAAACTGGCGCTTCCAAAGGCCAAGAGTACGGCACAGACACATAAGTCGCACATGAGCCTGTCGGTAAAGGTTGAGGAAGGACAGGCTAACCAGTATTACATGAACCAGGATAAAGTGCCATTCGACGAATTGTCGCAACGGCTGGCTGAACATGTACAGCGTACCAAGGATAGCACGGTTATTGTACGGTTTCCGTATGACCTGAAGGTGCAGGATATGGTAAATATCCTGGAGATCGGTGAAAGCCAGAGGCTGAAATTTGTAATTGCCACTTCTAAAAAATAAGTTATGGTAAGGCTCAAGAAACATGAACAGGAATCGGTATTGATCACGCTGGGTATATTCACGGCGTTGCTCATCCTTTTGTTCGTGCTGAAGCATCATGCCTCTGAAATACCCGAAGAAGACCCGCCACCGATCGAGCTGGAACTTGAAGGCGGTGGAGGAGGTGGCGGTGCCACGATAAACTTTGGTAACAGTGGCGGCGGTGCGAAATTCCAATCCTCTCAGCCAACCGAAGAGGTTGTAGGCAGCAGCGACGACAAAGCCGAGGCAGTAGCCAACACCAAGCCGGTACCGGTAAGGGATCCGCAGATGCAGAATCCAAAACCAGTAGTGGACAACACACCTAGGAAACCAACTAACGCGGCATTGGACAACCTTCTTAACGGGAGCGACCAGGGTGGCGGCGGAAGCGGCATCAGCTCCGGGACCTATGGCAGTGGCGGTACAGGAAACGGAACGGGAGGCGGTACAGGTTCCGGTAATGGAACAGGTACAGGGCCAGGCTCTGGAAGTGGTAGTGGCGGCGGAAGCGGATCAGGTCGCGGGACAGGCGTTGGCAGCTATACGCTGGCCGGGCGTAAGCCTCTCGCGAAGTCGGAACCTGCCGGATGTAACGAGTTTGGAAAAGTAACAGTGCAGATTACCGTAGATGCTTCCGGAAAAGTTATAAAAGCAGAAACAGGACGCGGTACTAACGCTTCTCCATGCCTTATAAGCCAGGCTAAAGCAGCTGCTATGAAATGGAAATTTGACGCGGGAACTTCCGAAAAACAGGTAGGGACCATTGTATATAACTTTACAGTAACAGACTAAAAAAATCCGGCTTAGCCGGATTTTTTAATTATGTCGGATGAACAGCTTTAGTACGACCTATGACTGGCCTTGTAATCTTATTTTACTCAGTTTATCCATTGCATATCGCCAAGCGTGCTGTCTATAAATTCGTAATTCATTTCCTGCTGTATGGATAGTTTGTGAGGACTATAATTTTAATTTGGATGGTTTTTGTCGTACGTCATAATTACGCAGAAGGAATATTTCATTGATGCTTACAATATAATACATGGTATTATGCTTCGTGATTATACATTTTCTGATTTCTTGAAAATAGGGAACTGTTCAGGATGATTGGAAATATGTGTAATATTTTTATCGAGTATATCCAAAAAAGCATTTGCAGTTCGAAAATTCCATTTATGTTCAAGATAATCGAGTATTGAAGCAAGATCCTTTTCTGCCTCAGATGACCAAATGATCTCTTTACTCATACTTCTTTCTCATAACTTTCATAATCTCGCTATGTGGCTTCCCTCCATTATTTTTCACGTCATCAAGCGCATCCAAAAGCCCCTGCTGCTGTTCAGGTAAAAGCTTGTCCCATTCAGCAAGGCTTTCGGGTTCTTCCACCATTTGGATATCATCACCGATTGGGTATTCTACTGCCATACCCATCTTGCGTGCTACATCGGCAATTAGCCTGATATCTTCTTTCGATTTACTTATTAAACCAGCCTTTCCATCACTAAAATATTTGATAAAAACAAAGTTAGTCAAATAAGCTTACAACTCATCCGCCAAATTCTACAGTTCGGTAACACTCTTTTTTTGAGGCGATAAAAACACCGCACCTTTGCTTCATCAAAATACAACAACCTAAAAAAAATAAGATCATGGTACGAGTTATTACACTTTTCGTTTTACTGGTTTGCAACACAATGTTCGCACAGTCGCAATTTCAAACAGGTATGGAAAAAGCCTTTAAGCTTTGGGGTGAAGATAAAACAGCCGAAGCATCGGGCTTGTTCGAGAGGATTGCCGCGGCAGAGAAAGACAATTGGCTGCCCTCTTACTATGTTGCCCTGATCAACACGATCGAGGCTTTTAAGACGCAGGATAAAGAGAAAATAGCCGCATTCCTTGCCAAAGCCCAGACAGCACAGGACAATGCCACGGCGATATCACCCGATAATGCCGAGCTGTTGGTAATGCAGGCAATGATACACACCGCCTGGATTGTGGCCGACCCGATGACCAATGGTATGAAGCTCTCAGCTAAGGTGAACGAGATTTACGCCAAAGCAATGAAGCTCGACCCGAACAACCCGAGGGTGGTTTTCCAGAAGGCGGAATTTGAGATTGGTGGCGCACGCTACTTCGGAAGTGACATCAAACCGATGTGTGCTGAGATTGAAAGAGCTGTCGGACTTTTTGCTACCTTTAAACCGGAAACACCGTTTCACCCACACTGGGGTAAGGAAAGGGCTGAGGAAGCGCTGAAAGAATGTAAAAAATAATAAAGCATGAACGTTTACAAGGAATTATTAAAGGCTGCGGGGTTTGGCATCATTATCTACCTTGTGCTGTTATTTGGGGTGGGGAACGGCAGTTTTAAATGGGATTACCCGCACCTGATACAATTCCTGTATGTTGTGGTAGGTTATTCCATGACATTGTACATGGCCAATAAGCTTGTCTTTTACTGGATAGATAAAGTCTACGTGAATACCAATATGAAGGCAAAAAGGCTGATTATCGGGTTCCTCACATCATTTACGGTATCGCTGTTTATCATCTTCCTGTTGCGTGTTTTTGAAGATGTTGTAATGGAGGGTAAATCGTTTTCTAAATTTATTGAAGATGAGAAAATAGAGAACTATTATATTGCCACTATAATTACGCTCACCCTGAGCTTTCTGGGTCATGCCTTTTACTATTACAAGCGGTATCAGGAAAACAGGGTAAAAGAACAGAAGATTATTGCGGGAACTGCTTCTGCCAAATTTGAGACATTAAAAAACCAGATCGACCCACATTTCCTGTTCAACAGCCTGAATGTACTGAGTTCGTTGATAGAAGAAAATCCCGAAAGTGCCCAAAAGTTTACCACATCGCTGTCAAAAGTATACCGCTACGTGCTGGAGCAAAAAGACAAAGAACTGGTAAGTGTGCAGGAGGAACTGGATTTTGCCAAGACCTACATGAACCTGCTGAAGATGCGCTTTGAAAACAGCGTGTCTTACGAATTGCCGCAATCGGTTTCCAGTCCCGACGCGAGAGTGGTGCCCCTGTCTTTACAGCTGCTGCTTGAGAATACAATAAAGCACAACATTGTAAGCCAGCAAAAACCGCTCTACATCAGGATATATGAGCAGGATGGCTACCTGGTGGTGCAGAACGACCTGCAGAAGAAAGAAGTGCTGCAGGACAGGCGCGGCGTAGGCTTGCAGAACATCGTAAGCCGCTATGCCATCATATCAAACCGAAAAGTACTGATCGAGCAAACGGAACAACATTTTACGGTAAAGCTCCCGGTACTTACCAAACAAATCGCCATTATGGAAACATCATATAATGAATCGGAAAGCGCCTACCTGAAAGCACAGAAGCGGGTAGAAGACATAAAAGGATTTTACGGTAACCTGATGTCTTACATCATAGTAATATCGGGCCTTGCGGTACTGAACCTGGTGACATCTTCACAGCATTTGTGGTTCCTTTACCCGGCAATAGGATGGGGTATCGGGGTGGTAATACATTTTTGCAGCGTATACAATTATATCCCTTTCCTCGGACGCGATTGGGAAGAACGAAAGCTGAAACAGCTTATGGACAGGGACAGGAATAACCGGTGGAGATAGTGTAATTGCCAGTCAGAATTTTCACTAATCTGTCATCCTTTGGCTTTGCGGGAATAGGATAAATCTCTGCTAAAAGTTGTAAATAATATAAGGATTTCAATCATCAATCTAACCAAAATACAGAAAATCATGGAACCTGATTTTGAGGAACAAAGTTACCTGAGGGCTAAAAAGAGGATAAAGGAACTCAAATCCTTCTACGACCATGTAGCGAGTTATGTTATCGTGATACCGGTACTTGCAGTTATAAATATCTACTATACAGGCGGTGAGCATTGGTATAAGTATACCGCCTATGGCTGGGGTATAGGGCTGGCGATTCATGGTATTGTAACGTTTCTTCCGTCATTTCTGGGGAAAGATTGGGAAGAGCGCAAGCTGAAGGAAATATTAGATAAGGACAAGCAAAAAAAGAAATAGCCATGGAAGAAGGATTTGAAAAAAGAGAAATGGAACGTGCCCGAAAAAGGGTTAAAGAAATACGGTCGTTTTATATTAACCTGGCGCTGTATTGCATCTTCATACCGGCACTTATTATTATCAACCTTACCTTTACACCGGAATTCCATTGGTTTTATTTTTCAATGGCAGGATGGGGGCTGGGCCTGATATTCCATGCGATGTCGGCATTTAATTTTATACCGTTTCTTAACAAAGACTGGGAAGAACGCAAGCTGCAGCAGTTTATGGAAGAAGACCGGCGCGCACGGGAGAAGTACCTAAACAATAACCAACCAATTAAGTAATGGAAGAATTGTTTGAAAAAGCCAGCCGAGACCGGGCAAAGAACAGGATAGAACGGCTCAAAAGCCTTTATACCCATTGCCTGATCTACATTACGGTAAATGTACTCACATTTGTTGCCGGCCTCATCGGTTTCGGGATGCATCCTGTAGCCTGGAAAAATTGCCTGATCGGTACATTGTCGATAGGGGGATTAGGGGTTCTAATACACACGATGATCGTTTTCGGCCCTTCACTGCTAAAGGGAAGAGGCTGGGAAGAACGGGAGATGCACAAGCTCCTGAAAGAAGAACAAGATAAGAACAACACCAACCCAAAATAAAATATCATGGAAAATTCATTCGATGAACAGAAAAGCATTGATAAAGCCCGCAAAAGGGTAGAGGATATTAAAGGCTTTTATAAGCACCTGGCGGCCTATGTACTGGTAAACACATTTTTACTGATCATGCACGCTATCAATCTCGATCCGGGGGAGAAGTTCTGGTCGTGGGGTACTTTTATAACTGCAATTTCTTGGGGTATCGGCCTTTTGGCACACTGGCTTACAGTATACAGCCGAAACGTTTTCTTTAGCAAAGACTGGGAAGAGCGTAAGATTCAACAATATATGGAACGCGAAAAGAACCGCTCCGATAAGTGGGAGTAGAAAGTCTAAAGTTTAAAGTCGAAGGACGAAAGGCAAAACGGACAAGGCATTACGAAGAGAAGAACTTATCATCCATTGATTTTTACAAAAACCATCAACCAATAAGAATGAACGTAATTATAATTGAAGACGAAAAACCGGCAGCACGCCTGCTGCATCGAAAACTCCAAAAGCTCGGTGTTGATGCGGGTACCATGCTGCATTCTGTAGAGGAGTCGATAGAATGGTTCCGGAATAATCCGCAGCCCGATCTGATCTTCCTCGATATACAGCTGAGTGACGGGCTGTCGTTCGAGATTTTCGAGGCTATACCCATCAGCAGCGCGGTTATCTTCACCACGGCATATGATGAATACGCCCTGCGTGCCTTTAAGCTGAACAGTATCGACTATTTGCTCAAACCCATTGACGAAGACGACCTGGAAAGCGCCGTGAACAAATACCGCGAACGTCAGCCGAAGCCACAGCAATTGTCTGTCGACTTCGACCAAATACGCCGGATGTTGGCCAATCCCAATGAGAAAAGCTATAAGAAACGCTTTACCATAAAAATGGGGCAGCACCTGAAAATGGTAAATATTGAAGAAGCGGAATGCTTTTTTAGCGAAAATAAGGGAACGTACATCCACACTACCGAAAACCGTGATTACCTGCTCGAAATGACTTTGGAACAGCTGGAGACGGAACTCGACCCGAAGCACTTTTTCCGTGTTAGCCGTAAGTTTATTGTATCCATCAATGCGATCAAAGACATTGTGGTGTATACCAATTCGCGCCTCAAGGTAGTTCTTCCAACCTATAAAGACGATGAAGTGATCGTAAGCCGGGAACGCGTGAACGATTTTCGGGAATGGCTGGGGTAGTGAGTTAGAGTCAAAATCAGTATAGCTATAATGCAGAAAGCTCCGGATAGTACCGGAGCTTTCTGCATTATTCTTTTTTGTAGGTCTGCCACTTATCGGCCTCCTTAATTTCTAATTGCTTGCTCTTTACGTCAAATTTCAATTGGATATCATCTTTGTCCGACTTAAAAGAATCCCTACCCATATACTCAAGTGTGGCGGTAGGTTTACCCGGGATCTTACACATCAGCTTTTCTTTATTCTCAAATACAGCTATAATGTCAGAATTACCGGCTGATGCGTATGTACCTGTAAACTGCGCAAGTGGCGGAGTTGCTAAGGTCGTTTCGGCTGCCGCCTTCTTTGCAGTATTTTGTGCCGTGGCGAAACTACCGGTAAGAAGTATAAATAATAAGAAGTATGTTGTTTTCATAAAATGAAGGTTTGGTTGTCCTGCTAATATAATGAATATTAGTATGCTAAACCCTGTGTTTTAAAATTTACGAGTTGGTTGACGAAACAGCGTTTTGAATTATTGCTTCGTAAAAGTAAATGTCGCTCCCCTTTGTTTTAGCACCATGCTTTTTTCAGCGGGGTTAAACTCAAGCTCCAGGCCAATGCCTTCAGACGTGAAGACACCTTTTTCGGCAGAATCCAGCGGGAAAGCGGGTTGGCCTTTCACCTGTATAGAAAGTATGTTGCCATTTCGGGTTATTGTGATAGCCAATGGTATCTGTTTTGACTCATAATAACCGGTATACTGGTCGAGCTCCTGTTCTGTGTAGGCGAATGTTTTATATTCAGGAATGTCAAATGGTGTGTTATTTGCCCAGTCGAGCAATGTAAGTCCCACATCGTTCGGACTGATAGTCGTACCGTTAGAGGTAATAGCCACAGTAATCTTGCTCTCGGGAGCATATACCAGCATGGACTGGAAACCGTCTATGCCGCCGTTGTGCCCGTACAATTTCTGTTGTTCGTAAGGGAATTCAAACAGCCCCAGTCCGTGTTTGTTGGTCATGGTTTTCATTTGTTCGAGGCTGGCCGCCGAGATGATCTTTCCGGCAAACAACCCTTCTAAGAATTTGCTAAGGTCAGCAGGGGTGGAGACTATAGCCCCCGCGCCTCCCGGAATAGACATATCGGTTTCGTCGCTTTTATTCCATTTTCCGTTGAAATCAAAAGAATTTACCTCGTTGGAGGCGGTATTTATCTTGCCACCGAAGTAGGTGTTTTTTAATCCAAGCGGTTTCGTGATCTTATCGGTTAGCACGTCTTTATATGGTTTTTTATAGGCTTTTTCAACGATAAAGCCCAGCAGTACATACCCCGAATTGCTGTACTGGTTTTTGGCTCCCGGCTCAAAGTCGCTGCCTGCTTTCACAATGATATCTACCATCTCCGCCTGCGTTTTAGGTGAGGTGTTATACGTCATATACGCTTCATCATTGGTAAAGTTATGGATACCGCTGCTGTGGTTCAGCAGGTTTTTAATGGTGATCTTCGAGGCATTGGGAATGGTTGGAAAATACTTGTCGAGCTTATCGTCCAGCGACAGTTTTTTTTCCTCCGCAGCTTTCAGTATCAGGGCTGCAGTAAAAGTTTTGGAAATCGACCCGATACGGAACTTTGAGTCCGCCGCCGTTTTCTTCCCGTCCTGTGTGTCGGCCCAGCCGTTGGAGCGTGCATAGATAGCTTTGCCATCTTTGGAAACCTGTACGCTGCCCATAAATTTGTTATTGGCTTCCAGTACGTCGAAATACTGGTTAAGCTTCGCCTTGTCGGTGGATTGTGCAAAAGCAGACCCGGCAAACAGCCCCGCGATTACAAACAGGATAATTTTTTTCATGTTGTTGTTTTTGATTGATTATGCCCAAATATAGGAATAATAATTGGCGAGGTAAGGGAGATTATGATGGATGAGAGATAATAGATAATAGATAATAGATGTATCACTATCAACCATCAACTAAAAACCATCAACCGACAACATACGCCTTCAGTTCTGCCATTTTACCATCACGAAAGCGCCATACATCGCAGTAAGGAGAAGTGGTTGATTTTCCATCTTTACCTTTCAGGGTTATAGTGCCCATTGCAATAACATGGTCCTCACCCGCAATCAGTTTCTCTACGTCAAATTTGGGAGGGGCTATATAATTCTCAGACATCCATTGCCGTACAGCCTGCTTGCCTTTTAGCGAAATATCACCTGTAAAATTCCATTCCGTATCATCAGTGCAATAATCCAGAAAGCCTTCGTTGTCGCCTTTGGAAATGGCAGCATTTGCCTTTAGCAGGATTGTTTTATTGTCGTGTTGCATTTTTATTTCTAAGGTAGCGAATTTTTATACAACTTTCAAGCCTATCATCTCCCATCTATTATCTAAAAGTCTAAACTCCTTTTCCCTATCTTTGCACCCGTAAAATAGGACTATGAAATTTGATCTGTTAGCAAAAGACCCTCAGTCGAAAGCGAGGGCAGGGAGCCTCACCACTGACCATGGCGTTATAGAAACCCCGATATTCATGCCGGTGGGTACTGTTGCATCCGTAAAAGGCGTGCACCAGCGCGAACTGAAGGACGACATCAACCCCGATATTATTTTAGGGAATACTTACCATTTATACCTCCGCCCGCAAACCGACATACTGGAGAAGGCGGGAGGCCTCCACAAATTCATGAACTGGGACCGCCCCATCCTGACCGATAGTGGTGGCTACCAGGTGTATTCGCTTTCGGCCAACCGTAAGATCAAGGAGGAAGGCGTGAAGTTCAAGTCGCATATCGACGGGTCGTACCATTTCTTTTCACCCGAAAGTGTGATGGAAATACAGCGTACCATTGGCGCCGACATCATCATGGCTTTCGACGAGTGTACCCCGTACCCGTGCGATTACCGCTATGCGAAGCGCTCCATGCACATGACGCACCGCTGGCTCGACCGCTGCATCAGCCATTTGGAGAAATTACCCTTTAAATATGATTACAGCCAGGCATTCTTCCCGATAGTTCAGGGAAGTACGTACACCGACCTTCGTCAGCAATCAGCAGAATATATCGCCAATGCAGGCGCAGTGGGCAATGCTATTGGCGGCCTTTCTGTAGGCGAACCGGCAGAGGAGATGTACGCTATGACCGATGTGGTGTGCAGCATACTTCCGGAAGACAAACCGCGTTATCTTATGGGTGTCGGTACCCCGATAAACATACTGGAAAACATTGCATTGGGTGTGGATATGTTTGACTGTGTAATGCCAACCCGTAATGCCCGAAACGGGATGCTGTTTACGGCACACGGTACTATCAATATCAAGAACAAGAAGTGGGAAGCCGATTTCTCCCCGATCGACGAAATGGGCATAACCTTTGTAGATACCGAGTATACTAAGGCCTACCTGAGGCACCTTTTTGCCGCAAACGAATTTCTTGGCAAGCAGATTGCTACCATACACAACCTCGGGTTCTATATGTGGTTGGTTCGTGAGGCAAGAAAACATATCTTAGCAGGAGATTTCCGTGAGTGGAAAGAGAAAATGGTGAAACAGATGAGCAACAGGCTTTAATCTGCTTCTCGACTGCGCTCGAAGTGACAGCGACGATTGTAGAAATGTCACATTGAGCGGAGTCGAAATGCGGCATTTTTAACTACAATTACATTCGAAGTAACGGCTGATAAAATATAATTTAATAAGCGTAAAGCGTGAAAATAATAGACTGGTACATCCTGAAGCGGTATCTGGCAACGTTCTTTGTGATGTTGCTGATGTTTATTCCCATTGGTATCGTTATCGACGTTTCGGAGAAGATCAACCGTATCCTTGAGAACAAGGTGCCTTTTATCCAGGTGGCCGCCTATTATGGCGACTTTACCATTTATTTTGCAAATATGCTGTTCCCGATATTCCTGTTCCTTTCGGTAATATGGTTTACGTCCAAGCTGGCCAACAATACTGAGATAATTGCGATATTGAGTTCCGGGATCTCCTATATGCGTTTCCTGAGGCCCTATATTATCGGGGCATCCATCATATCGTTGATGGCTTTGCTCATGGGGTTTTTCTTCGTCCCATCCGCCAGTAAGGGTTTTAACGATTTCCGGTATACCTACCTGAAGAAAGGGGCGGAGATCCGGAAGAACATCGATGTGTACAAGCAGATTAGCGATAACCAGTATATCTACGTCAGCAGTTTCAATTACATATCCAAAACGGGGATCAATTTCAGCCTTGAAGAATTTAAGGACAACAAAATGATCTCCAAGATCGATGCGAGCCTTATCAAATGGAATGAAAAAGACAGCACCTATACGCTTACCAACTACAATAAGCGTACTATTGGTGCCATGGAAGACAAGCTGGAATCGGCCGATGAGAAGAAATTCAAATTCAATTTCAAGCCGGACGACCTTACGCCGACCGTCTATGCCGCCGAAACAATGACGCTTAGGGAACTCAACCGTTTTATCGATAACGAAACACAGCGGGGGTCGGGTAATATCAACGCCTATCTTGTTGTGAAGTACAAAAAATACAGTATCCCTATTTCAGCCTTTATCCTTACCGTAATTGCTGTTGCGGTGTCGTCGATGAAAAGGCGTGGCGGTATGGGGGTAAACCTCGCCTTAGGTATTGCCCTGGCGTTTACCTTTATCTTCTTCGATAAGGTGTTCGGTACACTGGCCGAAAAATCGAGTATGTCGCCGCTTGTCGCGGTATGGATTCCAAACGTCACTTTCGGTATTCTGGCCATTTACCTGCTCCGCAATGCCCGCAGATAACCTTAAGAGCTACCTTCATCTCCATTTCATCGTTTTTGTGTGGGGATTTACCGCGGTACTCGGAGCGCTCATTACGCTCGATGCCTTCCCGCTGGTGTGGTTCCGTATGTGTATCGGTGTAGCCCTGATCCTTATTTTTGCGCTGGCTACTAAAACAACACTTAAAGTACCCACTAAAGCCTTTATAGGGTTTACGCTTGCGGGTCTGGTTATTGCGCTGCACTGGTTTACCTTCTTCGAAGCCATAAAGGTTTCCAACATTTCCATTACACTGGCCTGCCTTTCTACAGGCGCATTATTCGCCACCCTGCTCGAATCGGTTGTATACCGGCGACGGCTGATCGGCTCCGAAATACTGATGGGTTTTGTCGTGGTGTTAGGGCTCTGTATTATTATATATGGGGAGCACCTTTGGGTTGTACTTGGTAAAATAATGGACAACCCGCCCGAATTTTGGGATATCCTTTCACAGGGTACTTACACCAACCCTCAGCATTACTGGGGTATTGCCCTGGCGCTGATATCGGCATTCCTGTCGGCGTCTTTTTCTATTATCAATGGTAAATACGCGAAGGAGTATAATCCGGTAACGATATCGTTCTACGAGCTGGCCGGGGGAGTATTCTTTTTCTCATTATACCTGCTTTTCAGCGGGAGCTTTACGGTTGAATTCTTCACGCTTTCGGCATCCGACTGGATGTGGCTTGCAGTGCTTGGTTCGTTTTGTACGGCTTATGCGTTTATCGCTTCGGTACATGTAATGAAGGTTATTTCGCCTTATACTGTAATGCTTACCATCAATATGGAACCGGTTTATGGGATAATTCTGGCACTTATCGTATTCAGCGATAAAGAAAAGATGAGCGGTGCATTCTATCTCGGGGCGGCTATTATCCTGATTACGGTGATCCTCAACGGTATAATTAAAAACAAACCGAAAAGTGGAGATGAGTAGCTTGTATCACAACTGAAAATTTTATCTTTGCGTTTCGAACCTAAATTAAAAATCTGCCTACTATGGAATATTTAGATTTTGAGCTTCCCATCAAAGAACTGGAAGACCAACTGGACAAATGTACGATCATTGGCCAGGAAAGTGATGTGGATGTATCTAATACCTGCAAACAGATAGAGAAAAAACTGGAAGAGACCAAGAAGAAGATATATAAGAACCTTACGGCCTGGCAAAGGGTACAGCTTTCGAGGCACCCAAGCCGTCCGTACACCATGGATCATGTAAGGGCCCTTACCGGCAATACGTTTCTTGAATTGTTCGGCGACCGATCGTTTAAAGACGACAAGGCAATGATCGGCGGGCTTGGCAAGATCGGCGGACAGTCGTTCATGATCGTGGGCCAGCAGAAAGGTTATAATACTAAGACCAGGCAATTCCGGAATTTTGGTATGGCCAATCCTGAAGGTTACCGCAAGGCGCTTAGGCTGATGAAAATGGCGGAGAAATTCGGCATTCCGGTGCTTACGCTTGTAGATACCCCGGGAGCCTATCCCGGTCTTGAAGCCGAAGAGCGTGGACAGGGTGAGGCTATCGCAAGGAATATCCTTGAGATGGTACGCCTTAAAACACCTATCATCACCGTTATTGTAGGTGAGGGGGCATCCGGAGGCGCATTGGGTATTGGTGTTGGCGATAAAGTATACATGATGGAGAACACATGGTATTCGGTTATCTCTCCTGAATCCTGTTCTTCCATCCTTTGGAGGAGCTGGGAATACAAGGAGCAGGCTGCCGAAGCGCTGAAGCTTACATCATACGATATGAAGAGGCAGAACCTTATAGACGATATTATCCCGGAACCGCTTGGAGGAGCCCACTACGACAGGGAAGTAGCCTTTAAAAGCGTAGAGGAGTACATATTGAAAGGATATAATGAATTGAAAGACTTATCAACAGAGGAACTTGTGGCGCAAAGGATGGATAAGTATAGCAAAATGGGGGAATTCAAGGAATAAACCCTATTGAAGCTTAAAATCATCCGAAGCCCCGCAGCTTCGGATTTTTTTTGGGTTATCAACAAAGAAGCGTAGGTTTATGAACAGGTTTTGAACAGTTTATGAACTTATGTGCTTAACAATTCCTTAACCATTTGGTTTCAATTTTATTTACATTCGCACTATGGAAAACATCAGGAATATAAATCCCGTAAAAGTTGATAAGACGACCATTATCAACCTTGAGAAAGGCAAGCTGCCGCCACAGGCCCTCGACCTTGAGGAGGCTGTGCTTGGAGCGATGATGATCGACAAGAAAGGGGTTGATGAGGTGATCGATATCCTGCAGCCCGATGCTTTCTACAAAGATGCGCATAAGTATATTTTTGAGGCTGTTGTGGCGCTTTTCAACGATACGCAGCCGATAGACTTATTAACCGTTTCAGCACAGCTGAAAAAGATGGCAAAACTGGAGCTTGCTGGCGGGGATTTCTACCTCATACAGCTCACCCAAAAAATATCCTCATCGGCTCACATTGAGTTTCACTCGCGGATTATTCTCCAGAAATTTATTCAGCGTAGTCTAATTAGAATTTCAAGCGAAATCATTGAGGAGTCCTATGATGAGACCACCGATGTATTCGACTTGCTCGATAAAGCGGAATCCCGCCTGTACGAGGTAACGCAGGGCAACATTAAACGTAGCTCGGAAACGGCGCAAAGTCTCGTTATACAGGCTAAAAAACGTATTGAGGAGATTGCCAACAAGGAAGGCCTCAGTGGTATTGCAACCGGTTTCCACGACCTGGATAAGCTTACATCCGGGTGGCAGCCGAGCGACCTTATCATTATTGCGGCAAGGCCGGGTATGGGTAAGACCGCTTTTGTACTTTCTATGGCACGTAATATTGCGATCGACTTTAACCATCCTGTGGCATTGTTCTCACTGGAAATGTCCTCCGTACAGCTTATTACCCGTCTTATTTCGAGTGAGACCGGGCTTTCTTCGGAAAAGCTGCGTACGGGTAAGCTTGAGAAACATGAGTGGGAGCAGCTGAGTATTAAAGTAAAAGACCTTGAAAAGGCACCACTGTATATTGATGATACACCATCACTGTCGATCTTCGACCTCAGGGCGAAAGCAAGGAGGCTTTCTTCGCAGTTTGGTATTAAAATGATAATTGTCGATTACCTCCAGCTTATGACCGCGGGAGGTAACGGAAAGGGCGGAGGGAACCGTGAACAGGAAATTTCGACCATTTCACGTAACCTTAAGGCCCTTGCAAAAGAACTTGAAGTTCCGGTAATTGCGCTGTCGCAGCTGTCGCGTGCGGTGGAGACCAGGGGATCGAGCAAGCGACCGTTGCTTTCCGACCTTAGGGAATCCGGAGCGATTGAGCAGGATGCGGATATCGTATCTTTTATCTACCGCCCCGAATACTACAAGATCGAGGAATGGGATGATGAGGAGCAGTCGCCAACACAGGGCCAGGCAGAGTTTATCGTTGCCAAGCACCGTAACGGCGGATTGGATAACATCAGGCTCAAATTCATCGGCAGCCTCGGTAAGTTCGATAACCTGGACGATTTCGGGTCTCCGTTTGATGAACTACCTTCGAGCATGAACAGCAGTAACGATTTCATTACCAAAAACCTGCCTTCTGCCAATGACGCTTTCGGTAGCAACATGAACAGCAGGGCAAATGATGATGATGTGCCGTTTTAAGAAAACCTAACCACTATAAATGTAAAAGAATATGACAAAGAACACTACAACAGAATTTGAGCTTAATGAAATGATCAGGGAAATATTTGTGAATGACCCACAACATATAATAGCTGAAAACTAAAAAACGTCCCGAGAAATCGGGACGTTTTCATTTATAAAAATAACCAAAAAACTAATTTGCCTGCAATACCTGCGCCTTGTCAGCTATAATGGCTTCTGCTTCCGCGATAGCGGTTACCGTTTTAATTACAGAGTCAGGTGTTACCGAAATACTGTCTATTCCCAATCCCACAAGGAATTGTGCGAAGTCCGGGAAGTCTGAAGGCCCCTGGCCGCATATACCTACTTTTACACCGGATTTTTTTGCTGAAGAGATCAGCATTTCCAACATGCGTTTTACGGCCGGGTTACGCTCATCATACAAATGCGCTACCAGAGACGAATCCCTGTCGAGCCCGAGGGTAAGCTGTGTCAGGTCGTTGCTGCCAATGGAAAATCCATCAATATGTGCTGCAAATTCTTCTGCCATTAGTATGTTCGACGGTACTTCTGCCATCAGGTACAGCTCCAGTCCGTGTTCGCCACGCACCAGTCCGTACTCTTTCATTACTTCTTTTACTTTTACAAGTTCTTCCACCGTACGGCAGAAAGGTACCATCACTACTACATTTTTAAGTCCCATTTCCTCACGAACCTTTTTTATCGCGCGGCATTCCAGTCCAAAGGCATCTTTATACGCATCGGAATAGTAGCGGGATGCACCACGCCACCCAATCATTGGGTTCTCTTCTTCCGGTTCAAAATATTTGCCTCCCAAAAGGTTATAGTACTCGTTGGTTTTAAAGTCAGAAAACCTCACGATAGTATTGTTAGGATAAAAAGATGCCGCGATCTTGGCAATACCATCGGCAAGCTTGTCGATAAAGAAGGTTTCTTCATCCGGGTAACCTGTAATTTTCTTTTCGATAGCCGCGGTCAGTGCGCTGTCGTTCAGGTTGCGGTGTCCCAGTAGCGCCAGAGGGTGTGCCTCAATGTAATTATTGATAATAAATTCTTCACGGGCAAGGCCCACACCTTTATTTGGCAGGTGGGAGAACTGGAATGCCAGCCCGGGTGAGGCTACATTCAGCATAATATTTGTTTTTACTTCAGGAAGTTGTGAGAGGTCGTATTCCGTTTCGGTATATTTCAATTCCCCACTGTAAATAAAGCCTACATCGCCCTCTGCGCAAGATGCTGTAACCACCATGCCTTCTTCCACCAGGTCAGTTGCATTGCCGCATCCTACAATTGCAGGAATGCCCATTTCCCGGGCTATGATGGCAGCATGGCAGGTACGGCCTCCTTTGTTGGTAATAATTGCCGATGCTTTCTTCATGATCGGTTCCCAGTCCGGGTCCGTCATATCGGTAACCAAAACGGAACCCGGTATAAACTCATGCCCTTCGGAAACCCTTTTATCCAGTGAATAAATGATGGTTGCCGCACCCGTGCCAATTTTATCGCCTACGGCAATGCCTTTAATCAGTAGTTTTTCGTGGCGGCTTTCGTCTTCCATCTTATATTCGGTAATAGTAGTGTGGCTTTTCCGCGAATGAATGGTTTCCGGCCTAGCCTGTACTATAAAGAGTTCTTTCGTAAGGCCATCTATAGCCCATTCTACATCCATCGGTGTCCATTTATCCCGGATGCGGGTATAATACTCTTCGATAAGTACTACCCATTTAGAGAGTTTCAATACATTTTCGTCGCTAAGGCAGAAACGGTTTCGGAACTTTGTTTCGGTGGGGATGATTTTTACCCTTTCGTCGCCACCTTCTCCATAGATCATCATTTTATCCTTATTCCCCAGCTTTTTCTCAATAATCGGTTTATAGCCTTCTTTCAGCAATGGCTTAAACACAATATATTCGTCCGGTGATACGGCGCCCTGTACGAGCATTTCTCCCAGTCCGTATGTTGCGTTAATAACAACTGCATCCTTAAAGCCGCTTTCGGTATCAATAGAAAATGCCACACCCGAAGTACCCAGGTCGCTGCGCACCATTTTCTGCACGCAAACCGAAAGTGCCAGTTCCAGGTGGTCGTACCCGAAATTCTGCCTGTAGCTGATAGCCCTGTCGGTAAACAGCGACGCGAAACATTTGCGTATGCAATCCATGAGCATCTCCGGTCCGCGCACATTCAGGAAGGTTTCCTGCTGCCCTGCAAACGATGCATCCGGCAGGTCTTCGGCGGTAGCGGAGCTGCGCACGGCAACATCGGTCATGTCCTGGCCGTATTGCTGCGATAGTAATTTGTAATCCGCTATTATCCTTTCCTTCATTTCTTCGGGAAAGCTCCCGTTCAGGAAAGCCTGGCGGATTTGCATCCCCCCGCGGCGCAGCGATTCGATATTGTCGTAATCAATAGCTGCTACGGTACTGTTGATGGTTTCATCGAGGCTGTTGTGTGTGATAAATGCATAGTAAGCCTCTACCGTTACCACAAATCCATCGGGAATGGTAACCCCGAGAGCGGTTAGGTTTTGAAGCATTTCGCCTAATGAGGCATTTTTTCCCCCAACAAGGGAGAGGTCGTTGATGCCAACATTTTTAAGCGGCAGGGTGTAGTTCATTGTGTTGTTGTTTTTAAATTATTAATTCTTCATTAAACCTTTTGTATTTAGTATAAAAATAAAAATATTCACAAATATATAGTAAATAACAATTTACGAAAACGTTTTAGTTTTTATTTAATATGAATTTAATGTAAATCTAAATATTGCTTTTAATGAGCCGTACTATGAAATATTAAAGGAAAGGCTGAGTTATGTATATACCTGTGATTTTGATTATCTTTGGATATAATTTTTGATAAAATGCCTTTTAAAAGACTCCTTATACTTTTGCTGCTGGTAGTGCCTTTATGGTCTAAAGCTTCGATGATACTGTTGCCCATGGATGAAAGCACCCAGCAAAACCACCTGAAAGCCTACGGGATTACCTATTGGGCCCTTGATCGTAGCTATAAAGCCAACTGGCTGCTCAACTATAGGGGCGGGTCTTTCCTGCTGCCGGACGCGGAAGAGATACGCCGGGAATGCCGTATTCGGGGCGTAAGCTTTGAAGTGCTTAGCGACAGTGAGGCGAATGGTATACTCGACGAGATCAGCAGCCCTTCGCAGAACATGGAAAACGTAGTACTTGAAAAAGCGCCTAAGATAGCAGTATATACTCCGGAAGGGAAACAGCCCTGGGATGATGCCGTAACATTGGTCTTAACATACGCGGAGATCCCCTTCAAGCCGATTTATGATGAAGAGGTGCTCAATGATGCTTTGCTGCTGTACGACTGGCTGCACCTGCACCATGAGGATTTTAGCGGTCAGTACGGTAAATTTTTCGGGATGTACCGCAACGCGCCGTGGTATATCGAGCAGAAAAAAAATGCCGAGGCATTAGCCAAAAGGCTTGGTTTTGAAAAGGTGTCCGATGAAAAACTGGCGGTGGCGAATAAGATCAGGAATTTTGTGATAGGTGGTGGCTTTATGTTTGCCATGTGTTCTGCTACTGACAGCTTTGATATTGCCCTTGCGGCAGAAGGTGTGGATATCTGTGAGCCAATGTTTGATGGTGATGCCAGTGATCCGAATTACCAATCGAAGCTCAATTACAGTAACTCGTTTGCCTTTAAGGACTTTATACTGGAGCGTAATCCCATGGTATATGAATTTTCAGATATTGATACGACCAATAAACGTAATGTGCTTCCGGACAACGACTATTTCTCCCTTATGGAATATTCTGCCAAGTGGGACCCGATCCCTTCGATGCTCTGCCAGAACCATACCCAGCTTGTAAAAGGGTTTATGGGGCAGACGACTGCATTTATGGGAGAGAAAGTAAAATCGAACGTGCTCGTGATGGGAGAGAATAAACAGAACGGCGAAGCACGCTATATTCATGGTACCAAGGGTAAGGGTATGTTTACCTTTTACGGAGGCCACGACCCTGAAGACTACCAGCACAGGGTAGGGGATGCGCCAACGGTGCTCGACCTGCACCCGAATTCGCCGGGTTACAGGCTTATCCTAAATAATGTATTGTTTCCTGCCGCGAGGAAGAAGAAGCTAAAGACATAGTATAAGCCCTGTAAACACAGGGCTTTTTTAGGCCGATATTTGAAATTTGAGCCTGTAATTTTTCATTGCTATCAAAAAGTTAAACCACCTTTCTTCTGCAAAGATTTTCTTATTTTTGGAAGCTATTAGGTATGGAAGAAGAAAAAGTAATACTGGTAAACGAAAACGATGAGCCCATTGGCCTTATGCCAAAAATGGAAGCCCATGAGAAAGCGGTTTTACACCGGGCATTCTCGGTTTTTGTACTCAACTCTGAAAATGAGATCATGTTGCAGCAGCGTGCGGCTACAAAATACCATTCGCCCTTATTGTGGACCAATACCACCTGCAGCCACCAGCGTGAAGGGGAGACGAATATACAGGCCGGCACACGCAGGCTTAGGGAGGAAATGGGATTTACCACTGAGTTGAAGGAGCTGTTCTCGTTCATTTACAAAGCGCCTTTTGATAACGGGCTTACGGAGCATGAACTGGACCATGTAATGATAGGCTATTACAATGATACGCCGCTGATCAATAAGGAGGAGGCCGAAAGCTGGAAGTGGATGGGCATTGATGCCGTGAAAGAAGATATGCAGTCCCAGCCGGAACACTATACGGTATGGTTCAGGATTATTTTTGATGAATTTTACCATTACCTGGAGGAACATAAACTATAGTTTTCGGTGGATGGTTGCCGGTTGCCGGGCCATCCAACAACCGACAACCAACAACTGAGAACAATGAAAGTAACCGTTAGCCGGAATGCCCATTTTAACGCGGCGCACCGTCTGCATCGCCCTGACTGGAGCGATGATCAGAACGATGCGATATTCGGGAAATGCAACAATGCCAATTTCCATGGGCACAATTATGAGCTTACCGTAAGTGTAACTGGGGAAATTGACCCACAGACCGGCTATGTTGTAGATATGAAGATATTGAAGGACATCATTTATGATGAGGTGGAAGTGCCTTTTGACCACAAGAACCTTAATCTTGATGTGCCTGATTTTGCAGGGCTGAACCCAACGGCTGAAAACATTGCGGTCGTGATCTGGAACCGCATCCGTAAACGCCTTGATGCAGCCCTTACCCTTGAAGTGGTGTTGTATGAGACACCGCGTAATTTTGTAACCTATAAAGGAGAATAATATATGAGCATGGAATTGTATCCGATGGTTTTTGAACCGATATTGAAAGACAGGATATGGGGCGGTACAAAGCTTAAGACCGACCTTGGAAAAACCAACCTGCCAACCGATACTACCGGTGAGAGCTGGGAGCTTTCGGCTGTGCCGGGAGATGTTAGCGTGGTGAAAGAGGGTGCTTATGCCGGAAAGCCGCTAAGCGAATTGCTCGAAAAGTTTCCGGAAGAAATACTCGGCAGTAAAATATACAAACAGTTCGGCAAACAATTCCCGTTACTGTTCAAATTCCTTGATGCGAGAGAAGACCTTTCCATCCAGGTACATCCTAATGATGAACTGGCCAAAGAGCGCCATAATTCCTTCGGTAAAACCGAAATGTGGTATGTAATGCAGGCCGATGAAGGCGCCCGCATTATTGTTGGCTTTAAGCACAAATCAAGTGCTGACGAATATGTACAGCATCTCGGGGACAAGAACCTTATCGAAATACTTAATGAAGTTCCGGTCAAGAAAGGTGATGTATTCTTTTTAGAGACAGGTACCATCCATGCTATCGGGGCGGGTATTGTGATTGCCGAAATTCAGCAGACGAGTGACATCACCTACCGTATTTACGACTGGGACAGGGTAGATGCCAATGGCAAGGGCCGCGAACTGCATGTGCAGCAGGCGCTGGATGCCATGAATTACAATACTACAGAAACGCAGAAATACTATGCGCAGGAGCCAAACAGGAGTAATGTAATGGTAGACTGCCCGTATTTTACCACAAGCTTTTTACCTCTGGATGGCAATGCTGCTGTGAATAAAGAAGGCAATAGCTTTACGGTATATATCTGTACCGAAGGTGACTATTCTATAGCGTTTGAAGGGAAAAAATATGATTTCAGCAAGGGCGATACTATACTGATTCCGGCAGCGCTTAAGGCATATTTGCTTACCGGAAAAGCTACATTATTGGAAATAAGTATTTCTTAACAGGAATAAGTGAAGAATAATTGTAATTTTGCACGATAAACTAAAAGCAATATAGAAATGGCAAATGTTAGGAATTTAAAGAAAGATATCAACTTTGTGTTGGGCGACATCATTGAGGCAGTATACGTTACTGAGCTTGCAGCAGGCGGAAGGCCAACTGACAAATCTGAAGCGATCATCGATGAAGCGATCACTTCTTTTGACGGCCTTATGAAAAAAGTAAACGCTAAAAACGTTGAAAATAAAAAAGAGCACTTTAAGCAAATCAACAAAGAACTGGAAGAAACTGCCGGTCAGCTTGTTGCAAAGATCAACGCGCTGTAAGCGAAAAAAATCAATAAAAAGTACGGGTGAACGTTTGGAAATTTAAAATTCAGGCTTATATTTGCACCCGTATTGAGACGCCGGTGTAGCTCAGCTGGCTAGAGCAGCTGATTTGTAATCAGCAGGTCGT
>Ga0308157_10001213_pt1 | contig 57402 bp, 59 predicted proteins | sample PhyBR1_FD_201035 | JGI IMG/M metagenome (GOLD analysis project Ga0308157, IMG submission 201035) | Phyllosphere microbial communities from UC Gill Tract Community Farm, Albany, California, United States - DLSLB.R1 | ecosystem: Host-associated > Plants > Phyllosphere > Unclassified | place: USA...
GAACCGCTCACGAGTTCGTTGGACGGGCTCGTAGCGGCGGTGTTGGATCACCCGATCACGTCGTCGGGCAGTCAGCCGCAGACGTATGACGCGGATTACGACTTGATGGAGCAGATCGCGGACGCGATCGATGACTGCGGGACCGATCAGGAAGAACTGTTGTCCACGTTCGCGTCGCAGGTCGCGGGCCTGCCGATCTTCGCCGCGTAAGGGAGACACTTTTCATGTCGGGTGCTTTGAAGCGCAACGCGGACGAGATCCTCGAAGCTCTTGATGATTCCGTCATCAAGATGCGGCGGGCGTTCAAGGATCGGTCCGAGACCCAGTCGGAGCACATCCGCCGGACCACGCGCGACAACCGGGAGTTCGACAGCTCCCACACCGACAGCGACGCCGGGACCAGGCCCGGGAGCCACCACGGCCCCACAAGCGGCGGTGGCGGCGACGGCGGGACGACGCCCGATCATTCACCGAGCGGCGGATCAGGTCATGGCGCGGACCCCCGGTCCAGGGGGCATGCGAACCCCGACTGGCTGAATCAGCGGCTCGCGGATCCGGATCTGCCGTTCTGGAAACGGCGAATCGCTGAGGGACAAGAGTTCAACTACGACAACCACTACCGCTACCCCCAAAACGAGGTGCGCACCTCTGATGGCAAGTACCTCGATTCGTACGACCCGCCGTACGAGATCGTCTCGCGCAAGCACACTCAGCTCGATGATGTGAAGCCCGAGACGGCGATGCGCTACCTCGATGAGATCAAGAACAAGTACTGGCCCGGCACGAGTACGCCGGGCGGCGGAGAGTTGCGCGGACAACCGTATCTCGAGGTACCAGCCCAGAACGGTCCCATCCCGTCGGAGGTCATCGAGTACGCGAACTCCTTCGACCCTCCGATCATCATCCGCGATCCGAGTGGTCACGAGTACAATTAGGCCACGATGTCACACAGTTACTTCTATGCGACGCAGGTCTCTGCACGACCCGATTCACCGGACCGGAAGTGGGGGCTGTTCTTCACGAAGAACGAGCTGACCGAAGACGAGGCCCGAGCGCGTTTCGCACTGGAGCCCATGGATCGCGAGAACGGTTTCTTCGGCGTCGTTCGTGTGCCAGACGGTGCCGACCGTCCGCAGTCGTACCTGCGCGTCGGACCTCGAGCGAACGGCCTGGAGCTGGAGAAGCTGAACGAGCACGGCACCGTCGTCGCCTCGTACACGTGGCGCGCATATGCCGAAGGTGAGCAGGAGGCGTCGTCGCCGGAGCGCGTGTTCCTCGGCACGATCGTGTACTACGGGTATCCCGACGAAGATCGGTTCTGGCCTTTGCGCAAGAGCATCGGAAGCGTGATGATGGTCTTCCGCGAGAATGGGTACGTGAAGGAGGACACGACCCAGCGCGGCGCGTTCGGCGAACCCGACGACGTGACCACACGTGAATTCGAGGGCGTAGACGTGTCTGCGAACTGGTTCGACATCCCGGAGTTCGGCGACTGGGAGGCGTTCTTCCACCCCGAACGCGAGTGAGCGCGGCACGGCGGTGCTGACCGCCGTCGCTTTCGAACGGCCCGGTGCCGCCTGAACCGCCTCGACGTCGCGGTTCGCGACCATCATCAACAAATCCGTCGCAATCGGCAGCGCGATGTGCTGCACGACGATATCGGGTTCGATCGCGACACAGAGGTCGCGGCGATCTCCCGACGAGGACAATATGACGAACTTCGACCTGGGCCTTCCCACGCAACGTTTCGTCGCCGCCGCCAACTCCCTCACCGCAGACGATTGGACGACGATCGTGACGCGCGGTCGAGAGCTGGGGGAGAAGAAGCGAGAGACCATTCGCGCGGTGGAGAGCTTGATGTCGGCCGCCGAACGCTCGGCCTTCGAAAAGCGTGCAATCCAATCGATCGGAACTGAGCTGGGGGTCGTGCTCGACGCATTGCCGCTTCGAATCGTCGGTCAGGCTCAGACCGCATACGAAACGGCCGTCTTCGCCCTGCAGAAGCGCGACAAGCTCGCGCCAGAGGTGCTCCGCACGTGGTTCGATCCGTTCGAGCTCGTGGGTATCCGCCTTGACGACCTCCTCAAGGAGGACGCGTGACCATCGCGTTTGCCGAGTTCGATGCGCACGCGCCGATCCCGGACGAGACGATCTCCGCGTTCGAGGCGGCGGCGCCCGAGGGAGCCGCCGAGATGTGGCGTACGTGGGGCGCGGGCGCCCTATCGTGAAGCGGCTGCGCGCGACGGCATCCCCGCTCACGAAGACTGCTACGGATACGTTCCCCTGCTGGCGCTCGGCGGATCCCCCGCGAGCTCGAACCTGCAGATCATGGGCGCGTACGAGCACATGGCGATCATCCTGCAGCTCGCGGGCCCACCTGAGGTCGTCGGCTACCTCTACGACCCGGCCTGGTCGAACCTCCCGCCGCGCTCAGTGCGCGGCGTGGTACTCGCTGCCCGTGGCTTCCGCCTTCCAGTAACCCTTGATGACCACTCGGTCGGTGTCGACGCCCCAGCGTGCGGCGAGTTCTCGCGCGGGCTTCACGATCGCCTGTTCCGCCGCGACGAAGACGAACGGATCTTCGCCCGGCTTGTCGTCTTCGTCCATGTTCGCGATCGCCGCGGCGAGGGCCGTGCCGGGGAAAGCCGATCCGCGGTTGATGTACTCGACGGGAACGGGCGCGTCGATCGGCAGCTGGTGGCCGGCGTTCCGCACCTCGACGAGGATCAGCGCGGGCGCGTCTTCGGGGATCAGCGCGGCGTAGCGGCGGATCTGCGCGACGGCCGTCTCGTCGCCCGCGAGCAGCCATCCGTCCGGGGCTCCCACGACGGAGAGCGAGCCGCGCGGTCCGCCGATGCCGATGGGGGATCCGATCGGCGCGTGCTGAGCCCACGCGCTCGCGACGGCCTCGTCGCCGTGCAGGGCGAACTCGAGATCGAGGTAGTGCTCTCCGGTGGAGTTCGTGCCCCACTCGACCGGGGTGAACTCGCGGCTCGGGGCCGCGCGCATCTCCTCGATCGACGTCGGGCGCGAGCTCGGCAGGAAGATGCGGATGTGATCGTCGTGGCCCGTGGAACCGAAGCCTTCGAGGTCGTCGCCCGTCACGCGGATCTTGACGTACGCGTCGGTCAGATACTCCCGCGACGAGAGGGCCGCGTTGCGGAAGCGCAGGTCGAAGCTCTGCCTCTCGAGCGAGAAAGAATCGGGAAGGGGATTGGACGACGTCATATAACTTAGGCTAGCCTACCTCGTGATGAGTGAGGCTTGCCTAACTTCTTATGAAGGCGGCCGCTCACTCGGAACCCCCTACCCGCGAGAGCGCCCGATTCGGTGCGTCCTCAGTCCAGCAGGAGCGAGCCCATGAGTCTCATTCGTCCATTGTCCGCGGTGTCCCTCGTGGCGGCATCCGCACTTCTGCTCGCCGGGTGCGCCTCGAGCGACGAATCTGCAGAGGCGTCGGAAGCCGGCGGCGGATCGTCCGCGGAGGCCGTGACGTTCGAGTTCCAGAACAACACCGCGGGTGAAGACGAAGAGCCCGTCTACGAAGACGTCACGGTCGACGTGCCGAAGGACCCGCAGAACGTCGTGATCTTCGACATGGCATCGCTCGACACGTGGGGCACCCTCGGCGGCGCGCCCGCCGTTGGTGCGCCGCTCGATTCGGTGCCCGAGTACCTTGCCGACTTCGTCGCCGACGACGCGATCAACGCCGGCACGCTCTTCGAGGCCGACCTGCTCGAGATCGAGGCCGCCCAGCCCGACCTCATCATCGTCGGCGGCCGGTCGGCCGCGATGTACGACGACCTGAAGGACATCGCGCCCACCGTGAACCTGGCGTCCGAGGGCTCCTTCCAGGACACCCTCGAGCGCAACACGACGTTCCTCGGCGAGGTGCTCGGCGCGGAGGATGAGGCGGCCGCGGCGATCGCCGACATCGAGGCGCAGATCGACGAGGTCACCGAGGCGACCGCCGAGATCGAGAGCGGCCTCAGCGTCATGGTCTCGGGCGACAAGCTCAGCGCTCTGAAGCCGTCGGAGGGCGACTACTCGGGGCGCAACCTGCGCGGTGGGCTCGTCTACGACGTGTTCGGCGTCGCCCCCGTCACCGACGACATCGAGGGGGCCACGCACGGCGAGCCCGTGTCATTCGAGTTCCTCAAGGAGTACGACCCCGAGTACCTGTTCGTGACCGACCGCAACGCGGCCACGGAGGAAGAGGGCGCCCAGGCGGCCGAGGTCGTGCTCGACAACGAGATCGTCCGCTCGACGCGCGCGTTCGAGGAGGACAACATCGTCTACCTCGACCCGATCGCTTGGTACATCGTCTTCGGCGGCCTCGAGACCGCCCAGATCATGATCGACGACATCAAGGCGGGCATTGCCTGACACGCTGACCGCTCCGACGAGCGTCCCCGCCCGACGTACGTGGGCGGGGACGCTCGTCGGTGTGCTCGTCGTGGCGCTCGCAGCGATCAGCCTCTTCATCGGGGCATCGAGCGAGGTCACGGTGTCGGGAGTCGCCTCCGGCGACGACGACGCGCTGTTCCTGCTGGCGGCGAGCCGGATCCCGCGCACGGTCGCTCTGCTGCTCGTCGGTGCCGCGCTCGGCATCGCGGGGCTGATTATGCAGATGCTCGTGCGCAACAAGTTCGTCGAGCCGTCGACGACGGGTGTGACGGAGTTCGCAACGCTCGGCATGATGACCGCGCTCGTGCTGTGGCCCGGCATGGCGATTCTGCCGCGCATGGCGTTCGTGTCGCTGTTCGCGCTGGCCGGCACGTGGGTGTTCCTCCGGATCATCCGCTTCGTGCCGGTGCGCACGCTCGTGCTGGTGCCGCTCGTCGGCATCATGCTCGGCGGCGTTGTCGGAGCGGTGACGACGTTCTTCGCGTACCGACTCGACCTGCTCCAGGCACTCGGCCAGTGGATGCAGGGATCCTTCTCCTCGGTCATGCGCGGCCGGTATGAGTTCCTCTGGATCGCGGCCGTGATGATGATCCTCGCGTGGATCGCGGCCGACCGCTTCAGCGTCATCGGCCTCGGCGAGGAGTTCGCGACGAACCTCGGGCTCAACTATCGGCGCGTGGTGGCGGTCGGCATGATCGTCATCGCCGTCATCACGGCCTGCGTGCTCGTCACGGCGGGCGTGCTGCCGTTCCTGGGGCTCGTCGTGCCGAACATCGTCAGCCTCATGATCGGCGACAACGTCCGGCGCGCGATCCCGTGGGTCGCGGGCCTCGGTGCCGTTTTCGTGGTCGCCTGCGACATCGTCGCCCGCGTCGTGCGGTTCCCGTACGAGATGCCGCTGTCGGTGGTCGTCGGCATCGTGGGCGCCGGGCTCTTCCTGTGGCTGCTGCTCAGAAGGAGGGGACGTGTCCACTGACGTTTCCGTCGCCCGACCGCGCCTCTGGCGCCGCCCGCAGGTGCGGATCATCGCGCTCGTGGTCGTCGTCGCCGCTCTCGCAGCGGTGTACCTGTTCACCGGAGTTCCCGGATCCATGCTGTTCGCCGCGAAGGTGCGCGGGCTCACGATCGCAGCGATGGCAGTGGTCGCCGTCGCGGTCGGGGTCTCGACGGTCGTGTTCCACACGATTACTCAGAACCGCATCCTCACGCCGTCGATCATGGGATTCGACGCGTTCTACGGCCTGATCACCACGGTCATGGTGTTCGCGTTCGGCGCCACGGGGTTCCTCTCGGCCGACAGCATGCTGCTCTGGATTCTGCAGGTCGGCGTCATGGTGGCCTTCAGCGTCGTGCTGTTCACCTGGCTCTTCGCGGGAAAGCGCCGGTCGATCCACCTAATGCTGCTCGTCGGCATCGTGCTCGGCACGTTCTTCCGCAGCTTCACCGAGTGGATGCAGCGCATGCTCGATCCGCTCGATTTCCAGGTGGTGACCGATGCGATGTTCGCGTCGCTCACGCGGCCGGATCCGACCCTGCTCGCCTTCACCGCGGCGCTGGTCGTCGCCGCGTGCGCCGTGCTCGTGCCGCTGCTGCCGCAGCTCGATGTGCTCGCGCTCGGCGAACCTGCCGCTGTGGGCCTCGGCGTCGACCATCGCCGACTCGTGATGACGCTGTTCCTGGTCGTATCGATCATGGTGGCTGCGTCGACGGCGCTCGTCGGCCCGATCCTGTTCTTCGGCCTGATCGTCGCGAACCTCGCATACTCGTACGCGGGCAGCTTTCGACACCGCTGGACGCTGCCGGCCGCCGTTCTGCTCGGGCTCTTCTGCCTGCTGGGCGGACAGCTCGTCATCGAACGCCTGCTCGGCTGGAACGGCACGCTCTCTACCGTGATCGAGTTCGCGGGCGGCGCGTTCTTCCTCTATCTCGTTCTCAGAAAGGGGGCGCGATGATCGTGCTCACCGGTGCGACCAAGCGCTACGGCGGATCCACGGTGCTCGACGACGTGACGACCTCGTTCGGCGAGGAGGGCGTCGTCTCCCTCATCGGCCCGAACGGCGCGGGGAAGTCGACCCTGTTCGGGCTCGTGGGGCGGCTGATCGCGGCCGACGCCGGATCCGTGTCGGTCGACGACATGGATGTGCGGTCCGCTTCCTCCGGTGAACTCGCCCGCCGGCTCGCGGTGCTGCGCCAGGACAACCAGATCGCGGCGCGGCTGACGGTGCAGGACCTCGTGGAGTTCGGCCGGTTTCCGCATTCGCGCGGACGGCTGACCTCCGTCGATCGCGAGAAGATCGAGGAAGCGATCTCGTATCTGTCGCTCGACGACCTGCGCACACGGTTCCTCGACGAGCTCTCGGGCGGTCAGCGCCAGCGGGCGTTCATCGCGATGGTGCTCGCGCAGGACACGAAGTACGTGCTGCTCGACGAGCCGCTCAACAATCTCGACCTGCGGCACATGACCGAGATCATGAAGCTCATCCGGCGCATGGCCGACGAGCTCGGCAAGCGGGTCATCGTGGTGCTGCACGACATCAACTTCGCCGCGACGTACAGCGACCGGATCGTCGCGATGCGCGAGGGACGGATCATCGCCGACGCATCGCGCGACGAGATCATGCGGCCCGAGGTGCTGCGCGAGGTCTACGACACCGACGTGGAGGTGCGGCAGATCGACGGCCGTCCGGTCGCCCTGTACTACTCCTAAACCGGGCGGATCTGATCAGTACCAGTTCATCGCCTGGCTGTGGCCCCACGCCGAGCAGGGCACGCCGTATGCGCGCGAGATGTAGTCGAGGCCCCAGGTGATCTGGGTGGTGGCGTTCGTCTCCCAGTCGTCGGCCACCGTCGACATCTTGCTGCCGGGGAGCGACTGGGGGATGCCGTACGCGCCGCTCGACGGGTTCGATGCCTGGTAGTTCCAGCCGGACTCCTTGGTCCACAGCGAGTCGAGGCAGGCGAACTGGTCGTCTCCCCAGCCGTAGGTCGACGCCATGAGGTCGCGGGCGGTCGATTTCGCGCCCTCGACGGTGTTGGCGGCGGCCTGTGCCTCGGCGGCAGCGACGGCGGCCTCTTCAGCTTCCTGCTTCTCGCGGGCGGCCTGCTCCGCCTGTTCCTTCTCGTAGGCCGTGACGTCGTCGGTGACGGACGCGACCTCGGCGTCGGTCTTCTCGGTGACGTCTTCGGCGACGGCGGCGGGCAGCTGCTCGTACCCCTCGAGGTAATCGACATAGCCGGTGAGCGCCGACGTGTCTACCGCGTCGTCGTCCGCCCGCTCCAGGAGGGCATTCGCGGCGTCGAGCGCGCTCTGCGCCCTGTTCGCGGTGTCGCCTGTGGCGAGCTGGATCCGGCCGGCCTCGCGCGCAGCCGGGGCATCCGTCGCGAACGCCGCGGTGCCGCCGCCGATGGCGACGAGTCCGACAGCCGCGGCGGCGATGATGCCGATGCGGCCGCGGCGGCGCTCGCGCTCCTGACGGAGGCGGCGCATGTGGTTGGGGCGCGGGTAGGGGGTGAGCAGCGGAAGGTTGTCAGAGGTCATACAGTCGTTCATCCAAAGTCGCATCGGGGGAGAGGTGTGGACGGATCCGCAGAAGGCGGAAGGTCGCAGACGACAGTGGCTCGACCGGAGTGCCAGAGCCGAGGATGTAACGCGAGCCTGAACGGAATCGAAGAGATGTCCAGTTTTCCCCGGATCAGGACGATTTCGGCGTGCAGAGAGGCGCGAACCTGTGAACGGTGCGGGTTCTGCCGCGATGCGCGTCAGGATGCGGATCGGGCGGGTACGTCTCGGTTTATAACGAACCGATAACGAGCGTGGTTCTCAGAGTTTGCTCCGAGAGTGGTGGGAGCCGGTCAGATCTCGGTGCCATCGTCGTCGCGGTCGTAGATGCCCTGATTGCCGCCGCGCTTCGACGACATCGCGATCAGCGCGCCGATGCTGACGAGCACGCCGATCGTGACGCCGAGCCATACGCTGCCGAGCACGGCGCCGACGATCACGGCGAGCGCGAACAGGCCGAGCGTGATCAGTGTCTTCCGGGCGCGCATATCGCCATTGTCTCTCAGTGCGAGCGATGATCCTGCGCGTGCAGGCGCGGCGCGCGCCGGGGTTCGCGGGGTCCTGAGGCCAGGATGAGCCGGATCACCCGCTGGCGCTGACCCTGCCACGGCGAGAGAAGGTCGACCATGCCGTCGTCGTCGACGCGGCTGCCGGTGAGGGCGTAGCCGACGTGGTGCGCGAGGTGCACATCGCCGATGCTGACGGCATCGGGGTCGCCGAGCGCTCGGAGCCGGGTCTCGGCCGCCGTCCATGGGCCGACACCGGGGAACGCGAGCAGCGGATCGACCTCGTCCGAGGCGAGCGCGGCGCGTTCGACGGCATCTGCGCGCGCGGCCGCCGCGGCGAGCGTCTTCGCCTGGGGCGGCTCGAGGCCGGCGCGGTGCCACTCCCACGACGGGATCCGGCGCCACACGTCTGGCGTGGGCGCAGCGCGCATCGGCGCGCGGGTCGGCCCGGGAGCGCGCTCGCCGTGCCACGTCACGAGACGCCGCCACGCACGGAAAGCCTGCCCGACCGTCACCTTCTGCTCGATCACGGACTGCGCGAACGCGTCGAACACGTGGCCGGTGCGGGCGAGCCGCAGGCCCGGATTGCGGCGGTGTGCATGCGCGACGACCGGGTGCAGCGATGCGTCGAACCCCTGCGCGTCGTCGAGCGCACCGCACAGGGCGGGCACCTGTGCGAGCGCCGAGCGGCGGCCCGGCCCCCATGCTGCGGCGCGCACGGATCCGTCGGTCTGCTGAGCGAGCGCGAGCGTCGCGATCCCCTCTGGAGTGCGGGTCGCCCGCCAGATGACGCCGGCCGCGCGCTGCTGTGTGGGGTCTCCGGGGCCGCGCTGCAGACCGCCCACGCTCGCGCGCAGGTCGAGCGGCCCGCGCGGGCGATACGTGGTCTGCAGGGGAGTCATGGGAATACCGTAGGCGGCACCCCTGACATTCGGGCCCAGCCTATTCGGGCGAGCGACGACGAGTGTTCGTCGGGAGACTGGCGATGATCCGGATCGTGCCCGAATCCCACCGAACCTCGCGTCGTCAGATTCGGTCGGGCGAGGGAGCGCCGATGCCGTAACGAATGGTGACGTCGGCGTGCCGGTCGAACCGGTAGCCGATGCCGCGCACGGTGCGCACGATGTCCTCGTAGCGGCTGAGCTTGGCGCGCAGGCGCCTGACGTGCACATCGATCGTGCGCTCGCCGGGGGCTTCGTCGTCGCCCGCCTGCCAGAGCGAATCGACGAGCTCCGTGCGCTCGATCGTGCTGCCCTCGCGCAGCACGAGGTACTGCAGCAGCTCGAACTCCTTGTAGGTGAGCGCGGCGTTCTCGCCGTCGATCGTCACGCGCTTGCGCGAGATGTCGACCGTGACGCCCGTCTCGCTGTCGCGCGCGGGGGCATCCGACTTCACGCGGGCGACGGCGCCCGGCTCCTTGAGAGCGAGGCGCACGACGTCGATGTCGCGCCCGCCGGCGGTCGGCGGGGCGAGAGCGACCGCCGCGTAGGTCTCGGCGTGCGGCGACAGGTCGGCGATCGTGCGGCGCAGCGCATCGACGAGAATGTTCAGCGTCACGCCGTCGGCAGCAGCGGCGGCCTCGTCCAGTCCCACGTAGAGGGCGAAGCCGCGGGGCTCCGTGCCGACGGGGAGGGAAGAGGACGACTGGTCGTTCACTTGGCGGCCGATCTGGCGAGTTGTTGCCTGTTGCTCACGCAGTGAGGGTACCGCGTGCAGGTGGTTCGGGCGGGTCTGACGGGCGGTCAGGGCGGTCATGGCGTACTCCGGGATGAGTGCGGATCCGCGCAGAGGGGTCCGCAGAAGGTGTCGAAAGGGCGCGTCTCGATGGCAAGACGCGGAGGAGATCCGATCGGATCGGGCGGCGCGAGCAGGTCTGCTCAGCGACACATTCGACAGCACACCGAGACGCGGCCGGGCATCATCGCACCGGCAACTCCGTTCGCCTCCAGGGCGGACAGATTGCGCGTGTTGAGTGTCATGCGTCCTATCTTGACGTCGGGTGTCGTCGCGTGTCAACGCATGACGGCGTTCGTGACGAAACATGTCGTCGCGTGACGGACAATGGATTCATGGCACACGACTTCACCTTCACGGACCAGTCCGACGCTTCGCGCTTCGAGCTCCGCGTGGCCGGCGAGCTCGTCAGCATTCTTGACTACCGCGTGAACGGCGACACCGTTGCGCTGACGCGCGCGTTCACGAACCCCGCGAAGCGCGGAAGCGGGTACGCCGCGGTCGTCACTGAGCGCGCCGTCGATGCGGTCGAGGCCCAGGGTCGCAAGGTGCTTCCCGTGTGCTGGTACGTCGCGGAGTGGTTCGACGAGCACCCCGATCGCGCCGACGTCCTCGCAGCGTGAACTGATGTTTACGCCAGTGTGGCGAGCGGAACTTCGGCCGCGGGGCCGACGGGGTTGACCATGAGCCCGGCCATGTCGTCCTGACGCGCCGACTCGACGATCTTGTCCAGCGTCGTCGGCTGCGCGATCGCGTCCGGCTGCCAGGCCCAGAGCTCGGCCGGGCAGCTGAAGACCGCGTGCCATACGGATCCGTCGTCGCGCGAGGCGCTCGCCACGTTGTAGCCGACGGTCTCGCCCGACGCGTCCGTCACCGGGATCCCGCCCACGTACACGACCGACGCTCTGAGGAGCTCGACGAACTCGGCGAGGTCGTGTCCGCCGTCGACGAGCGCGGAGGCGAGCTTCGCGGCATCCTCGCGGCTGTCGCCGTAGGCACGCTCGATCTCGTCGCGGTAGGCGACGAACGCGCCGTCCGTGCCGGCGTCGATCGCGATGCCGTCGTGCCCCTTGAGCGCCTGGGCGATGACGCCCGATGCGGGCTGCGCGAGCGACCGCGCGAGGGTGCCCGACGCGAACGCCTCGAGCTTCGGGTTGTCGGTGAACGCGAGCAGCAGATCCTTGCCGTCGCCGTCGCTCACACTCGTCAGGGCGAGCTTGTCGCCCTCCTGCATGGGGTTGTCGGCGTCCTGGAACTCGGAGTGCGAGATGTCGAGCAGCAGCCAGCCGGCGGTCGCGCGACGGAGCACGTCGCTATGGGTCTGGGCGGTCTTCTCGGTCGCCCAGGCGGCGAGGGCCTCTTGGACCCGGGTGTTCTCGACGATGTTCTGGGGAGGCATGGGGTCAAGGGTAAACGGGGATGCGCGTCTCTCCGAATGTCAGGGGTCCCGAATACGGTGATGACATGCGGATCCTTCACACCTCCGACTGGCACATCGGGCGCACGTTTCACGGCAATCAGATGCTCGATGCGCTGCGCGGGGTGCTCGACGAGCTGGTGCGGCAGGTGCGCGCGCATGACATCGACGTCGTGGTCGTCGCGGGAGACGTGTTCGACTCGTCCATGCCGGCGGCCGACTGCTACGGCCTGCTGACCGACGTTCTCAAGGGGATCCGCGACGCGGGTGCGCGCGTTGTCGTCACGAGCGGCAATCACGATTCGGCGGCGAGGCTCGGCTTCCAGGCGCCGCTTCTCGCAGAGCGGATCCATGTGCTCACGGATCCGCGCGCCATCGGCACACCCGTCACGATCGAAGGTGTTCACTTCTACGGCATCCCGTATCTCGAACCGGCCCTCGTGCGACATCTCTGGCCCGACGAAACCCTGCGCACGCAGCAGCAGGTGATGCGCCATGCGATGCGGATCGTGAACACAGACCGCGCCGAGCGGGGCGGCGCCTCGGTCGCGATCGCTCACTGCTTCGCCGCGGGCGTTGAGGCGACGCCGCAGCTCGAGCGCGAGGTTCGGCAAGACCTGAAGCAGGGCTCCCTCGACGTTGTGCCGCTCGCCGATCTTGCGGGGCCTGACTACCTCGCGCTCGGCCACATCCACGGCCGCGCTGAGCTCGCGCCGCACATCCGGTACTCCGGCGCGCCCGTGCATTACAGCTTCGGAGAGGCGAACAAGCCGCGCGGAGCCTGGCTCGTGGAGGTCTCCGAAGACGGCTTCGCGGGCGCGACGTGGCTCGATCTGCCGATCCCGCGCGGGCACGCAACGCTCACGGGAACCCTCGACGAGATCCTCGAGATGCCCGGCCACGATGACGAGTGGGTCCGCGCGATCCTCACCGACCGGGTCCCGCCGAAAGATCCGATGCAGAAGCTGCGCGCGCGTTTCCCGCACTGCGCGACCATCGAGTACCGGCCCGAGCGCACCGAGACCGAGCAGCGCACGTATCGAGACCGCGTGGGGCGGGGCACGCCCGATCCGCAGATCGTCGACGACTTCCTCGACCATGTGCGTGCCGGCGAGGGTGCATCCGACAACGAGCGGCAGATCCTGGTCGACGTCGTGGCCGAGATCCGAGCGGGGGAGCACGCATGAAGATCGAGAACCTCGTCATCGAGGGCTTCGGGCCGTTCCGCGACCGCCAGCAAGTCGACCTCGATCGCTACGCCGCCGACGGCATCTTTCTCATCTCCGGCCGCACGGGCACGGGCAAGTCGAGCATCCTCGACGCGATCTGCTTCGCGCTGTACGGCACGACGCCGCGCGCATCCGACGGTGAGAAGCGGTTCCGCAGCGACTACTCGGAGGGGGGCGACCCCACGAGCGTCACGCTCGACTTCACCGTCGGCCCCGACGGGTGGCGAATCGTGCGCGCGCCCGAGTACGAGAGGCCGAAGAAGACGGGCGCAGGCACGACGACCGCGAAGTCGTCGGTCGAGCTGTTCCGCCGCGAGGGCGACGGATGGATCGGCGTGGCCGCGAAGGAGCGTGAGGTCGGTCAGCGTGTGCGCGACATCGTCGGCATGAGCAGCGACCAGTTCCAACAGGTCATCCTGCTCGCGCAGGGGCGCTTCGCCAAGTTCCTGCTCGCGAAGAACGACGACCGGCAGAAGCTGCTCAGGTCGCTGTTCGGCACGCGTCGATTCGAGCAGTACGAGCAGGCCCTCGACGAGCGGCGCAAGAAGGCAGAGGCCGGGATTCGCAACCAGAGGATCGGGCTGAACGCGATCCTCGACGAAGCCGGGCGGCTCGTGGCGGAGGTACGCGACGCGGTTGCAACCAGCGAGGCGACCTCGTCGCACGAGGGTTCCGAGCCGACGGCCAGCGACGGGGCTTTCCCAGGCGACGGCGAGTCTGCGGCGCGCGACGCGGTTGCAGCTGGCGCAGCAGATTCCGTGCGTGACGGCACGGCAGCAGAGAGCGCGGCCCTGCCGGGCGATGCGGCGCACAGTGCTTCCGCGCTTCGCGCTGTCCCGGCCGAAGACGACACTCCGGGCCGCATCGCACAGACCGAGACCGCGCACGAGGTCGCCGTCGCACGGGTGGCTACTGCGCAGGCGCTCGTCGCCGAGTCCGATGCGGCCCGCGCGAGGGCCGAGAAGGTCCGCGACGACACTCGCAAGCTCGCGGACGACCAGCGCCGACGAGACGCCGCCCGCGCGACGCTCGGCGAACTCGATGCGCGCGCGGATGAGATCTCCGTCGCTCGCTCTGCGCTCGACGCCGCCCGCAGGGCGGAGACCGTGCGCACCGCGATCGACGGTGTGAGTCGGGCCGAGACAGACGAAGCCCGCACACGCGGCGCGGCGGAGCAGGCCCGCGAGGAGTGGTCCCGCGCCCGCGAGGAAGCCGCAGCGCGAGAGGCATCAGAGGCACACGCCGACGCGAACGATGCTGCAGGGCCGCCCGCGCGAGCAGCTGCCGTATCTGACGCTTCAGGCATCCCGCCGGCTGACGCGGCGCCCGCTGCTCTTGACGCGTTCGCCGACGACCTCAAGCGCCGCATCGGTGCGTGGGAGCCGTTGCGCACGCGCGAGAGCGAACTTTCGCGCGACGCCGAGAGACTCGCAGGGCAGCGCATGCGACTGTCGGAGCGAGATGACGCCATCGCGGAGCTCGCCGCGAAGGAGGCGTCCCTGCCCGACAGGATCCGGGCCGCGCAGAAGCAGCGCGACGAGGCAGGCAAGGCGGCAGACCGCGCGGAGCAGATCGACGATCACATCCGCGCCCTCGAGGCGCAGATCGCGGCTGCCCAGAAGGCCGTCAGGCTCGCAGACGCCTATGCGACCGCAGACGCCGCGCTCGATTCGGCGAAGGCCGCGCGCGACGCCGCCGAGCACACGCTCGACGAGTTGCACCGACGGCGCCTCGCAGGCTATTCGAGCGAGCTCGCGCAGAAGCTCGTACTCGGCGAACCGTGCACGGTGTGCGGATCCGTCGAGCATCCCGCCCCCGCCATCGGCGGCGACCACGTCACACCTGAGACGATGGATGAGGCCGACGCCGTGCGCATCGCCGCCGTCGATGCACACGAACGGGCCGTCGCCGCGCGGCAGCAGGCCGAGCTCGACCTCCGCGACGCCGAGACCCGGGCCGGTGGCCGCACTGCCACCGAGGTCGACGGCGACCTGCTCACCGCGCGTCAGGACAGGGCCGCGGCCGAGACAGGCCGCAAGCAGAAGGCCGCGCTAGAGCGCGAGATCGTCGCCCTCGAGGCAGAGCGAGAGCGGGCCGCTGTCGACTATCGCGATCAGGTCCAGGCACGCGCGCAGCTCGACGCCGAGATCACGGGCGCCGCGAACGCGCTCGCTGAAGCGACCGCCGACGTCGAGGCCGCACGCGGAGCATTTGCATCGGTGGCCGAACGCATCGGCGCGGCCCAGCGGCTCGCGTCACACGCCGCGGGGTGCTCCGACGCGCACAGCGAGCACGTCCGTGCCGCGGCCGCTCTGACGACGGCGCGCGCGGCGCTCAACGCCGCGCTCGAATCGGCGAGCTTCGCCGACGCCACCGACGCGACCGCCGCCCAGCGCACGCCCGACGAGATCGCCGCGCTCGACAAGACCGTCTCCACCGCCGACACGCGGCGCGCGACCGCGCAGGCGACGCTCGATGAGCTCGCGGGATCAGACATCCCCGATGAGCCGGTCGTCCTCGACGCCGTCGAAGCCGTACTCGCCGGCGCTCGGGCAGCGCGCGATGCCGCTGTCGAGGCGCGCGGTGCGGCCGAGCAGCTGCGCACGGCGCTCGCCGGATCCCTCGAACGCGCCAAGGCCGCGCACGACGAGATCCGCGAGCGCGCGGAGGAGGTCGCCGTCATCGTCCGTCTCGCCGACACCGTCGCCGGACGTGCGCCGAACATGCGTCGTATGAACCTCGAGACGTTCGTGCTCGCCGCAGAGCTCGAGGAGATCGTGCAGGCCGCCAACGTGCGCCTCGCCGAGATGAGCGACAACCGCTATACGCTGCGCCATTCCGACTCGCTCGCGAAGCGCAACGCGGCTTCTGGGCTCGGCATCGAGGTGTTCGACGCCTACAGCGGCCGCGCGCGGTCGCCGCACTCGCTCTCTGGCGGCGAGACGTTCCTCGCGTCGCTCGCCCTCGCGCTCGGCCTCGCCGAGGTCGTCACGAACCGGTCGGGCGGCATCCGGCTCGACACCCTCTTCATCGACGAGGGCTTCGGCTCTCTCGATGCCGAGACGCTCGAGACCGCCATGCGCACGCTGGACGACCTGCGGCAGGGCGGGCGCACCGTCGGGCTGATCAGCCACGTCGAGGCGATGAAGGAGCAGATCCCCGCACAGCTCCGAGTCCGCCGAGCACCCGGAGGGTGGAGCATCGTCGAGCAGTAGACTGGAGGCATGAACACGTTCTGGACGATCCTCGGCGTCATCGTCGCCGTCATCATCGCAGTCTTCCTCGTCAACGTGCTCTTCGCCGTGATGTTCTGGGTCTTCAAGGCGCTGATCGTCGCCGTCTTCGCGCTCATCGTCTTCGTATTGCTGCGTCGCGCCTTCGCCAAGAAAGACTGACGCAAGGGTCTACCTCTCGGGAAAGACCGACTCGAGGTCAGCGAGCCAGGCCCGCGCGTTGCCGTCGCTCGGCGCGCGCCAGTCGCCGCGCGGCGAGAGCGACCCGATCGGCGACACCTTCGGCCCGTTCGGAACGGCCGAACGCTTGAACTGCGCGAATCCGAAGAACCGCCTCAAGAAGAGCCGCATCCACTTCGTGATGGCGTCGAGATCGTACTCAGGGCGCGAGCCCTCCGGGAAGCCCGCAGGCCACTCGCCGCTCGCAGCGTCGCTCCACGCATGGTGCGCGAGGAACGCGATCTTCGACGGCCGATGCCCATACCGCAGCACATGCGCGAGCGTGAAGTCGTGCAGGGCGTACGGGCCGATCGTGTCTTCCGTCGACTGCGCCCTGCCATCCTGACCGACCGGTACGAGCTCGGGCGAGATCTCGGTGTCGAGCACCGACTGCAGAATGCGCGCCTCTTCCTCCGTGACCCCGCTACCGTCTGCGATGACCCAGCGGATCAGGTGCTGGATCAGCGTCTTCGGCACGCCGCTGTTGACGACGTAGTGGCTCATCTGGTCGCCGACGCCGTACGTCGACCAACCGAGCGCGGCCTCCGACAGGTCGCCGGTGCCGACCACGATGCCGCCGTGGTGATTGGCCAGCCGGAAGAGGTAGTCGGTGCGCAGCCCCGCCTGCACGTTCTCGAACGTCACGTCGTAGACGGGTTCACCGAATCCGAACGGGTGGCCCATCTGCTTCAGCATCTCGGTGGCGGCCGGCCGGATGTCGAGCGTCTCGAACGTCGCGCCGACCGATCGTGCGAGCGCCTCGGCGTTCGAGCGCGTGTGGTCGCTCGTCGCGAAGCCGGGCATCGTGTACGCCAGGATGTCGCTGCGCGGCCGATCCATCTGGTCCATCGCTCGCGCAATGACGAGCAGCGCGTGCGTCGAGTCGAGTCCTCCCGATACACCGATCACCGGCTTGGGGCCGCCGATGGCTGTGAGCCGCTGCACGAGGCCGGACACCTGGATGTTGAACGCCTCGTAGCAATCCTGCGCGAGACGCGCCGCATCGTCTGGAACGAATGGAAAGCGATCCACGACGCGGCGCAGACCGATGTCGTCCTTCGGCGGGCGCACCCGGAAGGCGATCCGCCGCATCTCGTCGCCCGCGGCACGCCGGTTGTCATCGAAAGTGCCTTGGCGGATGCGCGCCTGCCGCAGTGCGTCGAGGTCGACATCCGCGATCGAGAACGTGCGCGCGGCCGAGAAACGCGGAGTCTCGGTGAGCAGCTCGCCCGCCTCGTAGATCATGGTCTGCCCGTCCCACGACACGTCGGTCGTCGATTCGCCGAGCCCGGCCGCCGCATACGCGTACGCCGCGAGACAGCGCATTGACGCTGACTTCGCGAGCGTATGGCGGTCGTCTGCGCGGGCGATCGTGATCGGGCTTCCCGAGAGGTTGAGCAGTACGGTCGCTCCCGCGAGCGCCGCGTGAGACGAGGGCGGGATCGGCACCCACATGTCTTCGCAGACCTCGGCGTGCACGACGAGCCCCGCCACGTCAGCCGCCTCGAACAGCAGGTCGGATCCGAACGGCACCTCTTCGTCGCCGATGCGGATCGTGCCGCGCTCGCCGTTTCCGGACGCGTACCAGCGGCGCTCGTAGAACTCCCGATAGGTCGGCAGATGGGCTTTCGGGGCGACGCCGAGGATCTTCCCTCGATGGATCGCGACGGCGCAGTTGAAGATGCGCCCGTCACGGGCGAGGGGAGCGCCCACGAGGATCAGCGGCATGAACCACTCCGACTCGTCGCGAACCGTCTCGATCGCCGCGAGCACGCTGTCGAGAACGACGTCCTGCATCACGAGGTCTTCGATCGCATAACCCGTGAGGCAGAGCTCGGGGAACACCGCGACCGCGACCGAATCGTCGTCGAGTTCGCGGGCCGCATCGATGACCGACTGGGCGTTGGCCGCCGGATCGGCAATGGCGACGGGGATGTGGCAGGCCGCCACGCGGGCGAAGCCATGCCGGTATGCGCTCAGTACGTCGAAATCGGTCACGCTCACAGTCTTCCACCAGACGGACCGAACCGGTGACTTCTCTGTCAGGGGTTGCTCGTAGCCTCGACACATGCGAATCATCCGCGACGAACATCGCCTCATCTGGAGTGCGAGCGACCTCAAGGCCGCCGCCGATTGCGAGTTCGCGTGGCTGCGCCAGATCGACGCGAAGCTCGGCAGGTGCGAACTGGTGGAAGATCCGCGAGATGCGATGCTCGAGCGGGCTGCGGCGCTCGGCGACGCGCACGAGGCGCGCACGCTCGAGGCGTACCGGCACCAGCACGGGTCGGCGGTCGTCGAGATCGAACGCGCGTCGTCGGCTGATCCGCAGGCGCTCGCCGAAGCTGTGCGCCAGACGCGCGAGGCGCTCGCGGATCCGGCGGTGCGGGTCGTCTTCCAAGCGGCGTTCGCCGCGGAAGACTTCGTGGGCTTCGCCGACTTCCTCGTGCGCGACGCCGACGGCGCATGGCGCGTGCAAGACACGAAGCTCGCGCGCGCGGCCCGCGTCACCGCTCTCATGCAGCTGGCCGCATACGTCGACCAGCTCGACGCGCAGGGTTTCGCGCGAGCTGACGCAGTCGACCTGCTGCTCGGCGACGGATCGACGTCGACTCACGCTGTGAGCGATCTGCTGCCGTTGTTCGAGGTGAGGCGCGAACGCCTGCACGCCCTGGTCGACGACCGGCGCATCGATACCGGCACGACGACGGAAGCGATTCGATGGGGCGACGCACGCGGAGAGCTCGGGGTCAGAGCCTGTGGCCGGTGCGCCGCGTGCGAGGCGGAGGTCGTCGCGCATCGCGATGTGCTCCTCGTCGCGGGTATGCGCCCCGCGACCCGAGATCGCCTGCGCGACGCCGGCATCGACACGATCGACCGTCTCGCGGGCGACGCGACGAAGCCCGCCCGCATGAGCGACGAGACCTGGATGCGGCTCCGCACCCAGGCGCGGCTGCAGGTGCTCACCGAGCGTGATGACCCTGCGGTGCCGCGGTTCGAGGTCGTGAACCCGTCTGCGCTCGGCGCCATGCCGCGGCCCGACCTTGGCGACATCTTCTTCGACTTCGAGGGCGATCCGCTGTATTCGCAGGCCCGTACCGACGGCCGAGTCGAGTGGGGCATCGACTACCTGTTCGGCTGGGTCGACATGCGCGAGCAGTACACCTCGCTGTGGGCCCACGATCTCGAATCAGAGCGCGACTCGCTCGAGCGGTTCTGCGACGTGGTCGCACTGCGGCGCAGGGCGAATCCGCACATGCACATCTACCACTACGCGCCGTACGAGCCGACCCACCTCGCGTCGATGGCGGCGCGGCACGGCGTGCGCGAAGCCGAGGTCGATCGCCTCCTGCGCGACGAGGTGTTCGTCGACCTCTACCCGATCGTGAAGAACGCGGTGCGAGTCGGATCCCGGTCGTACTCGATCAAGAAGCTCGAGCCGCTGTACATGGGCGACGAGGTGCGCACGCAGGATGTGCAACGGGGCGACGACTCGATCGTCCGGTACGTCGAGGCGCGCCAGCACGCGGCCGCGGGGCGCGACGCCGCGGCCCAGGAGATTCTCGATGATCTCGCCGACTACAACCGCTACGACTGCGTGTCCACCCGGCGGCTGCGCGATTGGCTCGTCGAACGCGCGAGGGAATCACGGGCGCTGCCGGCCGCGCCCGACGAGCGGCGCGACGATGCGTACGAGCCGTCGCCCCGCGCCACCGCGCTCGTAGCGCGTGCCGAGACCCTGCGCGAGCAGCGGCAGCCGGCGACGGAGACCGACGCGTCGTCAGCAGACGCATCCGCGGTGCGCGATGAGGCCGCGCTCAGGCTTGCCGCCGCAGCGATCGATTACTACCCGCGCGAGGCGCGCGCGTTCTGGCAGGCGCATTTCGAACGTCTTCGCGAACCGGCCTCGCTGTGGGGAGAGACGCGAGACGTCGTCGTGGTCGACGTGCGCCGCTCCGAACTGGTCGACGACTGGCACACGCCGGAAGGTTCTCGCGCGCAGCGTCGCAGAATCGAAGTGCGCGGATCCGTCGCCCCCGGCACCCGGCTGCGGCAGGGCGCGCGCCCGTACGCGCTCTACCCGGCGCCCGCACCGTTTCCGAACGAGGCGTCCAGCCGGTGGATCCATGTGCCGCACGAGGTCGAGGTCGTCGAGGTGCTCGATGATGGAGCCGTCGTCGATGAGTATGCGGTGGCGGGGCAGACCTGGCACGAACTGCCGGTCGCCCTCACGCCGGCCCCACCTCCGCCCGCCGGCGCGCAGCAGGGCGCGATCAACGAGTGGGCCGACGGGCTGCTGCGCGGCGAGAACCTCGTCGCGGCGGCCGACGGTGCCTTCCCGATCGATCCCGCTACTGACATCCTCCGGGGGCTGAGGGCGGATCATCACTCGGGTCGCGTCGTCTCGTCGGCGATCGGCAGCGACATCGACGCGATCGTCTTCTCCCTGCTCAGCGTGCCGACCTACATCGCGGTCCAGGGCCCGCCGGGCACGGGCAAGACCTACGTCGGTTCGCACGTGATCGCGCGTTTGGTCAATGACCACGGATGGAAGGTCGGCGTCGTCGCGCAGTCGCATGCGGTCGTCGAGAACATGCTCGACCGGGTGGTGCAAGCGGGTGTGCCCGCGGCGGGCGTCGGCAAGGTGCTCAAAGGCGGCGAACGCTCGGACGAGAAGTCATTCACGGTCCTGCCCCGCAACGGCCTCGCCGCCTTCCAACAGGCGAAGTCGAAGGGCTACGTGATCGGCGGTACCGCGTGGGACTTCGCGAATGTCACTCGAGTCGGTCGTCGCGCACTCGATCTGCTCGTCGTCGACGAGGCCGGACAGTTCTCGCTCGCATCGACCGTTGCCGTGTCGATGTCCGCGCGCCGATTGCTGTTGCTCGGCGATCCTCAACAGCTGCCGCAGGTCAGTCAAGGCACGCACCCGGCTCCGATCGACACATCGGCACTGGGGTGGCTGATGCAGGGCGAACCGGTGCTGCCGACCGGGCACGGATACTTCCTCGCCCAGACCTGGCGGCTGCATCCCGAGGTGGCGCGTCCCGTCTCCGAGCTGTCGTACGACGGCAAGCTGCGGGCACGGGAGGGCACGCAGCTGCGCGGCATCGACGGCGTCGCGCCGGGCGTTCACCCAGTGCCCGTCGAGCACCGCGGCAATGCCACCGAGTCGACCGAGGAGGCCGAGGAAGTGCTGCGCATCGTGCGCGATTCGGTAGGTCGGGCGCTCACTGACATCTCGATCGATGACGACCAGGTCGCGACACCGCTCGAGACGCGGCCGCTGACGCAGCACGACATCATCGTCGTCGCGCCGTACAACGCTCAGCAGCAGCTGGTCGAACAGACCCTCGCGCGGGGCGGATTCCCCGACGTGCGCGTCGGCACCGTCGACAAGTTCCAGGGGCAGGAGGCTGCCGTCGCGATCATGACGCTCGGCGCGTCATCCGGCCGCGACGCGCCGCGCGGTCCGGAGTTCCTGCTGCTGCAGAACCGGCTCAACGTGGGCATCAGCAGGGCGAAGATCGCTGCGTACATCGTGCACAGTCCGGGCCTTCTCGACGACCTGCCGTTCCATGCAGAGTCCGTCGCGCGCCTCAGCGCATTCGCGCGCCTGGTGGGGCGGGCGTGACACCGATCCCGTGACGCGAACAGACCTTCGTTGCCACGCCGGCCGGTCGCGCGTAACGCGGGAAAACCAGCGACGCCGACGCGGCTACTCGGCGGTACCGTACAGGCGGTCGCCGGCATCGCCGAGACCCGGAACGATGTAGCCCTTCTCGTTGAGCCCTTCGTCGAGGGCACCGAGCACGAGCGTGACGTCGCGGTCGCCGACGAGACCCTCGATGGCCTTCACGCCCTCGGGCGTACCGAGCAGACACACCGCCGTGACCTCTTCGGCCCCGCGATCGAAGAGATACTTGATCGCTGCGGCGAGCGATCCGCCGGTCGCCAGCATCGGATCCAGCGCGAAGCACTGGCGGCCCGCGAGGTTGTCGGGCAGACGCTCGGCGTAGGTCGTCGGCTTGAACGTCTGCTCGTCGCGCACGAGACCGAGGAAACCGACCTCGGCCGTCGGCAGCAGCTTCGTCATGCCCTCGAGCATGCCGAGTCCGGCGCGCAGGATCGGCACGACGAGAGGCTTGGGATCCGCGATCTTGACGCCGGTCGTCGTGGTGACCGGAGTCGTGATCTCGCATTCCTCGACGCGCACGTTGCGCGTCGCTTCGTATGCCAGAAGCGTCATGAGCTCTTCCGTCAGCTGACGGAACACAGGCGACGGAGTCGACTTGTTGCGCAGGACGGAGAGCTTGTGAGTGATGAGCGGGTGGTCGGCAATGTGCACGCGCATGACCACAGGTTACTTGCCGCGGATGCGAACTTCCGGGACGCGCGTCGCATCCGTTGAATGTGCACGCGACTACGGCAGGGCAACGGGTGTAGAAAAGAGAGAAAGGATGGAACGAAGGGCGGGAGATCCCCGCCCTCGTAAGAGGAAGGCGCCACCCCATGAAGGCACTCCAGTACGTCGAGATCGGCAAGCCCCCGCAGATCCGTGAGATCCCCATGCCCGAACCCGCGCCCGGCCAGGTGCGGCTCAAGGTCACCGCGGCGGGCGCATGTCACTCCGACTCGTTCATCATGGGCCTCGACGAGGAGCAGTACACAGCGAGCTACCCGTTGCCGATGACGCTCGGGCACGAGGGTGCCGGCATCGTCGACAAGCTCGGCGAGGGCGTGACAGGGGTCGCGGTCGGCGACTCGGTCGCGGTCTACGGCCCGTGGGGCTGCGGCGGGTGCTACCAGTGCGCACAGGGCAAGGAGAACTACTGCGAACGCGCGGGCGAACTCGGCATCACGCCCCCTGGCCTCGGTCACGACGGCTCGATGGCCGAGTACATGATCGTCGACTCGACGCGTCATCTCGTGCCGCTCGGAGACCTCGAGCCGGCGGCGAATGTGGCGCTCACGGACGCGGGCCTCACGCCGTACCACGCGATCAAGGGGTCGCTCGCGAAGCTCGTTCCGGGCACCGTCGCGGTCGTGATCGGAACGGGCGGTCTCGGACACGTCGCGATCCAGATCCTGCGCGCGATCACGTCCGTGACCGTTATCGCGCTCGATGTCGATGAGGCGAAACTGCAGCTCGCGAAGGACGTCGGCGCGCATCACGCGTTCCTCTCGAACGACGCTGCCGTCGACGCTATCCGCGAGGCGACGGGAACTGCCGCGGTCGCGGCGATCTTCGACTTCGTCGGGATCCAGCCGACGGCCGACCTCGGTGCGAAGCTGCGCGGCACCGAAACGGATCAGGTGCTCATCGGAGTCGGCCGGGCGAGCCTCACGATGGGCACGCTCGGCAGCCCGTTCGACGCCACGGTCCGTGCGCCGTACTGGGGATCGCGACCCGAGCTGATGGAGGTGCTGCGCCTCGCGCAGGCGGGCGCCGTCACCGTCGAGACCGAGGCGTTCTCGCTCGATGATGCGGCCGAGGCCTACCGTCGTCTGCACGAGGGCACCCTCCGCGGGCGTGCGGTCGTCACCCCGTAATCTGAAGGCATGACCCCCTTCTCCGCCGACGTCGACCTCATGCGGCGCGCGCTCGCGCTCGCCGAGGTGGCCGGCCGTGCGGGGGAGGTTCCGGTGGGCGCGGTCGTGACGGATCCGTCCGGCGTCGTGATCGGATCCGGCAGGAACCGACGGGAGGCGACGCACGACCCGTCGGCGCACGCCGAGATCGTCGCGATGCGCGAGGCCGCGCGCTCGATCGGCTCCTGGAACCTCGAGGGGGCGACGCTCGTCGTCACCCTCGAGCCCTGCCTCATGTGCGCGGGCGCGCTGCTGCAGGCGCGGATCTCACGGTTGGTGTTCGGCGCGTGGGACGAGAAGGCGGGCGCCGCCGGATCCCTCTACGACGTCGTGCGTGACAGGCGGCTGCCGTACCGCGCCGAGGTCATCGGCGGCGTGCTCGAGCAGGAGACCCTAGCGCCGCTCGAGCGGTTCTTCCGCGCGCGCCGCTGATGCATCTCTCTGACACAGCGCGCACCGTTCGCGCGGAGTCGAGCCGCAACGACGGAGCTGGTTCCTGATTCGGTCCGTAGCTGCGGCTCATCTCCGCAGTTACGGCTGCTCGCTGCCGCCGCCTCATCGCAGCTGCGGCAGCACCTCTTCGCCGATGAAGGCGACGTGGTCCAGATCGGTCATATCCATGAGCTGGAAGTAGATGCGCTCGGCTCCCGCCTCGATGAGGCCCGTGACACGGTCGACGATCTCGCTGGCTGACCCGCTGAACGTGTGATCCTCCCGGAACGACGCGAGGTCCACGCCCGTCGCCTCAGCCCGGCGCACGAGATCCGCTTCGTTCGCACCGGCGATCGTCGTGAGCGCGACCGTCTGCTTCAGCGTCGCGGGATCGCGGTCGATCGCCTCGCACGCGGCGCTCGCGCGCGCCCACCGGTCGCGCACGACGTCTTCCGGTTGGAAGGCGATGTTGAACTCGGTCGCGAAACGCGCGGCGAGTGCGGGGGTGCGCTTGAGTCCCGCGCCGCCGACGATGACGGGAACACGGTCCTGCGCGGGCTTCGGCAGCGCGGGCGAGTTCTCGAGCTGGTAGTGCGCGCCCTCGAATGAGAAAGACCCACCGCGCGGGGTCGCCCAGAGGCCGTTCACGATCTCGAGCTGCTCCTCGAGAAGGTCGAATCGCTTGGTCGGGAACGGGATCCCGTATGCGCGGTGCTCGGCCTCGAACCACCCCGTGCCGAGCCCGAGCTCTGCGCGACCCCCGGACATCTGATCGACCTGCGCGACCTGGATCGCGAGCACACCCGGAGTGCGATACGTCACGCTCGACACCAGCGTGCCGAGCCGCAGCGTCGTCGTCTCGCGCGCGAGTCCGGCGAGCGTGGTCCAGGCATCGGTCGGCCCGGGGTCGCCGGAGAAATGTTCGCCCATCTTCAGATAGTGGTCCGATCGGAAGAATCCGTCGAAGCCGCTTCGCTCCGCCTGCTGCGCGAAGGCGAGCTGGGTGTCGTACGCGGCGCCCTGCTGGGGCTCGGTGAAGACGCAGAATTCAGGTGTCGACATGGTCCGATTCTGTCAATTGCTCGACGGGAAGACGAATGCGGCGGTCGTCGGCTTCTCGCCCGTCGTCTCGCGATACACGTCGGGCTCGAGGTAGATGATCTTCGCCTGCGGCACATGCGATCGGATGCGCTGCTCGATCTCGTTGATGTCGCGTGCGACGGCTCCGAGCGGCTTCTCGGTTGGCAGCCCGATCTTGGCGGCGACCATGAGCTCCTCTGGACCGACGTAGAGCGTCTTGATGTGGATGACCTTCGGTGCTTCGTCGCCCGACTCGATCGCGTGCACGATGTCGGTCAGCTGCACCTCCGTCGCTCCTTCGCCGACGAGCAGGCTCTTCATTTCGATGCCGACGACGGCCGCGACGACGATAAGCAGCACACCGATCGCGAGGGTGCCGGCGGCGTCATAGATCGGATCGCCGGTCACGACCGACGCGGTCACGCCTGCGAGAGCGAAAGTCAGTCCGAGCAGCGCGGCCGAGTCCTCCAGCAGCAGCACCGGCAGCTCGGGCGAGCGTGAGCGGCGAATGAACTGCCACCACGACTGGTTGCGGTCGCGCACGCCGTTCGCCTCCTTGATCGCCGTGCGCAGCGACAGACTCTCCATGACGATCGCGGCCGTCAGGATGACGATCGGTAGCCACCACCACGTCTCGCTGAGCTCGTGGGGATGCCGGAACTTGTCGATCGCCTCGTACACCGAGAACAGCCCGCCGACCGAGAAGAGGATGATGCCCACGACGAACGCGTACACGTAGCGCTCTCGGCCGTAGCCGAACGGATGCGAAAGATCCGCCTGCCGACGGGCGCGCCTGCCGCCGAGGAAGAGCAGCACCTGGTTGCCCGAATCGGCGACGGAGTGCACGGCCTCGGCGAGCATGGATGTCGAGCCCGAGAGCAGCCATCCGATCAGCTTCGCGGCGGCGATTCCCATGTTCGCGAGGAACGCCGCGAGGATCGCCTTGCCACCACCGTGTGCACTCATGTCTCCGAGTGTAGGACGGCATGTACCGTGGGGTGCATGTCGCACGGTATTCCTTCAGTCGCGTTCCTCGGTGCCGGTTCCATGGGCGGCGCCATCCTGCGGGGCCTTGTCGCGAGCGGGATCCCCGTCGATGGCGGCATCCGCGTCACGAACCGCACGTCGGCGAAGGCTGACGCGCTCGCCGAGCTCGACGGCGTCACGAGCATCGCCCTCGAAGAGGACCCGCAGGGCAACGTGCACGCGATCGACGGCGCGCGGATCGTCGTCGTGGGCGTGAAGCCGTACATGATCGCGGATCTGATCGCTGAGATCGCGCCGCACCTGCGCGACGACGCGATCGTCGTCAGCATCGCGGCGGGGATCCCGCTGCAGCAGTTCGAAGAGCGCCTCGGCGAAACGGCCGTCGTCCGGTCGATGCCGAACACGCCGTCGACGGTGGGCCGCGGCGTCACGGGCATCGCCGCGGGGGCGCACGCGACGGACGAGGATCTGGCGCTCGTGCGCACGCTGTTCGAGACGGTCGGATCCGTCGTCGAGGTCGATGGAGATGACGGAATCGATGCGATCTCGACGATCTCGGGGTCGGGCCCCGCGTACGTCTTCCTGCTGATCGAGAAGTTCGTCGAGGCGGCGATGCACCAGGGCTTCGACCCCGACACGGCGCGCCTGCTCGCGTCGCAGACCTTCATCGGCGCGACGCGTCTGCTCGAGTCGGACGACGTCGATCCGGCGGAACTGCGCCGCCGCGTCACGAGCCCCAAGGGCACGACGGAGAGGGCGGTCGAGGTGCTGCAGGGCGCCGATCTCGCGTCGCTGTTCACGGTCGCAACAGACGCCGCCTACGCGCGTGCGAAGGAGCTTGCAGCCGAGGGCTGATCCGGCTCTTCCGGCGACGCCGGCCGTCCCGCGCGTGCTGCGCCGCGGACCAGGGCGTCAGCGGTCGAGCGCAGCGAACCGCTCGACGTCCTCGTTCGTGCCTGAAGCGATGATCAGATCGTGGTTGGTCACGACCGTGTCGGCCTCGGCATAGCGGAACGGGCGGGCCGGGGACTTCACGCCGACGATCGTCACGTTGTACTTCGTGCGCACGCCCGACTCGGCGAGCGAGACCCCGCGGATGAACTTCGGCGGGAACATCTTCACGAGCACGAAGTCGTCGTCGAAGCGGATGAAGTCGAGCATGTGCCCGCTGACGAGGTGGGCGACGCGCTCGCCCGCCTCGCGCTCGGGGTAGATCACATGGTTCGCACCGACGCGCGAGAGGATCTTGCCGTGCGACTGGCTCGTCGCCTTCGCCCAGATCTGGGGAACCTTGAGGTCGACGAGGTTCGCGGTGATCAGTACGGACGCCTCGATCGAAGATCCGGTTGCGACGACGGCCACGTCGAAGTCGGCGGCGCCGATCTGGCGCAGGGCATCCATGTTTCGCGCGTCGGCCTGCACCGTGTGCGTCACGCGATCCGACCACTTCTGAACGAGACCGAGATCGGCATCGACGGCCAGCACATCGCGGTCGAGACGGTCGAGCTCGCCGGCGCATGCCGCGCCGTATCGGCCGAGCCCGATGACGAGCACCGGCGAATCGCTTCTGATCGGTTCAGCCAACGATCGGCCTTTCGACGGGCAGCGCATACAGCTGCGTTTTCGACGTCGCAGCGACGGCCGCGGCGAGAGTGACTGTACCAACGCGGCCCATGAAGATGGTCACCGCCATGACGTACAGCGCGGATTGGGGGAGTTCCGCGGTCAGGCCGGTCGTCAGCCCCACGGTGCCGAACGCCGAGATGACGTCGAAGAGCACCTGCGCGATCGGCGCGTGCGTGATCTGGGCGACGACGATCGTGGCGAGCGCGACGACGGTCGCGCCCCAGGCGAGAACCGCGACGGCGACGCGCTGCACGTCAGACGGAATCCGGCGCCCGAAGACCTGAACCGACTGGCGTCCCTGCGCCTCGGACCAGACCGCGAGCGCGAGCACCGCGAGCGTCGTGACCTTGATCCCGCCCGCCGTCGATGCGGATCCGCCGCCGACAAACATCAGCATCGACCCGACCACGGTGCCGGAGCCGTACAGTTCGCCGACGTCGACGAACGAGAACCCGCCCGACCTCGTCATGGTCGACAGGAACAAAGACTGGAACACCGACTCGCCCAACGGCATCGCGCCGAACGTGTGCGGATTGTCGTACTCGAGGATCAGGAATGCGCCCGCACCGCCGACCAGCAGCAGGCCCGAGGTGATGAGCGTGAGCTTCACGTGGAGCGACCAGGTGGACGGGCGAAGGATGTGGGCCTTCTTCGGATTGAACAGGTGTCGCGAGAGCGCGAACAGCACGGGGAATCCGACACTGCCGATGATCACGGCGACCATGATCACCGACATGAAGGCGTAGTCGTCCTCGAACACCGAGATGCCGCCATCGTTCAGGGTGAATCCCGTGTTCGTGAACGCCATCGCGGCGTACATCGGCGAGACCCAGAGCGCCTCGAGCCAGCCGTACTTCGCGAGAACCGACGGGTAGATCGCGAGTCCGACGATGAGCTCGATGATCACGGTCGACAGGGCGACGGTGCGCAGCAGCATGCCGACCTCGCCCAGCCTGACCGCCTGCGACTCGTTCACGGCCCCGCCGTGCGCGCGCAGGGGGTTCGTGTCGCCGGCAGCGAGCAGCTTCGCCCGCAGGCCCATGCGCTTGGAGATGACGAGCCCGAGCATCGACGCGAGCGTGAGCGCGCCCATTCCGCCGATGTTGACGCCGACGTAGATGACGGCCTCGCCGAAGTGCGACCAGTGGGAGCTCATGTCGACACTGGACAAGCCCGTCACGCAGATGGTCGACACCGCGGTGAACAGGGCGTCGGCGAGCGGCGTGACGGTGCGATCCGCCGTCGCGATCGGCAGCGACAGCATCGCGGTGGTGACGAGGATGAGCGCGGCGAAGACCGAGATCGCGAAGCGCGACGGCGAGTGCGTCGTGATGAAGCGGAACCAGCGCCATCCGGCTTTCGTCACGTGCCTCATCGCGTCGCCGCGCGGCGCGGCCTGACTGCTTGGCATCCCCATGCGCCTCTCGTCATGAGATAGGACAGCGCTCATCGTAACGCCGGTCGGCCCGAGGCATGTTGTACATGCCGTTCATGCCATACGCTGAGGGGCATGGCCGACATCTTCGATGTGATCGCCGACAGCACCCGGCGCGAGATTCTGCAGGTGCTGCTCGCACGTGACCAGCACACGGAGGACGGCACGAGCGTGTCGCAGATCGTCGGGGAGCTCACGGTCAGCCAGCCGACCGTCTCGAAGCACCTCAAGGTGCTGCGCGAGGCGGGGCTCGTCACCGTGCGCGAAGACGGTCAGCATCGCTACTACCGCGTCGACGCGCAGCCGCTCGAGCAGGTCGACGACTGGCTGCTGCCCTTCTTCGTCGACGAGGCCGAGATCGCCGCCGAGGCGACGACGTCGATTTATGCGCCGCTTCCCGAGCCCGCTTCGAAGCTCGCCGAGTCGCTCGGCCGCACGGCCGCAGTCGTGCAGACCGCACTCAAGCGCCTCGGCGCGTAGAGCGCGCCCCTCGCGGATCTCCGCACGGGGCGGCGCGAGAATGCGGCACCGTCACCGGCGCCCGGCTTTGTGCCGGAACAGCCACGCGCCCCACACAGCGGCGACGATGACGATTCCGACGCACCACGCGACGGCCTGCAGCGGTGCGGACCCCGGATCCGTACCCATCAGCAGGCCGCGGATCGTCTCGATGATGGGCGTTACGGGCTGTACCTCGGCGATCGCGCGCAGCCAGTCGGGCATCGTCTCCAGCGGAACGAATCCGCTCGAGATGTAGGGCAGGAACAGCAGGATGAATCCGTAGCCGCTCGCGGCCTCCGCCGACCCCGATGCGAGCCCGATCGCCGCGAACAGATAGGTGATCGCGAAGATCCACAGGGCGATCACCGCGACCGCGCCGATCCAGCCGGCGAGACTCGCTTGCGGGCGAAAGCCGATCGCGAGCGCGACGAGGATCACGACGCCCGTCGCAACGAGGTTGCGAGCGAGCGAGGCGACGACGTGACCTGTGAGCACGGCGCCGGAGCGCAGCGGCATGGTTCGGATGCGGTCGATGATGCCGCCCGTCATATCGTTCGCGACGAACGTCGCGGTCGTGGCGGCGCCGAACCCGGCGCAGGTGAGGATCGTGCCGGGCACGACGTAGTCGACGTAGTCTCCCGTGGGATCGATCGCGCCGCCGAAGACGTATGTGAACATCAGCATGAGCACGACGGGAAGTGCGACCGACATGATGAGCGACTCGGCGTCGCGGAGCGAGTGGCGCAGACTCCGTCCGATGAAGATGGCCTCGGCCGTCAGGCCGCCGAGCCGAGGGCGTGAGGCGATGGTACTCATGCGGAGGCCTTTTCTGTGAGGGCGAGGAAGACGTCGTCGAGTGAGGGTCGGGCGAGGGCGATCTCGCCGTCGAGGCCGGCGCGGTCGAGAACGTCGATGGCGCGTCGGAGCGAGGCGACCGATCCGTCGGTCGGGATCTCGCGGATGAGCGACCCGTCGGAGGCTCTGAGCTCGACGGATCCTCCGGACACGCGCTGCTTCAGTTCGGCGGGCGTTCCGAGCGCGGCGATTCGGCCGTCATGGAGCACCGCGACGCGGTCGGCGAGCTGGTCGGCCTCCTCGAGGTACTGGGTGGTTAGCAACACCGTCGTACCGGCACCCGCGAGCGAGGCGATGATGCTCCACAGCTCGCGGCGGCTGCGTGTATCGAGGCCCGTCGTCGGCTCGTCGAGAAAGCACACCTCGGGTTGCACGACGAAGCTCAGGGCCAGGTCGAGCCGGCGGCGCATGCCGCCCGAGAACGTACCGACGCGTCGACCTCGCGCGTCCGCTAGGCCGAACTGGTCGAGCAGGGAGCGGGCGCGCTCGCGCGCTGCTCCGCGCGCGAGACCCGACAGTCGCGCGAACATCACGAGGTTCTCCTCGCCGGTGAGAATCTCATCGACGGCGGCGGCCTGGCCCGTGAGCGAGATGCGCTGAGCAACCTCGGTCGGCGCGGCGGCGACGTCGTGACCGGCGACAGACGCTGAACCGCCGTCGGGCTTCACGAGCGTCGTCAGGATGTTCACGAGCGTCGTCTTGCCGGCGCCGTTGGGGCCGAGCAGGGCGAAGACCTCGCCGCGTTCGACGCGCAGATCGACGCGATCGAGCACGGTGTGGGATCCGAAGCGCTTGTGCAGCGCACGGACGTCGATGGCGGGGGTCATGATCACCTTTCTGTATACGTAAGAAACTGTTTATGAGAGTAACACACTGTTTAGCGCGTACACAGAGATAGAATGGATTCATGTCAGAGGATGCCGAGCTCCCCCGCGGCATCGCCCTTGCCTGGGGCGTCGCCGCAAACCCGCAGCGCGGGCCGAAGCGCGAGATGAGCGTCGAGCGCATCGTCGAGGCGGCCGTCGAGCTGGCCGACGTCGACGGCATCGGCGCGGTGTCGATGGCCGCAGTCGCAAAGAAGCTCGGCTTCACGCCGATGTCGCTCTATCGCTACGTCACCGCGAAGGACGACCTGCTGCTGCTCATGCAGGAGGAAGCAACGGGGGTGCCATCCCTCGCATATCGCGACGTCGAGGGATGGCGGGCGAAGCTCGGCGTGCTCTTCATCGAGCAAATCGCGATCTATCTGCGGCATCCATGGATCCTCGCGCTGCCGATCACCGGTTCGCCCGTGACCCCCAACAGCTCTCGCTGGATCGAGGCGAGCCTCGAAGCGGTCGGCGAACTGCCGTTGAGCGTCGATGAGAGGCTCAACGTCGTTCTCGCGGTGACCGGAGCCGCGCGGTGGCAGGGCATGGTGCATGCGGGTTATGACGCCGCGGCGCGTGAGTCCGGGCGGTCAGACGCTGAGGTCGCTCGCGACGAGAGCCGTCTGTACGAACGCGTCATCGACGCGGACGAGTACCCGCTCCTGCGCGAGCTCATCGACGCCGGCGTGTTCGTGTCAGACTCGGATCCGTTCCGCTTCGGCTTCGAACGCACGCTCGACGGCGTCGAAGCCTACATCCAGGGGAGAACGACCGAAGCTCAGCCGGCGGCGCCGACTGAGCTCGATCTCGACGTCGCCGACGATAAGCGATACCGTGCAGCGGCGCGCGCGACGGCGGCGGCAGAGAAAGACGTGCGCGCCGCCGAGAAGGCTCTGCGGCAGGCGCGCCGCGCGCAGTCGCAAGCGCTGCGCGACGCACGCGAACGCCGCGCCGGCTGAGCGCGGGCTCAGTCGCTCTCGTTGTCGTCGCCCACGTCTCCCTCGGCCTGCGAGGGGTGGCCGTCTGCCGCCGCGTCCGTGCCCTCGGCTTCGTCGGGGTCGCCGCCGTCAGCGGGACTCGGGTGTCCTTCGGGCGTTCCTGCCGGTGTGCTGGTCATGATGCGTTCCTCTCATCTTCGTCGGTCTCTTCCATGCGCGCGTACGCCTCGAGCAGTTCGCGAGCATGCGCGTTCGACCTCGGCTCCCCTCGGAGCCCCTCGCGCATCGTCGCGAGCTTCTGCCGACCGTGCGGAAACGGCGGCAGCAGTGGCACGTCGGGGTCGGTCATGGCCTCGATCACGACCGGTACGTCGCTCGCAAAGGCCTCCTCGAGCACCGAGTCGATCTCGTCGGCAGTGCTTATGCGCAGTCCGCGCATGCCCAGCAGCTCGGCGAAGCCCGCGAAGTCGAAGCGGGGCACATCCTGCGAAGCGACGAAGCGCGGATGCCCCTCCATCTCGCGCTGTTCCCAGCTGACCTCGGCGAGGTCGAGGTTGTGCAGCACCAGCACGACGAACCGCGGGTCCGCCCAGCTCGGGAACCGCTCCGCGACCGTCACGAGCTCGGCGTTCCCGAGCATCTGCATCGCTCCGTCTCCCGCGATCACGGCGACGGGGCGTTCGGGAGCGGATTCCTTCGCGGCGATGCCGTACGGAACACCGCAGCCCATGCTCGCGAGCGTGCTCGACAGATGCGCTGCGACGCTCGCCGGCAACCGCGTCTGCCGCGCGTAGTGATAGACGCCGCTGCCGACGTCGATCGCGAGCTGCGTGTCGCCGCCGAGACGCTCGCCGAATCGCCGCACGACCAGCTCGGGATTCATCGGATCCGCGGGCACGTCAGCGCGCCGTCGGGAGATGTCGTGCCACCTGCGCACCTCGTGCTCGACCTCGTCGCGCCATGGCGTGCTCTCTCGCGCACGCACCCGTTTCGTCAGCTCCGCGAGGGCGTAGCTGCTCTCGCCGACGACGCCGACGTCGACCGGATAGCGATCGCCCATCACCGACGGGTCGATATCGATCTGCACGGCACGCGCCTGTCCGGGCGGCGGATAGAACTCGCTCCACGGATCGTGGGAGCCGACGATCACCAGCGTGTCGCAGGACTGCATCACATGAGCAGATGCGGTCGTTCCGAGGTGGCCCATCGTGCCGGCGACGAGCGAATGCTCCTCATCGACGTACGGCTTTCCGAGCAGGCTCGTCGTCACGGCGGCGCCGATGCGCTCGGCGAAGGCCAGAACCTCGTCCTGCGCATGCTTCACTCCGCGCCCGGCCAGGATCACGGGCCGCTCGCCCGCGTCGATCAGCGCGGCGGCCGCGTCGAGATCCTCGTCGCGCGGAATCGTGCGACCCTCCGCCCACAGCGGAGCGGACACGAGCTCGCCGTGCTCCTGCCCCAGATCAGGTGCGGGCGCAGACTGCACGTCGTGGGGAAGGATCACGACAGCGGGTCGTGAGGTCGCGAGGGCTGAGCGGAATGCGCGGTCGAGCACCATCGGCATCTGCTCGGGCGTCGAGACCATGTGCACGTAGGGCGCTGCCACATCGTGGAAGAGGGCCTGCAGGTCGATCTCCTGCTGATAGTCGGATCCGAGCACGCTCGTGTGCTGCTGAGCGACGAGAGCGACGACCGGCACGCTGTCGAGCAGCGCGTCGTACAGCCCGTTCAGGAGATGAACCGCTCCCGGCCCCTGGGTCGAGGCGACCACGCCGACGGATCCGCGGTACTTCGCCTCCGCGCACGCCATGAATGCGGCGCCTTCCTCGTGCTTCGTGCGTACGAACGCCGGCGCTCCGGCGCGGCGCAGCGCTCCGAGCAATGGGTTCGCGCCGTCGCCCGCGTAGCCGTAGATCCGCTCGACTCCCCATTGGGCGAGGCGTTCGACCACCACGTCGGCCACTTGCTTCGTTGCCTCTTCCTGTGCCATGAGCCCCTCCGTCCTGTCGTCCGTCAGGCCCACCCTTGCGACGTGCGCTCGATCATGCACGGGGGTGGACTCAACGCCGCGGAGAGGGTAAATGGCGTGCACTACCGCCTTCTCCGGTCGATCGTCAACCGCCTGGTCAGAGTGCGGCAACTCGTCTTACGGTCGTCACACCCGGGCCAGCAGATACGACGACATCACGCGTTGCGCGCGACCCGAGAATGCAGGACAGGAGACCTCATGAGTGACCTCGCCGACTTCGTTTCGCTTCTCTCAGAACCGGGGCCGTGGACGTTCGCCTACTGCGACGGTTCCCGACGGGAGCTCAGCCGATCAGACGTCGAGTACGACCTCCTCCATGCAGACGCACCCGACGACGATGTCGCGACGCTGCTGCGCGCGTTCGACGAGGGGGCGATCCCGGGTCTCCCGTCACCCGTGCGGTACATCCTCGTTCGCGAGGGCGAGCTGATCGTCAACGCTGCGCTCGCCGGACGCCGCTGCCACCGGGAGTTCGCCGGACACGACTCGATTCCGCCCGTGCTGCCGATGCTGTGGCACGGACGCGACTTCGCGGGCACCGCGATGCGCCGCGCGAGCACGCCCGAGAATCAGGTGCGCGTGGGCGGCACCGAGGCGGTCATGGACGCGGTGCAGCGCGGCCGCGTCGCGACGCTGCTGCTCGATGTGCGGATGTGGACGTCGGAGAAAACGCTCGAGGCGCTCGCGACCGCGCCCTGGGTCGGTGACCGTGAGCGCACCGACATCGCCGGGTACGGGCCCATCGCAGTCGCCGAGGCGCTCGCGCGGGCCGCGCTTCTCTCGGGAGCGCGGGTCGTCGTCGAAGACTACGCCGACGAGGCCGCCCGCTCGGCGCGAGCAGCCCGCCCGCCGCGCGCGATCCTCTCCGAATCGGCCGTCGAGTCTCCGGTGCCGCAGGCGCCCGCCATGGCCGCGTGATGACGACTCTTCTCATTCTCGGTGCCTCCGGAGATCTCACGTCCCGGCTGCTGCTGCCGTCGGTGGCCCAGCTGCTGCAGCGCGATCCGCATCTGCACCTCGATCTGCGCGGGGCGGGAAGCGACAGCTGGGACGACGAGCGATGGCATCGGGCCGTGGCCGAATCGTTCGCATCCGCCGGCGGCCCAGACGTTACGGGCCGTGTCTCGGGTACGCGTTACACAACGGCGGACATCACGCGCGTCGAAGATCTCACGGGCCTCGTCGCCGATGTCGACGACGATCTCGTGCTCTACTTCGCGGTGCCGCCAGCAGTGGCGGCAGCGGCGTGCGAAGCGCTCGTCGAAGTGACGCTGCCGGAGAAGACGATCCTCGCTCTCGAGAAGCCGTTCGGCAGCGACGAAGAAGAGGCTCGCAGCCTCAACGCCACGCTCTCTCGTCTCGTGCCCGAGAACCAGGTGTTCCGCGTCGATCATTTCCTCGGACGCTCGACACTGCTGAGCATGCTGGGGGTGCGCTTCGCGAACCGCATCGTCGAGCCGCTGTGGTCGGCAGATCACGTCGAGTCGGTGTTGGTTCGCTACGACGAGACGCTCGCGCTCGAGAACCGGGCCCGCTACTACGACGGGGCTGGAGCGATGGTCGACATGCTGCAGAGCCACCTGCTGCAGGTGCTTGCAGTGCTCGCGATGGAGTCGCCCGCAACCCTGGGCGAGCGCGATCTGCGCGACGCGAAGGCGGCGGCGCTCAGAGCGACGCACGTCTGGAACGACGATCCCGTGCACGCGTCGCGCAGAGCGCGCTACACGGCGGGCCGGATCGGTGAGCGCGAGCTGCCGAGCTATGCCGACGAACCCGGTGTGGATCCGGCCCGCGAAACCGAGACGCTCGCGGAACTCGTGTGCGAAGTGCGCACCGCACGTTGGCGGGGCGTGCCGTTCACGCTGCGCTCGGGCAAGGCGCTCGGCGACAAGCGCGCCGAGATCGTGGTGCGCTTCGCGCCCGTGCGCCACATCCCCGACGGCCTCACCGGTGAGGCTCCCGACGGCGGGGTGCTGCGCTTCTCGCTCGGTCCCGATGCGATGTGGCTCGAGGTGAACGTCAACGGCCGCGATGACGCGTTCGCCCTGCGGCGCGAGACGCTCAGCCTCGAGCTGGGCGAGGGAGGGGTGCGCGCTTACACGGAGGTTCTCGGCGAGATCCTCGAGCGCGACGTCACCCTGTCGGTGCGCGCCGACTCGGCGGAGGAATGCTGGCGCATCGTCGAGCCCGTGCGAGATGCCTGGGGGCGCGGTGATGTGCCGCTCGAGGAGTACCCGGCCGGATCGAACGGCCCAGAGGAGTGGCCGACCGAAGCGCCGCGAGGGGGAGTCTCATGACACATCGGATACCTGTCGGCCGGCAGATCGTCGTCGCGGTCGCGCTGCTCGTCGCCGTCGTCGCGATCGCCGTCGGCGGGTCGTTTGCCACGGCCGGAAACGTCGAAGGCTGGTACGCCGACATCGACAAGGTGCCGTGGCATCCGCCGGGCTGGCTGTTCGGTCCGGTCTGGAGCGTGATGTATCTGCTCATCGCCCTGTCGGGGTTCGTGCTGTGGCGGCGTGTCGCCGCAGACGGTCGCGCATGGGATCCCGCCCTGACGGTCTACGTCGTGCAGCTCGTCCTCAATGCGGCGTGGACGCCGATCTTCTTCGCCGGGTACCCGGTGATCGGAGAGGCCGCGTGGTGGATCGCCCTGGGCGTGATCCTGGTCCTCATCGTCTCGGTCGTCGCGCTCATGGGATTCGACACGACCCGCTCGAAGACGGCCGGATGGCTGCTTGCGCCCTATCTGATCTGGCTTCTGTTCGCGTCGACGCTGAACGTCGGCGTCGTCGCGCTCAACTGACGGCCCGGTCGAACCCCATCGCATAGGCGCGAGCGGCGACGTGAACCGCCGGGGTGGTGGCGGCGGCGCGGATCGCGCCGACCGCGAACGCGTGCGCCGGCCGGCTCCGCGAGCGCCCCGTCGCGGTGTTCAGCGCCGCAAGACGCGCGGCCGTGCGTGCGGAGGCGAGCCGATCCCGCTCCCAGCGCGCGAGGGGCGCCGGATCCGTCGAGCTGCGCAACCACCGGGCGAGCGCGGGCGCGAGGGTCGCCGCATCGAGGAGCCCGAGGTTCATACCCTGACCGCCGATCGGGCTGATCTCGTGCGCGGCGTCGCCGATCGCGAAGATCCGTCCACGGCGCATGCGGTCCAGCACCACGTGCTGAATACCGAATGAGGTCGCGGCCACCACTCGTGATGCGAGATCCTCGTCTCCCGTCCGCCCAGCGACGGCGCGGCGCAGACGGTCGGTCGGATCACCGGGTCCGGGTTCCCAGGCGACGAGCCTGCGCCCGCCGTCCGGCAGCGGGAAGGATTCGACGACGCCCGCTCGGTCGAGCGTGATGAGGGCGGCGTCCGGCGGCTGCGATGGCGCGTCAGGCACGTCGGCCATCACATACTGGTCGGGCGCGGGCCGACGTCGCGCACGCCCGACGGGTGCCGCGAGGTGACGATCGCCGCCCGTCGCGAGCACGATCGCCCGGGCCCGGATCTCCGACTCCGTCGCGCCCCGGCGGCACAGCGCCGCCGCACCGTCACCGGCCGACTCGACGCGCACGACCTCAACGCCGCGGTCCATCGGCGGCGCACCCACCGCGAGTGCCGCCTCGGTCGTCGCCTGAGCGGCCGTCGCGATGAAGCCGAAGCGCGCGGGTCGGCCGTCGAACCGCACGGCGCCCACCCGTCGTCCGTCGCGCATCGCTGTGCCGCGCGTCACGCGCGCTGCCCGCGAGAGGATCCGCTCGGTCGCGCCGGACGGCTCCATCGCGCGCAGCGTGGGCGGATGCAGGCCGATGGCTCGCGTACCCGTCATGGGTTCCGAGCGGCGCTCGAGCAGTACCGCGTCGACGCCGTATTGCGTGAGCTCGGCGGCGAGGAATGTTCCTGCCGGTCCGGCGCCGACGACGGCGACGTCAATCATCGCGCTGTGCGTGCCGGTGCACGGCGAGCAGCCGAAACGGCGCGGGGCGTTCGACGCGCCACTCCGCGGGCACGACGTCTGCGAGTTCGGCGGCCGTGTAGCTGCGCCGGATGCTGGTGAGGCCGTCGGTGCGTACGAATGTGCCCGGTGCGATCGGCGCGGCCGCGACGGAGAACGCGGCGTATGCCAGGCGACCCCGCGCGATATCGGAGTGCAGGCTGATCCGTTCGCCGAGCTGCTCGGAATCGGCGAGGAGCCCGCTCAGTTCCGGGCCGCTCAGATGATGCAGAACGTGATTCGAGACGACGACGTCGAAACGCTCGCCTGCGCGGACCAGGTCCCGACTGTGCGCCTGACGATAGCGCACGTGAGGAGCCGGTTTCACCGCGTCGATCGCGCGCGGATCCGGATCGATGCCGACGCCCTCCGCGCTGAAGCCGTCGCCTCGGGCCGCCCGCACGAGGAAGCGCAGCACGTCGCCGCCGCCGCAACCGACGTCGAGAAATCGCGCGCTTCGGCCCGCACGGGCGGTCGCGATGAGTTCGGGGCGCACCCAGCGGCGGTACACGAACCGCCAGCGCGCGACGGCGAGATTGACGAGCTCGAGCCTCGCGTAGGTGCGGCGCAGCGTCTGTTCCGAGCAGGCGGGGTCGTCCATCTGCTCCGAAAGGTGCTCGGCGCGCGCCGCGAGGCTCATTCACGCACCCCGGCGGTGCGCGTCAGGGCGACGGTCTCGACCGTGAGTCCGGGCCCGAAACACAGGCCCGCGACCCGCGCTCCGTCCGGGAGGGCGTCGTTGTCGAGGATCCGCTGCAGGATGAACAGAATCGTCGCGCTCGACATGTTGCCGTACTCGCGCAGCACCTCGCGCGAGTCGGCCATCGCCTCGTCGTGCAGACCGATGCCGGTCTGCACGTGGTCGAGCACGCTTCGTCCGCCCGGATGCACGGCCCACGCATCGACCGCCTCCGCGGGGTCGACCCCCTCGCCGAGCATCGACTCCGCAACACCCGCGATCTCCCGGCCGATGATGCGCGGAACCTGCGCGGTGAGGCGCATCTCGAAACCGTTGTCGCCGATCGTCCAGTCCATGTCCTCCTCGCCGTCAGAGGTGATGGCGGTCGAGAAGTCGCCGATCTCGAGCATCGGTGCCGCGGTGCGCGGCTCGGCCGATGTGACGATCCCGGCGGCCGCACCATCGCCGAACACCGCCGAGGCGACGATCTGCTCGGGATCGCTCGATGAGCGGATGTGGAGCGAGCAGAGCTCGGTGCAGGCGACGAGCACGACGGATCCGGGCTGGGCCGCGCAGATCCGCGCCGCAGCCCGGAGCGCGGGAAAGGCCGCGGCGCACCCCATGAAGCCGATGTGGGTGCGCTCGGCCGAGGAGGGGATTCCGAGATCGCGCACGAGCCGGAAGTCGGGCCCCGGCGCGAAGAAGCCGGTGCAGGACGCCGTGACGACGTGCGTGACATCGGCGGCCGAGAAGCCGCTGCGCGCCAGGGCTTCGCGCGCAGCCTTCTCCGTGAGCGGGGGCGCCGCGCGACGATACAGCGCGTTCCGCTCGCCGGTGCTCGGGGAGCGCAGTCGGCCGTCGGCATCGGCGAACGCGGTGTCGCCGCGGCCGATGCTGCCGATCACGGAATAGCGCGTATCGATCGCTGACTGGTCGAACGCTGCGCCGATGAGGCGCGCGGCCAACCGATCGACGTCGGGCTGGGCACGGAAGAAGTCGCGCGTCGCGGGCTGGGAGAGCTCGGCTTCGGGCGTTGCCGTGCCGATGGACACCAGGTGTGCAGTCATGAGCCTCATCTCATCGGGATTCTCCGGCCTGGCAGAGGGGGTTGACTCGATGGGAGGAGGAAGGTTCCTCCTCCCACGAAACGGTCAACGCCCGGAGACGGCCTCGCTGACGGCGGTGGGGCCGTCGTAGTCGCGGTCGGGGATTCCCTCGAGCGCGTCCAGCACGTCGTCGTCTGCGCCGGAGTCGCGCGCGGCGTCGCAGATGGTCTGCTTGCTCGCGGGGTAATCGACGCCGTCCAGGAACTTCTGGATCTGGATGGGGGTCGGCATGTCGCTCATCGTCTGGTTCCTTCCTTCTCTCGTTGGTCCTCCGCCGGTTCGCGGAAGACGATGTCGCGCGCCTCGACGCGCCGATCCGAGATCGTCGTGGGAGCCTCGAGGTGCACGGCTCCGCTCGGCAGCACGCCGGCGCCCCCGTCGCGCTCCATGACCCGCCATTCGGCGGCGACGTCCTCGCCCGCGTGGCGTTCGGGCAGCTGCGGCCAGAAATCGAAGCCGCCCGCTGCGAGGAGCAGCTCGCGGTCGTAGAGCACGCATCCGCCGATCCACGCGATGCGATAGGCGCGCGGGTCGTCCTCGACCGCGTCGTGCTCGGCGGCCGCATGCACGAGATTCGCCGCGTTGTGCAGCGGCCAGCGGTCGAAGGCCGCGCTCTCGGGGCGCACGCGCTCGGCGCGCACGGGACCGTCCCAGAACTCCAGCATCTCGCGCTCCCGCGGCCGCGAGTGCGTGAGGTACGACAGGCCCTGCGGGGCAAATCCGACGAAGCCGCCGCCGAAGCGCGTGAGGGCGTCGTCGAGCCGGGCGAGCGCCCCGGGCTCGAGCCAGACGTCGTCGTCGAGGTACAGCACTCGCGGGGCCGCCGACAGCTCGAGCAGGAACTGGCGCTGCTCGGCCATTCCGCGCCGCGGCAGGTGCGGCACGACCTCGGTGCGGCGCCCCTGGGCCCGCAGCACGCGCAGCATCGACTGCGCCTCCGGGTCATTGATCTCATCGGCGAGCGACTGGTCGCTGATGATCACGCGGAAGGGCGGATCGTCCTGCGCCGCCAGCCCGGCGAGCGTGACCGCGAGTGCGGCTGAACGACCGGCGAACGGCACCAGCACGTCGATCTCCGGCGCGGTGGGCGGCGGCGCCTCGGCCCACCGCCCGGTTCCGCGACGGCTGCTCATCGCACCGCGCTCCCCGAAGCGGTTTCGCGGATCCGTCCGATCAGGCGCGTCGTCGAGTGGTCGGCGACATAGTCGAGGATCGCGACCTCGGCGCCGATCTCGTCGACCGCCGTCGTCTCGGCCAGCATCTCCGGCGTGTAATCGCCGCCCTTGGCATAGACATGCGGGCGCATACGGCGGATGAGCTCGCGCGGGGTGTCCTCGCGGAAGATCGTCACGTAGTCGACGCACGCGAGCGCCGCGAGCACGCTGGCGCGGTCGCGCTCGCTGTTGACCGGACGCTCCTCGCCCTTGAGCCGGCGCACCGACGCGTCGGCGTTGACGGCCACGACGAGCACGTCGCCGAGCTCCGACGCCTGCCGCAGCGAACTCGTATGCCCGCGGTGCAGCACATCGAAGCAGCCGTTCGTGAACACGATGCGTTCGCCGCGGTCGCGGTGCTCATTCAGGCGTCCCTCGAGCTCGTCCGCTTCCAGCACGGTCTCGTCGGCGCGCAACGCATGCTGCTCGAGCTCATCGAGTCCGCACACGCATGTGCCGGTGCGCTGCACCGCGATATCGGCCGCGCGCTGCGCGAGCGCGACGGCGCTCTCGAGCGGCTCCCCCGCGGCATGCGCCGCGGTGAGCCCGGCGACGAACACGTCGCCGGCTCCCGAGGCCTGCTTCTCGGGGTAGGGATGCGCGTGCGTGCGCACGGGGGCGACGTCGGGCCGCAGCAGCACGGTGCCGCTGCGATCGAGCGTGACGACCGCCGCGCGTGCGCCCGCCGCGTCGCGGATCCGTTCGGCGAGCGCCGCGGCCCGATCGGCGCGACCTTCGCCGGATCCGAGCGGGAGGCCCGCGAGCAGCTCCGCTTCAGCGGCGTTCGGCGTGACGATGTCGGGCCGAAGATCGCGCAGCCGGCGGGCGTCGTGAGCATCGACGATGCGCAGAGCGGGACGGGGGAGCTGCGCGAGCTCTGCGACGAGGCCCTCCGAGAGCACTGATCCGTAATCGCACACGACCTGCGCGTCGGCGTCCGCGCTCGCCTCGCGCGCGTCGACGACGAGCCGCGCGAGCGCCTCCTCGGGCCAGGGACCCGCCTCGCGGTCGTCGAGGCGCACGATCACCTGGTCGTCCGCGGAGACTCGGATCTTCGTCGTGGTGCGCGCGCCCGGGACGATGCGCACGCGCGTGACATCGACGCCCGCGCGCGCCATGCCGTCGCGGAGGATCCGCCCCGCCTCATCGTCACCGACGATGCCGACGGATGAGACCCGCGCCCCGAGCGCGGCGAGGTTGACGGCCGTGTTCGCAGCGCCGCCGGGCACATGCTCGCGCGCGGCGAGGTCGACGACGGGAGCGGGCGCTTCGCGAGCGATGCGTGCGATGTCGCCCGACCACCAGCCGTCGAGCAGAAGGTCTCCGATCACAACGATGCGAGGTGCTCGCTTGCGGATCCGTGCAGTTCCCGTCGGCTGCGCCATGGCGTGCTCTCCTTCGTCTCGTGCGTGTGTCTCCTCCTTACCCCGACGCCGTCGATCTCACACGATCGGGTTTGGGGCGTGGTCGAGCAGGGAACTGACCTGGGCATGATGACGCGTTCACCGGCCCTCGCACCCCTGTCCGCGCCGTTCGACGACGTTCGCCGCATCGCGGTGCTGCGCGGCGGTGGCCTCGGCGACCTGCTGTTCGCGCAGCCCGCCATCGCCTCGCTGGCCTCCGCCTATCCCGACGCCGAGATCGTGCTGCTCGGCTCGCGCGCAGCGGGAGAGCTCTTCGCACCGGACGCGCCGCGCGCGTTCGGCGCGCCGCACCGGGCGGTTCTTCTGCCGCGCATTCCCGGCGTCACGGCGCCGCCCGAGGCGGAGCAGCCGGTCGAGAGCGCGCGCTTCCTCGACGAGCGCCGAGCCGAAGGCTACGACCTCGCGGTTCAGCTCCACGGGGGCGGGCGCTACTCCAACCCCTTCCTGCTCTCACTGGGCGCGCGCCACACCGTCGGCACCCGCACTCCGGATGCCGACGCGCTCGAGCGCACGCTCGATTACGTGTACTACCAGCACGAGGTGTTGCGCGCGCTCGAGGTGGTCGGCCTCGCCGGAGCACCGCCCGCGCTGCTCGAGCCGCGCGTCGAAATCGAGGATGCGGCTCACGAGCTGTGCGGAGACGCTCCGCTCGTGGCGATCCATCCCGGGGCGACGGATCCGCGCCGCCGCTGGCCCGCAGATCGCTTCGCCGCCGTCGCGCTGGGCCTCGTGGGCGACGGCGCACGGATCCTCCTCGTCGGCGGTGCGGAGGACGTTCCGTTCTGCGCGGAGATCCGCGAGCGGATCGAGCAGGAGGCGCCCGGATCCGCAGTTCGCATCGTCGACGCGAGCGGGAGGATGGGCCTGCGAGCGCTCGCGTCGGCGCTCGCCGCGGCCGACCTCATGATCGGCAACGACAGCGGCCCGCGGCACCTGGCCCAGGCGGTGGGCACGCCGACCGCCTCGGTGTACTGGTTCGGAAACGTCGTCAATGCGGGCCCGCTGTCGCGCGGAGCTCACCGCATGCAGATCGCGTGGATCACGCACTGCCCGGTGTGCGGTCGCGACTGCACCCAGGTCGGCTGGACCGCCGAGCGATGCGAGCACGACGTCTCGTTCGTCGCAGAGGTGACGCCGGACGCCGTGCTCGCCGATGCGCGTCAGCTCATGGCCACGACGGCTCCTGCTCGGGGCAGATGACGAGTTCGCGCACCTCGCACCCTTCGGGCTGCTGCAGTGCGAATACGATCGCGCGCGCGGCCTCCGACGGATCGTTGAGCTGCGCGTCCGGGCCGGGCTTGTACTGATCCGGCCGATCGTCGAAGAACGCGGTGCGCATGCCGGCTGGAATGATCGTCGTCAGGCCCAGGCGTCCGCTCGTCTCCGCCGCCAGCGCACGGGCGAAGCCGAGCACTCCGAACTTCGAGGCGCAGTATGCGGTGGCATCCGAGACGCCGCGCAGCGCGAGGGACGAGGCCACGATCACGACGCGGCCGTGCACGCTCTCGATGTGCGGCAGCGCCGCACGCACGGCCGACACCGTACCGAGCAGGTTCACGCCGATCACGCGCTCCCACTCGACGGCGTCGACTTCGTCGAGCCGTCCGCATCGGTCGATGCCCGCGGCGGTGACGATCGCGTCGATGCTGCCCAGCTCCGTGGCGAGATCGGACACCGCCTGCTCGACCTCCGCTCTCGAGGAGACATCGGCCTGCACCGCGGGCACCTCCGCACCCTCGCGGGCGGCGGGGCGGTCGCGGTCGATGACGGCGGGGCGCCCGCCGGCCTCACGTACTGCGTCGACGACCGCGGCGCCGAGGCCCGAGGCGCCTCCGGTCACGATCACGTTTCCGACGGGGCGGGGAAAAGTCGTCGTCATAGTGGCTCTCCTTCTTGTGTTCGGCGTCGTCACGATGCGGTGACGAGCGCGGCGGGGATCGGGGGCGTCGCGCCCGCAAGCGAGCGCACGCCCCCGCGGGCGAGATAGTCGGAAGCGTCATTCACAGCGGCGCGCACCGCGTCGACGATGTCGCCGCCGTCGGCGAGGGTCCTGACGGCGCTCGCGGCGAACCGGTCGCCGGCGCCGCACGGATCGTGCGTCGCAACCCTGTCGGTCGCGAACCATCGGTGCTCGGCCGATCCGGCGCGCGCGAGCAGCGCGCCGTCCTCGCCGAGCGTGATCGCGACCGCCGCACACCCCCACGCAGCGTGGATCGCGCGCGCGGCCGCCGCGCTGTGCACCGATTCGCGCGGTACTCCCGCGACGGCCGCAGCCTCGGCCTGGTTCGGCGTGACGAGGTGCGCCTCGCGCACGGGAGCGGCTCCGCGCGGGTGCGGATCCCACACGAGCGGCACCTCTGCGCCGCGGGCGGCAAGCGCCCGGCGCATCTCGGGGTGCGCCGAGAGGCCGCGGCCGTAGTCCGCCATGATGATCGCGTCGGCCGTTGCGACGGCCTGCAGCATCTCGAGGGTCACTTCCGGTGCGGGCGCAGGGCCCGTTCCCTCGTCCAGCCGTGCGATCGGGTGCCCGTCGGCGCGCAGGCGGGTCTTCACGGGAGTGGGCGCATCGGAGGCGCTGGCGACGACGCGCACGTCGGCGAGCAGACCGCGGATCCGTTCGCCCGCCGCGTCCCGACCGAGCGTCGTGATTAGCGTCGTGTCGATCCCCTCGAGCGACAGCATGCGGGCGACGAGCCCGGCACCGCCGGCGCGGGTGACGCGCGAGGAGATCTCGACGACGGGCACCGGTGCGTCGGGGCTGAGGCGCGTCGCCGCGCCATCCACGTCTTCGTCGAGCAGGGTGTCGCCGACAACTGCGATTCTCATGGGATCGTCCTTTCGCGCACGACGGCATCGAACACGGCACACATCGAGTGGATCGCCGCCAGCTGACATTCCTGCACGTGCGGTGCGGCGCCGGGGACCCGGATCGTCTCATCGCACACGCTCTCGAGCGGGCTCGACGACGGACCGGTGAGCGCCCAGCTGCTCGCCCTGGCGGCACGAGCCGCGCGCGCCGCGGTCACGAGGTTCGCGCTCGCGCCGCTCGTCGACAGCAGCAGCACGACATCGCCGGCGCGGGCATGGGCGCGCACCTGCCGGGCGAACACCTCATCGAAGCCGTAGTCGTTGCCGATCGCCGTGAGGCTCGAGGTCTCCGCACTAAGCGCGATCGCGGAGAACGCCGGGCGCTCCTCGCGGTACCGCCCGACGAGCTCGGCCGTGAGGTGCTGGGCCTCGGCAGCAGATCCGCCGTTGCCCGCGACGAGCAGGCGACCGCCGCGGCCGAGGCGCACAGCGAGCTCCTCGCCCCATCGCGCGAGCGCGGCGGCGTGCGCGTGCGTCTCGTCGATGGCCGCGCGCAGATCGTCGAGGTGCGAGCGCACGACGTCCTCGTGCGTGATGGGCCGGGTCGCGAGCGTCATAGCAGCGCCCATTCCGCGATTGGCGCGGCGGTGTGCCGCGCGGACAGCGCATCGAGATATGCGTGCTCCACCTGGGCCGCGACACGATCCCACGAATAGCGCGCCTCGACGCGCTCACGACCGGCCGTGCCCATGCGCTTCCGCCGTTCGTCGTCGGCCATCAGCGCCGCGAGCGCGTCGGCGATGACCTGCGCGTCCCGCGGCGGCACATGCATACCGGTGACGCTGTCGATCACGGTGTCGAGGAGCCCGCCGACGGCGGCGGCGATCACAGGGGTGCCGCATGCCATCGCCTCAAGGGGCACGATTCCGAACGGTTCGTACCACGGTGTGCACACCACCGCATCCGCGGACCGCAGCAATGCCGGTACCTGTTCGCGGGCGACGGGGCCGCGGAACTCGACGCGATCGGCAACGCCGCAGCCGCGAGCGATCGAGCGCAGCCGCGCGATCTCCGCGTCTTCCTCGAACGGTCCATCGGCCGACCCGGCGACGACGAGCTCGATGTCGTCGGCGCCCCGCTCCGCGAGCATGCCGAGCGCCAGGATCACGAGTTCGACGCCCTTGCGGGGAACGAGCCGGCCGATGCTGACGATCCTGCGCCGCCTGCCGGGGGTCTCGGCGGGGCCGGTCGGGGTGAACTCATCGGTGTCGACGCCGCACGGGGCGATCGCGATGCGCTGCGAGGGCACCCCCATCGCGCGCAGTTCGAACGCCTCGTCGCTGCACGAAGCGATCACGCGGGAGACCTCGCGAGCAACGTGCGGCTCGATCCACTCGCGCGCGACCGGACTCGTGTCGGCGGATCCCTGATGCCGACGCTTCACGCTCCCGAGCGCATGAAAGGTCTGCAGCACGGCCGGCGACGCCGCGGGCTCGAGCGCGGCTGCGGCTCTGAGCGCGGCGAAGCCCGACATCCAGAAGTGACCGTGCACGACATCGGGCGAAGCAGCGCGCCAATGCGCGGTAAGGCCCCGGGCCAGCTCATCCATGTACGGCAGCAGATCGTCCTTCGGCACGCGCGCTGCGGGTCCGGCGGTCACGTGCACGACGTCGACGCCGTCATCGAGACGCACTCGTTCGGGCAGATGCGGGTCGTCGCGGCGGGTGAAGACCGTCACCTCGTGCCCGCGGCGCGCGAGCGTGCGCGAGAGGGCCGCGACGTGCACGTTCTGCCCACCGGCGTCGACACTGCCGGGCGACGCCAGCGGACTCGCGTGTTCTGAAACCATCGAGATCTTCATCGGTTCCTGCCTTTCATCGGTGTCTCGAGTGAGCGCACGGGGGAGCGTCGTCCGCGCACCCGGTGACGGGACGCGCAGCGTTCGACGGCATCGACGAGCATCGCGTTCCAGCTGTCGCGGAATCGATCCATGCCGTACCGGGACTGTGCGAACTCGCGCGCCGCGACGCCTTGCACACGGGCGCGCTCGGGGTCGCGGAGCAGCAGATCGGCGGCCGCGATCAGCGCGTCGACGTCGGTCGATATCGTCCCCGCCTCGGGCGGCACCGCGCGAGGCGCCTCGGTCGCGGCGAGGGCGATCACCGGCATGCCGAGCGACATCGCCTCGAGCAGCGACAGTCCGAGGGACGTCCAGCGGAAGGCGTGCAGGTACATGCGCCTCATGGCGAGCTCGGCGTGCAGGGCATCGGTCGGGAGGTCGCCGCGCGCACGCACGGAGCCGGGCGTGCCCGATGCCGTGCGCAGGCGGTCGACGTCGATGCCGTACACGTCGAGCGGGGCGCACTCCGCGAATCGCGGAAGCAGATCGGTGCCGACGACCCGTGCGCGCCGCACCGGTTCGTTGACCACGACGGCGAACGACGCGACCTCGCCCGTGTACAGCGCTCCGGGGTCCGGGATCCCGTGTTCGATCACCCGGGTCGGCGCGCGGCCGGTGTCCCACACGAGCGCGTTGAAGTGGGTGACGTGTACGACCGGGATCTCGTTCTGGTCCGCGAGGAAATGCACTTCGTCGACGGGCGAGCGCTTCGGCGTGTTGTGCTCCACGAACACCGCCGGAACATCTCGGCCCGGCCGTCTGCCCAGCAGCCGCTCGGTCTCGGCGATGTCCTCGACGCGCTGCAGCACGACGACGTCGATCTGCGCGTCGCGCAGCTGATCTTCGGGCACGCGGGTCACCCCGGTCGCATCAGCCGGAGCGGACTCGCTCGGCACGACGCATTCGTGGTCGATGCGCGTGAACGCATTCATCCATCCGCCGTGCACGTACCAGGTCAGGACCCTCATGCGACCACTCTCTCCGGCTGGCGGGCGAGTTCTTCGACGGCGTCCGCGATGCTCTCCGGCGAGATCCGCGACAGGCATGGATGCCCCGCAACCGGGCACTCGCGAGCGCGCGTGTCTCGGCACGGAGCATCGGGATCGCCCAGCATCACCCGCGGCACACCGTGCGGAGCCCAGCGCACGGCGGACACGACGGGCGAGAACAGACTGACGACGGGCGTATCGACGGCGGCGGCGAGGTGCGCCGGTCCGGTGTTGCCGACGACGATCGCGGCCGCGCGCGCGATCGTGCCCGCCAGCGAAGCGAGATCGAGGCGCCCGCCGAGATCGATGGCGCGAGGCGCGGCGTCGGCGACCTCGGCGGTGAGCGGTCGCTCATCGGCGGATCCGGTCACGACGATGCCCCATCCGCGTGCGTCGAGCATCCGCGCCGCGTCGGCGAAGAGCGACGCCGGCGCACGGCGCGCCTCGACGTTCGCACCGGGGTGCAGGACGACGAATGCTTCGTTCGAGGGCAGGCCCTCCGGCACGCGCGCGCCGGTCACGGCGAGCCGCGAGTCGTCGCTGTCCCAGCCGGCGGAACGCGCGATCGCGAGCGCCCTCAGGGGCTCGGGGATGTCCTCCGGCAAGTCGGTGCCGGGCCTGAGCCGCACGTCGAGGAGCGAACCCGCGTAGTCGGTCGAGGCACCGGAGATCCGTGCGACGCCCGCGAGACGAAGCACGAGCGCGAGCGGCAGCGGAGACTGGTGGAACGACGTGAGGATCACGGACTCGTCGACTCGGGCGCGACGCACCATCTCCACGAGCTCCGCGACGTGGTCGGGCGTCGCCGGCGGGGCCGGGTCGGTGATCCATGGGCTGTTCCAAACGAGCACCTCCCCCACGCCCGGCAGCAGCTCCGCGGCCGCGCGGCCCTGCGGGCCGACGAGCATGACCACGCTCGCATCGCGTGAAACGGCGCGGACCGCCGGGCCCGACACGAGCACGTCTCCGGCGCTGTCGAGACGTGCGACGAGCACTCGCCGGGTCATCGGACTGCTCCCTCGAGTGCGAGCAGTACGGCCTCGTCGAGCGTCGCGGCCACGTGCGGCGCCCGCTCGACCTCGTCGGGCAGGGTTCGCGGGGTCGGCACCAGGATGCCTGTCGCGCCGGCCGCGCTCGCCGCGTCGATGTCGGCGGCGATATCGCCGATCATCACCACTCGCGAGGGATCGACTCCGAGCTCCTCGGCCGCCGACAGCACCATCCCGGGCGCGGGTTTGCGGCACACGCAGCCGTCGTCGGGTCCATGCGTGCAGATTCGCCACCCATCGAAGTCGCCGAACAGCTCGCGGATGCGGGCATGGATGCTCTCGAGCGCACCGGGGGTGATGAGCCCGCGCGCAACACCCGACTGGTTCGTGATCACGCCCGTGCGACAGCCCGCGTCGCGCGCTCGGCGCACGGCGTCGACCGCCGTCGGCATGGGGGTGACTCGGCGCGGGTCGTCGTTGTACGGCACGTCGACGATCAGCGTGCCGTCGCGGTCGAACAGGATCGCGGGTGCGGTCCGTGCAGAGTTCGTCATGACAAGAGCAGTGCCCCTCGCGCTCAGTTCTCAAACGGGGTCGAGAAGAACTCCTCGCAGCGGCAGTATGTGAGGCATGCGCGTCTTCGAACCGAACGGAACCCGTCCCGTGCTCCTCGCTCTGCGTACGCTGGGGCTCGGCGACCTCCTCGTCGCCGTGCCCGCGCTGCACGCGCTGCGGCGCGCCCACCCCGACCACGACCTCGTGCTGGCCGCGCCGGGATGGCTCGCGCCGATCATCGACCTCGTAGAGGGATGGGATGAAATCCTTCCCACGCCCGGACTCGACGAGCTGCTTCCGGTGCCGCCGGGCAGGGTGGACGTCGCCGTCAATCTGCACGGCAACGGTCCCGAGAGCCGCGCGCTCATCGACGGCCTCGGAGCGCGGCGGAAGATCGTGCATCGGTCCGAGGCGGATCCGGGGCATGTCGAGTGGCTCGACGGGATCCATGAGCGGCGCCGGTGGGCGCGCCTCGTCGCCGAGCACGAGAGCCCTGCGGATCCTGAAGAGGTCGCCATCCGTCGGCCCGAGCTCCCGAGCGCGGCGCCCGGGGCCGCGGTCGTGCACGTCGGGGCCGCGTACGGGGCGCGCGCGTGGCCCGTCGAGCGCTTCGCGCTCGTCGCGCAGCAGCTCCTGCTCGACGGATATCGCGTCGTGGTCAGCGGCGGGCCCGCCGACGTCGCGCGGGCCGGAGCGGTCGCGGAACTCGCGGACATGCCCCCCGAAGACGTCCTCGCGGGTCGGACCGATCTCACCGAGCTCGCCGCCCTGGTGGCCGATGCGGCCGTGGTGTGCACGGCCGACACGGGCGCGGCGCACCTCGCGTCGGCCTACGGCACCCCGTCGGTGATCGTGTTCGGCGCCGCGCCGGTCTCGGAGTGGGGGCCGCCCGCCGGGCCGCACATCGCTCTCACCGATGATCGCGTGCGCCGCGGCGACGTGTTCGCCGCGGATCCGGACCCGGCGCTGCTCGCCGTGACCGCGGCCGACGTGATACGCGCCGCACACGCCGTCGTCAGGCAGCCAACAGATCGGGGCTGAGGCGGGTGCGGAGCGTGCGCAGAACGCGGGACAGGATCCGCGAGACCTGCATCTGCGTGACACCGATCTCGTCGGCGATCCGCGCTTGGGTCATCTCGTCGACGAACCGCATGCGGAGAACCTCGCGGTCACGGGTCGCAAGTTCCTGGCACGCGGCCGCGAGAGCGGTACGGAGCTCGACCCGGGCGTATCCGGACTCGTCGGTGGCGATCGTGTCGCCGAGGTCGACGCCGCGTTCGTCGCGGACGGGGGCGTCCAGCGAGCTCGGGCGGCGCCCCTGGAGGCACCCGAGGGATTCGACGACCTGTTCGCGCGTCATCCCGGCCTCGTCCGCGAGCTCGCGGATCGATGGCTCGCGTCCGAGGCTCTGGCCGAGATCGGCGAGCTGCCGCGTCACCTCGAGGCTGCGCTCCTGAAGCTCTCGCGGCGGGCGCACAGACCAGCTGGTGTCGCGCAGGTAGCGCTTGATCTCGCCCGAGATGGTCGGCACCGCGAATGCGACGATGTCGTCGCCCCGATCCGGTTGGAAGCGGGAGACGGCCTTCGTCAGGCCCATGTATGCGACCTGCCGCAGATCTCCGGCGTCGCCGTAGGGGGAGCGGTAGCGGTGCGCGACGGCCTCGGCGACGTCGAGATGGTCGAGCACGACGTTCTGGCGGATCCGCCGGCGTTCCTCTTCGGGCGCCGAGAGCGCGCGGAGGAGGTCACGACACGTGCGCACGCGACGATCGTTTCGGATGCGAGAGGTGGCGGACGAGGGTGATGACACAACAGACATGAGGCGATCCAGGTCCTTCCGCGTGGGGTGAGTCGGTCCGCACAGGTTCTCGACTCGGGTCGAGATCCGGGAGGGACTTGTTTCCCCGGAGAAGTAGGAGTAGAAGCAGTGCGCGCCGGCGCGTCACTGAGCGCGGACCAGCGCGGCCAGCTGGCGTTCGACGTGCGCATTCGTGCCGTCGTCGACGACGAGGCCGTGTGCGTAGCGATCGATCACACGGGGATCGATGTACGAGCCGCGCGCCACAGTGGGCGTATTGCCGAGCGCCTCCGCCGCGTCGCGCGCGGCGTCCGCGACTGCGCGCTTCCGCGCGGCCTTGTTCGGTGCGACGCCCGTGCGCGCGAGGCTGCGTGCGGCGATCACGGTGCCCCGCAGCGTGCGCACATCCTTGACGGTGACATCTCCGCGAGCTCGCGTGCGCAGGTCGGCGTTGATGTCGTGCGCACGCAACGGGTGCCAGCCGTGCTCATCGCGCCAGGAGAGCAGGTGCGCATCGGAACCTCGCGCTAGGAGCTCCGTGAGCAGCCTCGCGAGATCGTCATCGACGAACGTGCGTTCCCATGGCCCGCCGCTCTTGCCGATGAATGACAGCCCGATGCGAGATCCATCGGTTCGCACGTGCTCGCAGCGCAGCGTCGCGAGCCCGACCGTGCCGTTCTCCTGCGCGTACCGCTCGGATCCCACGCGCAGGAGCGCCGTGTCGAGCAGGCGGAACGCACCCGCGAGCACGCGCGCGCGGTCGGGATGTTCGCGGCGGAGATCACGAGTGACACCGCGCCGCACAGCGGGGAGGGTTTCGGCGAAGGACAGTGCACGGTCGAACTTGCGAGCCGACGCGCGCCGCTCCCAGTCCTCGTGATACAGGTACTGCGTGCGATCGGCGTCGTCGATGCCCACCGCCTGCAGATGGCCGTTCGCGCGCGTGCAGATCCACACGTCGCGCCACGCCGGCGGGATCGCGAGCGCGCGCACGCGTTCGAGCACGGCGTCGTCGGCGATCCGCTTGCCGCGGGCGTCGCGGTATTCGAACCCGCGCCCGCGCCGCACCCGCGTGATCCCGGGATCCGTCGGGCTGACGTGCCGGAGCCGCATGACTGTTCCTCTCGAGCTGGTTCTGCCGAGGTAACAGCGCCGCGGCGGCCGAGTCAAGCCGATGGACATATGACATCCGTCATGCCGGATCGGTGACGCCGGGGGATCGTGCGCCGGCGCCTGTACGAGTTTGCTGGAGGTATGAATCAGCCACCAGACGCCATCACGATCCGACGGGCGGTGAAGGAGTTCCGCACGGGCGGGTCCGTCTTCCGCGCCGTCGACGGAATAGACCTAACGATTCCCCGCGGCGAGATCGTGGCGCTCCTCGGGCCGAACGGCGCGGGCAAGACCACGACCCTCGACATGGTCGTGGGCCTGACGAACCCCACCGACGGCGACGTGCAGGTCTTCGGGGAGGCCCCGAGGCGCGCGGTCCGCGCCGGGCGGGTATCGGCCGTGCTGCAGTCCGGCGGTCTCCTCCGGGACCTCTCCGTGCGCGAGACGGTGACCCTCATCGCATCGACGTTCCAGGACGCGATGCCCGTTGCCGAGGCGATGGAGCGCGCGAACATCACGTCGATCGCGAAGCGCAAAGTATCGAAGTGCTCGGGCGGCGAGCAGCAGCGGCTGAGATTCGCGCTCGCGCTCCTGCCCGATCCGGATCTGCTGGTGCTCGACGAGCCGACCGCGGGCATGGATGTGACCGCCCGCGCCGAGTTCTGGAAGACGATGCGGCAGGACGCGCGGGCCGGACGCACGATCGTCTTCGCGACCCACTACCTCGAGGAAGCCGATGCCTTCGCGCAGCGCATCGTGATGATGGCGAACGGACGCGTCGTCGCCGACGGCACCACCGCCGAGATCCGCGCGACCGCGACCGGACGTCGAGTGCAGGCCTTCGTGGATCCGTCGAGCGCGAGCGATATCGTGCGCGCGCTCAAGGCGATGCCCGAGGTGCGGGCCGTGACGAGCGATGCGGGGCGGCTCGTCGTCACGGCATCGGATTCGGATGCGGTCGCCCGCGCCCTGCTCACCGACCTCGGCGCCCACGATCTCGAGATCTCGACGGGCAGCATGGACGACGCCTTCCGCGTTCTCACGGAGGGAGCGGAGCGATGAATACGACGTACTTCCGAATCGAGCTCGCGCGCGTGACGCGCGATGTCATGTCGATGTTCTTCACAGCGGTTCTCCCCGCTTTCATGTACGTGATCTTCGGCGCGGTGCAGGCGTACGGCGACACGGACATCGGCAACGGCAACGTTGCGGCCTACGTGATGATCGGCATGGCGGCCTACGGCGCCGTGACGGCCACTGTGAGCATCGGAGGGTCGGCCGCCGTCGAGCAGATGCAGGGGTGGGGACGCCAGCTCGGGCTGACACCGATCAGCGATGCCCAGCGCATCGTCACGAAGGCCGCCGTCGCCTTCGTGATCGCGATCATCCCCGTCGTGCTGATCTACGCGATCGGCGCGTTCACCGGCGCGAAGGCGAATCTCGAGGTCTGGATCTCAAGCGGCCTGCTCGTGCTGCTGGGCGCGGCCGTGTTCTCGTTCTTCGGCCTGCTCGCGGGGTTGCTGTTCCGCAGCGAGGGCGCGGTCGGCGCGGCGAGCGGCTCGCTCGTGATCCTCGCCTTCCTCGGCAACCTGTTCTTCCCCCTCGAGGGCGTGATGCTCGACCTCGCTCGCTTTACGCCGCTCTACGGCATCGTCGCGCTCGCACGCTATCCGCTGACCGAGGGATATCTCGCGTCGATGACAGACGGTGCGCCGGCGCACGATGAGCTGTGGGTGCCGATCCTCAACATCGCTGTCTGGGGCACGATCTTCGTCGCCGCGACGATCCTCGTGTCGCGCCGCGGACGCGCGAGGCAATAGGACGCTGTCACGGAGCAGGAGGGCGATCCGGGGCGCGGCGGATGCGAACCGCGGCCCGGATCCGCTGTCGTCATGCGGATGCGAGGAGGTGACACGATGGAGACCATGACCGCGACCCAGCCCGTCAACGAGGTATGGGACGATCGCGGGCCGTGGGAGAAGTTCTCCTGGATCTTCGGCATCGTCTGGATCGTGTTCATGGCGTTCCCGATCTCGGGCGCGCTGACGAGTACCGAGCCGTTGGCCGTGCGCGTCGCGGCCGTCGCGCTTCTGGTCGTGTACAGCGCCGTCTACGTCGCCGCGTACATCTGGATGGTCACCACGGACGACTGGGACGTGGCGGCGAGGCGCGGTCGCGCAGCACTCGTCGCGATGGTCCTCATCATGGCGGCTGCCGCGCTCCTCGTCGGTCCGGAGGCTCTCGGCGCGGGCTCATTCCTCGTATCGATCGCGATGTTCGCGGGGCATGCGAAGCGCGCGATCCTGCTGGCGGCCTCGATGCTCTTCGGTCAGTACCTCGTGCTCGCCGCATGGCTGTCCGCGCTGCCGAACGGATTCGAAGAGCTCGGGGTGCTCTTCATGCCTCCCGCGATCGTGTTCGTCTCGGTGGCGCTCGTGCGACTGATCATCTCGGCGCAGGAGCGCCACGACGTGGTCGACCGCCAGATGGCTCTCGTCGCCGAGCGCGAGCGCGTCGCTCGCGACGTGCACGATGTTCTCGGACACAGCCTGACCGTGGTGACGGTCAAGGCGGAGCTCGCCGAGCGACTGATCGACATCGACCCGGCGAGAGCGAAGAGCGAGATCGCACAGATCCGCAGCCTCTCTCGTGAGGCGCTCGCCGAAGTGCGTGCGACCGTCTCCGGCCTGCGCGTGGCGCGGCTCGGCGACGAGTTGATCGCCGCTCGGTCCGCGCTCGCCGACGCCGGAATCGACGGCGACGTCCCCGATGACGCTGACATCGTGGATCCGCGCCACCGCATCGTCGTCGCATGGGTGCTGCGCGAGGCGATCACCAATGTGGTGCGGCATTCGCACGCGTCGTCGTGTCGCGTCGCTCTCTCGAGCGACGGCATCGTCATCGAAGACGACGGTGTCGGAACACCCGCCGACGTCGCAGGCGCGGGCTTCAGAGGTATCCGCGAACGCGTCGATGCCGCGGGCGCCACGCTTACGCTCGTCGAGGCAGAGGGCTTCGGCACGGGCCCGGGCACACGGCTGAGGGTGCGCTGGTGATCGCGCAAACGACAGTTCGCGAGCGCCGAACGGTCGAGCTCGGCGCACGAAGCGAGCAACGCGCCCTCGCGAACGGGAAAGAGACATGATTCGGATCCTCCTTGCAGACGATCAGGCGCTCGTACGCGGCGCGCTCGCCGCGCTGCTGCAGCTCGAGGCCGACATCGACGTCGTCGCCGAAGTCGGGCGCGGGGACGAGGTCGTGTCGGCCGCTCGCACGGCGGACGTCGATGTCTGCCTGCTCGACATCGAGATGCCGGGCGCCAGCGGCATCGAGGCCGCCGGCCGTCTCGCCGCAGAGCTGCCGGGGGTCAGATCTATCATCGTGACCACGTTCGGACGCCCCGGCTACGTGCGTCGAGCCCTCGAAGCGGGCGCGAGCGGCTTCGTCGTCAAGGACACACCCGCGGGCGAGCTCGCCGACGCGGTGCGCGCGGTTCATGCGGGACGGCGGATCGTCGATCCGTCTCTCGCCGCCGATTCGATCGTCGGCGGCGCGAATCCGCTGTCGGATCGAGAGCGCGAGATACTGCGCGCGACGCTGGCGGGAGACCCGGTCGCAACGATCGCCCGCAGGGTGCATCTGTCGCAGGGCACCGTGCGCAATTACCTGTCGAGCGCGATCGCCAAGACCGGCGCGATGAACCGAGTGGGGGCGGCTCGGGCCGCGGAAGCGAACGGGTGGCTGTGAGCCCGAGATCACATCAGTCACGCGGGTTTACATCCGTCTCCTCCACCCCATAGGCTGGGCTGAACACGTTTTCCGGGGGAGATTCAATATGGCCGATATGCCCGACGTGCGGTTTCTGACCGTCGCCGAGGTCGCCGACATCATGCGCGTCTCGAAGATGACGGTCTACCGCCTCGTGCACTCGGGCGAGCTTCCCGCCGTGCGATTCGGCCGCAGCTACCGCGTGCCCGAGAACGCCGTAGCGCAGTTCGTGCAGCTGCCGGAGGACGGCCGGGCCCAGGCCGGCTGACAGGTCACGCCCAGAGCATGGGATAAGATGCTCGGAGGCACTTTTTCCTGCCGTGATCGTTCTCGGACGTCGGCACACGTTCGTGCCAGGCATCCAGCCCGAGATTAGTGAGGTTCCAAGTGGGTTCAGTCATCAAGAAGCGCCGCAAGCGCATGGCGAAGA
>Ga0308157_10001214_pt1 | contig 57328 bp, 55 predicted proteins | sample PhyBR1_FD_201035 | JGI IMG/M metagenome (GOLD analysis project Ga0308157, IMG submission 201035) | Phyllosphere microbial communities from UC Gill Tract Community Farm, Albany, California, United States - DLSLB.R1 | ecosystem: Host-associated > Plants > Phyllosphere > Unclassified | place: USA...
AGAAGAACCTGGACGACAAGACCATCGCCAGGTTCCAGGACGAGCTGGCCGCGCTGGGCTACAAGTACCAGTTCATCACCCTGGCCGGCATCCACATCAACTGGTTCAACACCTTCAAGTTCGCCCACGATTACGCCCGTGGCGAAGGCATGCGCCACTACGTGGAGCAGGTGCAGGAGCCGGAATTCGCCGCCCGTGAAAAGGGTTACACCTTCGTCTCGCATCAACAGGAAGTGGGCGCCGGTTACTTCGACGATGTGACCACGGTGATCCAGGGCGGCGCCTCCAGTGTGACCGCGCTGACCGGTTCCACCGAGGAAGAGCAGTTCCAGACTGAAGTCGCTGCCTGAGGGCGCTGGCCAGGTCGTTTCCAAGGGGCTCTTACGAGCCCCTTCTTTTTTTGGGGCATGACCCTGTATCAAACGGTGTGGCGGATCACAAAACCGATAATTTTGATGATAGGCTCGCGAGATTACTCGTCTGAGATGGGCGAGCGGTCCATGAGGCAGGGAATGAGCGGCATGGGAACAGGGGGTCTGGCACTGGAGTCTGAACTTTCCGTCGCTACGTCGACGGGAGGCGCGATACTGCGCGCGCAGTTGTCGCCGGTGGAGTTTGCGCTGTTTGCCGAGTACGGCGTGCGCCGCACGCTGCAGGCCGAGCAGGTGCTGTTCCGCCGTGGTGACCTAGGCAGCTCGATGTTCATCATCGTCAGCGGTACGGTCAGCCTGGACTTCGGCGCCGGCCTGGCACCCAAGCCGATGGGCTGCAACGACTTCTTTGGTGAACTTGGTCTGTTGATCGAGCGCCACCCGCGTTCCTGCGATGCGCGCGCCAACTGCGACAGCGTGTTGCTGGAGATCACCCACGAGAATTTCCATCGCCTGATCGACCAGGACCCGGCGATGGTGGTGTTCTTCCTGCGCCGTACCCTGTCGCGGGTGGTGTCCAGCGAGCAGCGCCTGATCGCCCAGCTCAGCCGTCGCAACCAGGAGTTGGAAACCGCGCTCGGCAATCTCTACAGCGCCAACCACGAGCTGCACCACACCCGTGAGCTGGTCTACAGCGATGATCTGACCGGGCTCAGCAACCGCCGTGCGCTCACCGCCTTTCTACAGAAGTCACACCGCTCCGGTCATCGCCCGCAGGGGCTGTTGCTGCTCGACTGCGATGACTTCAAGGGCTTGAACGACTCTTACGGTCACCTTGCTGGTGACCATGCCCTGCAGTGCTTCGGCCGTATTCTTGCCTCGGTGACAGGCAAGGACGATATCGCCTGCCGTCTTGGCGGCGACGAGTTCTGCGTATTGCTGATGAAGGCCGACGCCGACAGTCTGTCGCGCACCGCCGAATTCGTGCTCGAAGCCATGCGCCACCTGATCGCCTACCCCGGCGCGGCGGTTGGTGCCTGTTCGCTGAGCGTCGGCATGGTATTGATCGATGAGGACCACCACTGGAACGACGCCTATTCGCGCGCTGATCAAGCGCTGTACCTGGCAAAGCGCGAAGGCGGTAATCGCGCGCGGTGGTTCCTGGAGCAGTCCGGTGACCTCGGCTAGCACGGCTTAGCGCATGAGCAGCGAGACCGACGGGCCTTTATCCAACCGCCAGTTGAAGACGCTGGTATTGACCGATCTTTGTGATTCGGTGGCACTGACGGCGCGGATTGGCGATGCGGCGGCAGCCGAGCTGTTCCGCAGCCTGGACATGCGCGCGCTGCAGCTGCTGCAGCGTTGGAAAGGACGTCTGATCGATCGCTCCGATGGCATGTTCCTGCTGTTCGACGTGCCTGCCCAGGGGCTGGGCTTTGCCTTGGACTACCTGGATGTGCTGACCGAGATCGGCAGCGAGCGCAAACTGCCGCTACAGGCGCGGATCGGCATCCATGTAGGCGACGTGCTGTTCTGGCGCAACGATGAGGATGCGGTTGCTGCTGGCGCCAAGCCAGTCGATGTGGAAGGTGTGGCCAAGCCCACCGCCGCCCGTTTGATGGCGTTGGCGCGACCGAATCAGATCCTGCTGTCGTCAGTGGCCGAAGCACTGTTGCGCCCAAGCCAACGCGAGCTGGGCGAGCGCGGTGCGGACCTGCAATGGAAGTCGCACGGCCGCTGGTACTTCAAGGGCCTGCCGACGCCACAGGAAGTGTTTGAAGTGGGCACAACGGGTAGCGCTCCACTGCGCATGCCGGCCCGTTCCAGCAAGGCGTGGCGACGTCTGCCGCTGTGGCGGCGACCGGCAGCGCTGGTCGCCGAGTTGTTGCTGGTGGTTGCTGTGGGCGCAGTAGGATGGGTGTTGGTTCGCCCCGAGCCAGCCATCGCTTTTGCCGAGCGGGATTGGGTGGTGGTTGGCGACTTCAGCAACCAGACCGGCAACCTGGTGCTGGACGATGCCCTGCAGCAGGCACTGCGAATCAGTCTCGAGCAGTCCCGCCATGTGAATGTCCTCAGTGACCTGAAAGTGCGCGAGACCCTGCAGCAGATGCGCAAGGATCCTTCCCAACCGCTGGATCGTGATACAGCCAAGGAGGTCGCCATCCGGGATGGTGCGCGAGCCGTGGTCATGCCTGGTGTGCTGGAGCTGCACGGAAAGCTGCGGATCACCATGGAGGTTGTGGATCCCGCGTCCGGCAGGGTTGTGTATTCCGCATATGCGGACGGTGACGGGCTGGATTCGGCCTTGGGCTCCTTGGATAAGGTTGCTGCCGCCATCCGCCTGAAACTTGGTGAGGCCAGCGATGATCTTGGGCGCACATCCTTGCCGCTGCCACGGGTAGCCACCAGCAATCTGGATGCCTTGCATGCCTATGCGATGGGGGTTGGGGCCTATGCGGAGAAAAGGCGGGATGACGCAGAGGCCTATCTGGAGCAGGCCGAGCACCTGGATCCGGCTTTTGCCGCCGCATATATGGCCCAGATGCGGATCGCGTACTCGCGTGGGGACACGATTCTTGCGCGGGAACTGCTGCAGAAAGCAGTTGCATACCGTGATGATCTGACGCCGCGCGAAGGTTTGTACCTGGATGCATGGGGGGCGGAGATCAATGGTGCCGGTGCGGCAGAGAGCGCCTACAAGTGGAAGCTGCTCGGCGATCTTTATCCTGACTATCACGCCGCGTACGCCAATCGCTCCAATGCATTGTTCACCCTTGGTCAATACCCGGAAGCCGAGCGTTCGGCGCGGGGGGCCGTGGTCCCGCAGAACTCACTACGTCTGCTCGCGCAGCGCCAGCTCGCACGTACGCAGCTGGCACAGAACAAGCTTGATGAAGCCAAACAGAACTTCCAGGAGATAAGGGCGTCTGACGAACGCTATACCGACAGTGAGCTTGCCGCGACTTTGGCGGCGCAGGATGACTTTGCCGCAGCGCAGTCGGTTCTTGATTCACTGCCAAAGGAAGACATGTCCGGGTGGCTGCAGCGCATAGCTATCGCTGTGGATGCAGGAAGGCCGGAAGATGCGCTTGCGCAGGCACGGGCGGGCGCGAGTCAATGCAAAGTCCAAGGCTATGTCTGCAGTGTCTTTCGCTTGCAGGAGCTCGCGGTGCTTCCCGAGATGGGTCACCCCGTGGCCGCTGCGACGTTCGAAAGAGAGCTTCAGCGGCTGCAGCAGGAAGCGCTGCAGGCCGTGGGCGCGGACACAGTGGAATGGGTGTTCATTGCCGCGTCTGCTCTGTACCTGGCTCAGCGCGCCGGACATCAGGGACTTGTGGCGTCGTGGCTGCCGCGTCTTGATGATGTGGCCAAGCGTGTGAACGATCCAAGAAGTCGACAGCTCCTGCAGTTGATACATGCAGGCCAGGAGGTGGACCGGCCGCGTATTGAAGAGGCGGTAGCCCGGCTACAGAAGCAGGTGGACGGCACGGAGTTGCTGCAGCTACACGTGGTTCTTGCAAGCCTGCAGGCCAAGCTTGGGAGACGTGAACTGGCCGAGAGCCAGCGTCAGTGGCTGGCGCTTCAGCGCGGTTTGGCCTATGCGGAAAACTCCGGCACGTACGCGCTCAAGGCGCGTAACGTGGGAGACGTGCGCCAGGCGCGCCGATGATGGGCGTGATTGCTTAGATCTGCGGCTTGCGCTGCAGCGAGCTGTCAACCTGGCCCGAGACGAAGCAATGAGGAATGTAGAAGGCAGCGTTGGCGGCCAGATGGGCAAGAAGGGCGTCGCGCGAGCGCATGAATTCCGCCTTGCTCGCAATCGGCCCGGTGGTTTCGCAGGTGCAGCTTGATGCAGCTGCTGAGGCGCTGATCTGCTGCAGCGCCTGGGACGGGCTCGCTGCGAACAACTCACGGAATGCATCATCGGTGCTGAGGAGGTCCAGAAGCTTAACCGCGTCTTCTTGTGAGAGAAGACTCTTTTCGTTACTCATGGCATTCAATCCAGAAAGTTGTTTGGGGAGTAGGCCACGGGCAGTGGCTGAGGATTCTCGGTCAACATAGCGGTATAAAAGACGGTAACTTTAGCGGCATTCACGATGGTGGATTACCACCGCTTGGTTCGACGCCCGCTGGGCGCTCTCTTTTTGCAAGAAATACTCATGCCCTCCACTGTTATTTCCCTTCGCCGTTGCAAACACCTTTTCATCGAGCCAAGGCGGGTGGATCGCTTCAGCCTGGATGATGTTCTTGCCGGTCGTGCCGGCTTGGTTTCGAGCAGCTGCTGGATGGCGCTGGCACCGCATCTGCCGGAGGGTGTTGAGGTGTCCGCGGAGGCGCTTCAGGTCCTGGGCGGGTTTGATGCGGATACCTGGGCGGAAGCAGCGCTGCCACTGAGCTCTCCGCAGCTCGAGCTGCTTGGGAAAGGATTGCTGTTCAGCGACTGCGGCAAAGGCAACCATATCCGGTCGGACGAGCGGATCCGCGAGCTGGGCTGGTGGGGGCCAGCAGCTATGCTGCACTGGCAGGCTCGATGGGAAGACCGGAACAGCGTTGCTGCGATCGATTCGGTAGGCATCCAGACAGCAGCTGGGTTGCGCCAGCGCTTTGGTGCACCCCCGCCGGCAACGGTTGCGCCGGAAGGGCCCATGATCATGCTGCCACGTCAGCCTGAGGACGAGGTGGACCGACGCCTGCAGATGCGTTGCACCTGCCGTAACTTTGACACTTCAAAACCGCTGTCGATGGCGGTCTTCTCACGTCTGATGGGGCGTTGCTTTGCTGCGACCGGAAGCTATCGGTTGGACGAGGAAAGCATCTTCCTGAAAAGAAACGCGCCATCAGCCGGCGGACTGCATGCGACCGAGAGCTACCTCATCATCCAGAACGTTGAAGGGGTGTTGCCCGGCTTGTATCACTATCACCCGATGGAGCACGCGCTCACGCTGATCCCTGGAGCGTTGACGCCGGAGCCAGGCGCCGCTGCAAAGTTCGTCGCAGGCCAGCACTGGTTCGCCAATGCACACGTCATGATCATTCTGGCCCCGCGCTTTGATCGCCTGCACTGGAAATACAGGGGGCATGCGAAGGCCTACCGTGCGGTGACATTGGATGTTGGTCACCTGTCGCAGTTGCTGTTGGGCTGCGCAACCGAGATGGGGCTCGGTGCCTTTGTAACGGCGGCGATCAACGAAAAAGAGATTGAACAGACCTTGGGATTCGATCCGATGGCGCAGAGCCCCTTGGCGATCTGCGGATTCGGATGGCGTGCGGATGTGATGGAAACCACCGAGTTCGATCCCGCACAGGCGGTCTGGGAGTCGGTTGGTTGAGACGCGGCGGGCAATCAGCCCGCCTCGAAATCCACCAGCACCGCACCATCGGCCACCTGGTCACCGGCCTTGGCGCGGAAGCCGTGCACGGTGCCGTCGGCCGGCGCCTGCAGGGTGTGTTCCATCTTCATCGCTTCCATCACCAGCAGCGGCGTGCCGCGGCTGACGGTAGCGCCGGGCTGCACGAGCAGGGTGACAACGCGGCCGGGCATCGGTGCCAGCAGGCTGCCGCCGTGGTCGTTGCTGCTGTCGGCTTCGGCGACCGGGTCGTGGATGTTGAAGCGCTGCTGCTGTTCATTGCCGAAGACGTACAGCGTATTGCCTTCACGGATTGCGTTGCCCCGCTGCAGGCGTTCGCCAAGTTGCAGGGCGTAGCTGGTGCTGTCGGTTTTCCCGGTCACGCTGATTGATGCGTCGCCGACCTGCACCTGCCAGCCGTAGGCGCTGTCGCGCACCTGCAGCTGCTTGCGCTGCTCCAGGTGCTCCAGCGTCACCAAGCGTGCTGCGGGGCCGGTGAGACGCCAGCTGTCGGCGATTGCCCACGGGGATGTGTCGTTGTCGTGCGGCGTATCGTTGGCTACAGCGAGCACGGCCGCCAGCGCCCAGTCATTGGCACTGGCTGCAACGTGATGGATATCCAGCGCTTCACGCTCGCGTTCGATCAGCGCGGTATCTAGATTGGCGGTGCGGAACGAGTCGGTCAGTACCAGTCGACGCAGGAAGGCTGCATTGGTGGTAACGCCGACGACCTGGCACTGCGCCAGGGCCTGCTGCATGCGCTGCAAGGCGCTGGCACGGTCCACATCCCACACGATCAGCTTGGCAATCATCGGGTCGTAGTACGGGGTGATCGCATCGCCCTGCTCAACACCGGCGTCCACGCGCACATTGGCACTGGGCTGTGGCAGGCGCAGATGGCGCAGCGTGCCGGTGGAAGGCAGGAAGCCGCGGTCAGCGTCTTCGGCGTAGAGCCGTGCCTCGATGGCGTGGCCGTGGATCTGCAGTTGCTCCTGCGTCTTCGGCAACGGCTGGCCAGCGGCCACGCGCAGCTGCCATTCGACCAGGTCGGTGCCGGTGATCAACTCGGTGACAGGGTGCTCGACCTGCAGGCGGGTGTTCATTTCCATGAAATAGAAATCGCCATCCGGCCCAGCGATGAACTCCACCGTGCCGGCGCCGACGTAACCGACCGCGCGTGCGGCATCGGTAGCCGCCTTGCCCATCGCGGCGCGGCGTTCGGCGGTCATGCCGGGCGCGGGTGCTTCTTCCAGCACTTTCTGGTGACGGCGTTGCACCGAACAGTCACGCTCGAACAGATAGACCACGTTGCCATGGCTGTCGCCGAACACCTGGATCTCGATATGGCGCGGACGCTCGACGTATTTCTCAACCAGCACATGCGCGTTGCCGAACGAAGCCTGCGCCTCACGCTGGCAGCTGGCCAGTGCAGCCTCGAAGACGGCACTGGCCTCGACCTTGCGCATGCCCTTGCCACCACCGCCTGCGCTGGCCTTGATCAGCACCGGATAGCCAATCGCATCGGCCTGCGCGCGCAGGAACTCCGGCTCCTGCCGCTCACCGTGATAGCCCGGCGTCAGCGGCACATTGGCAGTCTGCATCAAGGCCTTGGCTGAACTTTTGTCACCCATCGCATCGATGGCGCTGGCCGGCGGCCCGATGAAGACGATACCCGCAGCCTCACAGGCACGCGCGAATCCAGCGTTCTCAGACAAAAAGCCATAACCCGGGTGGATGGCCTGCGCACCGCTGCGCCGCGCCGCATCGAGAATGACCTCGGCGCGCAGATAGCTCTCGGCAGCCGGCGCAGCACCGATATGGATAGCCTCGTCAGCCAGACGAACATGCCGCGCATTGCGGTCGGCATCCGAGTACACCGCGACGGTAGCAATGCCAAGACGACGGCAGGTAGCGATAACGCGGCAGGCGATTTCACCGCGATTGGCGATCAGGATCTTGTTGAACATTGTCTTATCCACGATGTGCCGCGCGGGCAGGGGAGGAGCCGAGGGCTTTCGCCGTTGTTGTTGCTGTTGCTCTTGAACTTTCTTTTGCTCTACCGGGTCCCTTCCGCAGCGACGGAGCCGGTGGGAAATACCCGAAGGGCGACGTGCATGGATGCGCGTCGTTTTTCGCCACGACAGGGATGTCGTGTCGAAAAATCCCACCGGTGGAGTGGACCCGGCACGCGCAGCGTGCTGGGCGCGTAGGCAGGGTGTGCTTGACCAGCCATTCGGCTGTTGAACAGGCGCTTCTTTTGGTTAGCTTTTCTTTGCACAAGCAAAGAAAAGTAACTCGCTCCCCGAAGGGGAGTGAAAGCCCTTGATCCACCGCTCTTTGTACAATAAGCCGCATAGCGCCATCACATCCGGAACACACCAAACCGCGTGTCCTGCACCGGCGCATTGAGACTGGCAGCCAGCGCCAACCCAAGCACCCGCCGCGTATCCGCCGGATCAATCACCCCGTCATCCCACAAACGCGCACTCGCGTAATACGGATGACCCTGCGACTCGAACTGATCACGGATCGGCTGCTTGAATGCATCTTCCTCCTCGGCCGACCACGCACCACCCTTGGCCTCGATACCATCACGCTTGACCGTGGCCAACACACTGGCAGCCTGCTCACCACCCATGACCCCGATGCGCGCATTCGGCCACATCCACAGGAAGTGCGGCGAGTAGGCCCGCCCGCACATGCCGTAGTTGCCAGCACCGAAGGAACCACCGATCACCACCGTGTACTTCGGCACACGTGCATTGGCCACCGCCATGACGAGCTTCGCACCATCCTTGGCGATACCGCCATGCTCGTACTTGCGGCCAACCATGAAGCCGGTGATGTTCTGCAGGAACAGCAAGGGGATATTGCGCTGGCAGCACAGCTCGATGAAGTGTGCGCCCTTCAGCGCGGACTCCGAGAACAGGATGCCGTTGTTGGCGATGATGCCGACCGGATGGCCGTGCACATGTGCGAAGCCTGTGACCAGGGTGTTGCCATAACGCGGCTTGAACTCGTCGAAACGCGAACCATCGACGATGCGCGCGATCACCTCGCGCACGTCATAGGGCTTGCGTGTATCGGCGGGAATCACGCCGTAGAGCTCATGCGCCTCAAACAGTGGCGCCTCGCTGGCCTGCAGCGCAACGCCTGCATCCGGCTTGCGCCAGTTCAAGTTGGCGATGATGGAACGCACCCGTGCCAGCGCCTGCAGGTCGTTGTCGGCCATATGGTCGGCAACGCCGGAGATGCGCGTATGCACGTCGGCACCGCCCAGTTCTTCGGCACTGACCACTTCGCCGGTTGCTGCCTTCACCAGCGGCGGGCCGCCGAGGAAGATGGTGCCCTGTTCCTTGACGATGACGGTTTCATCGCTCATCGCCGGCACATAGGCGCCGCCTGCGGTGCAGCTGCCCATCACGCAGGCGATCTGCGGAATGCCCTGCGCCGACAGATTGGCCTGGTTGTAGAAGATGCGGCCGAAATGATCACGGTCGGGGAAGACTTCATCCTGCAACGGCAGGAAGGCGCCACCGGAGTCGACCAGGTAGATGCAGGGAAGACGGTTCTGCTGGGCGATTTCCTGGGCACGCAGATGCTTCTTCACCGTCACCGGGTAATAGGTGCCGCCCTTGACCGTGGCATCGTTGGCGACGATCAGGCATTCCACCCCGGACACGCGGCCGATGCCGGCGACCATGCCAGCGCCGGGCACCGGATCGGCATACATGCTGTGCGCGGCCAGCGGCGCGACCTCCAGGAACGGGCTGCCGGGATCGAGCAGGGCATCGATGCGTTCACGCACCAATAGCTTGCCGCGCGCACTGTGCTTGGCCCGCGCTGCGTCGCTGCCGCCGCGTGCGGTGGCTTCAAGTGTGGCGCGCAGATCATCGACCTGGGCCTGCATCGCGGCGCGGTTGGCTTCGAAGCTGTCACTGCCGGGTTGCAGCTGGGAGGTGAGTACGGTCATGGCCGAGGTCCTGGATTCTGGAGCGTGTCTGCGCGCGGAAACATGGCGGCAGGGTTGATGCTTTTGCTTTTGCTGTTGCTGTTGCTGTTGCTGTTGCCTTGCTCTTGCTTGGCTTTTGCTTGGCTTTTGCCGTTGCTTTGCTGTTGCTGTTGCGTCCCTTCTCCCGCCTGCGGGAGAAGGTGCCCCGAAGGGGCGGATGAGGGGAGCTTTTAAAGCATTGGGTCTGCTTGCTAAGAGCTTCCCCTCACCCCAACCCCTCTCCCGTAAACGGGAGAGGGGCTCTTATTTCGCCTTGGCTTCTGCTTCGCGTCACTTACATCGTGCGCTGAAACAACTCACGCCCAATCAACATGCGGCGGATCTCGGAAGTGCCGGCACCAATCTCATACAACTTGGCATCACGCCACAAGCGGCCAGCCGGGTACTCGTTGATATAGCCGTTGCCGCCGAGGATCTGGATCGCTTCACCCGCTGCCCAGGTCGCCTTCTCGGCCGAATACAGGATCGCGCCTGCTGCATCCTGGCGCGTGGTGCGGCCCTGGTCGCAGGCCTTGGCCACCGCATAGACATAGGCGCGGCAGGCATTGAGGCCGACATACATGTCGGCCAGCTTGGCCTGGATCAGCTGGAAGGTGCCGATCGCCTCGCCGAACTGCTTGCGCTCATGCACATACGGCAGCACCACATCCAGCGCCGCCGACATCAGACCCAGCGGGCCGCCGGACAACACCACGCGCTCGTAGTCCAGGCCGGACATCAAGACCTTGACGCCACCACCAACCGCACCCAGCACGTTCTCGACCGGCACTTCGCAGTCCTGGAACACCAGCTCGCAGGTGTTGGACGAACGCATGCCGAGCTTGTCCAGCTTCTGCGCGGTGGAGAAGCCCTTCATGCCCTTTTCGATGATGAAGGCGGTGATGCCGCGCGAGCCGGCGTCCGGGTCGGTCTTGGCATAGACGATCAGTACATCGGCATCGGGACCGTTGGTGATCCACATCTTGTTGCCGTTGAGCACGTAGTGATCACCGCGCAGATCGGCGCGCAGCTTCATCGACACCACGTCCGAACCGGCACCCGGCTCGCTCATCGCCAGCGCGCCGACATGTTCGCCGCTGCACAGCTTGGGCAGGTACTTGTGCTTCTGTGCTTCGCTGGCGTTCTTGCGCAGCTGGTTGAGGCACAGGTTGGAATGCGCGCCATAGGACAGGCCGATGCCGCCGGAAGCGCGCGAGATTTCTTCCATCGCCACCACATGCGCCAGGTAACCCATGCCGCTGCCGCCGTATTCTTCTTCCACGGTCATGCCCAGCAGGCCCTGTTCGCCAAGCTGGCGCCAGAGCTGGTTGGGGAAGTGGTTGCTGGCGTCGGCCTCGGCGGCCAGCGGCGCGATGTGGGCGGCGGCAAACTGCGCCACGCTTTCGCGCAACATGTCGATTTCTTCGCCCAGATCAAAATTCAGGGTGGGGACGTGCATGGCTGGCTCCGGTACTGCTTGGCGATAAGGGGCGCACCGGGTTGGGGGGACGGGCAGGCCGTCGGCACGGGCGTTTGCGCGCAGCCTAGCGGCTCCCGGCTAAAAAGTGAATACAAATTCAAAAATTGAACATAGAATCAACAAATGGCTTACAAGCGCTCGGAATTGATGGAAAAACGGCTGGCGGGCAACCGCGAGCGGATTCTGGTTGCCGCCCGCCGGCTGGTCGCCGCAGGCGGCTATCGCAATGCGCCGATCACCGCGGTGGCGGCCGAGGCGGGGGTGTCGACCGGGCTGATCTACCGGCACTTCCCGTCCAAGGCCGAGCTGTTCGTGGAGGTGCTGACCTTCGCCGTGGAGCACGAGCTGGAGATCCTCGCCGCCATTGCCGATGAGCCCTTGCCGGCGCCGCAGCGGCTGCAGTTGGCGGTGGCCTCGTTCGTGCGACGCGCCATGGCCGGTCCGGGCCTGGCCTATGCCTTCATCGCCGAGCCGGTCGACCCGGAAGTGGAGGCCGAGCGCATCCGTTGCCGGCGTCTGTTCGGTGACGTGTTCAAGCGCATCCTTGAAGACGGCGTGCGCGCTGGCGAGCTGCCGGCGCAGGACCTGGAGATCAGCGCGGCGTGCATCGTCGGTGCCTTCACCGAAGCCCTGGTCGGGCCGACCGCGCCCAGCCGTGACGGCCTGCGCGATGGCGAACACCTGGTCGCTGCGATCAGTACGCTGTGTCTGCGCGCAGCCGGTGCGCCGCTGCCGCAGTGAGTGCTGTAACCCCTGCGGGATGCTGCAATGCCGCACTTACAGGCGTGTTCATGGGCATTGCGGGAGCGGGCGGACGCTGGTCTATACTCGCCCAGCAGCTGCTGGTCCACCGACAACTCGCCCGGGGTGATGAGACGTGCGGAATTACGACCTTGAGTTCCTGAAACGCTTTTCCATCGTGATCGCCATCCTGGCCGTCATCACGATTGGCTTGATCATCTTCGCGTCCTACCTGCAGCACGTCATTCCCAAGGAAGTGTCGCCGACCGCGGCCAAGCGCATCGAGCAACGCATTGCACCCATCGGTGCGGTGTACGCCGGTGCTACCGGTGCGTCGGCGCAGGCTGCGGCCGCCGCTGCCGCAGCAGCTGCTGCGGCAGCCAGCGGTGCCTACGGTGGCACCCTGGACGGCAAGACCATCTTCGACAGCCTGTGCACCGCCTGCCACACCACAGGCGTGGGCAACGCGCCGACCCTGGACCACAGCCACTGGGACAAGCGCCTGGCGCAGGGCAAGGACACCCTCTACAAGCACGCCATCGAGGGCTATACCGGCCCGGACGGCGGCATCATGCCGCCCAAGGGCGGCAATGCCGGGCTCAGCGAGGAGCAGATCCACGCCACCGTTGACTGGATGCTGGCCAATCTGAAATAGAAAGCCGCCAGACTCACGCAGCTGGCAATAGACCCGATTGCTGCAGAATAGCCGGCGCCGCCCCACCAGGGCGGCGCTTTGTGTTTCCGTCTTCCCCGGAGTGCGTCCATGCGTTGTCCCCCTAGCTTGCTTGCCCTGGCCTTGGCTGCCGCCTGTTCCGGCGCGGCGCTGGCTGCCCCGTCCAAGCCCGTCGTACTGCCGATCGGCAGCGTGCAGGGCACGACCGACCACAGCCCGTATGCGGGCAAGACCGTCACCATCGAGGGCGCGGTGACCGCCGATATGCGTGATGGCTTGGGCGGCATCTTCGTGCAGGACGCAGGTGATGGTGATGCCGCCACTTCCGATGGCTTGTTCGTGCGCCTGCCCAAGGAGCAGACCGTGCAGGTCGGCCAGTGGCTGCGCATTACCGGCACCGTCGAGGAGCAGGCTGCCGGCAAGAGCGAGCAGGGCCTGACCACGCTGCAGGCGCAGACCGTCAGCCCGGCCGCAGCGCGGCCCGTACCGGCGCCGCTGGTGTTGACCGATGTACCGGCCAGCTGGGAAGCATTGGAAGGCATGCAGGTGCGCATTCCGACCGGCCTGACCGTAGCTGGCCAGGACCAGCTCTCACGCTATGGCGAACTGACCGCTGCCTTCGGCGGCCGCCTGTGGCAGCCCAGCGAAGTGGCCGCCGCCGGCAGCCCTGAACAAGTCGCGGTGATTGCCGACAACAACCGCCGTCGCCTGCGCCTGGACGATGCCAGCGGCAAGCGCGACCCGGGCGCGGTGCCGTATCTGGCGCCGGACCAGCTGCTGCGCAGCGGCGCGCAGCTGCGCGAGGTACAGGGCATCGTCGACCAGCGTTTCGATGGCGGCTATCGCCTGCAGCTGACCGCCCCGGTCGTGGTGGACGCCGAGCGTCCGCAGCAGCCACCGACGGTGGCTGGCGGCCTGCGCATCGCTGCGTTCAATCTGGAGAATTACTTCAATGGCGACGGCAAGGGCGGCGGCTATCCGACCCTGCGTGGCGCCAAGACCGCCGAACAGCAGGCCGCACAGCAGGCCAAGCTGATCACCACCATCGGCAGCCTCAATGCCGACGTTGCTGCGCTGATGGAACTGGAGAACGACGGCTACGGCCCGGGCTCGGCGATCGATCAGCTGGTGCGCGCGCTCAATGCCGCGCAGGGCAAGGATGGCGATTGGCGCTTCGTCGATGCCGGCAAGGGCCCGGGCGACAACCCGATCCGCGTCGGCATCATCTACCGCGCGTCAAAGGTGAGCCCGGTCGGGAAGCCGGCGGTGCTGGAGCGCGAGCCGTTTGGCGAACGCAGCCGCGTGCCGCTGGCACAGGCTTTCCGCATGGGCCGCAAGGGCACCCCGTTCGTGGTGGTGGCCAACCATTTCAAGTCCAAGGGTTGCTCGGAAGCGAGCGGTGAGAACGCCGATCGCAACGACGGCCAGGGCTGCTGGAACGCCACCCGCGTGGAATCGGCCAAGTTGCTTCACAGCTGGCTGCAGGAAGATCCGACCGGCACCGGCAGCCGTGATGCGGTGCTGCTGGGCGACTTCAACGCCTATGCGATGGAAGACCCGATCCGCACCTTGAACGCCGATGGCTGGCAGGACGCTTTCAAGGTGGCCGGTGTGCAGCAGCCTTACAGCTACGTTTACAACGGCATGACCGGTCGCCTGGACCACGCGCTGCTGAGTCCGGGCATGGCCGCACGGCTGAAGGGCGCAGCCGAGTGGCATATCAATTCCGATGAAGCGGACGAGGTGGGTTACCAGGGCCGCAACGTGCCGGGGCCGTGGCGCAGCTCGGACCATGATCCGTTGTTGTTGGGGTTTGAGCCGTGAGGCTGAGAGCTGGAAGCTAGAAGCTTAAGAGCACCCCTCCCCAACCCTCCCCTTCGCTGCGCGAAAGGGAGGGGGCAGTTTTTCTCCCTCCCTTTGCCGTAGGCAAGGGGAGGGCCGGGGAGGGGTGCTGTTCTCCCTCCCTTTCGCGCAGCGAAGGGGAGGGCCGGGGAGGGGTGCCTTTGCTGTTGCTCCAAACCAGCAGAACCCTCAAAACGTCCCGCGCGCAATCAAGGCTATCGCCACCACCGCCAGCGCCAGGCCTGCGCGGTTCCACACGCTGGTCTTCTCGCCGAACACCAGCACGCCGACCAGCGCACCCAGGCACACCACACCAATATTCATGCCTGCGAAAATCGTCGCCGGGCTGTGCGGCAACGCCTGGTGCGCACGCACGTAAAACAGGATGTTGCCGAAGTTGAGCAGCCCGAGCAGCAGGCCAAAACCCAGATTGCTTAGCGTCAACCGGCTGTTGCCGCTGACATGCCGCTGCAGCTGCCACGCCAGCATCAGCACGAAGGCGATGCCGAAGCTCACCAGCAGGGCCGCGATGGACGGCGTGCCGGCTGCAGCCACCTGCTTGAGCAGGATGTCGATCAAGGCAAAGCCGGCCCATACGCCGAGCAACCAGCCCCAGCTTGAGCGCGAGCGTTCCTTGGTATCGCCATCGCGCGCGGTCACACCGACAATCGCCAGCAAGCCCAATCCCAGGCCCGCCAGTTTCCAGCCGTTGGCCTGTTCGCCAAACAGCAGGAAGGCGGCCGCCAGCGACAACAACAAGGAAAGACGCTGGGCCACGTCGCTGCGCACGATGCCGGCCTCGCGCACCGCGCGGGCCAGTACCAGGAAGATGCCGGGCAGCGCCACGGCAAGGCCAAGCAGGGCCAGCCACGGCGTATGCCCGCTCTGCAGCGACTGCAAGGAAGGTTTGAGCAACAGCAGCGACAGCACGCTGGCGGCGAGGTAGTTCCAGGTCACCGCTTGGGCGATATCGACGCCGCGGCGTGGCGCCAGTTTCAGCAGCACCGATACCAGAACACTGCAGATCACACTCAGGACAAGGAAATGCATGGATTTGGGCAGTTGTGAAGGGCGGGCGTGAAGCCGCCGGACGGGGCCGCTATTATGGCCGCATGCAAACTCTCCCATTCCCCCACGAATCGGCGACGCTGATGCTGGACGGCCCGGCCGGTCCGCTGGAAGTCGGCGTCGACCTGCCCGATGGCGAGTCCGCCGCGCGTCCGATCATCGCCGTCATCTGCCACCCGCTGTCCATCGAGGGCGGCAGCATGCACAACAAGGTGGTGACCATGGTCTCGCGCGCGCTGCGCGACCTGGGCATCACCACCGTGCGTTTCAATTTCCGCAGCGTCGGTGCCTCGGTTGGCACCTACGACAACGGTGAGGGCGAAGCCGACGATCTGCGCGCGGTGGTCAACTGGGTGCGCAGTGAGCGTCCGGATGCCTCATTGTGGCTGGCTGGTTTCAGCTTTGGCGCCTATGTGTCGCTGCGCGCTGCCGCGCAGCTGCAACCGCAGGCCTTGATCTCGATCGCACCACCGGTTGGCCGCCGCACCTGGGACTTCTCCGAAGTGCAGCCGCCGGCCAACTGGCTGGTAGTGCAGGGCGATGCCGACGAAGTGGTCGACGCACACGGCGTTTACCAATGGCTGGAATCCTTGCCGAATCCGCCGCAGCTGGTGCGCATGCCGGATACCTCGCATTTCTTCCACCGCAAGTTGATTGACCTGCGCGGCGCCATCCAGCATGAAGTGCGGCGTTGGCTGCCTGACGGCAGCAACTGAGCATGACCGCAATGACCCCCTCACAACGCTACGCCGCCGGCGTGGCCCGTGGCGACTGGCGCGATGATGTCGCCCAGCACGCCGCGCTGGCCGAGCTGGACCGCATCCACGAAGCCATCGTCGACAGTGCGCAGGACGGCTGGCTGGACCGGCTGTCGGCGTTCTGGAAGAAGCCCGAGCCGGTAAAGGGACTGTACTTCTGGGGCGGCGTTGGCCGCGGCAAGACCTTCCTGGTCGATCTGTTCTACGACGGCCTGCCGATCGAACAGAAGTACCGCACCCACTTCCACCGCTTCATGCGTGGCATCCATGAGCAGTTGCATGAGCACCAGGGGCAAAGCGATCCGCTGGCGAAGATTGCCCAGCAATGGCGCGACAAGCTGCGAGTGCTGGTGCTGGATGAGTTCTTCGTCACCGATATCGGCGATGCGATGTTGCTGGGACGCCTGTTGGAGCGGTTGTTCGCCGAGGGCGTGACCCTGGTGACCACCTCCAATACGGCGGTGGAGAACCTCTACCTCAACGGCCTGCAGCGCGACAGCTTCCTGCCGGCGATTGCCTTGCTGGAGAAGTACTGCGTCGAGCTGTATGCCGAAGGCACCGAGGATTACCGCATGCGCGCGCTGACCCGCTCGCCGGTGTACCGCGCGCCGCTCGATGGCGAGAGTGATGCGTGGTTGGCCGGGCGCTGGAAGGAGCTGAGTGGCGCCGAAGAGGCACGCGGCGGCAATATCCAGATCGAGGGTCGAAAGATCCCGGTACGTGGGCGCGGCAAGAGCATTGCCTGGTTTGATTTCGCAGCTTTGTGCGAAGGCCCGCGTGGGCCGTCGGACTACATCGAGATCGCTCGCGAGTTCACCACCGTGCTGCTCGGTGGCATACCGCACTTCGATCGCCTCAACGAAGATGCCGCGCGCCGCTTCGTCAATCTGATCGATGAGCTGTACGACCGTCAGGTCAACCTGGTCTGCACCGCCCAGGACGCACCGCCGCTGCTGTACAGCGGTACCCGCCTGGCCGGCGCCTTCGAGCGCACCGCCAGCCGCCTGATCGAGATGCAGAGCGCCGAGTACCTGGGCACCGCGCACCGCAACTGATCCTGTAGTGCCGAGCCATGCTCGGCACCAAGCTTCGAGCCCCTCTCCCGCATGCGGGAGAGGGGTTGGGGTGAGGGCAGCTTTTTTACTGGCAAAGCCTGAAGATCAAAAGCCAACCCCTCCCCAACCCTCCCCTGCGCTTCGCGCAAGGGAGGGGGCAGATTTAACCCCACTCCCCATCCCCATCCGTTCCTATCCCCGTACGCCGCATCACGCGGCCCGGATGGGAGCAGGAATTATGGCTAGCGCAAAGGGTTCAAACAGGCCGGCGGTTCGCAACATGGCGCTGGCCGCCGCAGTGACGCTGTTGGTCGGCCTGCCGGTTGCGGCAGCGGTTCGCCATACCCCGTTCCCGGTGACGGACAACACCGGTGACCTCAAGGCGCCAACGACACAGCGCACCCGCCAGACCCAGCCCAAGTTCCGTGCGCCGAACGCCACGGTCTGCAGCGATACGCCGGTACTGCGCGAGGTTGCTGATCCCAGCCCGAGGCCGCAGCAGCACGACATCGCTGCGGGCGAGACACGTCTGCGTAGGGGTGACAGCTACAGGGCATCCACCAAGATGATGGCGCCGCCGTCACCAGCAGCACCGCCGGCCCCACCGTCGTTGGCTGTTCGCGCCGAGGCTGCCGCAGATGCCAGCTACTCTGCCGCGGAAATGCCGATGGCCTCGATCACCACCACTGGCAGCGTGCGTCAGCAGCAGGCGCCTGTCACCGCCGGTGTCGTTGACGACAACGCCGACTTCACTGCGTTCCAGCAGTTCCTGCAGCGGCATGAGGAATCCAATGATCTTGGCCGCGATGTCAGCGTGCGCCAGCGCCTGCAGGTGGTCGATGCGCAGGGCCTACCGGTGCCGGACGCAGAAGTGGCGGTCACCGCCCGCAACGGTGCAAGGATGTGGGCGCGTACCGATGCCGGTGGCCAGGTATGGGTGCATCCCAATGCCTTCGATGACCGCGATTCAGCCAGCTACCAGGTGCAGGTGCGGCGCGCCGGCAAGACCGTGACCTCGACCCTGCAACGCGGACAGAGGAACGCATTGCAGGTGGTGGTGGCCGATGCGCCGCTGCCGGCGCGGGCCAAGCTCGACCTGGTGTTCATGGTCGATGCCACCGGCTCGATGGCCGATGAAATCGACAAGCTGCGTGACTCGCTGCAGGGCATCGTCCGTGACATCGCCCAGCTGCCGTCCAACCCGGACATCTGCCTGGGGCTGGTGACCTACCGTGATCGTGGCGATGAGTACTTCGTGCGCGGCTGGGACCTGAGCAACAACGTTGCCGGCTTCCAGAACGTGCTCGATGGCGTGCGCGCAAATGGTGGCGGCGATTACCCGGAAGCAATGAACGAGGCCTTCGACCATGCGGTGCAGGCGATGAACTGGCGCGGTGCCTCGACCACCCGTCTGCTGGTGTCACTGGCCGACGCACCACCGCACATGGATTACCCGCAGCCGCGTTACGAGCAGACCATGCTGGCGGCACTGGGCAAGGGCATAAAGGTGTTGAGCGTTGCCGCGTCCGGCCAGGACACCACCGGTGAGATTGCGCAGCGGCAGATCGCGCAGTACACCGGCGGGCGTTTCATCTTCCTGACCTACAAGGATGCCAGTGATCCCTCCAGCGGACCGGGCAGCGAGACCGTGCATGAGGTGGAGAACTATTCGGTCGACACCCTGGACAAGCTGGTGGTGAAGCTGGTGCGCGAGGAGCTGGCGCAGCTGCCGAAGGGCTGAGCTGTGCTCCCTCCCTTGAGCATGGCTTGGCACCACGCACCCTCCCTTTGGCGAAGCCAAGGGGAGGGTGGGGGAGGGGTAGGCTTTGCGGCCTTTCAGGCATTGCCAGCTTCGCGGCTTACGCCGCTCCTACAAAGCCAGGTCCTGTAGTGCCGAGCCATGCTCGGCAGGGGCTTTCCCGGTAACGCCTCTGCCGAGCATGGCTCGGCACTACGCTCCCTCCCTTTGGCGAAGCCAAGGGGAGGGTTGGGGAGGGGTAGGCTTTTGATCTTCAGGCATTGCCAGCTTCGCGGCTTACGCCGCTCCCACAAAGCCAGGTCCTGTAGTGCCGAGCCATGCTCGGCAGGAGCTTTCCCGGTAACGCCTCTGCCGAGCATGGCTCGGCACTACCGATGGCGTGCTTTTACCTCGTCGGCAACGGAATGCTGTCGTCCTGGCCGTGCTCGCGCGCCGCCATCGTCGCGCCATCGCCACTCACGCGCATCATCTGTAGCGGCTGGCCATCGAGGCGGAACTCCAGTGCCGACTGCAGCCTATCCAGCGCCTGTACCTGCGTGCACAGCGAACGCGCGTGCTGCTCCAGGGCGGCAGCGCGCCCTTCCAGGCGTTGCTCCAGTTCGGCGTCGAGTTTGTCTGCGCGTGCATCCAGCTTGTCCTCGCCACCGGTGAATACCGCCCACAGCATGCTGCGGGCGATGGAGCCGCTCAGGCTCTCGGCGGCATCCTGCACCCGTGCTTCGAAGCCTTCATTGAACAGGTCCTGGTCCCAGCGGCCGCGGCCGATGGTCTGTTCGACAAAGCGTTCGGCCTCCTTGCGCAACTTGCGCACTTTGCGGGAGTTGGCGTTGCCGGTGAGGCCTTCGTAAACCGAGTCCAACGTATCGAAGCTGATGCCAACGGACTCGGTGGCGATGCCGGTCACCGCCGGCATCAGCCGGCGCACGCCATCCTCCAGGGCGCGCAGCCGTTGTGCATCCTCCGCTGAGACCGTCTGCATCCGGTTGTCGATGCTCAGCTGGCCGTCGTGGAACACGATCTCGCGCATCGGCAGCGTATCGCGACGCAACCAGATACCGCCGCCGTCGACCAGCACGTTGTAGTCGGTGGACAGACCGCACTGGTCGGCAGACAGCTCCGGCGCCTTGACCGTGCCTGCCTGGGCGGCCAGCGGCAGCAGCAGGGCCAGCGAAGTGGCGATGGGCAGCAGGCGCATGGCGGCGAGCTCGTGGCAGGAGGATGCGGCCAGCTTGGCCGCTCGCGGCAAGGGGTGCGTCGGCCGGAAGTCACGTCCCGAAATTTCATCAGAAATTTACGTTATCAAGTCAGGTGGTTTCCCTACAAAAAAACTCTGCAAAAGGCTTGACTGCGCACGCCGTTCGAGCGGGTTCCGGTGTCCGGCCCGGGCGCCAGACAGTCCAAGCCTTGTGCCACAAGGCTTGGCAAAGAAATACTAGATTTGGTGTTGACCCTGTAATACACCCCCACTATCTTGTGCTCCGTCGGTTCTGGCGGAATTTTCCGTCGGATTAATAGGGAAGCCGGTGATGCCTTCAAGGCTAGTCCGGCACTGCCCCGCAGCGGTAATTGGGAACGACCCCGCCAACAGCACTGAGGCACAGGCCTTGGGAAGCGGCGGAGTAGGAGAAGGCCCCCGCCTTCCTGCCCATGAGTCCGAAGACCTGCCGACAGCCACGCGATGCACACCGCGTGGTGCCGGCTGCGGTGTCTTCGAGGGGAAGACGGCTGGTGACGTGGTGCCGTGGCTGCTGCCGACCCTGGGTCGTGCGCTGTCGCGGCTGCTGCGACGCCGTCCTTCCATGCTCGCTGCTCCGTACCGGCTCTGCTTCCTGCGCGGGCAGGAGCTGCGTGCATAACGTTTGCAAGGACACCATCGTCGTGACTGCCACTCATACTGACGTCGCTCCGGCTGAAGCCGGTTTTGAACTGACCCCGCCGCCGACCGCCACCGCCATGAGCGTGACCAAGCGCAATGGCAGCACCGAGCCGGTAGACCTCAACAAGATCGTCCGCGCCATCCAGCGTTGCTGCGAAGGCCTGCACGCGGTGGACCCGATGCGGGTGGCCACGCGCACCATCTCCGGCCTGTACAACGGCGCCAGCACCCAGGAACTGGACGAGCTGTCGATCCGCACCGCCGCCCTGCTGATCGGCGAAGAACCCGAATACGGCCGGCTGGCCGCGCGTCTGCTGGCCAACTTCATTGGCAAGGAAGTCTCCGGCCAGGAAATCCATGCGTTCTCGCAGTCGGTCGGCCGTGGCCACGAAGTCGGCCTGATCAACGACCGCCTGCTCAACTTCGTGCAGGTCAATGCACGCAAGCTCAACGACGCGATCGATCTCTCCTATGACCTGAACTTCGATTACTTCGGCCTGCGCACCATGTATGACCGCTACCTGCTGCGGCATCCGCATTCGCGCAAGGTCATCGAAACCCCGCAGCAGTTCTTCCTGCGCATCGCCAGCGCGCTGAGCGAGGACGTGCCCGAAGCACTGGCGCTGTACCAGCGCCTGGGCAGCCTGGATTACCTGCCGTCCAGCCCGACCCTGTTCAATGCCGGCACCAGCCACGAGCAGCTGTCCTCGTGCTTTCTGCTGGACTCGCCGCAGGATTCGCTGGAATCCATCTACGACCGCTATGCCGACATCGCCCAGCTGTCCAAGTTCAGCGGCGGCATCGGCGTCAGCTATACCCGCGTGCGTTCGCGCGGCTCGCTGATCAAGTCCACCAACGGCCACTCCAACGGCATCGTGCCGTGGCTGAAGACGCTGGATTCCTCGGTGGCTGCGGTCAACCAGGGCGGCAAGCGCAAGGGCGCGGCCTGCGTCTACCTGGAAACCTGGCACGCCGACATCGAGGACTTCCTCGAACTGCGCGACAACGCCGGTGATGACGCGCGCCGCACGCACAACCTCAACCTGGCCAACTGGGTGCCGGACCTGTTCATGCAGCGCGTCGAAGCCGACCAGGAATGGTCGCTGTTCGATCCGCGCGTGGTGCCGGAGCTGACCGATCTGTTCGGTCCGGCCTTCGAGCAGGCCTATGTGCAGGCTGAAACCCAGGGCAAGGCACGCAAGACTGTGTCGGCGCGCAAGCTGTACTCGCGGATGATGCGCACCCTGGCCGAGACCGGCAACGGCTGGATGACGTTCAAGGACAAGTGCAACCTGGCCAGCAACCAGACCCTGCGCGCCGGCAACGTGATCCACCTGTCCAACCTGTGCACCGAGATCCTGGAGATCACCTCCAACGACGAGACCGCAGTCTGCAACCTGGGTTCGATCAACCTCGGCAACCACCTCGACGCACATGGCGATTTCGATTTCGAGAAGCTGGCCGAGACCGTGCGCCTGGCCGTGCGCCAGCTTGACCGCGTCATCGACCTGAACTTCTACCCGATCGAAACCGCGCGCCGCGGCAACCTGCGCTGGCGCCCGGTTGGCCTGGGCTGCATGGGCCTGCAGGACGTGTTCTTCCGCAAGCGCCTGGCCTTCGACTCCGCCGAAGCACGCACGCTGTCGACCAAGATCGCCGAGACCATCTATTTCCACGCGCTGGAAGTGTCCTGCGAACTGGCCCAGGAACGCGGCAAGCACCCGTCGTTCAACGACACCCGCGCTGCCCACGGCGAGCTGCAGTTCGACGCCTGGAACGTGGTGCCGGAAGACACCGCGCGCTGGGACGCACTGCGTGAGCGCATCAAGCAGCACGGCCTGCGCAACTCGCTGATCATCGCGATCGCGCCGACCGCGACCATCGCTTCCATCGCCGGTTGCTACGAGTGCGTCGAGCCCCAGGTGTCCAACCTGTTCAAGCGCGAGACCTTGTCGGGCGACTTCCTGCAGATCAACCGTCATCTGGTGGCCGAGCTGAAGCAGCTGGGCCTGTGGACGCCGGAAGTGCGCGATGCGATCAAACTGGCCGACGGTTCCATCCAGAGCCTGCACCAAATCCCGGAAACCCTGCGCCACATCTACCGCACCGCATGGGAACTGCCGATGCGCTCGCTGATCGACATGGCCGCCGCACGCGGTGCCTATATCGACCAGTCGGCCTCGCTCAACCTGTTCATGGAAAGCCCGAACATCGGCGCGATGTCGTCCATGTACATGTACGCCTGGAAGCAGGGCATCAAGACCACGTATTACCTGCGCTCGCGTCCGGCCACCAAGATCGCCAAGACCACGGTCAGCAGCTACACCCCGGTGGAAGCCGTGGCCTGCTCGCTGGAAAACCCGGAAGCCTGCGAAGCCTGCCAGTAAAGCTCAAAGCCCCTCTCCCGCTAGCGGGAGAGGGGTTGGGGTGAGGGCGCTTTGAAAGCAAGCAGACCCAACCCTTCAAGAACCAACCCTCATCCGGCGCTGCGCGCCACCTTCTCCCGCAGGGAGAAGGGAATGGAGACCAAAAATGTCCGACTCCCCCCGCCAAATGCTGCTCGATCCCGGTTTCGAGCTGACCCTGCGTCCGATGCGTTACCCGGACTTCTACGAGATGTACCGCAACGCGATCAAGAACACCTGGACGGTGGAGGAGATCAATTTCCAGATCGACATCACCGACCTGCACCAGAAGATGTCGCCGGCCGACCAGCACCTGATCCATCGCCTGGTGGCGTTCTTCGCCACCGGCGACTCGATCGTGTCGAACAACCTGGTGCTGAACCTGTACCAGCACCTCAACGCGCCGGAAGCGCGCATGTACCTGTCGCGCCAGCTGTACGAAGAAGCGCTGCACGTGCAGTTCTACCTGACCCTGCTGGACAACTACCTGCCGGACCCGGAAGAGCGCTTCAAGGCCTTCGCCGCCGTTGAGAACATCGACTCGATCAAGAAGAAGGCGGCGTTCTGCTTCAAGTGGATCGATGCGCTGCAGGAAACCAAGCGCCTGGAAACCCGCGATGATCGCCGCCAGTTCCTGCTCAACCAGATCTGCTTCGCCGCCTGCATCGAAGGCCTGTTCTTCTTCGCCGCGTTTGCCTACGTGTACTACTTCCGTTCGCGCGGCCTGCTGCCGGGCCTGGCCTCGGGCACCAACTGGGTGTTCCGCGACGAGAGCTGCCACATGGAGTTCGCGTTCGAGTGCGTGCGCAAGATCCGCGCCGAAGAGCCCGACCTGTTCGACGCGAAGATGGAGCAGGAGGTCTACCAGATGCTGGAAGAGGCCATCGAGTGCGAAGTGCAGTTCGCCGAGGACGTGCTGTCCGGTGGCGTGGCCGGCATCTCCACCCGCGACATGCGCGAGTACCTGCAGCATTGCGCCGACAACCATTTCCTGAAGCTGGGCATGGCCAAGAAGTACAACGTGCGCAACCCACTGCCGTTCATGGAGCTGCAGGACGTGCAGGAACTGACCAACTTCTTCGAGCGCCGCGCCTCTGCCTACCAGGTCGGCGTGCAGGGCGAAGTCGCGTTCGATATGGCGTTCTGATGTGCTCCCTCCCTTTCACCGAAGGTGAAGGGGAGCGCGCTTGTCTCCCTCCCTTGCGCGAAGCGCAGGGGAGGGTTGGGGAGGGGTGCTTTGGGTTCTACACGTAGCGCCCGATTGCAGTTTTTTGCGGAAACCATCGGCAACAGCAAAGGCACCCCTCCCCAGCCCTCCCCTCGGCTGCGCCGAAGGGAGGGGGAAGAGCGCTCACCGGCTGCACAGCTTCGCGGGCGTATCATCTGCGCCAACTTACAGGTGATGCTTCCATGACCCCCATCGTCGAAACCAATCCGCCGGTCGAAGTCCGCATGGCGGAAATCGTGTTTCCCAACCACACCAACCATATGGGCACGCTGTTCGGCGGCCAGGCATTGGCGTGGATGGACAAGGCGGCCTTTCTCGCCGCCGCCCGTTATTCGCGTTGTACGGTGGTCACCGCGCGCTCGGACCAGGTCGATTTCAAGCTGCCGATCCGCATCGGGCAGATGGTGGAAACCATCGGCCGGGTGGTCAAGGTTGGCCGCAGCTCGATGCATGTGGAAGTCGAGCTGATCGCCGAAGACCTGCACAACGGCGAACGTGCGCTGTGCACCAAGGGCACCTTCGTGATGATCGCACTCGATGGCGAAGGTCATCCGACCACCGTGCCGACGCTGCCGACGCAGGCCTGAGCCTCGCGGTGATGACCACTTCATCGGTACCGACCGGGCGTCTTTCGTCGGCAGTGATCACCGAGTTGCCGGAATTCATCGCCGGCCATCGGCGCCTGTTCGTGGTCACCGGTGCCGGTTGCAGCACCGACTCCGGCATCCCCGACTATCGCGACCGCGATGGTCAATGGAAGCGCACGCCGCCGGTGACCTACCAGGCCTTCATGGGCGAGGAAGCAACCCGCAAGCGTTACTGGGCGCGCAGTCTGCTGGGCTGGCCACGCTTCGGCCAGGCGCTGCCCAATGGCACGCACCTTGCGCTGGCGGCGTTGGAAGCCGATGGTCGCATCGAGTTGCTGCTGACCCAGAACGTGGACTGCCTGCACCAGGCGGCGGGTAGCCAGACCGTGATCGACCTGCATGGTCGCCTGGACCAGGTGCGCTGCATGGGCTGTGAAGCACGCAGCTCGCGTGAGTTGCTGCAGCAACGCCTGCTGGATGCCAACCCGGGCTGGGACGTGCTGGAGGCGGGCATCGCGCCCGATGGTGATGCCGATCTGGAAGCCGATTTCTCCGCCTTCAGCGTGCCGGCCTGCGACGCATGTGGCGGCGTATTGAAGCCTGACGTGGTGTTCTTCGGCGAGAACGTGCCGCGCGAGCGGGTCGCGGCGGTGCATGAACACCTGCAGCGTTCCGACGCGGTGCTGGTACTGGGTTCGTCACTGATGGTGTATTCCGGTTTCCGCTTCGTCGATACCGCCGCCAAGGCCGGCTTACCGATAGCTGCCGTCAATCTCGGCCGTACCCGCGCCGATCACCTGCTGTCGCTGAAGGTGGAAATGCCCTGCGCGCAGGCACTTGCGTTCCTGTTGGACGGCATCAAGACGCAGTGATCCATCTCGCCGGTTGAATCAGCGGCCGGTGCGGCGTGCAATGGGCGCCCCCACTGTTGATGGACGTCCCCCACGTGAGCCAGCTTTTCTCACCGTTGTCGCTAGGCCCGCTTTCCCTTTCCAACCGCATCGTCATTGCGCCCATGTGCCAGTACTCGGCGCAGGACGGGCAGGCCACCGATTGGCACACGATCCACCTGGGTCAGCTGGCGCAGTCCGGCGCCGGCCTGTTGATCATCGAAGCCACGGCGGTTGATCCGCGTGCGCGCATCAGCTGGGCCGATCTTGGCCTGTGGGACGACCTCACCGAAGCGGCATTGGCCAAGGTGCTGGCGTCGGTGCGGCGCTGGTCGAGCATGCCGATCGGCGTGCAGCTGGCGCATGCCGGGCGCAAGGCGTCCACTGCGCGCCCGTGGGACGGTGGCGGCGCGATCGCACCCGGACAGGAGCACGGTTGGCAGGTGTTGGCGCCGTCGGCGCTGCCGTTCAAGGCCGGGGATCCTGCGCCTGAAGCCTTGGATGAGGCCGGCATCGATGCCGTGGTCGAAGACTTTGTCGCTGCCGCCAGGCGCGCGGTGCGGCTGGGTCTGGAGCTGATCGAGCTGCATGCCGCGCATGGTTATCTGCTGCACCAGTTCCTGTCGCCGCTGAGCAACCAGCGTGACGACGCGTATGGCGGCTCGCTGGAGAACCGCATGCGCCTGCTGCTGCGGGTATTCGATGCGGTGCGCGCGGTGGTGCCGGCCAATGTGGCCTTGGGCGTGCGGATCTCGGCCACCGATTGGGTGGAAGGCGGCTGGGATGTTGCCCAGAGCATCGTGCTGGCCAAGGCGCTGGAAGCACGCGGCAATGATTTCCTGCATGTCTCCAGTGGCGGGTTGGACCCGCGCCAGCAGATTCCGGTCGAGCCCGGCTACCAGGTGCCGCAGGCCGCTGCGATCAAGGCCGAAATCGGCACGCCGGTGATCGCGGTGGGCCTGATCACCGAGCCGACGCATGCCGAGGAAATCCTCGTCGATGGCAAGGCCGATGCGATCGGCATCGCCCGCGGCATCCTCTACGACCCGCGTTGGCCGTGGCATGCGGCCGCGGCCTTGGGCGCACAGTTGACGGTGTCGCCGCAGTACATGCGTTGCGAGCCGCACGAAGCGCGCGGTCTGTTCAAGCCCGCCAGGCAAGGCTGACGTTCGGCGGAGGCACCAGCGGCATGGAGCCGCTGGCGCTCAGGCGTGGTCGATGTCGATGCGCCAGGCCGGCGGCAGGGCATCGAGGATGTGCTGCAGCAGCGAGCGCACTTTCGGGGTCAGGTCGCGGCGGTCGCTGACGCACAGGAACAGGCGCATGGGTTCTGGCGAGGCCCGTGTATCGCTGCTGGCCTCATCCTGGAACAAGGCCTGCAGTTCGCCGCGGGCCAGGTAGGGTGCGGCGACAAAGGCTGCCAGCCGGGTGATGCCGCCGCCGCGCGCCGCCATCGCCGCCAGTGCATCGATGTCGTCGCTGACCAGTGCCGGTTGCACTTCGGCATCGAAGCGCAGGCCATCGCGGACGAAGCCCCAACGCAGGTAGCGCCCATCCAGCGGGTAGCGGAACAACAGGCAGCGATGCTCGCGCAGCTCATCGGGTGTGCGCGGCGTACCGGCGATGGCCAGGTAGGCCGGCGCGGCACAGAACACGAACGGCACCTGCGCGATGGGCCGTGCGACCAATCCCTCTTCCAATTGCGGTTCGATGCGGATGCTGACATCCACGTCCTCATGGGCGTGATCGACGCTGCGGTCGGCCAGCAGCAGCTCCATTTCCAGTCGTGGGTAGCGCTGTTGCAGGGCCGGCAGCAATGGCGCAAGCACATGCCGGCCAAACGCCGCGCTGCTGGCGATGCGCAGGCGGCCAGCCGGTATCGCGTCGGGATCGGTCACCGCTGCCTGGGCCCGTTGCAGGTCGCGCTCGATATGCCGCACCTGCGCCAGATACAGCGCGCCACGCTCGGTCAGGGCCAATTGGCGGGTGGTGCGGTTGAACAGGCGCACGCCCAGATGGGCTTCCAGACGGGCGATGTTCTGGCCCACCGCTGCCGCACTGATGCCCAGGGTGCGCGCGGCAGCGGCCAGGCTGCCGGCATCGGCGGTGCGGATGAAGCTGCGGATGGATTGGAGAATGTTCATGCCGGTTGGCATTTTCCGGGAGGATTGCAAAGTAAATCTTTATAAAGCGCCAAGCTCATGCGATCTAGCCGTCTTCCGAGGCGCTGACTATCGTGCCCGGCCCGCAGCCCCTCATTGCTGCCTGCCTGGATCCCGCTGGATGCTCGACCCCCGTCCCACCGCCGTTGTCCGCTGGAAGTTGCATGCGCGCACCACGCCTGTTGTTTTCGCGTTCTTCATGGCTTCGATCATGGCCATGCTGATGTGCCTGGTGATCACCGCCGCCAATGCCGGCATCGATGGCCAGTTCCCGGCGCGGGTGCTGTCCGCCTATTGCCTGGCGATGCCGACCGCCTTCTGCTGTGTACTGGTGGTGCGGCCCTTGGTGATGCGGCTGGTGGCGCTGACGGTACATCCGCACTGAGCAGGCCAAACGGGCAAACCGTGTCAGCTGCAACTGTCTTTGCCGGGAATCCACTGGAACGGTTACTTTCCACGACCCCGCTGATAAATGTTGTTGGCCATGCGTCCTGATTTCATCCTCACCCTTTCCTGCCCGGACCGCACCGGCATCGTCTATCGCGTGTCCGGCCTGCTTTTCGAGGCGGGTTGCAACATCCTCGATGCCCAGCAGTTTGGTGACGATGAAAGCGGCCGCTTCTTCCTGCGCGTGCATTTCGACATGAGCACCAGCGGGGATGAGCCGGTGGTGCGTGCCAGGCTGCAGGGCCTGGGCGAAGAGTTCGCGATGCAGTGGGAATTGCATGATGCGCGCCGCCGCGCGCGCCTGCTGGTGCTGGTCAGCAAGCAGGGCCATTGCCTCAATGACCTGCTGTTCCGCACCCATAGCCGCCAGCTGAAGGTGGATATCGCTGCGGTTGCCTCCAACCACAGCGACTTCGCCGGGCTGGCTGGTTCCTACAATGTCCCGTTCCATCACCTGCCGGTGGATGCCGAGAACCGCGAGCAGCAGGAACAGCAGATCATCGACCTGGTAGAGCGCGAGCGCATCGATCTGGTGGTGCTGGCGCGTTACATGCAGATCCTGTCGCCGCGCCTGTGCGAGGCGCTGTCGGGCCGTGCGATCAACATCCATCACAGCTTCCTGCCCAGCTTCAAGGGCGCACAGCCGTACCACCAGGCGCATGCGCGCGGGGTCAAGATCATCGGCGCCACCGCGCATTACGTGACCTCGGACCTGGACGAAGGTCCGATCATCGAGCAGGACGTTGCGCGGGTGGATCACGCGATGACGCCGCGTGATCTGGTGCAGCTGGGCAGTGACACCGAGTCGCAGGTGCTTGCGCGTGCGGTGCGCCGCCATGTCGAGCACCGCATCCTGCTCAATGGTCACCGCACCGTGGTGTTCCGCTGATCAGCCGAGCCGGATCCGCAGATCGGGCTTAGTCGATGTGGATCCCGCATTCGTTCAAGGCGATGCGGGTGGCGGCATCGTTGGCTGCCGACACCGGACGGGTCAGCTCCCACAGGAAGCGCACGGCAAAGCCGCTGATGGCAGCATCCTGCGCACTCCACAGCACGCAGTAGTCACGTGCCAGTCCGCAGACATGGACTTCGCGGATGCCGCGTTCGTGCAGCCAGCCAGCCAGTCCGGTGGGCGCGCGCGTGGCCTGTGGGCCGATGTTCTCGCGGAACGCGCTATACGAGTCCACGTCGCGCTGGGTGCCTTTGCGCAGGATCAGGTCGGCATGTTTCCAGTCCACGCGCGCATCCAGGCTGGCACCTGCGCTGCCCTGCACGCAGTGGTCCGGCCACAGCGTTTGTGGCTGGCGGTGCAGTTGGATGGAGTCGAAGGGTTTGTGGTCGGCGTGCTGGCTGGCGAACGAGGCATGATCGGCTGGATGCCAGTCCTGGGTCGCAACCACGGTCTGATATTCACGCGCATCCAGCAGCGCAGCGATGGCGGGCACGATGGCATCGCCGTGCTGGCAGGGCAGGGCACCGCCGGGCATGAAATCCGGTTGTAGATCGATAACCAGCAGCGCAACGTCTGTTCCGTACATCGACAACTTCCTGACGCGGGGGACGCACAGTTTAAGGCAGTGCCGATCAATGCCTCGTAGTGCCGAGCCACGCTCGGCAGGGGCATTACCAGATCACCTGTGGGAGTGGCATAAGCCGCGAAGCAAGCAACGTCAAAAGCACCCCTCCCCAACCCTCCCCTTTGCTACGCAAATAGGGAGGGAGCGAAGCGGTAGTGCCGAGCCATGCTTGGCAGGGGCCTTCCCAGCGATCCCCGCCGGACCTATGCCTGCTCAATGTGCCGACGAACGCGAGAACAGGTTGATCACCAGCACCCCGGCGCAGATCAGGCCAATGCCGACGATGGCGGCCGCATCAAGCTTCTGTTTGAACACGAACAACCCGATCAAGGAGATCAGCACGATGCCGACACCGGACCAGATCGCATAGGCGATACCGGTGGGTATCGTCCTCATCACCAGCGCCAGCAACCAGAAGCACACGCTGTAACCGGCGAGGGCACCAACGGTTGGCCATAGCCGGCTCATGCCATCAGAAGCCTTGAGCAGGGAGGTGGCGAGCACTTCCAGGGCGATGGCGCAGGCCAGCAGGGCATAGGCGTTCATGGCGGAGCTCGAATAAGGGGCCGCCAATTCTAGCGGCGCTGTTCTTACGGTACCGGTCTAGACTGGGCGTGCCATAACGACCGCGGTCCGCATGGCAGGCGCCAAGACAATAAGCACAGGTGGGTAAGCGGCCAGGCAGCGCGAGTGCTGCCGAGTCGGCATGCAGAGCGCACGCAGGGGGCGTGCCGGGCTTGCGTGTCGCCGGATATGGATACCCGGAAGTTTGTGCAGCACAGATCGCGCCGGTACCCCAAGTGATGCCAGACTCCGATCCACGCCCCAACGCACACCCTGGATGACCTACTACACGCTGCTACAGATGTTTGGGTTGTTGGTCTTTGCTCATGTCGTGGCTGACTACCCCTTGCAGGGTGAGTTTCTGTCGCGGGCCAAAAACCGGCATGCGCCGGTGCCTGATGTGCCCTGGTATCAGGCACTGGCCGCGCATGGCGTGATCCACGGCGGCGCGGTGGGCTGGATCACCGGCAGCATCGTGCTTGCGGTGCTGGAAACCCTGAGCCACATGCTGATAGATGACCTCAAGTGTGGCCATCGCATCAGCTACAACCTGGACCAGGCCCTGCACGTGGCCTGCAAGGTGCTGTGGCTGGTGTTGTTGTTGCTGATGCCGGGTCTGCCTTGATCAACGCCCCGGTGTTTGCCTTGGGCAGTCCTGATCCGGGCGGATCGCTGCGGCCTGTCCCTGCTGCCGTGATCCGCCAGCTTTTGGCGCCGCTTGCAGCCAAACGGCCGCACACAAACCCGGTCGCAAGCTGAAAGCCAGTACCGATATGCCAGCGTGAACGCGGGACTTGGGCGAAAATAGCCGATCCACGCATCACAAGACCCCGCGCTGCATGCCATCCCTGCCTCAAAACTCCCGCTACGCCGACTCCCTGCGCCTGTCCGTTGCCCCAATGATGGATTGGACCGACAGGCATTGCCGGGTATTTCACCGGCTGCTGGCGCCGGGTGCGCGGCTGTATACCGAGATGGTGCACGCCAATGCTGTGATCCATGGCGACCGCGAGCGGCTGATCGGCTTCAATCCGGTGGAGCAGCCGCTGGCGCTGCAGCTGGGTGGCAGCGATCCCGATGCGTTGGCCCAGGCCGCGCGTATCGCTGCCGATTGGGGCTATGACGAGGTCAACCTCAATTGCGGCTGCCCGTCGGACCGGGTCCAGGCCGGGCGTTTTGGTGCCTGCCTGATGCGCGAACCTGAATTGGTTGCTGAATGCGTGGCGGCGATGGTGGCGGCGGTGGATATTCCGATCACCGTGAAATGCCGCCTGGGCGTGGACGAGGACAAGGACTACGAGGTGTTCGCTGGTTTTGTGGACCGGCAGGTCCAGGCCGGCGCGGCGATGGTGGTGGTGCACGCCCGCAATGCCTGGCTCAAGGGCCTGTCACCCAAGGAGAACCGTGAGATCCCGCCGCTGCGCTACGAATGGGCTTACCAGCTCAAGCGTGAGCGCCCGACGCTGCCATTGGTGATCAATGGCGGCATCGCCACGGTCGAGGCCGCGCAGCAGCACATGCAGCACCTGGACGGGGTAATGCTCGGCCGTGCCGCCTACCACGACCCTTATGTGCTGCATGCGTTGGACTGTGCCCAGACCGACCAGCCGCTGCGCGGGCGCGAGGAACTGCTGGTCGCGCTGCGTCCCTATGTGGAAGCGCAGCTGGCCGCCGGGCTGGCGCTGAAGCACATCACCCGCCACGTGCTCGGCCTGTTCCACGGGCAGCCGGGTGGGCGTGGCTTCCGCCAGGTGCTCAGCGAAGGCGCGCACCGGCCTGGTGCCGATTGGGGCCTGGTCGAACAGGCACTGCAGGTCACCCGTCGGCAGGCAGAGCGGGTGGCATGAAGCCTGCCGCGGACCGGCAATCTCGCATTTGTCCGGTCAGCTTGCTGAACGGGTGCGCGGGCGGGCGGACGGGTTCAGATCGGATTCACCCCTAAAAATCAAGAATTTGGCTCAATTTCGTAAGGCCCATGAAAAATCTTGCCGGGTCGTGGTTTACGAATTTTGAACGTTGCCTCGCCGTCCGCTAGGATCTGTCCCATGCATTCGCTTTCCCGTTGTCGTCTGCTGGTCACCCTGATTGCCACGTTGGTCGTGGCCGGTCCGGGCGTGGTCGTGGCGTCGGCGCAGCAGCCACAGCAGTCCCGGGGCGACAGCGCCCGTGTCGCCAGCGCTGATGGCGGTGCACGCGTGGCCCGCCAGGGCAATGACCGTTCGTTGTCCGATGCCGTCCGACGCGTGCAACGCGAGACCGGTGGGCGCATTCTTGGGGCCGAACGCGTGCCGTATGACGGCCGCGACATCAATCGTGTCAAATACATGGATGACCGTGGGCGCGTACGCTACATGGACGACCCTGCGCCTTCACGAGACCACCCGCGCGACCAGCGGGCGGAGCTGCCACCACGCGGCGATAACTCCTGAACAGCGATAGTGGTTGTGGTTTTTGAATACACACGCTGGCCGTAAGGTCGGCCCAAAGTACTAGGGAGAGTTCATGCGTATCCTTCTGGTTGAAGACGAAGCCCCGCTGCGGGAAACCCTTGCGGCCCGGCTCAAGCGCGAAGGTTTCGCCGTGGATGCCGCTCAGGATGGCGAAGAAGGCCTGTATATGGGCCGCGAAGTGCCGTTCGACGTGGGCATCATCGATCTGGGCCTGCCCAAGATGTCGGGCATGGAGCTGATCCGCGCGCTGCGTGACGAGGGCAAGAAATTCCCGGTGCTGATCCTGACCGCCCGTTCCAGCTGGCAGGACAAGGTCGAGGGCCTGAAGCAGGGCGCCGACGACTACCTGGTCAAGCCGTTCCATGTCGAAGAGCTGCTGGCCCGCGTCAACGCGCTGCTGCGCCGCGCCGCTGGCTGGTCCAAGCCGACCCTGGAATGTGGTCCGGTTGCATTGGATCTGGCCGCCCAGACCGTGAGCGTGGCCGGCAGCAATGTCGACCTGACCAGCTACGAGTACAAGGTGCTGGAGTACCTGATGATGCATGCCGGTGAGTTGGTCTCCAAGGCCGACCTGACCGAGCACATCTACCAGCAGGACTTCGACCGCGACTCCAACGTGCTGGAAGTGTTCATCGGCCGCCTGCGCAAGAAGCTCGATCCCGATGGCGAATTGAAGCCGATCGAAACCGTGCGTGGCCGCGGTTACCGTTTCGCGATTCCGCGCAACGAGGGCTGAGCCCCGCCAAGGGGTAGAGCGTGATGACGGGCCGTCAGTGGCTATTGAAGCGTTGGCGGCCCCGCTCATTGCAGGCCCGCCAGCTGCTGGCTGCCTCGGTGGGTCTGGTGGCCTTCCTGGCCTTGGCCGGTTACGCGCTGGACGCGGCCTTCGGCCAGACCGCGCGTGACAACCTCAGCGAGCGCCTGAAGAACTACGCCACCGCCTATGCCGGTGGCATCGATTTCACCCGTGATGGCTCGCTGTACATCCGCGAACAGCCGCCGGACCCGCGCTTTGATTTCCCCGGCAGCGGCCTGTACCTGCAGGTCGTCATGCCTGGCCATGTCGCGAACTCGATGTCGGCCGAAGGCCCGATGCTGCCGGACGTGAGTGAACGTACGCTCAAACCGCGCGAGGAAGTGTTCGAAGGCCCCTTGCCCATCACCCAGATCGACGGCACGCCCGGCGAGGTCTATCGCTATGGCATGGGCCTGGTGTGGGGCGGCGACGGCGCGCCGGAATCCGAGTTTCCGTACACCATCTATGTGCTTGAGGATTCGCGCGCGCTGGGCATGCAGTTGCGCAGTTTCCGCGCGGCGGTGTGGTTCTGGCTGGGCGTTACCGGCCTGATCCTGCTGTTGCTGCAGACGCTGGTGCTGCAATGGAGCCTGCGCCCACTCAAGCGCGTGATCAACGAACTGACCCGCGTCCAACGAGGTGAACGCGAGCGCATGAGCGAGCTGCATCCGCGCGAGCTGGAGCCGCTGACCGAGAGCATCAACGCCTTCATCGAAAGCGAGCGCGAAAACCTCGAGCGCCAGCGCAACACCCTGGCCGATCTCGCGCATAGCCTGAAGACGCCATTGGCAGTGCTGCGTACCCAGTTGGAAAGCGGCACCAGCAACGAGGCTGACCTGCGCGAGGAAGTGGGCGTGCAGCTGCAGCGCATGAACAACCTGGTGTCCTACCAGCTGGCGCGTGCGGCATCGTCAGGACACAAGTTGTTCTCGGCACCGGTGCCGATCGAGGCCACCGCCGAAGAGATCGTGCGTGGACTGGAGAAGGTCTACGCCGCCAAGGGTGTGTTCTGCGAGTTCGAGGTAACGCCGGGGGTCAACTTCTACGGCGAGCCGGGCGACTTGCAGGAACTGCTGGGCAACCTGCTCGAGAACGCCTTCAAATGGGCCAACCGCCGCGTGTTGCTGACCGCAAAGCCGATCACTGCAGGCAACGGCAAGCGTGCCGGCCTGGTGCTGGCGGTGGATGACGACGGCCCGGGTATCGCCGAGGACAACATCGCCAAGGTGCTGCAGCGCGGTGTGCGTGGCGATGAGCGCGTGCAGGGCCACGGCATTGGTCTGTCGATCGTGCAGGACCTGATCAAGGCTTATCGTGGTGAGCTGCAGGTCAAGCGTTCCGAAGAACTGGGCGGCGCCCGGTTTGAAGTGACCTTGCCGCCGGGGATTTAAATCCTGGCGGTTCAGGGCATCAGCGGACGGTCTGTCATTGCCCCGCGCTGCGTGCGTGAGGAGCTGAAGCCAAAATCCAAAGCCAACCCCTCCCCCAACCCTCCCCTACGCACTGCGTGCGCAAGGGAGGGCGCAAGCTTCGCTCCCTCCCTTTGGCGTAGCCAAGGGGAGGGCCGGGGAGGGGTTGGCTTTTGATCTTGCCTTTGCTCTACCGCAGCCCAGCTTCAACCGGCCCATAAAACCGGCGCAGATGCGCCGCCACCGCCGGCATCGTCTGCACCAGCAGTTCCGGCGCGGAGAAGTGGTACTCGCTGACCACTGCGAAGAATTCCTCCGGCGCTTCCGCCGCATACGGATCAATCACGGTCTCAACGTCCGCATCCACCTGCGCGCAGAACGCGTCATAGGCCTGCTGGAAATCCCGCGCCCATTGCCGCTGCCAGTCGCGCGGCAGCGGCGGCGTGCCATCGATGGCGCCATCCAGTGCATCGATCTTGTGTGCCATCTCATGCACGGCCACGCAGAAGCCGGCCTGCGGATCGGCGATGTCGGCCTGCACATCGGCCCACGACAGGATCAGCGGACCGCTGCCCCAGGCCTCGCCGATCAGTTCGTCATCCCACTCATGCAATACCCCGGCCGCATCGGTATGACTCTGGCGCACGCGGAAGGCATCCGGGTACACCACCAGTTCCGACCAGCCATGCAGGCCCTCGCGGCCGAACTCGATCAGCGGCAGGCAACACAGGGCGGCCAGCACCATGCGCTGGCCGTCGTCCAGCTCCAGCCCGGCAACCGGGGTGATGGTCTTGCGCTGCAGGAACAGCTCCACCAACGCCCGCAGCTTGCGCTCGCGCTCGGCAGACAAGCCGGACAGCCACAGGCATTGCTGGCAGGTCTGCTGCCAGAGCGTGTCATCAAGTGGAGGCGGTGTGCGCTGCCACCAGCGCAACAACGACTGGATCAGCGGAACATCCCGGGCAGCAGGCGATGCCAGCGCGGTGCACGCAGGCGTGGCAGCAGATCATCGTCGCTGCCACCGCCGGCAGCACGCGGAGTAGCGGTCTTGGCCGGGGCCGGCGTTGCCGGCGGGGCGTTGGCGATGCCAACGGCAGCAGCCGGGGCGGCCACCCGCTCCACTTCGGCTGGCGCGTAGCTGCACGCACTTTGGCCAGCGCCGCCGAGCGCATCCGAAGCCTGCGCTGCAACCGGCGCCAGCAACAGGATCAGGCAATGAGCGAGGTGGCGCATCGTCAACATCCAAAGGCGGGCTAATTCCCGATTCTAGCCTGCTTTTTCTCCGGAAAAGGGGAGTTGCGCTGGGCGGCCTCCGGGGCTTGCCGCATAATTTCCCGGTCTGTTGTGAGGAAGCTGCTGTGGATGACCGCCAATTGCTGGCCAAGCTGGGGGCCGGAGCGTTGTCCGGCGATACGCTGGCGCGTGAGCTTGGGCTGACCCGGGCGGCCGTCTGGAAGCGTATTCAAGGGCTTCGCGCCGCTGGCGTGATGATCGAGGGCCGCGCCGGCGACGGTTATCGACTTGCCCAGCCGGTTGAATTGCTGGACCCGTCACAGATCCGTGCGGGCCTGTCGGCGGCGGTACAGCCATTGCTGGCCGAGCTGGAAATAGCCTGGTCATTGAGCTCAACCAACACGGAATTGCTGCAGCGCAGCGCGCCTGAGCGCGGAACGGCGGTCCTACTGGCCGAGCGACAGACCGGTGGTCGTGGCCGTCGCGGCCGCCATTGGGCCTCGCCGCTGGCTGCACATGTCTATCTGTCACTGTCGCGCGGCTTTGGTGGCGGCCTGTCGCGGATGGGCGGGCTGAGCCTGGCGGTTGGCGTGGCCGTGGTCGAGGCCCTGCACGGGCTGGGCTTCCGCAACGCCGGCTTGAAGTGGCCCAACGACGTGGTCGTGGATGGGCACAAGCTCGGCGGCCTGCTGGTGGAGGGCGGCGGCGAATTTGCCGGGCCGGCACGGGCGGTGATCGGGCTGGGCTTGAACGTGCGCATGCCGCAGGCCAGCGCCGCCGACATCACCCAACCGTGGACCGATCTGGATACGCTGGCCCGCGCCGGGGTGTCGCGTAATGCCGTGGTCGCGGCTTTGCTGGCGTCCCTGCTGCCGGCGCTGGAACAATTCGAGCAGCACGGCCTGGCCCCGTTCCTGCCACGCTACGCCACCATGGATGTACTCCAGGGCCGCGCGGTGCGGGTGGAGGAGGCCGGTGTGCTGCACGATGGTGTGGCCTGCGGGCTGGCCGAGGACGGCGCATTGCGGGTGAATATTGATGGGCGGGAAACCTGTTTCCATGCCGGCGAAGTCAGCGTGAGGGCGGCATGAGCGATTGGTTGTTTGACCTGGGCAATTCGCGTTTCAAATTCGCTCCGCTGCAAGGCGATCGCGCTGGCAGCGTGCAGGCCTGGGCACATGGCGCCGAGGCGATCACCGCCAGCGCGCTGGACGCCTTGCCGCAAGGTGATACCGCATGGGTCGCAAGCGTTGCATCGGCAGCGCTGACCGCGGAAGTCATGCAGATCCTGCAGAGCCGCTTCAGCACGGTGCACGTCGCCAAAACCCTGCCGCAGTGCGCGGGTGTAACCGTGGCCTATGCGCGCCCGGAAAAGTTCGGCGTGGACCGTTTCCTCGGCTTGCTGGCGGTCGCACCAGCGCAGAAATCGGTGCTGGTGGTCGGCGTCGGCACCGCGCTGACCATCGACCTGATCGATGCGGATGGCCTGCATCGCGGCGGCCGCATCGGTGCTTCGCCAACGGTGATGCGCGAAGCCCTGCATGCGCGCGCCGTACAGTTGCCCGCCAGCGGCGGCGACTACGCCGAGTTCGCCAATGACACGGCTGATGCGTTGGCTTCCGGCTGTGATGGTGCCGCAGTGGCGCTGGTCGAACGTAGCCTGCGCCAGGCACAGCAGCTACTCGGCAGCGAGCCGGTGCTGGTGGTACATGGCGGCGGTGCATTGCCCTTGCTGCCACTGCTGCCCGATGCCGATTACCGGCCTGCGCTGGTGCTGGATGGTCTGGCGCGCTGGGCAGTTCACCACGGCGCGTGCGACCGGTAGGATCACCGCATGCTGACCCGTCTCCTTATTGTCCTGCTGGCCATCCTCAATGTTGGCGTCGCACTGTGGTGGATGGCGCCGCGCGCTGAGCCGGTTGCTGTCGTGCCGCCTGCCGAGCCTGGCGTCGCCAGCCTGGAAGTGCTTCCTTCGCCTGCTGCGGACACCACCATTGCTGTTGCACCCGCTGCTGCCGAGGCCGCACCCGCAGTGGCAACGGATGCTGCTGCGCTCACGCCGGTGCCAGCCGCAGCCACCGCTGCCAAGCCAGCAGAAGTGCCGCCCGTTGCCACCGCAGCAGTAGAAACCAAGCCCACCGAAGCCAAGCCCGCCGAGGTGAAACCACCTGCCGTCGTGCAGTGCGCCAGTCTTGGCCCCTACGCCACCCAGGCCCAGGCCCAGGCGGCGTTGACCGCGCTGGGCACCGATGCGGCGCGCCCGCGCCTGCGTGAAGTGCCCGGCAAGGCTGCCAGCAGCTACCGGGTGCTGATCGCCCCGGCCGCCTCGCGCGAGGAAGCCCAGGCCACCGCCAAGCGCATCGTCGAGGCCGGTTTCAGCGATTACTTCGTTGTCTCCCAAGGCGAGGAAGCCAATGCCGTCGCGCTGGGCCAGTACCGCAACCGCGAAGGTGCCGAGCGCCGCCTGGCCAGCCTGACCGCTGCTGGCTTCCCGGCCAAACTGGCCACCAGCGGTACCGAAATCGCGCCCAGCTGGTGGGTGGACACCGCCACCGCCGGTGCCGCGACCCCGGCCAGCTTGAAGCAGCGTGCAGCTGCCGCCCAACAACAGTCGTTGGATTGCGCGCGTCTGCGGTAGAATGGCGCGCCCCGCCACGGCGGGGATTGGGGAGCACCGGTCTTGACCAGCTTTCCTCCGGTTGCAGCGCTACCATCGCGCAACCGCAGCACGTAACACGCCTTGCCGCTTTAGCTCAGTTGGTAGAGCAACTGTCTTGTAAACAGTAGGTCATCCGTTCGATTCGGATAAGCGGCACCATCGCGTGATCCTATAGCGTCCGAGCAAGTCCAGAATTCATACTAAGCCCGCAGAAATGCGGGCTTTTTTGTGCGCTTTGGTCCGAGCTTGTCCACGTACATCCAGCGATGTTGGGGGTACAAGTGGGGGTACATTTCGAAAAATGGAGTTCAGCAAGGAGGATGTACCCCCAATGGGTGCTAAGCAATTGACAGATATGGCCGCGCGCAACGCGAAGGCCAAGGACAAGCCTTACAAGTTGGCGGCAGGAGCAGGCCTCTACCTGCACGTGATGCCCAACGGTGCGAGGTACTGGCGGATGAAGTACCGCTGGGATGGCAAGGAGAAACTACTGGCGATCGGGGTGTACCCCGAGGTCTCACTGAAGGAAGCCGGCGAAGCCCGGGATCAGGCGAGAGCGAAGCTTCGTGCTGGACAGGACCCGTCTGAGCACAAGCAGTTGAGCAAGCTCACGTCCAAGCTGTCGGTGGATACACGCTTCCAGGCGATAGCCGTGGAGTGGCTCGAGTCCCGTGGGGACCTAGCGCAGTCAACGCGGGAGAAGGCAGCTTGGATGCTGGAAACCTACGCTTTCCCTTGGCTAGGTAAGCGGCAGATCCATGAGATCAGCACCGCTGAAGTGTTGGCAGTTCTGCGTAGGTTGGAGGCTCAAGAGAAGATCGAGTCCACGCAGCGCCTTCGCCAGATCTGTGGGCAGGTGTTTCGCTATGCAGTAGCCACCGGAAGGTTGGATCGTGACCCGACCAGCGCTCTTCGCGGTGCTCTGAAGACAGCGAAGAATAGGCACTACGCTTCAATAACCGATCCAGCGAAGGTCGGTGAGCTGATGCGGGCAATTGATGGGTACACGGGGCAGCTCGTCACCCAATGTGCGCTCCGCTTTGCTCCCTTGGTCTTCACTCGTCCTGGTGAGCTGCGGAAGGCGGAATGGGAGGAGTTCGATCTTGCTGCAAAGCAATGGAACATCCCCGCAACGAAAATGAAGATGGGGGTAGCTCACGTTGTCCCGCTATCCAAGCAGGCAGTTGCAGTACTTGAGGAACTGCGACCGGTCACGGGAAATGGACGCTACGTATTTCCATCCGTTCGGAGTTCAAGGGATCCAATGAGCGAGAACACCGTCAATGCAGCTCTTCGTCGCCTTGGCTACGGGACCGACGATATGACCGGACATGGCTTTCGAAGCATGGCTTCCACGTTGCTGCATGAGATGGGATGGACATCAGATGCGATCGAAAGGCAGCTTGCTCACTCTGAAAGAAACCCCATCAAAGCTGCCTACAATCGGGCGGAACACCTGCCAGAGCGCAGGAAGATGATGCAGGCGTGGGCAGACTACTTGGATAAGTTGAAGGGGAAAGGTCAATCGCATCTAAAGCTGGTGGGCTGACTCTAGGCTTTTATGTCTTAGATTGCCCTGCGCGGCTGCTGTCGCGCAGGGCTCCATGCGACCCGAAGCGGACGTTGGTGCGATTGAGCCTATCGTCGGGTGCGGTTGTAAGTTGGCTTGTTAGGCGGAAACAGCCACCCTAAGATCGAGATGTACCAAGGGAACTTCCGCAAGAGGCTTTGCGGATAAGTCGTATAGGCGGACTCATGGGTTCGTCCATTAGGCATTTTGACCTTAAGGAGAAGCTTCCGTGGCCGATGGGTTTTCGGAGATTCACGAGCGCGTTACCGCTGGAAGGCTCCTGTCGCTTGTTGCGACACACGTAAGTGATCAAATGGGCTCGTTTGGCACATGGCTGCTTGTTGGCGTTGGCGCCACGTTTTCCTTGGTGCTCGCCAACCTTGCTTCAGTACAGCAGTTTGTATCGCTTTGGTCAGTTCGGTCAGGCCTGCTTCTGCTCCTCACGGCAGTCGTACTGGGGGTGCTACAACGCTGGCTTGGGGCTATCGTTGGAGCAAGTTCTGCTGCTGCGGAAAAAGCTGACAAGATTGGCCGTGATCTCGCGGATCAAGACATAAATCTCGATTTTCAAGTCTTGTTTCGTGAAATGGAGCGTGGCACGTACTATCCAGCCAAGTGGATCGTAAAGCACAGCTTTAGCAAGGTAGTGGCTGGAGATCTTGCCGCCTCCGGCCGCATGAGCGCCCGTATCGCACAAATTCAAAGCTTCTTGGTTCTTGCGCAGGTTACGGTTGCGATCGCAGCCATAGCGACTATCGCTTGCGGCGTTAAGGTCTAGCAATTCATTCAGACCGGATCCGGTCCACGGTTTGCATAATTCAGGTGTTGGACACAGCATGAAAAAATACTCGGCCATTGGAAGGATGCTTGTACTGCTTCTTGCAGCATTCGGGTCGAACTCGTGCGTCGGTACGACAACGCCTACTCAGGTATCGCCGCAAGAGCTGCTCGCCACCGTTACGAAGTCAAACGTCCGTGACTATTGGACAAATGACTTTGGCCGGGAAAAGCGGAGTGGTGGCTATTCCGCAATTGTGCCTGTCGAGAGTGCGGAGAAGCTCCTCAAATCGATCCGGGGACAAGTGCCCTCTGGCTACGTCGCTTTTATTGGAACAACCAACAACCTCGATGACCCCAAGATCAACGGTGCTGAACTTGTCATAGCGCCGGGTCAAGACCAGTTTGACATCGTACGCTTGGCAGCTACGAATGCTGTCAACTATGACAAGACCGCCGATCAGATAATTGAGGAGCTGAGACGGTGGGACGCTCAATTCGGGATTGATATCTGGCAAGCTGAGACCGACACCGTTCAACTCAAGCTCAAATCCATTCCAGCGGACCTCCCAGAATTCTCCCAAGGGCTTTACGAATTCTGCCCAGATATCGTAGACCAAGGGGTCGGTGACATTGAGTCACTTCAGGCGGCGGTCAAACAGGAAGGGGCGATCTTCCTTTGGTGGGACTAGTCGCGCGGTGCCTAGCTGCGGATCGAAGCCATCTCGCGGCTGGGCCTGAGAGCCTGCTTTGAATGACTGCTCCTGGCCGACAGCGGACCTTCCCGTTGGGATAACAGCTCTCGACCCAAAGCGGACGTACACTGTCTAGGTATAGCTGGGCGATTCAGATCTTCACCGTGCCGCGGCTCCAATCGATGTCCGACCAGCAAAGGCCGATCATTTCCGACGTGCGTAGGCCGCGGGCGAAGTTGAACCGACAGTAGTTGCGCACCTGCGGTTCGTCGCAAGCAGCCAAGATGGCGAGCACTTCCGCGGGGCTGAATGGGTCCACCTCTTCAGGCGCATTGATCTTTGCTCGGCGCCGGACCTTGAAGCTGTCCAACGGGTTGGATTTGATCAAGTCTTCGTCGACGGCATCATCGAGTGCGCCACGAAGCGGCCCAAGCACGTTGTTGATCCGCTTGGCCGTCACCGTAGCCCCGAAGCTGGCGACCAGGTCACGGAGCTGGGTCCGGTCGAAGTCTCGCAGGGCGATAGTGCCGATGCGCGGAATCAGGATGTTCTTCACGATCCGGCTGTAGCCGATGATGATGCTGTGCTCGAGCTCGTTTGGCTTGCCCGCCAACCACCGATCCAGGACCGTCTTCATCTCGTCCAGCGTGGCAGGCTTCTCGATGACCTGCCGGGCGCGCTTGCTTGTGGGGAAGTGTGTCGCATAGTCGAATAGGCCTTTCTCGACCTTGATCTGCCCCAGCAGGTTCTGGCAGAACTTCATGTTGCGCGGGGTCGCGTCCGTTGGATCTGTCTACGGCCGTCGACCGGTCGCGCTTGCGCCTCGTCATTTACGACGCAACCCACGAGCTGGTGTGGCCAGAGCACCGAATGCCGTGGGCAGTGCTGGCGAAGGCAGAGAAGATGCGTAGAGCAAGTTATTGCGACGCCCATCGCTGCGCTACTTCGGTGCTGCAAGCCGCCCTCAATGACGGGCGGCGTGAGTTTCATGGGCGGCTGTTCGCGTCGCGGTAGTGATCGACTTAGTGGTGTAGGGCTAAGAACGGCGAAACCGATTTGGTGACTTGGCCAAGGGCAGTAGCGAGCCGCTCTTGGTTTCTCATGATTTCCCTACCGAGTTGCATTCGTTCTGAAGAGTTTTGGGTCTCTGTAAGGTTGATCAGCTGGCCCGAAACAGTCCTCGCCAAACTTGTGACCTCTTTGCGTACCAAGTCTGCCGTGGCGTCTTGAAAGAGCCACGCCATCTCGCGCCCGATCCTATCGATTTCCAAGTATTCCGTTAAGCCATAGTTCGTCACTGCGTCCATGTCGATGAGTTGAAGATCCGTAAGCCTATGGACTTGTTGCACAAGGTCTCGGTATGCCGCGAAGCGCCGATCAAACAGGTCGGCTTTGAGCTTCTTTCTTGCTGTCTGCCATTGCTGATAGGCGATGTAGCCGACCATCGCCGCCATTCCTACTTGGGCGATTGCCGTGAATAGCTTGATTTGCAGGTCGGTCATGCCGAGTACGGTTTCCATCCGGTTCCCCCTTTGTTCTGGGGCGATCTTAGCTGCGGTTGTTAAGGTTTGTTAGGGGGTGGTTGAAATTGTGAACGACTGGCCCAACGACGTCATTAACTGCAGAAGGAACTAGTGATGTCACTGCTGAGGGATATACAGAAAGCTGCCGTCACTTCAGACGGGGATCTGCCGACGCTACTGCGAAAGTGTCAGGTTCTTGGGGCCCGACTGGGGAGCGCGGAATTTAGAGAGTGGGTCCAATGCGAACTTTCTGGTTACCCCCAAGGAACTCCTCTGCCGCCCTACAGGCATTTTGGGTGCATTTCTAAAGGGAACTTCTCTGGGCCCTTCGGGAAGCAACTACGCAACGCGCCCATTCCGACGATGTGTCTTCCGGAAGATTTTCGCGAGTTCTTTCAGGAGGTTGAACTTTCGGGGCCAATCGCATCCATTCAAGCCATGATCACGCAAGGCGAGGGTGGGGTGCTGCATGAGCCATGGCCAGCTGATTTCGTAGCGTTGGTAGGTCGGGATATCTATCAAGGGATGAACTGCCTTGAAGCCTTCAAGATCGTTCCCAATGCTGCATTGGTTGCGGTTCTCGACGCGGTTCGAAATCGCGTGCTCACTTTCGCTCTAGACATCGAGGCACTCAATCCCGATGCGGGAGAAGCGGAGCCAAACACTCGCCCCATTCCAGAGACGCAGGTTCAACAAGTAGTGCACAACACTTTTAATGGTCCAGTGCAGAACGTCGCAACTGGCAACTCGGGCTCGGTATTTCAAGTTGCAGGGAATCAACATCAGAATGATGCTGCCACATTGGCGGAGCTGTTGAAGGCCATCCAATCTGCGGGGGTCCCTGCACCGGTGCAGGCCGCCTTCACACTAGAGATACAAGGGATGGCGTCGAACATTGGGGGTAGTGGGTTTCGCGATCACTATCTCGGATTCATCGGAATGCTGGCTGATCACATGCAGGTACTTGGGCCGGTAGTTGCGCCGTTCCTGCCTGAGCTCTCTGCGATGATGCCGGGAAGCTAACGACTCTGGCCACAAGCTGAGGTGGGAAGAGCTCCATCTGGCGTGGGGCGGCGCGGGTGAAGACGGCGCAGATGCGAAGGGTAAGCTACTGCGAGGTCCAACTGGTGCACCACGTCGGTGCTGCAAGCCGCCCTAAATGACGGGCGGTGGGAGTTTCATGGGCGGCTTTTTACAGGCACCTCAAAGTGGGTTTGAGTGGAGCTCCTCGATTGTTTCGTCTACCTCTTTTGGGTTGAAACCGGCGACCAGCATCATGGCTCTCAGCGCGTTCTTGGCGCTGTCGCGCGTTTCTATGATCGCCTCGTAGTAGTGTTGCAGTGCTAGGTAGACATCCTCTTCAAGTGGAGCTTCCTGAAGGTCTGTGGCGCGGTACCGCAGACTTATGGTGTGCCGTAGGCAGTCGGCTAGGATGTCGCTGTCTTGTCGTTCAAGGGCGCGGCCATTCTCAACCAGACGCTCGACCTATCGTTCGTCAACCCTTTTAAGTGTTTGGCCGCTGCTTCCTTCATCAGGTGGCGGTTCTCCGCCCATGTGGCGCAGGTGAAGAGGCAAGCTTGCTCGCGGTCCGCGTGTTTGTCGTGCTCCCAAAAAGCTTCCTCGCAAACCTTGAAATGCAGCCACAGCTCTTCAAGACGTGGAACAAGGAGTGATGCCAACAAGCGAGCGTCCGCTGCCCGTTGCTTCCCTGCCTCGTACGTGCCGTGCCACCAGATGCCAAGGGCTATCAGTGCCGCAGCGGTGGTGCCGATTGCCGACACCATGTCCCAGTTGAAGTTGCTGACATTCTGCGGCGCTGCTTGAACGATCCACTTCATCCCTGTTCCCCTAGTTGTCCGGGGGGATGGTAGCTGTGGTTGTTAAGGTTTGTTAGGGGGGGCTGGGAATAAAGGTCTGATAAGGTGAAGAGCTATCGCTTCTTCAAAAAGGGAAAGGACGCATGGGAAGTAAGGCAAGGAATGCACTGGATGAGAATTTGAAGGACGTCAAGAAACTTCTGGAGCTTCATGCTCAGGAAGGTGGAGCGAAGCAGGGGAGACGCTATGGACTAGAGGTGCTTAACAAGTCAGCGATCGTGTTGCTGACTTCATTCTGGGAGGCGTACTGCGAAGACGTTGCTGCCGAGGGTCTCGAGTTCATTGTTGAACATGCGCCGGATGCGGATAAGTTGCCTACAACCATAAAAAGGGCTGTGGCCGAACAGCTGAAGAAAGATAGTCACGACCTGGCTATATGGCAAATTTCAGACAAGAAGTGGCGAGATCTCTTGCTCAGCAATATGGCGGACCTCAAGAGACTTCGGGACCGAAAACTCAATACGCCAAAGTCCGACAATATAGACCAGCTATTCGCTAGTGCTATTGGGCTAGACAAAGTTTCTCAGGCTTGGCGGTGGGAAAAGCAAACGTCTGAGAAGGCAAGAAGCAGGCTTGACGACCTGGTGACATTGCGAGGATCCATCGCACACCGCGGTAAAGCTGAAGAAGCGGTGCTGAAGGTGCAAGTTGAGGAGTACCTCGGTCTTGTGACGCGGCTGGCTGCAAAGACCGGAGGCGCCGTAAAAAAGCATGTTCACGGTATTACTGGTAAGGACCTTTTCTAGGCAAGCGGTTGTTGCTCGTTGACTGGATGAAGGGGTCATCTGGGTTGTTACTTTGTAACCGCAGTTGTTCCGCATGAGGAAGAAAATCTCCTCATGAGGAACCGCAGTTGCAATGGGACCGATTGAGACCTCATATTCCGCAATGTGGGCGCAGGTGTGAGCAGGGCACCCAACCACATTGAGGCCGCTGGTTGGCCGGGATTGGAGTCCGCGGTGGGCCAGCGGCCTCAACCGTTTGCGGGGTAGAGCAGTCCGGCAGCTCGGCGGCCTCACAAGCCGCAGGTCGGCAATCAGCCGGAATCCTCACAGGGGTTGGTTTTGGACGAGGAAAAGCAAAGGAAGCGTGCCCTTATTCTCTCGTTGGAAGGCAGGGACACGCCGTCGTCTGTGGTTTCGCGACTGCAACCGCGCGGGCAAGGAGCTCAAGGCATTGCTCATGGCGAGCACCATTGCCGCGCTACCGATGAAGTAACAATGGAAAAGTTCTTGAACGATGAGCATGTTGTGCTCTACGCAGAGTTCCGGAAGAGCGGTTGCACCGCGTCTCTAGGAGTGATGCAGCAGTTCGATCAGATCACCAAGGATATGCTGGCTAACGCGCGTTCGACGAAAGTCGTGGCTACCCTGATTCGAGCCCAGTTGGGCCTTCCCGAGTTGGAGTGAGCCAAATAGCTCTGGCGGGCTGGGCCCGCCAGAGCGATGCATTCGCGCTATCGGGGACTTAGATCAGTGCCGGTACAGTTCCCTGAGCTTCTCAAGCTGTTCGCTGGTAGCCAGCTTGCTCTTGATCATATCTAGGACGGCTTCGATTTCGTTGCGGTGCTCCGCTTCATTCGCGACCCCTGCAGTTGCACGCAGAGCGCGCCTGGAAAGGATTGCCAACGTGCGGAGCATTTCGGATCCCTGTGAGTGATTTCATGAGCAGCTGGATAGCGCCATTTCTCCCTCGAGATCATCGAGGTCGGCTCTTGCATCGTCATATTTCACGGCTGCGCTCCGAGCGCAGAGTGCGCTCTATCCGTACACCATAGGCTCTTTGAACCCGGCGGGTGTGACGATGCCCGATGTGTCTTGGGACGCAGGACAATTTGCATTGCCCGGGTTGCAAGTGATTAAAGTGGTACTTGGTTCTTCTGAGCGTAGAAAAGGATCGTGTCCTGATCCTCAGCGGCTGCTTTCATCGATCTGGCCCATCTCATGACTGCGCCTTTGTTCTGAATCAGGTCCCCCAGCTCGAGGCAGAGGCAATCTGCACACGGCTGCCCGCCTGGACTGGGTGCGCTACAGATGCGGCAGGGGAGCATCGTCGTCAACAAAGGCGAACGGAGCTGGTACGTGATTCTAGTCATCAGATCTTTGGACTTATTTACAGCGGTCAATCGTCACCTCAAAAAAAATGGCTCCACAAATTGTGTGGATGCTGCTAAGCAGCACATCATCGATGATACGTGAGTGAGCCTGTACGCTTTCCCGCGACAGGAGATGTGGGGTGACGCACCCTATAATGGGTCGTGCCGTACACAAATGCCGACGCTCTTGAGTCACTCAGGGAGAAAATTCCCACTTTTCGCTGCGTAGTGGGTTGCCATGATTGCTGCGGACCGGTCACCGCATCATCAGAAGAGGTGGCCAGGCTGCCAGTCAAAAGCGCTGAAGAGCATGGGCGTGCATTGTCAGAGCTCAGCTGCCCCTACCTGGGCAGCAATGGCTGTGAGGTGTACGCGGAGCGGCCATTGATCTGCCGACTATTTGGAACCTCGCCTCGACTCCCTTGCCCGAATGGCATGAGGCCTATCTACATGGTCGACGAGGCTACGGAACACGAGGTCCACAGCTTCCTACGCAGGACTCGGCAGGTGCTGCTTTGAGAGGAGGCAGTCGCGCTGCTCAAAAGCGCTGATCTGTGCATAAGCCCGGCGTATGACCGCATGGAGGCTGCAAATGACCTGCACCTCGTTATCGGCTCCATGGACTTGTTCCATTATCGTTCCTGTCAGCGCCCGCAGTTGGTTTAGCTTATCGATGCGCTCCTGAGGTCGAAGGTGTGTTCCTTTGACCGTTATGTCGTAGGCAAGGCTGTCGAATTGGTTGCGTAAGCTTTCGTAGCTCATAGCAGTGCCAAAGGGTGGGGGTAGGGTAATGCTCGCGCTAGAGCTGCCTGCGATCTATGCGGAATGCCCTTGGTCGCTCGTAGGGGAATCCTGACGGGGCTGGTTGTAGCACTTTCCTGTTCAGAATACGATCCAAGGCCAACTGCCAAGGAATAGGGCGATGAGAATGCTGTTGGTGTTGGCTGTTATTTGCGGAGCGGCCTGGTACGGCTATGGAAAGCTCAAGCCTTCAATGGCTCAATTCCAGCAACCTTCGGTAAGTGCCGCTCCAAGAAAGGTTGAGCCTGACACGGCTGCGCGGTTCAGGTGCGATGGGCGAACTCACTGCTCTGAGATGCGGTCGTGTGCTGAAGCGACCTACTTCATCCAACACTGCCCCAACACGAAGATGGATGGGGATGGCGATGGGGTGCCCTGTGAGAGGCAGTGGTGCAGATAGTCACATCCGAAAGAAAGAGTCTCGTGCTCGCCATTTCACGCGATTGCTGCGCGGGAGGTTCTCGCTGGAGTCGCGGGCTTCGGTGTTTGCGTTCAGGTAAGCGGCGTCAAAGACGCAATTGAAGGCAATCTCGCATGTCCTGAGACTCAGGTGGTGATACGGGATAGGGTTAGATTGGCCGTATGTGAGAAGCATGATTTCGCGCGCAAATGGCCTATTTGCGATAGCATGCTTCGCTTATGCGGAGGTGAAATGATGAATTACGTGTCTGAAGTGCTTAAAATACTGGACGGGGCGCTAAGGCATAGTTCCGAGCAGGCCGAAAGGTATGCTGCTTTGCTTGCGGCAAAGCTAGAGGCTGATGGGGAAAGTGGCTCCGCACGGATGATTCGAGAGCGCTTGGCTAAAATCCCCAAGCCGGCTATGGGCACGCAGTTACAGCGTGCTCTCCCGCGGGACCAAGAGACGAAGGGATTCTTGCTGGATGAAGAGCGTCCCAGTGGAGTGGTGGGTATTTTTAGCGACCCAGTACAAAAGACGTTACAAGAATTTGTTGAGTCTGTTGCTCGTTTTGATGAGCTGAAGTCGGCGGGCGTTGATATGCCGGCTCGACTCTTAATGTATGGTCCTCCCGGTTGTGGGAAGTCGCTTGCGGCTCGGATGATTGCGTCGCAGCTGTCTCTTCCCCTTTTTACCGTGCGGTGTGACGCGCTCGTTTCCTCGCTTCTCGGTCAGACGGGGCGAAATTTGAGAGAAGTTTTTGACTATGCTAGTCGGCAGCCTTGTGTTCTTTTTTTAGATGAGTTTGATGCTCTTGCCAAGGCTCGTTCGCATGCTGGAGAGGTGGGGGAGTTGCAGCGGGTAGTGATTGCACTGCTTCAGAATCTTGATGCACTTCGTGATGAGACTGTTGTAGTCGCTGCAACAAATCATCAGGAGCTTTTGGATCCTGCGGTATGGCGTAGATTTAGTTTGCTACTTCCAATGGAGCAGCCGGGTTTGGATCAACGTAAGAAGCTTTGGGCTACTTATCTCGGTGCCGTGGGATTGGACGTCAGTGATCTTGCCATTCTGGCTGAGTTGTCCGATGGAATGAGTGGGGCTGCCATAAAAATGGCGGCGCATGACATTGTTCGCGATTGCGTGTTGCGGCGGGAATCGGTTATACCTCTGCCTAGGGCGCTCGTTCGCCTTGCGCGAATAAAAGGGTTGGCAGCTGGTAGTCCACCTAGGGAGCAGGACGATGAAATCCGTTGGCTCCGGGAATGGGCGCCCAAAATTTTTACATGGAAGGCGATTGAGTCGGTATTTGAGATCAGTAGCCGCAAAGTGAAACACCTGCTAGGGGATCAGGATGATAGATCAAGGAATGCCGGTGGTACGCGTGGAGGCCGCTCGCGAAGACAGGTTGAATAAGCCTGGAGGAGGAGGCGCTAAGAAGCCACTCGTGGATGTAACTATTGAGTTGCGCGGGAGGTTGCGAGAGGAGCTGCAAGCAGTTCTGCAATCGTTACCAGAGGCCGTGCGGACTGAAGGCCGTCCAGGAGCATTGGTGATTCAGCTGCGAGAGTCGGCTTGGGCGAAGTCTAATAGGCCCAACGGATTCTTTGAAAGCCTTGGTTTGCCCGTGAGTGCTGTAGAGCGAGTCGGGGAGCTCGTTGTTCCTGTTCATGCCCAGCAGATCGAGGTGCTTCGGTCTCGGATCCAATCGGCGAGCACCAAGAGCGATATTTTCTCCATATCGACAATCGAGCGATTTCACGGTTGGACTGACGATCATGTGTTCTCAGATCCGGAATGGCACCCAAGCCTAACAGGGGGGAGTGCCCCGAGGGGTCGAAAGGTACGAATCCAGCTTTTTCCTTGGGCCCAGCTGCCTCCTGAGCTTGGATCAATGGGGCAGATTGAAGCGCCCGCTCAAAGCTTGATTGATAAGATTCTATATTTAGAGCCTGATGGCTTAGATGATCTGACGGAGCTGGCTAGTCTGCCAGAGGTACGGCATGTTGACTTGGCTCCTCAATACGCTACGCCACACGATATTTCGCCTCAAGCTTTCATTGCTCTGAGCGAAGATCTTCCGGTTACGTTGAGAGGGCTGCCTGCAGAAGGTCCGTTGGTTGGTATCATCGACTCTGGCATTGCCCAAGGCGTACTTACTGGTCATGTGGCTGATCGAACGACTTACGAGCTCCCGCCAGATACCGATCACCTGCACGGTACTTTTGTTGCTGGCTTAGTAGTCGCTTCCCAAGAAATGAATCGTGGGGATGTAAGATTTCCAACTGAGAGATGTCAACTGGTTGATGCTGCTGCGTTACCGAGTGGACCGGTTGATGAGAATGTGCTTCTTTCTCGTGTAGAAGACGTGGTTGTAAGACACCCGGCAGTTCGTGTCTGGAACTGCTCTTTTGCCTCATCTCAGGCGAATCATCCGGCACAGTTCGGGCATTTTGCCGCTGCTTTGGATCGAATTAGCGATCAGCGCAATGTTCTTTTTGTAGTTGCTGCTGGGAATTATTCTGCGGATCCAAGTCGGGGCTGGCCCGATCTCGTAGGCCACTTTCCGAATGATCGGTTGGCTATGCCTGGGGAGGCTGTACGTGCCCTCACCGTAGGTGCCGTTGTTCCATTTGATTGTCACGTTCCTGCCGAAGCTCCTGCGCCCTATTCTCGGCGCGGCCCAGGGCCCGTTTTTCACATCAAACCTGAGGTCGTTCACTATGGTGGCGGGGTAGACGCCTTGGGTGATGTAGCGGGCGGGGTAAGGTCGGTATTGCCTGGTGATATTTATGCTGAAGGGGTGGGTACAAGCTTTTCTACACCCATTGTTTCTTCTATCGCAGCCAATACTTGGGCGGCAGTTGAATCTTCAGGTGTAGAGGGAAATCCATCGTTGATTAAGGCCCTCGTCATCCACGCGGCTGCACTTAACTCCGGTCCAATCTCTCTTGAGGACAGAAATTTCTACGGCCACGGATTGCCGGCCGGTAGCTTGTCTACTCTGTTCTGTCGGCCAGATACCTTTACTCTTCTGTTTGAAGCTGAACTGCAGCAAGGGGTAGATTGGGCGAAGGATAATTTCCCTATTCCTGATTGCCTTAAGACGGTCGATGGGAAGTTTCAGGGAGAGGTCATCATCACGATGTGCTATCCCTCACCCTGCGATTTTCGATTTGGTGAAGAATACGTTCAGCACGAAGTCGAACTTTCGTTTGGAACCTTTGACATTGATGAATCTTTGAAGCCTCCCAAGCGAAAGCAGCAGGGGAAGGTTCCCCCAGATCGACCAGCTGGCCTTGGTACGCGTGAGAAGGCATTGCTTGAAGAAGGTTTAAAATATTCCACTAGCAAAGTGTTCCGAGCGCGATTTCCCAAGGGATGCGCGGGTGAGCAATGGCGTCTTAAGTTGTCGCTTACTCGGCGTCTGGAGGTTTCAGAGAACGTAGTGCAACCCGTTTATGTTTTGGTTTCATTGCGAGGCCTGTCCCCCGAGTTGCCTGTTTATTCCGAAGGAGTTCAAGCAATCCCGCAGAGCTGGCGGATATCAACTCTTGTGCCTCCTGTGCGTTCTACCACGCGAGTGCGAACGTGAGAGCAATCGCGTTAGTTTGCTCGAGGGGGTAGGTTGCTCTGGCGGTCAGCCGACTAAAACTGACCAGAAAACTGACCAAACGCTGCCAAATCATGCCCACGCAGGCCCTAGCAGCACTTTGAAACGAAAAAGCCCGCCGAGCATAAGTGCTTGGCGGGCTTCGTTTTTCTATCTTTTCATCGAGGGTGGCAGTCAGCCTATCGGCGACAGTGCACCCTCGGTGAGGCTGGCCACCTCCAGCCAGTCCTGCGGCGTCGCCGCGGCCGCGCTGCAGGACTGGCTTGTCCGGACTGGCATCAGCCCTGGCACCGTCCTGCAGCGTACAGTCAGCTCAGCCGGACGCGACTTCTGGCACGGCTCAATCCAGTAGCTCGATGTCCGTCTTTGGCCGGAAGTTGCCGTTCGGCGTGTCGAGCTTAAGTGTTTGGCCTCATCGAGATGCTGCCTTTGATTGAAACTTGTTTCAGACCCTTAGTACTACGTTGAAGCAGGATCCTCCTGCTTTGTGTGTGCGCCGCGCATCGGCGTATCGCTTCGAGTGCTAGGCATGAGAGACAAATCCGAGTTCCTCTACTGCGTCTTCATCGTGGCTGCGGCCATCTTGTCGGCCGTAGCCCGTTGTTCGTTCACACGCCCCGACCAGTTCGGCCGCGATTCCTACGACTAAACCAACAATCCAGATAGACCCACAAGGCCCGGCACTGTCCGGGCCTTGTGCGTTATGTCGTCTATGAAAGGAGACCGAGATGCATCACGTTGAAACCATGGCCTATGCAGGCCAAGTCCCATGGCACGGCATCGGAAGCCAGTTGGCCCCCAACCAGCCCATCGAAGTATGGCGCGAACGCGCCGGCATGAACTGGTCCTTGGAGGAGGCGGAAGTGCGATTTGCCGCCGAGGCTGAAGATCAGTATCCCGTTCGGGCGTTCCCCGGGCAGAAGGTGCTTTATCGTTCTGACACCAAGCGACCGTTGGCAGTGGTGTCCAAGCGCTATCAAGTAGTCCAGCCGCGGGAGATCCTTGAGTTCTACCGCGACCTGACACGGTACAGCGGCTTTGAGCTGGAAACGGCAGGCGTTCTTCGCGGCGGTCGGAAGCTCTGGGCATTGGCCCGTACTGGGCAGGGTGTAGCCCTAAAGGGACAGGATCAGGTCAACGGGTACCTTCTTCTTGCTACGGCCTGTGACGGAACGCTGGCTACCACCGCCCAGTTCACCTCAGTTCGCGTGGTGTGTAAAAACACGCTGCAGATCGCTGTTGGGGATCGAACCGGAGGCATCAAGGTCCCGCATCGCAGTGCTTTCGATGGTGACCGGGTCAAAAGCCAGTTGGGTATTGCTGTTGAGGGCTGGCATGGCTTCGTGGAGCGGATGCGGATCCTTTGTGAGACACCTGTGAACCCTGACGCAGTCGATGGGGTGCTGCGGAATTTGCTCACGTATCCGGCTGCTCAGAATGGGAAGCTAGTCGTGAATGAGCAGGCTGTAGCCAAGGTGCGGACGCTGTACGACGGGCAGGGGAGAGGATCTACCTTGAAGACCAGCAAGGGCACCGCCTTCGGTCTCCTCAACAGTATCACCGAGTTCGTGGACCACCATCGACGGGCGCAGAGTACGGAGAACCGCTTGGATGCAGCCTGGTTCGGTCAGGGGGCATTGCTAAAGCAAAAAGCTTGGAAGGAACTGTTAGGGGAAGCCGCATGAACGTATCGCTGCAGAAGCAACGCCTGGCAGAGCCACCTTGCGGTTTGAACGACCGTGACAGCTCCGTCCTCTCCCAAGCACTGGAAATCCTAGAGAGCAGAGCAATGGTCAGTGGCCTTCTATTGGGAGATCCGGATGTAGCTGGAAGGTTCTTCCGCCTGCGTCTCGGACATGAGATCCGCGAGCACTTCGAGGTGGCGTTCCTCGATGCCCGTAACCGCCTGATCGCCGTAGAACGGCTGTTCTCAGGTTCCATAGATGGTGCTGAGATCCATCCGCGGATTGTCGTCCAACGTGCCTTGGCCCTGAACGCGGCAGCGGTCCTACTGGCTCACAACCACCCTAGCGGGCATTGCGAGCCGTCAGCAGCGGATCGAGCCATCACCAAGCGGTTGAAGGAAGTACTGGCGATGGTGGAGGTGAGGGTCGTCGACCACCTTGTGGTGTCAGCGAGCCAAGGCACCTCGATGGCTCAGCTCGGGCAGATCTGAAGACCCGGATACTTAGGAGAACAGCATGAAGGAAGCGGAGACGTCCTGGTCATCGATCAGGGCGGCAATAGCTCGTGCCAAAGCGGCTGATCTAGACCGACAGGCGCGGGAGGTAGAGCGCTCAGCTGCCGATGGAAACTGGCGGATGAAGGCGCAGGCTAGAGAGGCCGCCAGCCGGCTTAGATTGCGAGCTGGGAGATACCTGGTGGAGGCTCAAGATCACGAAGGGCAGGATCTCCCACTCTTCCCCTAACCCGCAGGAGGGGACTTGCCTTCTGCGTAGTCCTTGATCAAGTGCAGAACGGCTTGTTGTCTTGATGCTGGAAGACGTGCGACTAGAAGGATGACTTCTGCCAAGACGTCGGATGTGGCGTGGAAGTAAGCAACAGGAACGCCGAGCGCCTTCGCCAATGCTTCAGCGGTTTTGGGATCAGGATCTCGTAACCCCAACTCGTAGCGCGAGATACGTGGTGCGGCGCTATTGGAATCTTCCAAGCCCAAGACAGCCCCCAAGTCAGCTTGACTCAACCCAGCTTCCAGTCGGGCCGCGCGCAGGCGACGACCAAAGACGGATTTGGGAATGGATGGAGCAGGCATGGAAACGGCACGAAGCAAGCGGTGTCCAAGTCTGCCTGTTTCATCATCGCATCACATTTGCCATTATGGCAAATATTGGGGCGGTGATCTTGTCTAGCCGATCCCGTAGCAACCAATCAGACCTTTCAAGAGGCGCATGCGCCTAAGGATTGACAGATATCCAAATGTCACAAGAGGACTACCACGAAGTCCTCGGGGTACGCCCCGAGGCGCCGCTCTGGGAAATAGAACTGGCTTATAAGGGCCGGCGGAGTCAGTACCACCCTGATCGCTACGCAGCAGGAGACGAGGCTGCCGTGGCATGGGCGACGGCCAAGATGCAGGCCATCAACAAGGCCTATGCCGTCCTCAAAGACCCGGCCCAACGGGAGCGATTTGACAGCTCCCGAGCCACAGCCGGACCCAACTCCGAGCCAGAGGCTCCACAAACCAAGGCTCCAGAGCCTCCTCCTCTCCGCTCGCTTCGGCAGGCCCTGGAGGGACTCGAGTTCAGCAATGAGCCCTTTGAACGCGTGTTCGTGGCTCCGGACATTCCAAAGAAGAAGCTCCAGGGAGCCCTGGACAGCTACGGGGAGAGGCTACGGGCCCAAGACGTTGTCGTGCTCATCGACGACACCGTGTTCGGTGGTGCCAGAGAGGGAGTATTGATCACCGAAACCCAGATCCGAGGCAAAGCCAAGTTCGAGCGGGCAGAGATCCGGTTACTGGGCTGCTTAACAGAGATCACCGCCCACGGTGCGCACATCCGGATCCATGGCGAGCCCTTCATCACATTGAGTGTTCCCAGCGCCGATGACCTGCGACAGCTGTTCAGAGCCGTCAGCCGCTATTTGCAAGAAACCAACTGATCTCAACCAACAGGGGAGTGACATGAGATACCTGAAAGGCCTGTACGGCGTGCCTGTACATCGCGGCCATCTGTTTCGATATGCGGGGTCGCTATGCGTACAAGGGCCTCTTCTACAACTTAGGACAGCGCCTAACCTGGCCGGTAGCGGTCTTCCTTTCCCTCGGAAAGCTGATCCGCGCTTTGGTTTGAGTCTTGGTGGCTTTCGCCTTCCTCGCGCTGGTGGAGAGGCGATAGGCATGAGCCTTCGGAAACCAGCACTTATCCCGATGCTGATGGTCGTTCTGGCACTCAGTGCATGCAGCAGCGAGCTCGACAAATTGCGCGGAAAATTCGTCGATAACTGCGTGGCCGGCGGTGCATCGAAGTCAAGCTGTAAATGTGCCTTTGACAAGCTGCAGCAACACTACGGGGAACAGGGGCTGCTGGCTATCGAGAAGCAGAGTGTTCCGCCGCCCGATCTTTCCGACCGGCTCTTTGCAGCAGCGGGCCAATGTCGAAACCGCTGACGGATCTTGGCGCCATGTTCAAGAAATAGCGTGCCGACCAGACCGCTGGTTAACCCTGACGGCAGAGCGTCGACGACTCGCCCATACATACAAGGAATTTCATGAAACGTATCAACTACGCTGCAGCCATGCTGGCTGCGCTTCTTCTTGGTGGATGCAGTAAACCAGTCCTGGACTGGCGCAACGCAGAGCTGAGTAACGGCAAGATCTACGAATCTGGGTCCAATGAGCCATTCGACGGACGGGTGACCGGTGTACCGCACAAGCAGCTCGAACCGCTCTTGGGCTCTCTGAGAACCATCCTTCAGAACCTCAATACCAATCAGACCACCAGCATGACCGCACTGCTGGGCTGAATCGCCCAGGCTTTTGTAGACACTCTTCAGCCGTTTAGTGCGTACTGCCGTTCAAACTCTATCGGGGACAGGCCGCCATTGGAACCGTGTCGCCGTGTCGGGTTGTAAAACATCTCGATGTAC
>Ga0308157_10001216_pt1 | contig 57320 bp, 64 predicted proteins | sample PhyBR1_FD_201035 | JGI IMG/M metagenome (GOLD analysis project Ga0308157, IMG submission 201035) | Phyllosphere microbial communities from UC Gill Tract Community Farm, Albany, California, United States - DLSLB.R1 | ecosystem: Host-associated > Plants > Phyllosphere > Unclassified | place: USA...
GCAACAATAGACGGTGTAAAGATTGACTTTGCCGAAGAGTGGGTACACCTAAGGAAATCGAACACCGAGCCGATCATCAGGATCTATACCGAGGCGCAAACGCAGGGAAAAGCAGATGCACTTGCGGTAAGGATTATTGATGAGATAAAGGCTGTAGCAGGAATATAACTGCTTCTGAATATACAATCTATGAAAATTCCTCCGTTGTTTAATGGAGGAATTTTTATTTTATACAGTGTTCAGGGCATCCCCCAACCCTTTAACTACTTAAACCATTCATAATACAGCATCCCGAAATACTCATGCGCGGCGATTTGTGTAAACCTTAGCTTTCCTTCAGAAGGCCAGAAATTATAGAGCGATTGGTCAGGGTCTGTTTTGACTAAAAAATCAGCCGGGGCAGGAATGGGGTTAAGGCCTTTTCTTCGGAATGTTTCCATCGCCCTTGGCATGTGCCATGCACTGGTGACCAATAGGAAAGGCTCTTTGCTGCCAAAGCGTTTTTTGTATGCCGCGGCTTCCTCCCATGTGGTAGTTGGCTTTATCAGCATTAAGGTATCAGTGGGGCTTACACCGAGCGACACCGCCGCCCTGGCCGCTAATTCTGCCTGGGCCAGCCTGTCGGGTTTACTCGACCATCCCGAAAAAACCATCCGGCTTCCCTTTAGTAGGTTGTAGAGCCGTACGCCTTCAGTCAGCCTGCCCGATGCTGTATTCGACAGCCTGTGCAGTTCGGTAAGCGTGCTGTCGTTTGTGTTACCGGCGCCCAATACAAGAATATTGATGTTTTTACCTGTAGCTTCGGGGGTATACACAGGGTACTGCTGCTCTAAGTTACGTACCATCCATACCGGTAACGGACTTACCGAAAAAAGGAATAAGAACAGAAATACTCCTATACCCGCGTATCGGGACGCCTTTCGCCATTTTAGTTTCCAGGCTATCGCGCACAGAATAATAAGTATCCAAAAAATCGACAAAGGGTTCATAGACTGGTTTTACAATTCGAATGTAAGGTTTTTTGACAAAAAAATCCTGCCTTTAATTTATAAAGGCAGGATTAAAAAATTAAAACGTAAAACTAAACTACCTGATTACAAGTTTCTTTACAATGCCTTCAGACGTTTTTACCAGGTAAATACCCGAAGCCATTTGAGATGTGTTTATCGTAAGCGCCTGCTTAGCCGCATGGATAAGCTTACCGCTGTAATCGTATACTTCGATATCTGCAGGACGGTTGAAGTAAGCAATGCCGTTTTCTGATGGGTTAGGGAATACAACAAAGGCTTTTGGCCCATTATTAAATTCACCTGTACCGAGGTTTTCCGTATTTACTTCAAATATTGTCAGCGTACCGCTTATTTCGTTGGCTACAACTATATACGGCTTATTGTCAGGGCTGTCAGCGGCACTGATGTAGGTAATGCCTTCCGGCCCGTTATCGCCACCGTAGGCAGAAACAGTCCTGCTGTTCTTGTAGTCTACGAACTGAACATCGTTGGGATCGGTAACATCATATACCATTACACCACCAATACGCTCAAGGCCGATGAAGGCAAAAGTACGCCCGGCAAGCTTTGCTACCGTTACACCTTCCGGTTCCGGCCCTTTTGCACGGCTCCTTGCTTTTGAAGTATTGCTTTCGCTGTCCGCGTTAAAGATCGATGGCAGTGCGGAAGAAGTGTACATTTCAAAATCGTCGCCACTGTCGTAAACTATTGTTTGCGTATCGGCATTGAAGATAGAGAACGAACGTGTACCCACGCTGTATATCTGCTCGAATTCGGCATCGCCATCCGTGTTGCCATTCAGGTTGGTTACCCTCATCCTTCCGGCATTGTGGCTTTTCTTAAGCATAGCAGCCTGAGGATAGATTGCTGGATCAAGGGTATAGCTACCCGCGCCTATTGTGGTCCTTTCTTCAAACCCATCGTATTCCTTTTCATCGCCTTCGTTAGCCGTAATAATATAGTTCGTTCCGTTAACGCTGTAAGAAGCAACAGCATCCGGAATGTAGTAGGAACGTATCGGCCAGTTGGCAATAAGTACCTGGTTGTTGTTGTCGGAAATATCGAAACCGTTGCCCGGCAGGTTCATATCTTTTGTGCCAAGCGCCCATACACCTGTAATGGTTCCGGCAGCAAGGTCGATCTCTGCAATAGCATTGTTCTCCTGAAGTGTAACCCACGCCGTCTGCGAGTCGCCACTTGTAGTGATATATTCCGGCTCAAAATCCTGAGATAATGTGCTTGTCAGCTTCAGTTTCCTTACGCCTGAAGCGATAAGTGCGGCTTCCTGTGTGTTGAATGCCGTGAAAAGTAATGTGTTTACATCTTCCTGCACAAGGGCATCTATACCTCCTGAAATATCGATGATGCTTACAGAACTTTCAGGATCTATGCTATAGTCGCTGTTCGGCTGGCCTTCGTTGGCCGTAAGTACTTTAGAACCGTCCGGTGTAAAAGAAATGTTGTCAGGAAGTACGCCTACAGTAACCTGTTTTTGAAAAACACCGTTTGTGTTGAAGAATACTACCTTTCCATTGTCTTCTGCCTGCGCGCTCGGGGCAGCTACAGCCACGATACCGTTTTTAACGGCCACGCTTGTTATGCCTCCGTAAGAAGCCATGTCGATAGAGCTTATCGTTACAGGAGCCTCAGGATTTTCGAAGTTAATGATGTCAAGCTTTCCTTCAACGGCGCTTGTCGCGAAAAGTTTTTTGCTGACAGGATCGTACGCCACGATTTCGCAGGTACTGTTGTTGACACCTGACGGGTCGAAGCTGGTGATATACTCCAGTTGTATGGCCTGGTTAGGAACCCGTGCAAGGCGGTCGTTGTCTTTTATGTAAACAGTTGCGAATGTTTCGCCCTGTATCGTAAGGCCTACAGGATTTTCCAGGCTCAGTACAAAGTATTCCGCATGCTGCTCTTCATCCGTATCATCAATGATCGGGATGTTAATGGTTTGTATTAGCGGGCTGCTGCCGGTAAAGTTCAGCGTCTGTGTTGCCGGAAGCGTGAAGTCGCTGCCTATAGTTGCCGTGCTGAATGGCGCCGGCTTTACTACAAGGTCAACGCTGCCTGTCGCAGGATTGGTAAGGTTTAGCGTGAAAGCAAGCGTACCCGCGTTTTCGTTTACGACTACGAAGTCTGAGGCGAATCCAATAGTCAAATTAACCGGTTCGGCGCCCGATCCGCTTGTAACGGTAATGTTGTCGAAACGGTTGTTGCCGCTTGTTCCTGAAGCTGTAGTACCTCCAAAATTTATTTTCACAATAAAGTTCGGATTATTGTTTGCGCCATCGATACCAGAAAGATCAAGGGTTACAACATTATAAATGTCTGTTACAGGGCTATAAGTAGTAACGGGAAGGCCAGTGCTTAGGAAAGTAGTGCCGCCATCAATACTATACGAATAAAGTTGCTCTGTAGCACCCTGATTCGTCTTTGTAGTGGCAAATTTCACTACGATGTCCTCGTGCCCGGTAGTAGGAAAGGCAATGAGCAGGTCGCGGGTATTGCTTGGGTTCCTTGGACGAAGCCCATTACCGGCGGCAGTTGTACCCTGTGCATTTACGGTACTTCCGGCTACATCATCCATATAGCCCGCCCCGGTGCCCGGATAAGTGATGGAAGTTGTCCCTGTAATTTCAGATTGATCCGCGGCTACGCTGGTCTGGTTGCCCGAAATAGTGTTGAAATGCCAGTAGTGCAATAGTGTCTGCGCTTCCGACAGTTGTGTTACAAGGCCTACTGCCAGTAACAGAAAGAATTTTTTGTAGTTGTTGTACATGGATATTGTAGTTATAATAGCTGCAAAAGTCCATGCTGTAGTTTATTCAGGTATTACTTGCGGTATAACGTAGTATTAAGAAAAGCCTTTCAGGTGTATTCTAAATGTAAAGCGGCCGGATGAATGTTAACACATGATTAATTGTAAAAAGAAAGCGGCCCGAAAGCCGCTTTAAAGTATTATATCCCGTTTACAATTTCAAGGAAATCATGTGCCTTGAGCGCAGCGCCGCCTATGAGGCCGCCGTCAACATCAGGCTTCGAGAAAATTTCGCGTGCGTTGTCCGGTTTCACGCTGCCGCCATAAAGGATGGAAGTCGCATCGGCCACACCTGCACCTACGTTCTCACGGATGAGGTTACGGATAAACGCGTGCATTTCCTGTGCCTGCTCCGGTGACGCGGTTTCGCCCGTACCGATAGCCCAAACAGGCTCATACGCCAATACAATACTGCCCCAGTCGCTTTCGCTGATGTGGAAAAGCCCTTCCCTCAATTGCGACTCCACCAGGTTAAAGTGATTGCCCGACTGCCTGTCAGCCAGCTCTTCGCCAAAGCAGAAAATAACAGTCAGGTTATGTTTTAGCGCCGTATTTACTTTTTCAGCAAGCAGGGAATTGGTTTCACCAAAGTAAGCCCTTCTCTCAGAGTGCCCCAAGATAACAGTATTCACGTTAATGCCTTTTAGCATATTTACAGAAACCTCTCCTGTATAAGCTCCGCTTTCGGCCTGGTGCATATTCTGCGCGGCTACTATAATATTGGTGCCATGCGTTTGCGCCACGGCAGCCTGCAGGTTAACAAAGCTTGGCGCGATAACGATCTTCGCAACGGAGTGCTCCGGTTTTTTAGCCAGCAGTTCGTCAATAAGCGCTTCGGTTTGGGCGCTGTCGTTATTCATCTTCCAGTTTCCTGCAACGATCTTTTTTCTCATTATTTAAGTTGTTTTAAGGTAGCAATAAGTTTTTCGTCATCGGCTTCAATGGCTTTAAAGAGCGCGATCTTCCCGTTCTTGTCCACCACCATGTAGCGCGGAATCCAGTCGAGCTTTATCGCTTTGGCAAAGGCGCCTTCTTTCATGCTCTTGCCCGCATGGTAGTTATCGCCCTTCACGCCATATTTCTCGATACCCTGTTTCCATTTGGCATCTTCCCGGTCGTACGAAAGGAATAGGTATACCGCATCCGGGAACTGCTTTTGCAGCGCGTGTACTTTCGGCATGCCTTTAATGCAGTCGGGGCACCACGAAGCCCAAACGTCTATTACAACGGTCTTGCCTTTGTATTGTGCCAATATATCTTTAAACGTAGTTTCTTTCCCCTCGATTGAGGTCATTTTTGCATTGAGCGCTTCTTCGGAAAAAGAGGTTTCCTGGGCAGTGGTGCAGGAGAACATCCCGAAAAGAATAAGCGGCAGCAGGAGTAATTTTTTCATTTTTTTGGATTAAGAGTATCAAATTTACGATTTGTGGAGGAAGAAACCGCTTTGGAATCAATTAAATATTTGTTATAACGTTTTCGCGTTATCCCAGCCTGATCTTAGGATCCAGCCAGGCATAGATAAGGTCAACAAGGATGTTGATAATAACAAAAGTCGTCGCAATCACCAACACCGACCCCATTATCACCGGGAGGTCGAGCGTGTTGAGGGCTTCTACGACCTCTTTGCCAAGGCCGTTCCACCCGAAGATGTATTCCACAAATACAGCACCGGCAAGCATCGAGGCAAACCATCCTGAAATTGCTGTTACTACAGGGTTTAAAGCGTTCTTTAAGGCGTGCTTCCGGATAATACGCCTTTCGCTGAGCCCTTTCGCTCGTGCGGTACGGATATAGTCCTGACCCATGACTTCCAACAGGGAGTTACGCATCAGCTGTATTACCACACCCAGCGGACGTATGCCCAACACAATAGCCGGAAGGATAATGTTTTTCCATTTGATGTAGGAGCCTTCGCCAAAATCGTCCACCTCATACAGGCTGCCGGTCATGTCGATATGGGTGTATTCGTGTAGCAGGAACCCGAATACCCATGCAAATAATATGGCTGCGAAAAAGGAAGGGAGGCTCATTCCCAGTGTGCTTATAAGCGCAATGGTACGGTCTGCCCACGTGTCTTTATACAGCGCTGAAACGATGCCGAAAAATATTCCCACTACGATGGCAATGATAATAGCAAAGAAGGCCAGTACTGCGGTATTAGGTAATGTGTCACCGATGATTTGTGTTACTTTCTTGCCGCTTTTCTGGAAACTTTCCCGTAGGTATGGCGCTTTGATAACAGTGGTTGTTTCTCCGAGAGTAAACAGCCTTGCCGCACTATATTTTCCTTCGGACAAATAGGTGTAATCATCGGGAACTGTACTGTGGAAGGATAGGGGAGACAGGTCGTTAAGGTAGTACAGGTACTGCTTTGATACCGGTTGGTCGAATCCGTATTTTTTCTTGATAATGGCGAGTTGCTCGGAGTTCTCGTTCTGGTCGAGCATCATGCGCGCGGGGTCGCCCGGCAATACCGTAAACAAAAAGAATATGACAGTGACCACACCAAAAAGCGTGAGCAGCGCATATCCTGTTTTGTATAGAAGGTATTTTACCAATATTATTTAAATATTTAAGATTTAAACATTAAAAATTGAAGTTAGAGATGCATAGTGAATGTTTAAATCTTCAATTTTTTAATATAAAAGCTATTTAAAGCTGTAGGTACTCGCTGTCTTTCCAGTGGGCTTTACTTACTATAGTGCCTTTGTGCAATTCTACGATACTTGGATTAGCCCTTTCTATGGTTTTGAGTGTAGTGGCATCACAGAAATAGTAATCGAATTTAAGGCCGTGCTGCTTTTTCTTTTGTGCTATTACGGCCTCATCAGATGCCGTCATGCCGATCACTTTATACCCTGCTGCCTGTGCTTTTTTAGAGAATGCCTCCATTATACCTAATCCTTCATCACTGGCCTTATTCAGGTCGTACGAAATGATAAGGATAAGTTTTGGCTCTTCGAGCATGGCTTCGGTATAGTCTTCACCGTCTTTTTCAATGGTGAAATCGTGGATTGGCGGTACATAGCCTTCCTGTATCAGTTTTTCCTTGCGGTCTATAAATTCCGCATTAGCAGGGATCTTGTCGAGTTCTTTGTCGGTAAACTCTTTCTCCATGCCATCCACTTTGTAAATGAAAACGAATTCGTATATCGATTTCGGCGCGCCTTCCGGAATGGCCATGCCTTCCTTTATGTTGGTACCCACTTTATACGCCCTGAAATCGATAGTTGGCAGGTGGTTGAGTACATGGTAAGCAAAGAGGATACACAGCAGCAGGCTGGCATACACCGTAACATTTACCGCTATGCGGCCAAATATCTTTTTAATGTGCTTTTTGTTAAAGAACAATATAAGGATCAGGACCAAAAGCACCACATCCTTAGTGAACGATTGCCATGGTGTCAGCTTGAGCGCATCGCCAAAGCAGCCACAGTCGGTTACTTTATTAAAGTACGCCGAATAGAAGGTAAGGAACGTAAAGAATACGATCATAAGCAAAAGGCTCCAGACGGTAAATTTCTTTTTGTACCCTACCAACAGCATTACACCCAGCACTACTTCAAAAATCACGATCACTACTGCCAGAGCCAGCGCGTAAGGTATCAGGAACTCGAGATTAAGCACGTTGGCGTCAAAGTACTCTTCCAGCTTGAACGAAAAGCCTACCGGGTCGTTCAGTTTTATAAGCCCGGAAATAATGAACAATACGCCTACAAGTACGCGCGAAATATGGGTTATCAGTTTCATTCTTTTTCTTTTGTAAGGGATTATAGCTTATTTTCGAGTATCAGGGCAAACACCGCATAGTTGATCATATCCTGGTAGTTGGCATCTATGCCTTCCGACACCAGGGTCTTACCCATGTTGTCTTCGATCTGCTTTACGCGAAGCAGCTTTTGCAGGATGAGGTCGGTCAGGGAACTGATGCGCATATCGCGCCACGCTTCGCCATAGTCGTGGTTTTTGGCTTCCATGAGCGTTTTGGTGAGCAGCACTTTTTCATCATACAGTCGTGTAGCTTCTTCAACATTCAGGTCAGGCTGCTCGGCGATGCCTTTGTCGATCTGTATCAGCGCCATGATAGAGTAGTTGATGATACCGATAAACTCACCGGTCTCATCTTCATTTACCTTGCGTACATCGTTCTCCTGCAGGCTGCGGATGCGCTGCGCCTTAATGAAGATCTGGTCGGTGAGCGAGGGCAGCCTCATGATGCGCCAGGCACTGCCATAATCTTTCATTTTATTAATGTAAAGCTGCCTGCAAACGGCTATCACCCTGTCGAATTCCTGAGAGGTATTACTCATTTAAGTGCTATCTTTGTATGTAAATTTTTTCAAATGTAATAAAAAAGCCCCCTAAACCCAAGGCGGCTGCAAAAAGAAATCACCATGCTTATCAACTGCAAAGGCAGGCTCATCGATCTTTCGCAACCCAAAGTAATGGGTATCCTCAACTGTACGCCCGACTCTTTTTTTGATGGCGGAAAGTATAAGGACCAAACCCAACTGCTTTCGCAGGCGGAGAAAATGCTGGCCGAAGGTGCGGATTTTATCGACATCGGCGCATATTCTTCCAAACCCAACGCTGAATTCGTTTCCGAAGAGGAAGAAGTTGCGCGTATCGTGCCCGTAGTTGAAGTATTGCTGAAGCATTTCCCCGATACGCTTATCTCTGTCGATACGTTCCGTGCGGCTGTAGCCAAAGCCTGTGTGGAGAGTGGCGCGGCGATTGTAAACGATATTTCTGCCGGTATGCTGGATGATAAGATGCTCGAAACGGTCGGTCAGTTAAAAGTTCCGTATATCATGATGCACATGCGTGGCACGCCTCAAACCATGGTAAAGCTGACGCAGTATGACGATATCGTAAAAGAGATGCTGGCTTATTTTGCTGAAAGAATTGCCGCGGCAAGAAACTTCGGGATAAATGACATCATCATCGACCCCGGTTTTGGTTTTGCTAAAACACTGGAGCAGAATTATGAAGTGCTGAATAAAATGGAGCTTTTCCAAATGGCAGGCTTGCCGCTATTGGCCGGTGTATCACGAAAGTCGATGATCTATAAACTGCTTGGCACAACCCCGCAGGAAGCGCTGAATGGGACTACGGCATTGAATACAATAGCGTTAACAAAAGGCGCTAATATCTTGCGTGTTCACGATGTTAAGGAAGCGAAAGAGGTTTTGAAAATTGTTAATGCGTTGATAAGTTGATTTGTTTATTTGGAGCAACTCAAATCAACGAATAACCAAATAAACCTATCAACAAACAAACTATTGATGGTGATACGGCTCACCCTTCAAAATCGTAAATGCCCGGTAGATCTGTTCGATGACGAACAACCGAACCATTTGGTGGGAAAAAGTCATGGCTGATAGCGAAACCTTGCCCTGTGCTTTGGCATATACTTCTTTGGAAAAGCCGTACGGTCCTCCGATTACGAATACCAACGTTTTGATTCCGGAGTTCATCTTCTTTTGCAGTTCTTCCGAAAAGCCCACACTGCTGAAGGATTTTCCATTCTCATCTAAAAGGATCAGCTGGTCGGTAGGGGAGAGTTTAGAGAGGATGATCTCGCCCTCCTTTTCCTTCTGCTGTGCCTCACTCATGTTCTTGGCATTCTTGATGTCGGGAATAACCTCCAATTCAAATTTAATATAAAACGACAGCCGCTTCATATAATCGTCCATGAGCTGCTGTAACGCTTTGTTGTCTGTCTTTCCTATAGCGAGGAGTTTGATGTTCATCTTTATTTGAGGTGCTGAGGTTCTTGGTTGCTAAGATGTTTAATTGTCATCATCAATAACTTACACTTTAAAAAAATCTTCTTCCAGGATTGCATAACCATAATTATCACTCCATCCACATTTAAGTGGTAATAACTTACGGGTATGTGCCTCACGATACATTCCTGCTTTTTCGAGCACTTTATATGATGCTACATTGCCTACAGCACATCCGGCTTCAATACGATGTAGAAGTAAATTTTCAAAACCAAATTTAATAATTATCTTAACTGCTTCGGTAGCATAGCCCATACCCCAAAATTCAGGACTTATTTTGTACCAAATTTCTGCATTTTTATACTGGGTTTTAATAATACCAATACTTATAATACCAATAAATTGTTGGTTATTATTTTCAATCAAAAAAGTATACCGGTTACGTGGTTCTGCTTCTTTTTCATTTATCCAGTTTGTAAGTACAATTGCAGTAGCATATTCATTATCTGGCGCTATACCCGGATTGTAAACACTACTTTCAGGATCAACAAGCAACGCATGTACAGGAACCAAATCCGTATCTTGAAAAGAGCGGAGCTTTATCCTGTTTGTTTCTTGTAAATTGTTTATATTCATTAATTAATTCTTGGTTATCTAAGCATTTATTAAATTAATAAACTCATCCTCACTGATGATCTTCACGCCCAACTGGTTTGCTTTTTCGAGTTTTGCAGGACCCATGTTATCGCCGGCAATCACATAATCTGTTTTTGAAGAGATGGAACTTCCAACTTTACCGCCGTTCTCCTCAATGGCTTTCTTTAGGTCGTCGCGGGAGAATTTAGCAAATACACCGGAAACAACGAATATCTTCCCGGCCAGCATATCGCTTACGCTGGTACTGCCGCCGGTTGTTTCAAGCTGCACGCCGTAATTTTTCAGGCGCTCAACGATTTTGCGGTTTTCTTCATTGGCAAAAAAGTCAATAACACTTTGCGCGATGCGTTCGCCAATTTCATCCACCAAAATTAAGTCCATCAGTGAAGCATTCGCCAGATTGTCGATACTTTTATAATGCTTGGCCAGTTTTTTGGCTACCGTTTCGCCTACGTAACGTATTCCAAGCGCATACAGCACACGCTCAAACGGAATCTGTTTGGATGCCTCAATACCATTTACCAGGTTCTCAGCCGATTTATCCGCCATTCTTTCCAATGGCACCACCTGTTCTTTTTTAAGTTCGTACAGGTCGGCATAGTTGTGTATCAGGTCAGAATTGTAAAGCAATGCCACCGTTTCTCCCCCAAGGCCTTCAATGTCCATTGCTTTGCGCGAAATATAATGCTGTACCCGCCCAATGATCTGCGGAGGGCAGCCGTAATAATTCGGGCAATAGTGCTGTGCTTCGCCTTCCTTGCGCTCCAGTTCGGTAAGGCATTCCGGGCATTTATCAATGTATATGGTTTTCGCAGCGTCTTCCGGACGTTTGGTGAAATCAACCGCTATGATCTTCGGGATGATCTCGCCGCCTTTTTCCACGAATACTTCATCGCCTACGCGGATGTCCAGTTTTTCAATCTGGTCGGCATTGTGCAGGGAAGCGCGTTTTACAACTGTCCCGCCCAATTGTACGGGCTCCAGATTGGCAACAGGCGTTATCGCGCCCGTACGGCCTACCTGGTAGGAAATACTATTCAGTTTTGTAGAAACACGTTCTGCCTTAAACTTATACGCAATGGCCCAGCGGGGGGATTTTGAGGTATAGCCCAACTCTTCCTGCTGGTGGATGTCGTTTACCTTGATAACCACACCGTCAGTTTCATACGGCAGGTCGTGGCGGTGGATATCCCAGTGGTCGATGAATGCCATTACTTCTTCAATGTTTTTTGCAAGCTTCGCTTCATTAGGGACTTTAAAACCCCATTCGCGCGCTTTTTCAAGCCCCTCGAATTGTGTTTTTATAGGTAAATTAGATCCGACAAGGGAATATAGCAGGCAGTCGAGCGGCCTTCTGCCCACCTCGGCGCTATCCTGTAGTTTCAGCGAACCGGATGCTGTATTGCGCGGATTGGCATAGGGTGTGCCTCCATTGGCAATAACCTCCTGGTTCATTTTGGCAAAGCCTTCCAGCGGTAGGATAATTTCGCCGCGTATCTCAAATTTCGATGGATAGTCGCCTTTAAGCTTTAACGGTACCGAACGTATGGTCTTTACGTTGGTGGTCACTTCATCACCCTGAAAGCCGTCACCACGGGTCACAGCCTTGGTAAGCTTACCCTCTTCATAGGTAATACTCATGGAGGCACCGTCGTATTTCAGTTCGCAGGTGTATTGGATGTTATCGGTGCCTAAACCACGCTGCACACGCTTTTCCCATTCCAACAGCTCTTCTTTAGAATAGCTGTTATCGAGCGAATACATACGGAATTCGTGCTGTATGGTGTTGAAGTTTTTGGTAATGGCGCCACCCACCCGCAATGTAGGAGAATCAGCGTCATAAAATTCAGGATGCTTTGCCTCAAGTTCCTGCAATTCCTTTAGTTTGGTGTCAAACTCAAAATCCGTTATAGTTGGGGTATCTAATACGTAGTAGTTGTAATTGTGCTGGTTAAGCTCTTCGCGAAGGGCATTTATCTGTTGGCTGATGTCCATTGACTGAAATTTGTTTGCCCTGCTAATTTAGCCAAGATTTGGCGAATGAGAAATATTTTTCCTCTTTTGTTTAAACAGTTGAGCCGTCGCAATTGCAACGGCTCAGATATCATGAAACTAATGTAGAAATTTTAAAACATATCCTCGAACTGCTTATATAGCACACCTTCACTCAATATGGCACCCTGTTCGATCAGGCTGAATATCTCTGAATTCCTTTCGGTGCTGAAAGGTTTTGCGCCGCGCTGTATTTGTACCTCGTCGCTAAAGATATTCTCATTAAGCCATTGCAGTCCGCCTTCTGTGAGGAAATCAGCATGCGGCACATGGGCATGGATGATAATACTTTCCATTTTTTCCTTGTCGAGCTTAAAGAGGAAAATATGGTTTTTGGAATAATGCTCCAGCCATTCGGCATTGGTAAGCACATTTTCCCATATCAGGTCGGAAAACACATCGATCTCCTGCTCGGCTACTTCAGGTTTTTCCTGTTTGAGGGTATCCCATTCGGCCTTATCGATAGATTGCGATGACAGGAAGCGTATAAATTCCGGATACAGTTCTTCCAACTGCTCTTTGGTAAGTCTTGCGTATTTCATGCGGATATAATGTTTTGACTTCCCCTCCCTTTGGAGGGGTGGCTGGAAGCCGGAGTGGTTAAAACTATTTGCGAACCACCCCGCCCTGCGGGCACCCCTCCATATGAGGGGAATCGTGCAGCCTGATTATAAATAAAAAAGCCTTCCGTGGGGAAGGCTTCTTATATAACGGTATTGATTACTGTTGTTGCTCGGCAACGATCTCGTAAGGAAGGTCTACGATCACGTCCCTGTGAAGCCTGATGCTTGCAGAGTATTTACCAGTACGCTTAACGATACCGCTTGTGATGTATTTCTTATCGATCGATTGTCCTGCTTTTTCAAGAGCTTCAGCGATATCAATATTGGTTATAGAACCAAATAGTTTCTCGCCTCCTGCTTTTGCAGTAAGTTTAATTTCAATTGCTTTAATTGCTTCTGCAGTAGCTTTTGCATCGTTAACGATCTTTTGCTCTTTGAAAGCCCTTTGCTTTAGGTTTTCAGCCAAAACTTTTCTGGCTGACGGAGTTGCCATAACAGCAAAACCTTGCGGGATAAGGAAGTTACGGCCGTATCCTGGCTTAACTGTAACAACATCATCTTTAAATCCTAAATCCTGTACGTCCTGTTTAAGTATAAGTTCCATAATATTGCCTCTTTATTATTTTAGTAAATCAGCCACATATGGCATTAACGCTAAATGACGTGCCCTTTTAACGGCTACAGATACTTTCCTTTGGTATTTCAAAGATGTACCGGTAAGGCGACGAGGAAGGATTTTACCTTGCTCGTTAACAAATTTCAAAAGGAAATCCGGATCTTTGTAATCTACATACTTGATACCTGATTTCTTAAAACGACAGTACTTTTTAGTCTTGTTCGTCTCTATATTCAAAGGCGTAAGATACCTGATATCCCCGTCTTTTTTTCCTTTAGCCGACTGTTCTATTGTTGACATGATTAGTTCGCTTTAGCTTTTAGTTTTTCTCTTCTTCTTTCTGCCCATGAGATGGCGTGCTTGTCAAGTGTTACGGTTAGGAAACGCATAACCCTTTCGTCGCGGCGGAACTCAGTCTCAAAACCGATAAGAACCTCAGCCGGAGCCTGGAATTGGAACAGGGTATAAAACCCGCTCTTTTTGTTCTGGATTTCGTAAGCCAGTTTTTTAAGGCCCCAATCCTCTTTAGATACCATCTGTGCGCCCCTTGAAGTAAGATAATCCTCAAATTTACTTACTGTTTCCTTTACCTGGGTCTCAGATAAAACGGGATTCAAGATGAAAACAGTTTCATAGTGATTCATAATACAATAATTTATATGTTATAAAAGTGGGTGCAAATGTAGTAATTAATATTTATCCGGCAAGGGGTAAAATTGCTTTTTTTGAAGGGGGAAAAGTGTTTTTTTGTATATATTTGTATACATCCAAATACTAAAATACTAAACATTACGTGAACATTACTAATCGAGACGCTAAATGAAACTAAACTGTGTTGTTGTTGATGATAGCACAATACATAGGATCACCGTTGCAAAGCTTGTAAATGAGCACCCGGAGCTGAGTCTTGTGGGTGACTTTTCTAACGCCCCCGAGGCCCGGAACTGCATCATGAACAAGACAGTGGACCTGCTTTTCCTCGATATCGAGATGCCTGTGCAGACAGGTTTCGACCTCCTCGACGGATTAAAATCCAGGCCGCAGATCATATTTGTATCATCAAAATCCGACTACGCGCTCAGGGCCTTTGACTATGCCGCCGTAGACTACCTCCAGAAACCCGTAAACAAGGAACGCTTCAACAAAGCGGTGCAAAAGGCTGTTGAATTGCACCAGATGAAGAAAGATGGTGTTGAAGACGAGGGCGATTTTATCTTTATTAAAAGCAACCTCAAGAATTTTAAGATCTATATTGCCAAGATAAAATGGATCGAGGCTTTTGGCGATTATGTAAAAGTAAACACCGAAGACGACACCCATCTTGTGCTGTCTACCATGAAATCTTTTGAAAATGAATTGTCGCCTGATAAATTCCTGCGGGTACACAAATCATTTATCATTAATATAGATAAGGTAGAGCGCTTCAACAGCAAATTTGCCGAGATCGGTAAAACACAGATCCCGCTGAGCCGGAACAAAAAAGAAGACCTTACCAGGGCGCTGAACAAGCCGGGCTAATTTTCAAATTTAATATACGTAAACCATCCGGTGGCACCTATCCTGCTGCCGGTGGCTTAGCTGTATGCTTATTTGACTGTGACTAATATGGATCTACGTTGAGTACAGCCTTTACCGGCCGGTATTGCGGTATGGCTTCAAGGCTCGCCATGGCACGGGCGATGGCATTTTTGGTAGTGCCAAGGGTATTGCCGTGGGGTATCTTTACCATTATAGTCCGAATGTATTCGTTGCGGATACGGCTTATAGCGGGCTCTTCGGGACCCAGTACCGGTACACCCAATGTTTGCGAAAGTACATTGTACAGCCATTGCGCGGCATCCTTCACCTTTTCATAGTCACGGTGTTTCAGGGTTATTTTTACCATCCGGTACAGGGGAGGATATTTAAAGTTGTGCCTTTCGTACAGCTGCTCCTTATACATTCCCTCATAATCATTGTCGGTTACCTGGCGGATCACGTTATGCAGTGGATTATAGGTTTGGATCAGTACTTTTCCGCGAATGTCTTTACGTCCCGCACGCCCCGCTACCTGTACCATCATCTGGTAGGCGCGTTCAAACGCACGGAAGTCGGGCTGGTAAAGCATATTGTCGGCATTCAGTATGCCTACGAGTGCTACATTGTCAAAATGCAGCCCTTTTGCAAGCATCTGCGTACCCACAAGAATGTCAATCTCCCGGTTCTTAAAACTGTCTATAATTTTCTCGTAACCGTGTTTGCCCCGGGTAGTATCCTGGTCCATGCGCCAGGAATACTTGTCAGGGAACAGCTCCTTCAGTTCCATTTCGATCTGTTCGGTACCGAAGCCTTTGCTGTCCAGATCGGGAGAATTGCACTGGTGGCAGTGTGTAGGCCGGGCAATATGGTGGCCGCAATAGTGGCACCGCAGCTGGTTCTTATATTTATAATAGGTAAGGCTTACGTCGCATTGCGGGCATTGCGGTACGTGGCCACATGTCATGCATTCCACCCATGGCGAGAAGCCCCGGCGGTTCTGGAAAAGGATTACCTGCTTTCCATTGGCCAGCGTTTCGGCGATCGAATCGATCATCAGGTCGCTAAAGTGGCCGGTCATCTGTTTACGCTTGTATTTATCTTTGAGGTCGATGAGCACGATCTCGGGTGGCATCACATTGCCGAAGCGTTCCTTCAGCTCCACATAGCCGTATTTGCCACCTGTAGCGTTATAATACGATTCAATGGCAGGGGTAGCCGAGCCTAAAAGTACTTTTGAGCCGTGCAGGCCAGCAAGCACAATGGCGGCATCGCGGGCATGGTAACGTGGTGCAGGGTCCTGCTGCTTAAAGTTTTGCTCATGCTCTTCATCTATAATAATGAGCCCCAGATCCTGAAAGGGGAGGAACAGTGCCGAGCGTGCGCCGATGATCACTTTGGCTTTTTCGGAGCCGGCCAGTGTCTGGTTCCATGTCTCTACCCGTTCGTTGTTGGTGTATTTGCTGTGGAATACCGAAACCTGGTTTCCAAAATATGCCGTAAGCCGCAGTACGAGCTGCGCGGTAAGCGCGATCTCTGGGAGAAGGTATAATACCTGCCTGCCTGATGCGATGTATTCTTCGATAAGGCGTATGTAGATCTCTGTCTTGCCGCTGGAAGTGATGCCGTGCAGGAGTGTCACATCTTTCTGTTCAAAGCTGCTTTTTATTTCGTCGAAAGCCTGCTGCTGTTTCGGGCTCAGGCCAAAGCCCGCGTTTTCGCTGCCTTCAAAGCTTACCCGGTCTTCTTCAAGGTGGTATTCCTCAAAGATTTCCTTTTCTATCAGCGATTTTATTACGGCGGGTGAGATGCCACTGTCGGTGAGCTTTTTAACCGAAACAGGTTTCTTTTCCGATGCCTGCAGCTGGAAATACTGCATTACGGCTTCCCGCTGTTTTTGCGCACGCGACAACAGTTCCATTAATCCGGCCAGTTGCTCTTCCCGCATAAACCCATCCTGAAGCCTGATGTAGCGTATGGTTTTAGGCTTGTATTTTTCCGAAAGCTCTTCCTGCAATGCTACAGCATTCTTTGCGATAAGGCGGCTGAGTACCGGCAGTATTGTTTTCTTATTGAGGATGGCAGAGACTTCCTGCACCTTCAGTGCCGATTGCTTTTCAAGGGCTTCATAAATAAGGTATTCGTCATCTTCCAGTTCATCAGCTGAATTGAAGTCGGCGTGGCGCGTGATGATCGTCTCACTCTCCAGTAAAAAGCCCGACGGCATAGCGGAACGGTACACATCGCCAATGGCACACATATAATAAGATGCTACCCATTCCCAATGCTTTAGCTGTGTTTCGGTTACCAATGGCTTTTCGTCCAGTATCTGGTGAATGTCTTTTGCCGGATAGAGCTGCGGTGGGTTCTGGTGCAACCCCCATACAAGCGCCGTATAGATTTTTCCTTTGCCAAAAGGAACCGCTACCCTCATGCCCGGTTTCAGGAAGGCGTACTCTGCTTCGTTCACCGCGTAGGTAAAGGGCTTTGGGAGGTTAAGAGGGAGAATGACTTCAATAAAGAATGGCATATATTGACTTTGTGACGGGTTATATCGGTATTACAAATATAGTTGATTCGTTGATTTGTTTATTGGTTGATTTTAAGGAGTGTTTGTGTTTGGAACATTCCCGTCTACCGGTTTTAGCCCCGATGGAAGCGGCATCCTGCTGAGGTACGAAGCAGATATAGCGGACAGCGGGAAACAGCTACTGAAAACCCTTCTGTTGCAATTTGGGATTCGTAATTTGGAACTTGCCGCTTTTATCGTGTATTTTCGCATCAAATCAGAAAAGCATGGGCAAGACAGTTTTTATTACCGGCGCTTCGTCGGGTATCGGCAAGGCCATCGGCGAATTCCTGCATGAAAAGGGATACACCGTATATGGCACAGGCCGCAATCCGGAAAAAGTTGAAGGTTCCGGGTTTCCCCTGGTAAAGCTGGATGTACGCGATGCCCAAAGCATTAAGGATGCCATAGCGGAAGTTATTTCCAAAACGGGTGCTATAGATGTACTGGTGAATAATGCCGGAGTGGGTATTACCGGGCCACTTGAAGAAATACCTGCCGATGAGATTCGCAACAATTTCGAAACCAACCTTTTCGGGCCGATCGAAGTAATGAAAGCCGTACTGCCGCACATGAGGGAGCAGAAGAGTGGGCTTATTATTAATGTAACATCCATTGCGGGCTATATGGGCCTGCCGTATCGCAGCGTGTATTCGGCTTCTAAAGGCGCGCTCGAGCTTATAACGGAAGCATTGCGTATGGAAGTGAAAGGCTTCGGTATAACGATTACTAGCGTTGCCCCCGGCGATTTTGCTACCAATATTGCCGACCGCCGCTACCATGCTCCTGTGCTGAAAGGCTCACCTTACGAGCAGGTGTATGGCAATACGCTTGCCGAAATGAATACCCACGTGGATGCCGGGAGCAATCCGATGCAGATGGCCGAAGCGGTATATGCCATCATGAAAACCCCGAACCCTAACGTCCATTATAAGGTGGGCGCATTCATGCAAAAATTCTCTATAGTGCTTAAAAGGGTACTGCCGGATAAAGTATATGAAAAGTTGCTCATGAACCATTATAAGTTGTAGTTTTGCACCGCAATAAAACCACCGGCACATAATGAGATCTTTAGTATTTACCCTTGGCTTAGGCCTGCTTACCACGTTGGGTGTTAGCGCCCAGGAAGGAAGCGAAGTTAAAAAAGCGCCGAAGTTTATGGTTTCGGCCAATGTGAATTACGGTATCCGTCTTGCTGACGATCCGGATGGGCTTCCGTCCAACCTGGAAAACTATGTGGACGACCTGAAAAAGGGTATCAGTTTCGACATCAGCGCGTACTACATGCTGAATGAAAGGACGGGTGTTGGCTTAAAATACAACACTTTTAGTTCGAGCAACAGCCTTGCCGCGCAGGATGCTATTGCGCCAAATGGCGAGACGGGTATTACCAATATAGAAGACAACATAAGGATCTCCTTCTATGGTGCATCTGTTATATACAACCTGCTCGAGCCGGGAGTCCACAATGTGTGGATCGATGGCGGGCTTGGCTATATGCATTATAACAATGATGCTTACGTACACGGTGATTATACCCTTAGTGGCGGAACCATTGGCTTCAACGCCGGGATAAGCTACCAGTATGAGGCATTCCCCGGATTTTCTTTCGGGCCGAAGCTAAGCCTGTACACCGGAGCGATATCTACTATTAATATTACTGGGCCGAACGGCTATGACGAAGAGCTGAGCCTGGATAGTGACCAAAGGGAGAGCCTTATCCGTATCGATATGGGTATCGGTGCCAGCTATCGTTTTTAATTTTGAAACAACATAATTACATATACCATGAAATTTTTTATTGATACCGCAAATCTTGCACAAATAAAAGAAGCCCAGGAACTTGGTGTTCTTGATGGCGTTACGACCAACCCTTCGCTAATGGCAAAAGAAGGCATTACCGGGAAGAACAATATCCTGAAGCATTATGTAGACATCTGCAATATTGTAGACGGTGACGTAAGCGCGGAAGTGAACGCGGTTGACCTTGAAGGAATGATTAGGGAAGGAGAGGAACTTGCCGACCTTCACGAGCAGATCGTGGTAAAGCTGCCAATGACCAAAGATGGCGTTAAGGCTGCAAAATACTTTTCAGACAAAGGCATCAAGACTAATGTTACATTGGTATTCTCTTCAGGCCAGGCGCTTCTTGCCGCCAAAGCGGGTGCTACGTATGTATCGCCGTTCATTGGCCGCCTTGATGACGTGTCTACCGACGGGCTTATGCTGATCGAGGAGATTCGTGAGATCTATGATAACTATGGTTATGAAACGCAGATCCTTGCAGCTTCCGTACGCCACACCATGCACATTGTAAACTGTGCGAAGATTGGCGCCGATGTAATGACAGGACCGCTTTCGGCTATCACAGGATTGCTGAAGCACCCGCTTACAGATCTTGGCCTGGCGCAATTTATCGCTGACTACGAAAAAGGAAACAAGTAATCTTCCGATTATAGATATGAAAATGGCTGCCTATGGGCAGCCTTTTTTTTCTAATAGGGAAGGTGGATTAGTATATAGTAAATGAACTGTTATTTCACTCTCCTGTACACCGGATATTCCATGTGCGTTTTCTCATAATATTCGGAATGTGTATAGATCCAGTCCAACTGTGCTTCGCTATTTTCGGCAAAAGCTTTATCCTGTTTCTTTTTGGCTTCAAATTCGGCTTTTAGCTTTGCATCCTTTTTCAGTAGCTGGGCCGCGGTATCTTCAAACACATAGGCCGAAAAGTATTCTTTCTGATGGAGTATGGCATCAAAGAAATTCCAGTTAAAGAAGGAGTCGTTCCCTTGTGGCTCCAGTGTTTCCAGCAGGTATTTTACACCCGGCTGGTTTGTCTCTACTATATAATCTCCTTTGCGAAACTGCACTTTTCGCTTTGTCGCCGCAATTTGGGTATTGCTGTGTGGATAATGCCCCTCGTACGGATATTTGGATGTTTTATAATCCACAATCCGATAGCATTCCACTTCCATTTCGGTATCCTGCTCCAATGGATTCATGCGGATGTTGTTGATGTTTAATAGCTCAATAACATTCCACCAGGATTGGGGGATAATGTACGCTTCGGGAATGCGGACTTCCACTGTTGGATTGTAATGCTGCAGGTACGGTATGGTGCGGCTAAATGGCTTCTTAAGGTCGTAAAACAGCCTCGGTTTACCTGATACCTCACTCGGTTTATAGCCGCCTTCATACCCAAGGAAGGGCAGGAGCGTAACTTCCGTTGAATCGATCTCCCACAACAAAGGGTACTGCATTCCGGCCTTAAAATGGTTATTGTTTTCAGCACGCAGCTCTTTTATACGGCTGTGGTTGGCATCGATAAAGGCTAATGTTTCTGCCATATACTCATACGTCACCTTCACGCGGCTTTCGTAGTCTTTCAGCATGTGCGTTTCGGGCATCGATCCCGGTACATTAAACATTGACGCATAGCCGGTGGAATACCGTGGATAATCCATCATCTGGCTAAAACCGCCGTCCGGTTTCTCATCGTGTATGTTTACATACGGAATTGCCTCAATGCCTTTAGCTTTCATGGCTCCCAATATTTTCGGCAGCATTTCCGACTTGAAATAATTACCCAGGTTACTGCCCAGCTTTTGGTGGTGCGTGGCAATGTAGGTAAATATGTATTGGTAGTCGGCACCATTGCTTACATGGTTATCGATAAATATATCCGGCTGTACAGCATGGAAGATCTTCGCGAAGCTGCGGGCGTTTTTAGTATCGTTTTTTACGAAATCGCGGTTAAGGTCGTAATTGCGCTCGTTTCCGCGAAAGCCGTAACTCTCCGGGCCGTTTTGGTTAGCGCGGGTAGTGGAATTGCGGTTGAGCGCGCCGCCAATGTTATAGATCGGGATGTTGACAATTACGGTATTCTTCGGAACTTTTACCTTTCCGGTTGCCAGGTCGCGGTAGAGCATCATGGTAGCATCTATACCGTCGGGCTCTCCTGGATGGATGCCGTTATTGAGCAGCAGCACCGCCTTGCTTTTGTGTATTTCGGTAAAGTCAAAAACCTTATCAGGGTTATAGATAATGATATGCAATGGTATACCACCATCGGTTGGGCCCATTTCTACCATTTTTACGGTTTCGAAATCGTTGTCCAGCAACCGGAAATAATCCATGGTTTCCTGATACGTGGCCGTCTGGTTGCGGTTGCCTCTTTCGTAGGGTGTGGTGTACATAGTTTTCTGGGCCGCTGCCGAAACAGACAGCAGGAATATCATTATAACGCTTCTCATAGATTATTTTACCCTTACAGAATCGGGTACAAGTATAGTGTAATCCCCTCCGTGACGCAGTACATCCCGCACAATGCTCGAGCTGATGTAGGAAGTACTTGCCGCCGTAAGCAGGAATACCGTTTCAATTTTAGACAGCTGCCTGTTGGTATGCGCGATGGCCTTTTCGAATTCGAAGTCGGCCGGATTTCGCAGTCCCCTCAGTATAAAACCGGCACCCACTTTTCGGCACAGGTCAATCGTAAGTCCTTCGTAGGTGATTACCTCCACTTTTGGTTCATTGGCAAAGGCTTCCTGTATAAAACGCAGCCTTTCCTCCAGCGGAAACATATATTTCTTTTCGGCATTAACGCCAATGGCTACGATTACTTTATCGAACAGGCTTACACCGCGTTTGATGATGTCGTAGTGCCCAAGGGTTATCGGGTCGAACGATCCGGGGAATACTGCTGTTTTCATCCTTTGTTTAAAGTTTAAGGTTTTTGACCAATAAGTTCCCGCTTATTAAATTCAATACAGGCTTTTATCTGATCACAATTCAATTCTGGAAAATCGTCCAGTATTTCATCTATAGTCATTCCGCTTTTGAGCCAGTCAATTACATCATTTACTGATATCCTTGTACCATTTATGACCGGTTTACCAAAACGTATATTCTGATTGATAATAATGTGTTTATTATTAAGTATTTTATCTCTTCCAAAGCACTTTACGCTTTTGCGCCAGTTCTATTTCGCTGTCGAGCAAAAGGCCGAACGGTATGCCCGCGTGTGCTGCCTGCTGCGGGAAGATGCTCTGCGGCGACAGTCCTGGATTCGTGTTGATCTCAATGAAGTGCGGCTCACCGTCCATCACGATGAAGTCGGTGCGGCTAAAACCACTCATACCCAACGCGTCATAGGCTTTGGCAGCCGTTTCGCGTACTTTCTTTTCGGTTGCGGCATCCAGGCGGGCGGGAGTGATCTCATCTGATTTGCCCTGATATTTGGCTTCATAATCAAAAAAGTCGTTGTGCGATACAATCTCCGTAAGCCCCAACACCGTGGTAACGCCGTTGTAATTCAGCACGCCCACCGATACTTCGGTGCCTTTTAAATACGATTCGATCAGAATATCATTGTCTTCCGCGAAGGCGAACTCGAGTGCTTTGTCAAACTCAGCAAGGTCATTCACTTTAGAGACGCCAAGGCTGCTGCCGCTCTGGTTGGGTTTTACCATAAAAGGTAGGCCAAGTGTTTCTGCAACCTCTTCGCCTGTTACAGCATCGCCTTTAGAAAGGTAAATAGATTTGGCCCTCGGGATGTTGAACTTCGCCAGTACGCTCAGTGTATCACGTTTATTAAAGGTCAGGGAGCTTTGGTAAAAGCCGCACCCGGTATACGGAATGTCGAGCAATTCCCAGTAGGCCTGCATGTGTCCGTCTTCACCCGGGGTGCCGTGTATGGTATTTACGATCACATCGAACGTTACCTTTTCATTGTCTTTCTCAAAAGAAAAGTCACCTTTATTAATGGGATATTCCCTGCCCTCATAATGCACATTCCATCCGTCGGGAAGGATGCGTACCTCATAAGGTGTATATTTATTGAGATCGAGGTTGCTCAGGATAAGCTGCCCGCTTCGTATCGATATGACGGATTCATCCGAATATCCGCCCATTACCACTGCTATGTTCATTTCTTAAGGTTATGTAGTGTTATGCCTGCAACGGCAGGCACACACAAAAATATCATTATTTGAGTTAATTAGTGATGTTCGGTATAAATATATACGCAGAGGTTATCACTTTGGGTGTAGGCTCGAAGCAAAAAGCCAATGAAAGTGTCACTTTCGGCTCCTTTCCGGATGCTGTTTGTATCGCCTTTTTGTATGCAAACTTCATTAACGGATAAGTTTAGTATTATTTATATCTTTGCGGAAATTCATTTGTATGAGCCTTAAAAATTTCTTGACAAGCAAAGTGTTCTTCAAGCAGGTGGCCATAGCCGTGGGAATCGTCATTGTGCTAGTGTTCCTGGCGCTGCAATTCCTGAGCTATGCGACCAACCATGAGCAGAAAATCCCTGTACCCGATCTTCGGAAAATGACCGTAGAGAAAGCAGGTGAGCAACTGGAAGCGCTGGACCTTGGCTACATTGTACTCGATACGGTGGATTTCAGGTCAGAGTTCCCTCCCTATACTATAGTGGAGCAGGACCCGCTGCCTAACGTGAATGTAAAAGAAGACCGAAAAGTATATATTAAAGTAAATGCCGGATCGTACAGCACGATCGTTTTGCCCGACCTTATCCAGAAAACCTACAGGGCTGCCGTGCCTACCCTTAAGGCGAGCGGACTGGAAGAAGGTAAGAAAACGTATAAGCCATACCTGGCGAAAGACGTTGTGCTCGAAGTATGGCAAAACGGCAAAAAACTTAAGGCAGGCGATAAAGTAATGAAAGCCTCCAAGATCGACCTTGTACTGGGCGATGGTAAAACCGGATACGAAGAGCCGGACAGTACGTCAACTGAAGATGTAAATGTAGATGATGAATAGGCCAATAATAGAGAACGAGTCGGAAGACGAACTATACGAACACCACAGGTTTGAAGCCGGCAAAGGCCAGGCTCCCCTAAGGGTAGATAAATTCCTGATGAACCTGGTGGAGAATGCCACCCGGAACAAGATTCAGCAGGCGGCGGCAGCGGGTAACATTTTTATAAATGATATCCCCGTAAAATCGAACCAGAAAGTTAAGGCCAATGATATTGTAAGTGTAAGGCTGGAGCATCCGCCGTATGAGCATTTACTCGAGCCGGAGAATATCCCGCTTGATATTGTGTTTGAAGACGACCAGCTTTTAGTAGTCAACAAACCCGCCGGGCTTGTGGTGCACCCGGGTCATGGCAATTACAGTGGTACGCTCGTAAACGCGTTGGCATACCATTTTGAGAGCCTGCCCATGAACAGCAGCGACCGTCCGGGATTAGTACACCGAATTGACAAGGATACTTCCGGACTTCTGGTGATCGCCAAGACCGACCTTGCAATGGCATACCTTACGAAGCAGTTTTCCGAGAAAACCTCCGAAAGGGAATATATCGCATTGGTTTGGGGCAACCTTAAAGAGGAAGAAGGTACTATTGAGGGCCACATCGGGCGCCACCCGAAAGACCGTATGCAGAATACCGTTTACGCCGATGGCAGCGAGGGAAAACCAGCGGTAACACATTATAAAGTGATAGAACGATTGGGCTACGTGACCCTGGTATCGTGCCGTTTGGAAACCGGCCGTACGCACCAGATCCGTGTGCACATGAAGCATATCGGGCATACACTCTTTAATGACGCACGCTATGGCGGTGATATCATCCTGAAAGGAACGACCTTTACAAAATACAAGCAGTTTATCGATAACTGTTTCAAGATACTTCCAAGGCAGGCGCTCCATGCCCGTACCCTTGGATTCGAGCATCCGGTTACAAAGGAATTTATGCGTTTTGAATGCCCGCTTCCGGAAGATATGACGGAATGCATTGAAAAATGGCGCACTTATTCCAAATCGCATACCGCGGAAGAAGAGGAGGAAGGGTAACCTTTTTCCATTTCAACGTATCGGGATTGCAGAGATGACGCTTCCAAAAAAATAAAAACCCCGCAACAAAAGCTGTTGCGGGGTTTTCTAAAAAAAACCAACCAATTATTATTGTTGCACGAACTGTACGTCGATTACCAGTTTTACTTCTTCGCTTACCAGTACACCGCCTGTTTCAAGGGCAGCGTTCCATGTAAGTCCAAAATCTTTACGGTTTAGCTTGCCTGTAGCGCTAAAGCCTGCTTTAGTATTTCCCCATGGGTCTTTCGCGATACCTCCAAATTCCACGTCCAGCGTTACCGGCTTCGTGGTGCCTTTTATAGTAAGGTCGCCTGTCAGCGTATAGTCGTCGCTGCTTTTCTTTTTGAAAGATGTCGATTTAAATGTTACTTTTCCGTGTTCATCGGCACCGAAGAAATCTGCTGTCTTCAGGTGGTTGTCACGATCGGCATTACCTGTATTTACTGAAGATGCTTCAGCGCTGAAGTCAAATTCCGCGTTTTCAAAATCCTCGCCTTCGCTCGATGCTTCCGCGGTAAAGTTCTCGAACTTGCCTGATACGTTGCTGAACATCATGTGTTTTACTTTAAAGCCAATTTCTGAGTGTGTCGGGTCTATTGCCCATTTGGTTGTAGCCATAATTTTTTTAATTTATATTGATTATTGAATGCCTGTGTATGTACAATATTTGTATGTACAAATGTAAGGGTAATTTTTTTAGTTTTTAAATCTTTTATGATAAATTTATCGTAATGCCATCGGGACGTCCATAAGTAGTATGCTGGCATCCTGAGAATTGGCTGTTATAGTAATGTCGGATGTATCCCAAACACCAAGGCCGTCGCGTTCGTTCAGCGCAATCCCGCCGATCGTGAAATCACCTTTCAGCACGAAAGCATAAATACCGTTGCCTTTTCTCTTTAGCGCATATTCAGAAGAAACGCCTTTATCAAATGTCCCCATATGGAACCACGCGTCCTGGTGGATCCATACCCCTTCGTCATCAGCGTTAGGGGAGAGGATTTGCTGTAGTTTGTTGCGTCGTGCGGCCTCATCGAGCGTAATCTGGTCGTAACGCGGCGTTACATTGCGTTTGTTCGGGTATACCCAAATTTGCAGGAACTTGGTCAGCTTGTCTTTATTCTTGTTGTATTCGCTGTGGTAAATTCCCGTACCTGCGCTCATCACCTGTATGTCGCCTTTGCGTATCACGGCGGTATTGCCCATACTGTCTTTGTGCTCCAGGTCGCCTTCCAGCGGAATCGAGATAATTTCCATATTGTCGTGCGGATGCGTACCAAAGCCCATTCCCGGATCTACCCTGTCGTCGTTTAATACCCTAAGTACACCAAAGTGCATACGGTCGGGATTGTGGTAATTGGCAAAGCTGAAGGTGTGGTGCGAGTCGAGCCAGCCGTGGTTGGCATGGCCGCGGCTCCCGGCACGGTGCAATACGGTATTTTCCAGTACGAGCGATTTTTCGTTGGGCAGGTGGTTGAAGCCAATCGGTTCTAATGGCGCGATCTCATCGATATCATTTTTAAGGGCGTCGCCCAGAGCAGCTGAGGTGATGAACATCCCTGTTCCCATCAGGCCTTTTTTTATAAAATCTTTGCGGTCCATAATTGTTGTTGATTAATTAGATTGCAAAGTTGCGGTATAAAAAATGCCCGGGCATTGAACTGGGACAAGAAAAATTATTTCAGATTTTTGATTTCAGATTAAACTACACTCGTGGTGTAATCAGTCTTCCTTTAGAGCAAGAGTGGCAATCTGAAATAGAAAATTTAATGCTTCGCGATCTTCGCCCTTGTCTTACTCAGGAATTCGGCAGATATTCCCAGATATGATGCTATGTAATGCTGGGCCACGCGTTGCGGCAGGGTGGGGTAGAGCTCGAGGAATTCGAGGTATTTGTCCATCGCGGTCATCGATATGGTATTGAAAAGCCTGTTTTGGGTGGCCGAAAGGTGGCGCTGCAGCAGGATACGGAACGCCCGTTCGAACTTTGGTGCTTTTTTGAAAAGCGCTTCTTTCGTTTCGGGAGTGAAGACCAGGAACTCGCATTCTTCCATCGTTTCGATAAAAATGCGGCTGGGCTTATCTTCATAAATGCTAAAAGAGATGTCGCTTACCCATGCCTCTTCTATGGCGAATTGTAAAATCACCTCAAAGCCATTGGGCTCGATGTAGTATTTCCGTACACAGCCTTTCACTACAAAAGCCTCGAAATTACACATCTCGCCTTCGTGCAGCATAATCGTTTTTTTGGGCACCTTTCGGTATTCCAGCAGGGAATTGAAGGTGTCAAGCTCTTCCTGCGAAAAGGTTACATAGCGGCTGATGCTTTTGTTGATCTGGGAAAAGTCCATAATAAGGTATTTCCACAAATATAAAGATTCAGCTTATTTTTTACCACAAAGTCCACCATCATTCACACGCTTGTGAGCTTTGTGTCCTTTGTGGTAAAAATTATACTACGGATAGTCTACCCGTTCACCGGTTCCCAAAGCTCGATCTTGTTGCCTTCAGGATCGTAGATCCATGCAAATTTGCCATACGATTCGTCCATACGGTTCTCGTCGATGCGTACGCCTTTGGCCGCAAGCTGTACCAGTAATTCGTCGAGTCCTTCCACACGGAAATTGATCATAAACTGCTGCTCCATACTCCCAAAATAATCGGTATCCTGTTTGAAAGGTGAGAAAACGGTTGGCCCGGCTTCCTGCATCCAGATGAAGCCGCTTGTGGCCGAGTTGATGCCGAGGTTCTCCTCATACCACTGCGCCTGTGCCTTGCTGTCTTTTGAACGGAAGAACAATCCTCCGAATCCTGTTACTTTTGCCATATATTTTTTATTTTAAATTTCGTTTTTGCCTGTACCGGAATGCCGCCGCGCTGATCAGGGAGAAAATAAGGCCGACAGGTACTATTTCTGAATAGGTAAGCAGAATCACAAACCAGGGCTTTTTGTAATTGAGTACCAGCTCTTTCATTTTAGCGGTTTCAGCCGCAATTTCGGTAGCGCTGGCACCGGATGCCTTTAGGGCCTCAAGTTGCCCCGTGGTATAGTCGGTTGCGAAGTCGGGGTACACATTATATAAGTAGTATAGCCATACCAGTACATATATGGTGGATGCGATAAGCGTGATGTAAAGGCCTGCGAGGAATAACCTGCCAAAGGTGGCCGCTTCGCCATGGGTTTTGCGGTAACCGGAGGCGGCGACAAAAATAAGCGAGAATGCCAGTATCATGGAGGCAAAGCCGATAAGCATCGCAAAGCCATCGTGAGGGGCACCGGTGATCATGGTAATAAGGTAGCCGATAACAGAGATTGCGCCTCCGAGCAGGCCATAGATAAGTACAGTTTTCTTCATAGTGTTTGTATGTTTTATGCCGCAAAGATGGTTTCCGGTGGTGAAAAAAGCCTCATACTTTCGGGTGATTTTGAAAGTTTGTAAGTATAAATTACTTCCATATACATTTGCTTTCAATCAATGTGTATGGGAAGTAATCCGATGTCCATTCTTTTCCATTGGTAGAGATTATTAGACAAAGTGCATCACTCTTTTCAAATATACCTTCACTGTTTTTTATTTCTATAATTACATCATAAGCTATTCCGGCAGCATGGATTTTATGTGCTTTTAAATCTTTCGAAAAACTATTTTTTAAAAGATCTATAAGTTCAGTCCCTTTTATGGTCTCTTCAAATTCTTTGTAGGCCATAACATCAATAATTTTTTCTTCATGCATTTTAGCTCCGAAAGGCGAAAAATAACCTATATCTTCAATAAATATTTTGGCTCGATAAAATATATTCTCTTTTATCTGTCTTATAATTTCCTCCACTATATCTCTTGTGTATTAAATTACCCAATCAACCCCAGCCTCTTCCCAACTTCCACAGCCTGTGTACGCCGTTTTACTTCAAGTTTCTCAAAAAGTTTCGAGGAGTGCGTTTTTACCGTATTGAGTGATACGAACAGCCGTTCTGCAATCCCGGCATTGCTCAGCCCTTCGGCAATAAGTTGCAGTACCTCCAGTTCGCGTTTGCTGATCGAAAGGCGCTCCAGTTCGGCTTCATTCAGGCTGAATTCCTTTTGGGCAGGGATAAGGATTTCCTTTTTAATGATGATCGTTTCTTTTTTAGGCCTGGCCAGTTTCAGTGCCAGCCAGATGCCCAGTCCGGTAAATACCAACGCGATCAGTCCGATATAGATCTCTGTCGAACGGCTCCGCACAAGAAAGCGTGCCTCCATCCATTGCATCAGCAGTAACAGCAAAGCCAATGCTGCCCCATAAAGCAGGATATCCCTGTTTTTTGTAAATAGCGAACGTAAACCCATAAAGACAAAGATAAAAGATTTTTGTTTCGGCAATTCAGGTTTATTAATTAGCAGTCCTATGATACCTGTTCGTATATTTTGCGACTTGAACACAAAGTAGCCAGCATGAGTCTTGGCGACTTTGCGGCTTTGCGTGACTTATAACACTAAAAGATGTTGTACGTTTTCATTAGTGTCACTATTTTTGGATAAATTAAAAAACCAAAATGAAAATCGTTATATCGCCTGCTAAAACGCTCGACTTCGAGACCAAACTCCCCGTACGCAAGCATACCCAGCCCGATTTCCTTGTAGAAGCCGAAACCGTGCATGCGGCGCTTAAAGAGAAATCCCCGAACGAGCTGCGCGGCCTTATGGATATTTCCGATAAGCTGGCGGAACTCAACTGGCAGCGTAACCAGGAATGGAAAACGCCTTTTACGACCAAAAATGCACGTCCGGCAGTGTATGCTTTCAACGGCGATGTATATACCGGGCTCGATGCCTACACCATTTCCCCGGCAAAAGTGAACAAGCTACAGGATACCCTTCGCATCCTGTCCGGTCTTTATGGCCTGCTGAAGCCGCTCGACCTCATACAGCCGTACCGCCTCGAGATGGGCACACAGATGGCAGTGGGGGAGAACAAGAACCTCTACGAGTTCTGGAAGGAAACCGTTACCAATGCGCTAAACGAACAACTGAAAGATGGCGAACTCTTTATCAACCTCGCCAGTAAGGAGTATTTCGACGCGATTGATGCCAAGAAACTAAAAGTACCTGTTATCGTGCCCGAGTTTAAGGATTATAAAGACGGCGAATTGCGTATGGTAAGCTTTTTTGCCAAGAAGGCGAGGGGTATGATGGTACGCTACATCATCGATAAAAATGTAAAAACCCTGAAAGGGCTGAAAGGCTTTAACTACGATGGTTATGCCTTCGACCCGAAACTGTCGAAAGGCGATACGCTGGTGTTTACGAGGTAAGTTCCGGCCCCTAACCCCCGGAGGGGGAATCCAGGGATTGCTTATAAACAACTATAAATAAAAATGCTTCGGAGATTATCCGAAGCATTTTTTATAGGTATGAGTGGTATTCCCCCTCCGGGGGGTAGGGGGCTTAATGCATCGCCTCGCTGATATCTACAGGTGTTTTACTGCGTTTCACCAAAAGGATGAACGGTATGCACAGCAGGAACAATATCCCCAGATAGAGAAACACATCCATAAACGACAATACGGTAGCCTGCTTGGTCACCATAAGGTCGAGTACCTGGTGGGCTTTGGCAAGCGCCTCATTGCTGCTGAAACCCATCGACTGGAAACCCATCTGCAATTGGTGTATGCGCTGCTGTACTTGGAAATCGGTTGTAGACAGGTGCGACACAAGGTCGACCCTGTGCTGCTGCCCGAAGCGTGAGATAAATGTAGTGATGATCGCTATACCGAACGAACCGCCCAACTGGCGCATCATACCTGTAAATGCCGCACCCTCGCCAATGCTTTTTCCTTTCAGGGTAGAAAGTGACAGGGTAGTGATCGGTACAAAAAGCAGTCCGAGGCCCACGCCACGCCATATCAGCGGCCAGAACATGTGTTCGGCTCCCGTGTCGGGTGTCATGATGTTATGCATCCAGTACGTAAAGAAAAAGAAGACCAGGAAGCCTACTGCTACCATATACATCTGCGGCACGCCCCGTTGGATCATCTTTCCGATAAAAGGCATCATAAACGCTGTCATTATCGAACTCGGAATGAGCAGCATACCTGTTTCGAGCGCGTCCCATCCCAGGATGGACTGCGTATAGATTGGCACTACGAACGTTGTGCCGTACAAACCGAAACCGAGTATGAAACACATGATGGTACCGATGCGCAGGTTGCTGTCCTTTAATACGCGAAGGTTTACGATCGGGTGTTTGTAGGTCAGTTCCCGCCAGATAAAGCCCAAGAGCCCGAAAACTGTTACAATGCTCAATACCACTATCGATTTGTTTTCGAACCAGTCGTCCTGCTGGCCATGCTCCAGTACATATTGCAGCGACCCTACAAAAGCCGCAAGCAGGAAAATACCCAACCAGTCTACCTGGCTGGCTTTTAGCTTTTCGCCATACTTAGGGCTGCGTACGTACATCAGCGTCAGAAGGGTGGCAATGATTCCAATGGGTATGTTGATGTAGAAAATATAAGGCCATTCGTAGTTCTTCACAATGTAGCCGCCGAGCGGCGGGCCGAGGGTAGGGCCAACAATTACACCCATACCGTAGATCGCCTGTGCCATGCCGCGTTTCGCGACAGGGTAGCTTTCGGTAATGATGGTCTGCGCCGTTACGAGCAGCGCGCCACCCCCAAGCCCCTGTATAAAACGGAAGGCTACAAGTTCCCAGATGTTGTCGGCATTACCGCAAAGGAATGATGCTACTGTAAAAATCACGATGGATACGGCAAAATAGTTCCTCCTGCCAAACTGCTGCGACAGCCAGCTGGTCATCGGGATCACGATCACGTTGGCGATCGCGTAGGCAGTTATCACCCAGGCTACGTCGGTAAGTGTAGCGCCGAGGGTTCCCCGCATATCATTCAGGGCTACGTTTACAATGGTTGTGTCTACAATTTCAAGCAGGGCGCAAAGCACCGCTGTTATCGTGATGATAACCCGCCGGAAACCGTATTCCACCAAATCGTCAGCCCCTGCTGTTGCTGTTGCTGTTGCCATGTTATTTCAGGTGTACGTCCACTTCCACGTTCATTCCCGGGCGAAGCAGCTTTATCTTTTCCTTGTAGTTCTTATCGGTCAGCGATATTTTTACCGGAAGCCTCTGCACGGTTTTTACGAAATTTCCTGTAGCATTGTCCGGAGGCAATATCGAGAAGCGCGAACCTGTAGCAGGGGAGAAAGACGTGATCTTGCCTTCAAATTCTACATCAGGATAGGCATCGGCCTTAATGGTTACATGCTGGCCTTCCTTCATTCTGTTGAGCTGTGTTTCCTTAAAGTTGGCCACTACCCATGCATCTTCGTTATTGATGATGTAGAACAGCGACTGTCCCGGTTGTACCAATTGTCCCGGCTGTATGTCGATAGTAGAAACCTGCCCGTCTATCTGCGCGGTTACTACCGTGTAGCTCAGGTTGAGCTGTGCGGCATCCAGGGCGGCTTGTGCCCTCTTTATGTTGGCATTGGCTACTTCGGTCTGCTTACTGCTTACGTTCGACCTTGAAACACTCACGTTTTTCTGGTAGTTGCTGGCGGCCTGCTGTTGCTGTAATACTTTCAGCTGTGCTTCGGCTTCCTGCTTGGCAGCCTGTGCCTGCTCGTATTGCTGCTTGGTGATCGAGTGGTTCTTGTAGAGGTTTTCAAAACGCTGGAAATCGTTGCTGGCCCTCCATACACGCACCTTAGCGGCTTCTATATTGCCTTTGGACGACTGTACATTGGCTTCCGATACCGAAATGCTTGCTGTTGCTGTACCGATATCGGCTTTCGCCACGGCAAAGCTTCCTTCTGCGGCGGCAAGCGCGGCTTTGGCATCTTCAACCCTTACAACATAGTCTTTATCATCGATCACGAAAAGTGTGTCGCCTTTTTTCACAAAGTCATTATCCTTCACATACACTTTGGTGATGTAGCCCGTAACGCGTGGAATAATAGGGTTCATGTTCTTTTCCACCTGGGCGTCATCGGTTTCTTCGTGCGCCTGGCCGTGCAGGTATTTGTAGGTTCCGTAAATCCCGCCCAATACCACAAGGGCTATCAGTATGATGAGGAATTTCTTATTTGTTGCTTTCTTTTCCATGATGCTTATTTTGATTGATTTGATTGAAGATTGAACGAATCGGTGAGTTTGCCGGATACATTGAGCAACTCGTAGTAGCGCTGTGTCACATCGGCTTTAGAGAAAGCTTCGTTAAGCTGGGCCTGCAATTTTTCCACATCGGCTTCCAGCAGGTCATTGGTGTCTACCAAGCCGTTGTCGTATTTGTCTTTTACAATGCGGTAGTTTTCCGCTGCCTGTTCCATGGCCAAAGTATAAACCTTGCTTTGTTTCAGCGACAGGTTATAGTTTTCCAGCGATTCCTTCACCTGCACCTTCACGCGGTCTGTCAGTGCAGCCAGTTGGAATTTTGTTTCCTCGGCACGGCTTCTCGCGGCCTTGACTTTTTTATTGTTTTTGAAAACGTTCGAAATATCATACGATATCCCTACGCCAAAGTTGGCCGCGTTGTACACCTGAACCACATTCTGTATGTCGAGGGCCACATATCCGGCGGTAAGCGCTATCGAAGGATAGTAATCGGCGTTTGCGACCTTAATATTGGCCTGTGCGGCCTTTTCCTGCCACCGGAGAGCCTCCAGGTCATTTCGCTGTGCGATCGCTTCCTCCTGCGTCGCAGATGGCTTTACAGACGTTGTATTGGTAAAGTAAGCGGCGTCCGGTGTAATCTCTGTCCCTTCCGGAAGCTTCAGCAGGGTTGCCAGCTGGTAATTGATAGTTGTCATCTTCTTGCGGGCATCTTCCAGCGTCAGCTCGATGTTGCTCGACTGCAGCTGCGATTTCAATAAATCGTTTCGGGCAAGCAGGCCGTTCTGCTCCATGGCGGTAAAGTCTTTCACTCGCTGGTTGGCAGTCTTCAGGTTTTCCTCAATAAGGGATACCGACTGCTGTGCCTTGTAGAGGTTTACATACAGCACGATCGCCTGCATGGCAAGCTGCTCTTTGGCGTTGGCCGAATTAAAGGTTTGCGCCTGGTACATATCCTCGGCAGCGTTGACACTGTTTCGCAGCCGGAAGCCCGAAAAAAGTGGCAGTGACAGGTTGGCCTGCGCGATAAGGATACGGTTTATTTTGGGCGATGCCGTAGTACTGCTTTCCCCTTCAACAGGCTCGCCATTGTCTCCCGCTTGAAAAGGGATTCTTAATTTTACTGTCGGGTCGGTAAGGCCGATGTACTGGCCCGAGACCTTAAAGTCGGGATAGATGTTGTTCTTCACGTTGTCGGCATCCAGCCTGGCGGTAGTCACGCGGGTATCGGCAAGGCTGGCTTCGTTGCTCTTGGTGGTAGCCAGCGAAATAGCCTCGTCGAGCGACAGGGGCCGCTTCTCCTGGGCCTGCATTGCAAGTCCCGAGAAGGTGATAAGGCTCCCGAGGATCAAATGTCTCATTTTCATTTTAATAATAGCGCTTTAATAGTTCGTTTTATGTGATCTGTTAATTGATTCTTTATGTACGCTTCGTATTTCTCGTCGGTCTCCAGTCCCAGCACATCTTCAAAGAAGGGCCTGTTCATCTGGAAATGAAAAAAGGTTCCGAGGATGGTAGGGGGGATAAGCGGGATATTGATGTCTTCCCTAAAAATGCCCTGTTCCTGCCCGGCCCTGATGATGTGTGTAAGCGACTCGAGGTTTTTCTTTTTCACATCCGTGAAAGCCTTGGTATCGATAAGCCTCTTTTTGGTCGACAATTCAAAATGCACGATCTGGTATACTTTACGGTTGGCGTTGATGCGTTCCATATACATCTCTGTCATCCTGTCCATCCGTTCAAGAGGGGAGAGATCATCCATCATCATGCTTTCCATTTGCAGCCTTAGCGATGAGGTGCGGTAGAGTATCAGCGCGTCGAGAAGCTTCTCTTTCGAACCGAAATAGTACGAGATCATCGCCACGTTTACACCTGCCTCTTTGGCGATGTCGCGTATCGATGCGCCGTCAAATCCCTTATCCGAAAAAAGCTTCTCGGCGGCTAAGAGGATCTCGACCTGCTTCTCATTAAAATCTGTCATAATAGGTTTTAGTTTAATGCCGGCGCAAAGTTAAACAGATGATTAAATTAAACGATTGTTTAAATATTAAATTAACATTTTGTTAACGAAAATCGTTATCGGAAATTACCATAGATAATTTTTATGATAAATGCCTAAAAAATTATTATCCAAAATATTATAGTATTTTATGTAAAGTTATAAGTTAGTATTTGTATTTTAAATAACAATATTAGATTTTTTAATGTAGGAAATGATTTTTAATGAAAATTTACTGCGTTTCGTGTTAAAAATGATTTGTAATTACTCTTTTTAGATCATAGACTTTAGCTCCCCTATTCTCTTTTTTGTAGGGAGTGATGCATGAATTTGAAAGGATTTGCAGTAATGAAAATGCCGAAAATTAATGCTGAGAAAGCACGCTTGAAAGTCGCCTAAAAATATTCTGCAACAGCATTTCGCTTCCTGAACTTTGCGTTTCAGGACTTGTTATTACCTCTTGATTAATTAAAGATGCAGGTATGGAGTGATGTTTTAAGAGGTAATTTTCCCGGTTAATCCTGCTTCAGCCAGTTGGCCAGGATCTGTTTTCCATGAGGGGTTAGAATGGATTCCGGGTGAAATTGGACGCCTTTTACATCGTAAATCCTGTGGCGCAGCGACATTACCTGACCGTTTTTGTCCACCGAAGTCACCTCCAGTACAGGCGGCAAAGTAGCCGGGTCTACACTCCAGGAATGGTAGCGCCCCACCTCAATTTGCTTCGGCAGGCCATTGAAAATCGGCTCATCTTCTACGGTAATATCAATCGTTGCGGCGACCCCATGATACACTTCTTCCAGATTGATCAGGTTCGCGCCGAAAACCTCGCCAATAGCCTGCTGTCCAAGGCAAATGCCCAATATGCTTTTTGTTCGGGCATATTTCCGGATGATGTCTTTCAGAAGCCCGGCTTCGTCCGGTATGCCGGGTCCGGGAGAAAGGAGGATCTTATCGTAATGCTCAGGGTCATCGATGCCTATCTCATTGTTACGCACTACAGTTACCCTGCAATCCAGCGCTTCGAGGTAATGCACAAGGTTGTAAGTAAAGCTGTCGTAGTTATCGATAACGAGTATGTTTTTCATAAAGGCGTTTTCCGGGGCAAAGGTATAAAACCGTTAGTTAAATACTAAAATTTATTAATCTACTAAATTGGTAGACTAATGATATTTTTATTACATTTGTAAGGATTTTAAACTCAAGTTCATGTTTTCGGATCAGGAGAATATGTGTTGTTGCTGTCTTTTCCACAGGGAAGGCTAGTTGCATCGTGATTATGCCGAAAGCATCATTGCAATAGTATTTCCCCTTTGGCGAGGGGTTTTTTTATACCATGAAACATCCAATATATACCGCAAATTACCTCCGTTCGGGCGTGCTTCCCGACAAGGAACAGGCAGGCAAATGGCTTGAGGAATATTTCCGATGGCTGTTTTGCATCGGTCCGCAATATGCCGGCCACGACTATTTTTTATGGAAAGAAAAGGAGCTTGGTGACGCGCTTTCCAAGCTGCTGGAATTCTCCGGATATGACTCATCGGATCGTAACGCATTTGTTTCATACATAAAAGATAAGATGATTTCAATTCACCAAAAGCTTGAATATGACCTTCAGGCTATTTTTGATGCCGATCCCGCTGCCAGATCGCGTGGAGAAGTACTGGCCTGCTACCCCGGCTTCTTTGCTATAGCGGTACATCGCCTAGCACATGAGCTGTGGTTAAAAGGCATACCGGTCCTGCCCAGAATGTTCAGTGAATACGTACATGGGCGCACGGGTATTGATATCCATCCGGGCGCGAAGATAGGAAGCCGCTTTTTTATCGACCACGGTACAGGTATCGTAGTGGGTGAGACGGCATCCATTGGCAATAACGTGAAGATCTACCAGGGGGTAACGCTTGGGGCGCTCAGCGTTAGCAAAGCCGAAACGGGCAGGCAGCGGCATCCGTCTATTGGAAACGATGTAACGATATATGCCAATGCCACGATACTGGGTGGCGACACGTTCGTGGGCGACGGATGTGTAATAGGCGGTAATGTCTGGATAACACATTCCGTACCGTCCAACTCGATGGTTTACCATAAGAGTGAGGCTACTGTAAAGAGCCGGGAAGTGTTTCCCGAGCCATTAAATTTTGTAATATAAATATCATTATATGAAAGCAGAAAATATTTTAGAGACCATAGGAAATACCCCGCACGTAAAGCTGGGGAGGCTTTTTGAAGGCCGGAATGTGTGGATAAAACTGGAGCGTAATAATCCGGGAAACAGTATTAAAGACCGTATCGCGCTGGCGATGATAGAGGATGCAGAGGCAAAAGGCCTGCTGGATAAGGACAGCGTGATCATTGAGCCAACTTCGGGCAATACGGGTATTGGGCTTGCATTGGCAGCAGCGGTAAAGGGCTATAAGCTCATCCTTGTAATGCCGGAAAGCATGAGTGTAGAGCGTCGCAAGCTGATGTCGATCTACGGTGCGGAATTCGAGCTGACCCCTCGTGAAAAAGGCATGAAGGGCGCGATAGAAAAGGCGGCAGAACTAACGGCTTCGACCCCGAAGGCGTGGTCGCCGCGCCAGTTTGACAACGCGGCCAACGTAGCTATACACAAGCGCACTACGGCGCAGGAAATACTGGCCGATTTCCCTGAAGGGATCGACTACCTGATCACCGGTGTGGGTACAGGAGGGCATATTACAGGCGTAGCAGCCGTTTTAAAGCAAAAATTCCCCAACCTGAAGGTGTTTGCCGTGGAACCCGAATTATCGCCGGTATTGAGCGGAGGAAGTCCGGGCCTGCACCCGTTACAAGGTATAGGGGCAGGGTTTGTGCCGTCCATTTATGATGCTTCACTTATCGATGGTGTAATCCGGGTGGGCAAAGACGAGGCGTATGAATATGCCCGTAATGTAGCGAAGAAGGAGGGAGTGCTGGCGGGTGTATCTACAGGGGCGTCGCTGGCCGCTGTCGCCCAAAAGCTGTCGGAAATACCGCAAGATGCTACTGTGCTGACATTCAATTATGATACAGGAGAGCGTTACCTCTCCATCGAAGGGTTGTTTTAAATTGTTTTGTTATTATTTGCAAAAAGCCCCAGCCATATAATGACAGGGGCTTTTTCGTTAACTATGATGAACAAAATTTTTATGGCACCTGAGTACCTGTTGGGTTCTCGTTAGGGCCGCCGCCGGTCCTCACAATAGTATCATTATCTTCCACAACTGTATCCATTACCAGGTCGGTGTTGTCTGTTTCAGTAGTGGTTTCCATGGCGTCATTGCCGTCAGCGTCGCCTTCACTCTGGTTGTTGTTCTTTCCGCATGATGACAATGTTAGCCCTGCCGTAAGCAGTGTACCAAACACTATGGTTTTTAGAAATGTAGTTTTCATGGCAATTATATTTAAAATTGTACTTCGTTGAATATCAAAGGTAAACCTTAAAAGCCTAAAGTTTTGGTAGGGCTATGCTAAATATAAGCCAATAAGAGGTTCGGGCAAGGGGGGTGATAGTTGTTAAATAAAGAACCCCACCCGGTGCAGGTGGGGATCAGAAAAGAACGCGCAAGTCCTGAATCCGTAATAAACCCTTTATATAAGTAATTATTGTTTATTTTATTGTAGCCTTAATTCCGGGCGGGAGGCCCGGAATTGGCTAGCTGGTAAATTATGAAAGTGTACTATTGATGAGCCCCCGCTCAAGTAATACAGTAACAAATATCACTGATTCACCGCAATGTTTGGTTACATCATTTTACGCAAATTTTATAGTTTAATAATTTTATCCATTGTAACATAATGTTACAATGGGGTTTATTGAACAAAAAAAGGATGGCTTTTGCCATCCTTATACTATAATCTTATTTGTTTACGGGCCCATTACGGTATCCGGATTCACTTTTGAAGTATCTGCCTCATCAAGATCCATGTCATTACGGTTGTCCGGTGTAACTATGGTATCGTTGGTAGTAGTTGTAGTAGTTTCTTCAGTTTTTTCCTTGCAGGAAGACATCGACAGCGCCATACTGGCAGCCGCGGCAAAAAGATAGAGTGTGTTTTTCGTTTTCATGATGACTGCTATTTATTCATACAAAGTTAAACCATCTCATAAGGCACCCTTCCCATGGAAATATTAAAATTGGAATCCAAAACCTTAAAGTTTTCAAAACACAATCGGGTGGTTATTAGTTTTTTGGAACTTTTTGGCCTTCGTTACTTCTTGTCATAGTTCAATGTTTTTTAAAAGTGGAGGGGGTAATTTTACACTATCAAATTTTAAAACTATTAATCATGGAAAATAAGATTTTAGGCCTTCACCACATCACGGCTATCGCCGGTGACGCCAAGCGCAATTTTGAGTTTTACAGCAAAGTATTAGGACTCCGGTTTATAAAGAAAACGGTAAACTTTGACGATCTTGGGACATACCATTTTTACTTTGGCGACGAATCAGGGAGCGCGGGTACCATCCTTACCTTCTTCCCTTGGGGCGCAGGCATTCCGCAGGGCAGGCGAGGTGCCGGAATGGCCACAGAAATAGGCTATTCTGTGCCGGTTGGCAGTCTTGAGTTCTGGATGGAACGATTTGACCGATATAATGTAATCTATAACAAGCCTGCCGAAAAGTTCGGTGAGCGCTACCTTACCTTCCTTGATCCTGACGGCCTGAAGCTGGAGCTCACAGAGGTTGCAGCGGATGACCGCAGGCCATGGACTACCGATGAGGTAGGAGAAGGTGCAGCACTGAAGGGGTTCCATCATATTACGCTTACCCTAAATAGTCTGGAAGGTACGGCACGTATACTTACTAATGTGTTTGGCTATCAGCTACAGGCAGTAGAAACCAACCGTCACCGCTTTGTAACCGATGCTGTCGCTACAGCAAATGTAGTTGATATTGTAGTGCTTAACGAGGAAAAGCGCGGCCATCTGGCTAATGGGAGTGTACATCATGTGGCTTTCAGGGTGCCAAATGATGAGGTGCTGATGCACTTCCGTGAGAAAGTTTCCGCTGCCGGACTGAGCATTACGCCGCAGATAGACAGAAATTACTTCCATAGCCTGTATTTCAGGGAGCCGGGCGGGGTCTTGTTTGAGATCGCTACTGATAATCCGGGTTTCACTGTTGACGAAAGCCTGGAAGACCTGGGCAAAAACCTGAAGCTGCCGGCACAGTACGAGTCCCGCCGTGAAGACATCGAAGCACATTTGGTGCCTATTAATTAATTCAAAATCAAATGAATATGGAATTTCAAGCTATGAAATATATTTACAGGCCCTCGCAAAAACAGGGGGCTTATACACTGCTGCTGCTACATGGTACAGGGGCTGATGAAACCGACCTGATACCACTGGCTGATAGCTTTGGGGGAGATTATAACCTGTTAAGCCTTAGGGGCAATGTATCTGAGAACGGCATGCCGCGCTTTTTCAGGAGACTGTCAATGGGCGTATTTGATGAGGAAGACCTGCATTTCCGTACCGACGAAATGGCAGATTTTGTAATGAAACTTGCGGAGAGGGAAGGGTTTGATTCCGGTAAAGTAATTGCGCTGGGATATTCTAACGGAGCCAATATAGCAGGGGCGGCTTTGGTAAAGCGCCCGAAATTCCTGGCCGGCGCTATACTTTTCAGGCCGATGCAGCCCTTTAAGGTAATGCCGGAAGCAGGCGTAAACGGTATACCGGTGTTCTTCAGTTCGGGGAAATTTGATGGAACAACAGATCCGGAGAAAACAGCTGAGTATGTAAAAACCCTTGAAAACAATGGCTTTGCAGTGTCTTTCTACAATATGCCGTCAGGACATGGCATTACGCAGCAGGACGTTGACTTAGCCGGAAATTGGCTTATTGATAATTTCGGAGGCTAATTGATGTATTTTTAACAATAGGTAAGGAAAATTTTAGTAAACGTTTAGTAATTTAACCGGTCAAAACAACACAATCATGTCTAACATTAACCTAATTATTGAGGAACGTCCGAGTGATATCGGCAACTTTCTGGTAGGCAGGCTGCTGCCGTTCCGCGAGAAGCGTACCGTAGGGCCGTTTGCCTTTATCGACCATATGGGGCCGGTAGCTCTGAAAGACAACGAAAACATGGACGTTGGTCCGCATCCGCACATAGGACTCTCCACACTAACCTACCTTTTTGAGGGAAGCATTATGCACCGGGACAGCCTGGGTACTGAAATCGAGATCACTCCGGGCCAGGTAAACTGGATGACGGCAGGGAAGGGTATCGTGCATTCGGAGCGCACGCCGGATTATCTCCGCCATTCTGACAAGAACCTGCATGGCCTGCAGATTTGGGTAGCGTTGCCTAAAGAATTAGAACAAATGGAACCATCGTTTGCCCATATTGCTGAGAATGAGATGCCCGAATGGAATATCGACGGGGTTTCTGCCAAGCTTATCGCAGGGGAAGCCTTCGACAGGAAGTCGCCCGTACCGGTATACAGTCCACTCTATTTCATTGAATTTAAAAGTACACACAAACAAAAACTTCCTATCGGACGCAACCTTTACGGCGAAAGCGGACTATATATACTGGAGGGCAGCATCGAAAGCGACGGAAATACCTATGGGCCCAAGCAATTGCTGGTAGCCAAAGATACTTCGCTATGCGAATTTACAATAAATGAGAACTCCACTGTTTATATATTCGGCGGCGAAGCATTGCCCGAACCGAGGCACATTTACTGGAATTTTGTGGCAACATCAGCCGAATTGATCGAAGAGGCGAAAGAAAGATGGAAAAAGCAGGAATTCCCTAAGATTGATGGGGAAACAGGCTTTGTGCCGCTACCGGAAGAACGAACAGGATTTAACATTAAGAAATAGACAACACATGGAAATACAGCATTTTGATGACGGCAAGAAAGGCCATTTTAAAGCCGTTGAAGGCGATACCGAAGCAGGATTAATGACATACGTATGGGCCGGAGAAGACAAATTTATTATAGATCATACTGAAGGACAGCCAGAATTTAAAGGCGTTGGAATGAAGATGCTCGAAAAGGCAGTAGAGTTTGCAAGGGAAAAGAACCTTAAAATTATACCCTTGTGCCCCTTTGCCAAAAAGATGTTTGACCGAAAAGAGGAAATACGCGACGTTCTTGCGTAATACTTCCCCGCTCTGTGAAAAGTAAATAAGAATGACACCGCATCCAACCAAACATATTGTATTTATAACCGGCGCTTTTATATCGCACCACTGCTGGGACCACTGGCTCACGTATTTTGAAGGCAGGGGATATACCTGTATTGCGCCCCCATGGCCTTATAAGGCCGGAACAGCCAAAGAACTGCGCGACCGCCACCCCGATACGCTCCTTGCAGGGCTTCGCCTGAAACAGTTGCTGGAGCATTATATACAAATAGTACAGGCATTGCCGGAAAAGCCTATAGTAATAGGGCATTCGCTAGGCGGGCTCCTTGTACAGCTGCTAGGCGGGCGCGACCTTATCGCCTCGGGTATTGCCATCCATTCTGTGCCGCCGCAGGGAGTGCGGTCGTTCGAATGGTCGTTCCTGAAGTCGATCTGGAAACCGCTTGGCTATTTTGGATCGGCCGGTAAACCCCATCTTATGAGCTTTGCGGAGTGGCAATTTGCCATTGCCAACGGTATGAGTGAGGAAGAACAGCATAGTTCGTATGAGCAATATGCAGTGCCGGAATCCCGGAGGGTGTTGCGGGATACGATATCAAAAGTGGCTAAAGTGGATTTTAAAAAGCAGCATCCTCCCTTATTATTCATTTCGGGTACAGACGACCATATTGCGCCTGAAGCACTGAATTATGACAATTACAGCAGGTATAATAATATGGATTCTGTCATCAATTATATATCTTTTGCCGGAAGGAACCATTTTGTACCTTGCCTCCCAACCTGGAAGGAAGAGGCGGATTATATCTCAGAATGGCTGGATGTCATTCATGTATAAATAACAATGTTTTGAGATTTCTCCACTTCGATACGTTCGGGTCGAAAGAAACTTTTGAGATAACCCCCATCATTACTTTTTTTAGTTCAGAGAATTTGTATGCAGTATTTGCTTATTGCTTGATAATAAGCAGGGAAGGTGTATTGTTGAGCCACGTGCTACGTGATTCTACCAGTTTTTTCCAGCTGTCAATACTGATGATCATCAGGTCCTGCTCATCCAGGAATTCTTTCTCTATCTTGCGCTGGCTAAGGAGCTTAATGTGATTTGGTACTTTATGTTCTATACTACGGATACTCTCCTTAATTTCGGCATTGTTCTTTACCATGCCATCGGCATCCAGTACGGTAACCTGCGATCCTGCGTTGCTGATAAGCTTTTGTGCGTAGTCTATAAGAAAGCTGTCTGCCGGGTCAAATATCGTTACGAATACCCTGTCGGTAGACTTAAACTCTTTATCTACCAGTATTCCTACCGGTACTTCTGTACGTGTAAGGATGTGTTGTGTCTTTTCATCAAAAGGTGAGTTCTCAAACAGCTTCTCTTTTCCGGTAAATGTATTCAGTAGGCTTTCGGGGTTAATGATACGTGTCGTAAAACCAAGTATTTTACCCAGTAAAGTACCTTCGAATATCGAGCGGCCTATATCGATAAGGACGAGGTCGAACTCTCCTTTGTTGGCCAGTACCGAAACATCTGTATCCATATCGGTTGATGCCTTAAAAAGCGTGGTGACTTTCTGGTCGAGTTGCTCGGCTTCGGCCAGTACAGGCTTAAAGCTTTCCTTTTCATATTCCTCAAGGTTAAAGGTATGTATCTCACTGCTCGGTGGAATGTGCATAGCTGTTACCATAGCATTGCCCTGCATTTTTTTTACGAAAGCATTGGCAAGCCTTAGTAAGGTTTTGCCTCCCTCGGGGCTGTCAAACGACACAAGCACCTTGAATTTGCTGGCCTGGCGTATCTCTGATGGGATATAATTTTTCTTTCGGTTGTAGATGTACCCTATAAGGTCGAGTGCGGGGCCGGTCATAAATGTTGTGGCAAGCGCCATGATTACCATCATCGAGAAGATCTCAGCAGACAGCACCCCAAGATCGTAACCGATATTGAGTACGATAAGCTCCATCAGTCCGCGTGTGTTCATCAATGCGCCAATGGTAAGGCTATCGCGCCAGTTTTGCCCAACGAATCTGGCCGTAATGGCACTACCCAAAAATTTACCAACCACACCTACGGCAATAATCAATCCGCAGACCTTCCATTGATACGGATCATTCAAAAGGCCGATTTGCGTACGTAGTCCCGTAAACACAAAGAACAGCGGGAGCAGCATTACCTGAGATACATCTTCCACTTTTTCGATGAAAATGGTCCTGAATTTCATGTTTTCCGGCATAATAGCTCCTGCCATGAATGCTCCGAAAAGCGCATGAATACCTATAATTTCGGTTGTATAAGACGATATAAGTAATGTAAGGAAAAATATGGCAACCACCGGTTTGGTTATATTATCCCTGTGGCCGTAAAGCTCACCAATTTTTTTAAGGAATGGTTTTACTACCCATAGCATTGTGAATACGTAAGCAATGGAAAGGCCAATAATATACAGGGAACTCACAAAGCTTCCCGCTTTTACAATGGCAATAACAGCGGCAAGAATACACCATGCGGTGATATCATCGGCTGCGGCACACGTGATAACCAACGCCCCGATGCGGGTGCGGTGAAGGCCGCGTTCCTGTACGATCCTGGCTAGTACCGGGAATGCCGTAATACTCATGGCAATACCCAGGAACAGGCAGAAAGAAGAAAATTCCACGCCTGCCGGCGCAAACTGTTCATATACAAAATAGGCGAGTACGGTACCCATGGTGAAGGGTATGATGATACTGGCGTGGCTGATGATCACGGCATCTTTGGCCTTATTCTTCAGCACGCTCAGGTCGAGCTCCATACCTACCACATACATGAACAATATTAATCCTATCTGGCTTAGGAATTGCAAATTGCCTAATGATTCTTTCGGGAAAAGCATTCCGGAAAATTCGGGGAAATACATCCCTACAAGCGATGGCCCCAACACGATACCGGCAATCATTTCGCCAATAACAGATGGCTGGCCGATACGTTTGCACACCCAACCGAAAAGGCGCGCAACAAAAATAATGGTAATGATCTGCGCGAGCAGGAGTGCAAGCGGATGTGTGAGGTTATTATGTAAGGAATCGAGAAAGTCCTGCCACTGGCCTTTACCCGTAACCTGCGATACGACATCGCGTCCTTCCTCGAGTTTTTTACCGTTTTGCAGCGCCCAGTAGATAAGGGCGGAGAACACCACCATTATACCCACGTAAAAAAAGCTATTCCTGAAATTCTTCATTGTGTGGCATTATTTGGCGGCAATATTAATCAGAAATTTCAAGGAATGAGTTACATCCTTTGCCTGTATTTTTCGGTTTTGTAATAAACAGGTGGAAATATGTAATGAAACGGATAGCTTTATTTCTTCAGTTTGGCCATAAAATCACTCCTGTAGATCTCACTAAGTGCGAAGTGGTAAGGCTTGCCATCCTGTAGCTGGTCGGCAGTAATTTCGTCGTGAGCGTAATACTGCACGTGCTTCATGGCAATGGCGGCCTTTTTATTAATGCGGCAAAAATCGTCCTCCGGCAGCATATCGAGCAGCTTTTCGAATGAGGCATTCTTTACGGTGATACGGCTACCGTCATTCAGGAGCAGTATCTTGTCCCGGCTGTCGATCTCGGATGTTATCACACAAAATATCCTCGAGATGTTAATGCGGGCCTTTCCCTTATCGGTATTAAGCTGCACCTGTTTTGGCGGCTGTTTTACGGTTGCCATAAGCGCGGCCACTTTTTGTACGGCATGTTCCAGCCTCTCCGGCTTTACAGGTTTTATAACATAGTCTACAGCATCACGGTCGAATGCATCTACGGCAAAATTCTTATAAGCTGTTGTAAAGATCACGGCCTTGCCTTTTATGGCGTCTGCTACCTGCAGGCCGTTCATGCCGGGCATTTCGATATCGGTTATCAGCAGGTCAAAGTCCAGCGACTGCCATTCCTGCAAAAGGATTTCCGGGCTGTTGAATGCTTTTACCACTTCGAGGCTGTCGATCTGTTCGCAGATCATTTTGAGGAAAGCCAGGCCGGGTAATTCGTCATCAAGCAGTAAGCATCTGATTTTTGTATTCAAGAAGGTTGATTTTTAAGTGTGCGACATATACGTCTTCTTCCACATAGCGCTCCAGCTTAAAGCAGGACTTGTAAAGTATTTTCAGGCGCTGCTCAAGGGTCATCGACCCTATACCGCTGTGTTCTTTCAGAAAGGCCGACTTACCGGAAATTTTATTGGATACGGTCATTGCAAAGGCATTATCCCGGAATTCGATCACGATAGAGATGAACGCATCGGGGCTTTGCAGGTCGGCGTGCTTAAAGGCGTTTTCAATAAGGTCGATAGAGATAAGTGGCGCAAGTATCTTCTGGTCGTACAGCGCGTCCTGCTCGTCTATCTTCTTTTTTACGCTGATCGAAAACAACGGGCTGATCTTGATCTTATTGATCTCAATAAGGTTTAGCGCAAACTCTATTTCTTCGCGTGGGCTCACAAATCGGTTCTGGCTTTCGTAGAGTATAAAATCCAGCACGTTGGAGAGTTTGTCCATCGCAAAATATGTCTGGTAAGCATGCGATTGTATTGAGTTCAGGATATTTTTGAACAGGTGCGGGTTGAGTCGTGCTTCAAGTGTTTGCAGTTGCAGCTTGTTGGCTTTATTCTCCAGTTCCACAAAACGGTTTTCGAGTTCCTTTTTCACCCTTTCCGATTTGTTGAGGCGCCACGCCAGCATCAGCGTTATGATGAAGAACAACGAAAGCAGTACGATAAGTATGATATTGAGCGGTGTAGCCATGATACGCTGTATTAGATACTATTTTTCCAGTGGCTTTCCGGCTTCGCTCCAGGCATCGGTACCGCCATCCAGCTCAACAATATGCTCAAATCCTTTATCCTTTAGTATTTCCACCGCATCAGAACTTCTGCCGCCGGCTTTGCAATATACATATATGGTCTTCTTTTTGTCGAGCTTTGCAACGCGTTGTTCAAAATCTTTGTCGTACAGGTGGATGTTTACAGCATTTTTAATGTGTCCGCTGTTATATTCCTTCGGCGTACGCACATCAATAAGCTGGCCTTTCTTCGATTCAACCTTTTTAGCGAATTCCGCGGGCTTTACCAGTTCAACGCCTTTTTTCTGTTGTGCTAAGCCTGTAGCAAAGGCAAGCGTAAGCACTATTATATATAATGTCCTCATTACTTTTTAATCGTAAAGGTTTGTGCTATCGTTGCCAGCTGGCTGTCCGAAAGCTTTGATGTCTTTTTGAGTTTCTCTGTAAACACGGCTACCTCGTCAGGTGAAGCAGGGCATCCCAGGTTTTCGCCTTTTGCATTATTGGAGTCGGCCAGCAGTTTGCCTTTGTGGTCGATGATCACCCAGTATGGCAGGCCGGACTCGGTGCCATTGTATTGTTTGAGCACTTCCGCGCCTCCCGGAGTTTCCAGTTTTTTGTTTTTAGGCGATTCCTGCACCGTTAGGTGTGCAATGATATAGTTATCATTAAAGAGTTTTTTGCAGGCTTCACTGTTCATGCCGGCATCCATCTTTTTGCACCAGCTGCACCACGAGGCATGAAATATAACAAATACCTTTTTATTTTCTTTCTTGGCCTGTGCAGACGCTTTTTCGAGGATTTGCGTAGCGGTTTCCTGAGTGGGAGTGTCCTGGGCGGCAGCTGTAATTACTGAGCCCAGCAGGAAAAAGCAGGCTGCTATGATACGTGTTTTCATTTTATATGGATTTTGCACTGCCAAGGTACGGAAAATAGATTTTCCTGCTAACAAAATCAAGAGTTAAGGTGCGACGAATATTGCAAATAATTTCTGTCGTATTATAACCCGTAATTCGTGGAAATTTATATTTTGCAGGAAATTAAACTTAAACCTAATACTGAGAATGCGCCTATGAAAATGCACAGGGATATACTTGTTGTTGAGGATGATGAGGATGACAGGGATATTTTGAAAGAGATCTTTCGCGACCTTGGATACAAGAACAATATTGTTTTTTTTTCCGACAGTACCGAAGCGCTGGATTATATCCGCAGGCCGGAGATAAAACCTTTTATAATTATTTCGGATATTAATATGCCAAAGCTGGGCGGCTTTGAGCTGCGTAATATTATCCTTAAGGAGGAGATCATCATGGATAAGGATATCCCGTATATCTTTATCTCCAATGCCCAGGATGAGCATTCTATAAAGCAGGCCAACAAGCTTGCGATACAGGGATACATTCACAAAGGCAGCGATTACAATAAATATAAGGATAAGATCAAGAGCCTTATCGATTACTGGAAAGAGAACATCAATTCGTTCTCTTCGAAGAAAGAATACTAAAAACGGGATGCTCAGCATCCCGTTTTTAGTATAGATTATTCCTCAGGTACCACCACCGGACCATCCCATTGCGAAATGCCTCCCATGAGGTTATAGGTTGTTTTAAAACCAAGCTGGTTCATAATATTGCAGGCCTGTGCACTTCTTGCCCCGGCGGCGCAGTATACATAATAATTTTTGGTTTTGTCAAGTTCTTCCAGGCCATAGATAAAACCCTGCCCTTTATAAATGTCAATATTCACGGCTCCGGGTATGATGCCACGGTTCCATTCGTCGGCAGTACGTACATCAAGGATCACAGCATTACTGTCTTCCTGTAGTTTTTCCCACCACTCTTGCTTAGAAATATTCATCGGTTAAAATTTCGGCAAAGGTATTATGCTTTTATCGAACAGCCAATAGCCTTTGTCTCTTTTACTGTAACCTCTTTATTTTTCAATAATTCGTTTACGGCATTCTCTACATATTTTTGTTTTACAGCTGCCGCGTCTTCATAATTATCGTCTATAGCGCCAATGTATTTCACCACATTGCCTTTAGCTGTTTTTTGAAGGATGTATACATGAGGGGTTTTTGTCGCGCCGTATTGCGGATATATTTTCTGTCCTTCGTCCAGCAGGTATGGGAAGGTGAATTTTTTCTCTTTGGCCCTGGCCTGCATTTTATCAAAGCTGTCGTCCTTTTGCTTTTCCGGGTTATTGGGGTTGATGGCAATTACCGGATAGCCGAGCTTTTTGTATTTGGCATCGAGCGCTACGATCCTGTCTTCATACGCCTGGGCGTAAGGGCAGTGGTTACAGGTAAATATTACGATAAACCCTTTGGCGTCCTTAAAGTCTTTTAGCGCTACCTTTTTGTTGTTTACATTCTTCAGGCTGAAATCGGTTGCTATGTCGCCCACTTTATATCCCGCAGCTGTTTTTACGGTAAAAGCGGAAAGCAGCCCTATTGCAAGGAATATTCCCAGGATCTTAATTGTCTTCATGTTTGGTTGTTATTTAAAATTGCTGACTTCTTTTTCGAGTTGTTCGTAAGTAAAGGACTGCTCATAAAATTTACGTTTGTCCTTATTATATATAAGAGTGGCCGGTATGGCGCCGCTCCACGTAGTATCTACTTTGGGCAGCCAGGTATTCTGGTCGGGGTCGCGGAGCAATACAACATCACTTTTTAATTGTTTTTGCTTTATAAAGGGAAGCAGCTTGCCTTCTACCATTTTTGGCATATCGAGGCTTACAAGCATTACTTTTACCTTATCGTCCTGATATTTGGTATTTAGCTGTTCAAAATAGGGAAGCTCTTCCACACAGGGTACGCACCATGTAGCCCAAAAGTTTACTACATAGGTGGTGTCATTTTGTTTTTTAAGGAAATATTCCAGCTTATCAAAATCATAAGCCTTAACCGATACTCCGTTAGCACTGTACACCTTGAGCGGGGCAGGAGCGGGTGTTTCGGCGGCCTTTGTTTCCGGTGATTCCTTTTTACAGGAAATCAGGGCAAAAGCACTGACTAGTATATATATGGTTCTCTTGATCACAATTATTACGGTAGTTATTCAGACCTAAAATTATATAAAAAATACCTGACAATATTTTTTTTACTAATTTTAACATAACATTTGTATGTACAAATATAAAATCAATTACATTTGTACGTACAAATATTGTAAATGTAATAATGAAGATTGAAGACGCAGTTAAATCGACAAATGCAATGTCAACGGCAAAAAAGACGATGCTGAATATTATGTATACCCAAAACCTGTTGGCCGAAAGCTTTAATGAAGTATTGAAGCCTTACGACCTTTCGCCACCGCAGTTTAATGTTTTGCGGATATTGAGAGGGCAGAAGGGTAAGCCGGCTAATATGTGTATGATACAGGAGCGCATGATAGCGAAAACGAGCAATACCACACGCCTGGTCGATAAATTATTGGCGAAGGATCTTGTAACCCGTGAAGTATGCAGTGAAAACCGCCGCAAGATGGAAATAAGCATAACTGACAAGGGCTTGGAATTACTAACGGAAGTAGACCCGTTTGTAGATGGGTATGAAATGGGTTATGCCGCAAACCTGGACGAAAACGAACTTGAAACAATGAATCTCCTCCTTGAGAAATATAGGGGTGAGCTACTTTAATAATCAATAAATCCCAAAATTTAATTTAATTTTAAACATGAGAAATTTCAAAACCATTGCAATCGCGTTAGTAGTAGCGCTTACCACCCTGACAGTATCTGCACAGGACAAAAAGATCAATACAACAACGAGCAAAATCAACTGGGTTGGTAAAAAAGTAACAGGAGAGCACTCAGGTACTATCAGCTTCAAAGATGGTGTGCTTAAATTCAAAGGCGAGAAACTTACAGGCGGTGTTTTTACCGTTGATATGAACTCTGTTGCGGTAACCGACCTTAAAGCAGGTGAAGGCAAAGAGAAACTTGAAGGCCACCTTAAAGCGGACGATTTCTTCGGTACTGCAAAACATGCTACGGCTAAACTTGTTTTCAAGACGCTAAAAGCTAAATCTGCAAACGTTTATACAGTTACTGCAGACCTTACAATAAAAAATATTACTAAACCGGTAACTTTTGACCTTACCGTGAATAAGAATTCAGCAACTACTGCGTTTAAAGTAGACAGGACGAAATACGACATCACTTACAAGTCTGGCAGCGTATTTGACGGACTGGGAGATGCAGCCATCTACGATGATTTTGAACTTACTGTAGACCTGCGTTTCTAAAAATTAGGGTTTAAATTGACGTAAAGGGGTTAGCCGGAAAGGTTAGCCCCTTTATTTTTCTCCATTCGCTGACTATATCGCCCATAATCGTATCTCTGATACAGATCGTTTCATAGCGGGAGGCAGTTCTTTACAGGGTTGCCTTTTTAGTAAGTTTATAAATGTTTTTTGTTAAAGAAAAGTTAAAATTTTATAATTTTGCATCACCCCAAACAGGTGTATATGATATTACCTTTACATTTTTCACGCTTATTATATTCTGCTTTATTCCTTATTTCCGGACTGGATGCCATTGCGCAGTCGGGAGGATGGCTCAGGTCTGATTATGAAAATACAGAGGCTGTTTCCAAAGCGCTTTTACAAAACAGTACGGCCGTGTCTGACACAGCGCGGGCCAGGATACTGAACACAAAAGGAATTTACCACAACGTTACCGGAAATAATGATTCGGCACTATATTTTTTCAAAAAGTCAGGCGCGCTGCTTGAGCACTACCCTCACCTGGAAGCCTATCCATTATTAAATCTCGGTATGGCGCTTAATGCTAAAGGTGAAAGTGCAACGGCGCTTAAAACAGCCAATAAAGTGCTCCAGCTGAACCGTAAGCTAAAGAAACCCCTGATTGAAGCGATCTCTTACCAGATAATGTCGGGTGCCTATTTTACGGAAGACAACCAGAAAAAAAGTGTGGAATACCTGCTAAAGGGGATAAAGATATTAGAGAAAAACCGCCTTGGCAGATATGTGGCAGAAATGAAGCTCAACCTTGCCAATACCTATATCCAGACCAATAATTACAATTTTGCCGCCGATCTTTTTGAAGATTATATCAGCACAGCCACCAACAGGAACTCGAGGATGTATGCCATTGCACTGGTAAATTATTCGGAATGCCTGATGGAACTGGACAGGTATGACAAAGCGGCAACGCTTCTGCAGGATAATATGCCAAATGTGCTGGCAACCGGGGATAAGGAACTGCTGGCAGTAGTATATTCCCGACTGGCAAAACTGGAGATCAACCGTAAGCGTATTAATGAAGCGATAGATCTTTATGACAAAGCAGTTGATATCCTTTTAGAAAAGAAATCAAAATATCTTACACTCATCCTGAGCGAGTACCTGGCGCTTCTTGAAGGCCAGCGCAGGTATAATGATGCGATAAAAGTGGGAAGCCGCTACAGGACATCTTCTATGTACAGGAAAAGTACTATCCACCAGCGATTAGAGTTTGAGAAAGCTATTGCCAACCTGTATTCCAAAACCGGTAACCTCAAAGAAAGCAATAAAGCACTCACAATTGCACTGGCGTTGTGCGATTCGTTACGGCAAACGGGCAATGGCGAACTGGAACATGAGATACAGGCCCGTTACCAAACCGAAATACAACGGCAGAAAAACATACACCTGAAACAGAATAACAGCAATCTGCAAAAAGTGATCAGGGCAGAGGACAGGTTGTTGTTACTTTATGGGATCATGGCACTGATACTGATTGTTCTCGTGTTTTTCCTGCTGAGGTATTACTGGCTTCGAAACAAGCTTCAGAAAGAAGGGCTTCGGTCTGTAAAAGCCGAAGCAGCCCTATTGCGTAAAGCAAAGGAGCATGAGGCAGACAGTGCCAGGCAAAAGGAGGTTATGGTTCAGGAAAAGCAGCGCGAGCTTGCCTCTATGGCTCTTAAGATGGCCACTTACTATGAGGATATCAATGCGATGATAGCGCTTATAGATGCTAAGGAACTGCGAACACCACAGGACTTACGAAAGCAGTTAAAGAAAATTGCAGGAGAAAAAGATTTCTGGACCTATTTTGAGTTGCGATTTAATAAACTGCATCCCGATTTTAAAACAAAATTGACGAACACATTCGAAAAGCTAACGAAGAATGATATTGAGTTTTGCTGCCTTGTAAAGCTCGGCCTATCTACAAAAGAGATCGGTTCGATCCTCAATATTTCCAACGAAAGTGTTGCCACAAAAAAATACAGGCTCCGCAAGAAGCTAAATATTTCAGACGAAAAGGATCTTGGGGAGATACTTGAAGGTTTTTAATCAGGATGTCGGGTTATCGTGAATGTGTCCCTCGGCGATGGTGCCTTTTATCGCTACATATACTGTGTGGTCGTCTGCTACAGCTACTGAGCAGGCGTTGTTCTCAAACGCATCTACAAGTCCGGGGTTTATATCTTCTTCCCCCAAAAAGTTTTTATTGTTATCCACATTTACTGTTATTAAAACAGTTATAGCATCTTCTTTAGGCTCATAAGCTTCAGCACCATTGCTTTTAAGATGCCAGTCTTCATATTTCAGCAGTCCGGAATCTATGGCTCCTGCAAAGTCTGTTGAAGTCCAATGATCGCAATTCAATGCTATTTCAGATGATTTCGAAAGTGTATATCGTACTACGATATCTTTGGTAGTTGGCAATTGGGTTTCCATAACAGATTATCTTATAACATAAAGATAGGCAGATTGATGAAATATTTGTGTTAGCAATATTTTAAAATTACAGCCCTTAAATTGATTTTTAAGGGCTGTGGCTTTACTATCGGATCAGTGTCCCAAAAGATTCAAAGTAGGTTTGTTCTATTTTTTCCCTGTGGTCCGGATGTGCGATATCGGTCAGTGCCTTAACCCTTTGCTTTAGTGTTTTGCCATAGAGGTCTGCAATACCATATTCTGTAATGATATAATGGGCGTGCGCACGTGTGGTAACTACCCCGCCGCCCTGGCGAAGGAAAGGTACAATGCGGCTGGTACCGTCTTTTGTAACCGACGGAAGCGCTATGATCGCCTTTCCGCCTTCACTCAGTGATGCCCCTCGTATAAAGTCCATCTGCCCGCCTACGCCCGAATACATTTTCATCCCAATAGAGTCGGCACAAACCTGTCCGGTAACATCTACTTCAATGGCAGAATTGATAGCCGTCATTTTTGGGTTGCGGCGTATCTGTGCAGTGTCATTTACAAAAGAGGATTCCCTCATTTCGATAAAAGGATTATCATTTACAAAATCATACAGGCGCTGCGACCCGATAAGGAATGTTGCTAAAGCCCTGCCTTTTACAGTGCCCTTATACCTGCAGTTGATAACACCGCTTTCTATGAGGTCGATAACCCCGTCGGAAAACATCTCGGTATGCAGGCCAAGGTCTTTATGGTTTTTAAGGTTGGCCAGTGCGGCGTTCGGTATTGAGCCAATACCCATTTGCAGGGTGCTTCGGTCGTCTATAAGGGAGGCCACATATTGCCCGATCCTGTTCTCATTTTCGGTAATTTCGGCATGCCCGTGGCCAAATATCGGGGTGTTTACTTCTACCAGGTAATCGATCTGTGAAATGTGGATAATGCCATCACCAAAAGTCCTCGGCATCTGAGGGTTTACCTGTGCAATAACCGTTTTGGCATTTTGTATCGCGGCAAGTGAGGCTTCTACAGAAACGCCGAGGGAGCAATACCCATGGCTGTCGGGTGGCGATACATGGATGAAAGCCACATCGAGCGATAGTACATTGCGCCTGAATAGGTTGGGTAGCTCGCTAAGGAATACCGGAGTATAAGAACCGTTGCCTGCTGTAATGGTGTGGCGCACGTTTTTGCCTATAAAAAAGGAATTTACATGGAAGCTTTCTGCCAGTTGCGGGTCGGCATAATGGGCTTCGCCTTCGGTATGAAGGTGGCATACTTCTACGTTTCGAAGTTCGGATGCCCTCTCGCTAAGTGCTTTTGTAAGGAAATAAGGTGTTGCGGCCGCGGCCTGCACGTATACCCTTTGGTTCGACTGGATAATTTTTACTGCTTCTTCTGCTGTCGTATATTGTGCCATAGACTATTTATTTTTGGCAAAGTTACAACCGCAGAGAGCCACTGTAACATGATTTATGTCATGTTAGAATTTATCGGCGTAATCGGCCAGTTTTTTACGGTTGTGAACAATGATCTTTTTACCTGATAATTCTATAATAGATGCCTTGTTAAGCTCTGACAAGAGGCGTATGCAGCTTTCCGTAGCAGTACCTACCATACCGGCAAGTTCTTCCCGGGAAAGCTTTATATTCAGGCTGTTATCGTCGGTAATGCCAAACTCGTCATACAGATGGATAAGCGTTTCGGCAAGGCGTTGTTTTACTGGTTTTTGTGCCATGTCTACCAAATGGTCGTCGGCATCTTTCAGGTCGCCGCAAATGGTTTTCATCACTGCCATCGAAAATTTGTTGTTCTGGTTAAAGAACTGCATTACTTCGGTTTTAGGGATAAAGCAGACTTCCATATCTTCAAGCGCAACCGCGCTCAGGTTTACGGGCTCATCACTTATCATGGAGCGCTGTCCTAATAGCTCACCCTTGGCGATAAGCTTAACGATCTGCTCATTGCCGTTAGCGCTTAGCTTGGTCATTTTGCAGACACCGTCTTTAATGCAGAAGATTCCGTTTACATTTTCACCTTCCGAAAATAAAGGTTCGCCTTTTTTTACAATGTAGGAAGACTTACATTCTGCGATCCTGAGCAGTTCATCTTTATTCAGTGCCTTTAAGGAGCTGAATTCCCGCACGATACATTGGTCACACTTGCTCATATCTGTAATAATTTATGTGGCAAAGGTACAAAATTCTGTAAGATGATAAATGTCATATTTTATCTTTTGCAAATTAGCTCACTTTGCATCAGGTATAAAATTAGCAGATAATGGATAAGGAAACTTGCTATCATTGCGGGTTGGCCGTTGCAAAAAAAGAGGAAATCCCATTCGATGATAAGATCTTTTGTTGTAACGGATGCAAGACCGTATATGAGATCTTCAGCCTGAACGGGCTGACAGATTATTACAATTTTGAAAACGCCCCCGGTGCAACGCCTCAGGACATTGGCGGAAAATACGATTTTCTGGATAATGAGGATATCGTAAACCGTTTACTGGATTTTAAAGAAGGCGATACGCATATTGTAACGCTATACATTCCGCATATCCATTGCAGTTCGTGCATCTGGATACTCGAAAACCTCAACAGGCTCTGCAAGGGTGTGAGCAGTTCGCAGGTAAATTTCCATGAAAAGAAAGCCCGCATCATTTTCCATGCGGATGAAGTTACGCTGAAAAAGATAGTACACCTTCTCAGTTCTATTGGCTATGAACCTTATATAAGCCTGGAGAATTACGACAGCCAGCGAAAAAAAGTGAGCCGTGACCTTATTTACAAGCTTGGTGTGGCCTTCTTTTGTTTTGGTAATGTAATGCTCCTTTCCTTTCCCGAATATTTTGAGGTAGAGGAATATTGGCTCAACAATTACAGGGGATTCTTCAGGTGGCTGGTGTTTGCGCTGGCGTTGCCGTCATTCCTTTATTCTGCCAGCGGTTACTATGTTTCGGCATTCAAAAGTATCAGGGCAGGGCTGCTTAATATTGATATTCCCATAGCCCTGGGTATCATCATCATGTTTATCCGCAGTACGATAGACATTATATTCGATATGGGACAGGGCTTCTTCGACAGCCTTACAGGCTTGGTCTTCTTTATGCTTTTGGGCAAGCTCTTCCAGCAAAAAACGTATAATTTCCTTTCTTTTGAGCGCGATTTCAGGTCATATTTCCCTATTGCGGTAACCAAAATACAACCCGACCGCAGTGAGGTATCGGTACCGGTA
>Ga0308157_10001217_pt1 | contig 57291 bp, 53 predicted proteins | sample PhyBR1_FD_201035 | JGI IMG/M metagenome (GOLD analysis project Ga0308157, IMG submission 201035) | Phyllosphere microbial communities from UC Gill Tract Community Farm, Albany, California, United States - DLSLB.R1 | ecosystem: Host-associated > Plants > Phyllosphere > Unclassified | place: USA...
GTCCTTGGCCCGGCGAAGATGAGCCAGAACCTTCAGTGCCTGGTTATCCATGGGCTATCGCCTCCGCGCCGAACGCAGGACCAGGAAGGCGCCCAGCAGCGTGCAGCACAGGTACACCCCGATAACGAAGATCCAGCCTGCGGTGAAACCGCCAGGAGAAGCAACCAGAAGCCCCATGGCCAAGGGCCCGACGGTGAAGCCGCCGAATTGTCCTGCTGAGACCAGGCCGCTGGAGCTGCCCAAGCGGCTGGCCGGAACCACGCGGAGCAGCGCCGCCATCAGCACCACGGAGACCCCGAGTGCCGAGGCACCGTGCAGTGCCACCGCAACCCAGAGCAGAATCGGCGAATGCAGCTGCTGGGCCAGCAGGAAACTCGTGCCGCCACAGGTGGCCAGCAGCGCCAATAGAAGCAGCAGCTTGGGCGCGGCCACTCCGCGGGACATCATCTGCCCCCAGCCAACCCGTGCGCTGACCCCCACGATCCCGGCCACGGCAGCGGTCAGCCCGCCGGCCACCAGCGAGAAGTCCAATTCGCGCACCGCAAACAGCGCCAAATAGACGTTGGTGGCCTGCACGCCCACACCGTTGATGAACCCGAAAAGGCTCAAAGCGTAGATGATGAACCGGGTGGAGGCTGCCGCGCCGGCTGCCGGCTCGCTGTTCTCCGTGCCGCTCCGGCTGCTCTTGCCGGGCGCCGGGGCCGCGAGCAACGGGGCGGACTTGAGAACGCGCAGTGCCAGCAGCGCCAGGCCAGCGGCCACCACCGCCCCGGCCAAGGAGGCGCCCTGCCAGCCGATGAACGCGGCCAATACGGGGAAGGCGAGGCTGCCCACCAGCTGGGAGACCTGCACGCCGGACTGCTTGATTCCGGTCCAGCCAATGCGCCAGGCGCTGGGCACGCGCTGGGCCAGGATCCGGTTGGTCACCCCATTGGGAAAAGATTGCGCGAAGCCAGCGATCCCCGACGCCGCGAGCAGCAGCGCATACCCGGCATCCACCGCAGCCAAGCCCATGGCCAGGGCCGCGGTGCCAAAGATGATCAGCATCAACCGGGCATCGGGCTGCGCATCGGAGAATTTCCCGAACGCCAGATTGCCAATGGCAGCGCAGCCAAAGCAGACCGTAGCCAAGAGCCCGAACTGGGATTCGCTGATGCCCAGGTCGCGGATCACCAGGTCGCTGGTGGCGTTCAGCCCGTAGCTCAGCAGCGGAGCAATGCCGACAGCTGCCAGGAGGATGGCCAGCAGCCCGAATCCGGGGCGTGCTTCTCTGGCTGTCATCCTCATCCTTCTGTTTGGCGCTACCGCGATTCTAGCCAAGTTCTTGCACCAGCGAGCCTGCTTCCCGGGCACTTTGACATATCCGGCACCGGCTTCGGATCTGCCGGCCATCGGGCATAGGATTTGAAAGGTGAATACTTTTACCGTCCGCTCCGCCAAAACCAGTGATGTCCCGGCCATTCGCGACCTTGTCCGGCCGCTGGCCGAAGAGCGCATCTTGCTGGATAAGGAAGCGGTCACCTATTACGAGTCCATCCAGGAATTCGTCATAGCCCAAGACGCGGACGGAAATGTTGTTGGTTGCGGCGGCCTGCACGTGATCTGGGAAGATATTGCCGAGATCCGCACCCTGGCCACCTCCGATCAGGTGCGCGGCATGGGCGTGGGCCATGTGCTGCTGCAGGAACTGCTGCGCCGGGCCAAGGCGGTAGGAGTGGCCCGCGTCTTCTGCCTGACCTTCGAAGTGTCCTTCTTCGAGCGCCAAGGCTTTTCCGTGATGGCCGATCAAAGCGCCGTGGACCCCTCGGTGTACCAGGAAATCCTGCTCTCACGCGATGAGGGCGTCGCCGAATTCCTGGACCTGGCCCGGGTCAAGCCCAACACCCTGGGCAATACCCGCATGATCATCACCCTGGACTAGCCCCGGCTAGTCCATCCGGTCATAGCGGGCCCGCAATATCAGGTACAAGGCATAGCTGATCAGCCCAGCGGCGATGGCGCCCAAGGCCACCGAACCATGATCCTGGTCGCGGATCGCCTTGAGCGCGCCATCGATGCCGCCAGCTTCTTCGGGATCGCCCTGGACGGTGGCCACAATGAACAGCAATCCCAGGGCGCCAAGAACCAGCCCCTTGGCCGGGTAGCCGATCATCCCGGAATACCTGACCGCCCAAGAGATTTCGCGCCGGCTGGAGCGGTGCAAGTCATCAAGGAACTTTCTGCTGGCGCCCTTGTAGATGTAGTAGCCGGCCATCACCAGCAGCACCGCACCGAGAGCCACCAGTGCCGCCCTGCCGGCCAAGGACTTCATCAGCTCGCCGCTGAGACTGGTGGCGGTGTGCTCCGAGTCGCTGGGATTGCCCATGCCAAAACGGCCAAAGGTGAACCCTGCGGCCAAAAAGACCAGCCCGGTGCCCGCAAGCTTGAGCCGTTCCCGCGTTTTCTTCCCGGGCAGCAGCAGCTGCGCCAGCGACCACAGCCCCAATAAGAGGGCTCCGATGGCACAGATCCACAGCAGCGCAACACCAAAGGGCTGGGCCGATAGCGCCCGCATGGCACCGCTTTGATCGGCCTGGGCCTTGCCGCCGGTGGCCACCACGGAAGCGAGCACCCCCAAGGTGGCGTGCAAAATGCCGTTGGCGACGTAGCCCAGCCGGGCCAAGCGCTCAAAGAGCGGGTGCCGTGCCGCCTGCTGTGCGGCAGCGGCCGGGTCAACCGAATCGTTCATGCGCCAAGCATAGCTAGGATGGCAGGCGCACGCCGCCATCCTCGAGCACTGCCAGCCCGTCCTTGAGCAATCCGGCTAGTGCCCGCTCGCGCTGCTGGGATTCGGCCTGCAATTTTTCCAGCGCCACATAGGCGGGATGCTCCTGCCCGCCAAGGTCCGCCAGGAAGGAAGCCTGCGGCACCGGATGCTCATGCTCGCGCAGGACCGCCATGATCGCTCCGCGCACCTGGCGGTCGGTGCCCTTCCAGGCCTGGCCCTTGGGAGTGTAGTGCGGGGCCGGCTGCCCGGCCGCAATCCATGCGCAGTGCTCGAAGACCGGGCAGGAATCGCATTTGGGGCTGCGCGCGGTACACACCAGCGCACCGAGCTCCATCACCGAGATGTTCCACGCATTGGCCTGCTCGGCATCCTCGGGCTGCACCTGCCGGGCGCGGGCAAATTCGCTGGCGCGCGGGCTGGGCTCGGGCAGGGCCATGCCGCCAAAGAGCCTGGCGTGAACCCGGCGGATATTGGTATCAACCACCACGGTTGGCTCGCCAAAGGCAAAACAGGCGATAGCCGCAGCCGTATAGTCCCCGACGCCCGGCAAGGCCCGCAACGCGTCTTCGGTGCGCGGCACCTGGCCGTTGTACTCGGTGGTGATTTCCACGGCGGCGGCATGCAAGCGCTGGGCCCGGCGTGGATATCCCAGCCGGCCCCAGGCCTTGAGCGCTTCGGACAGCGGTTCGCCAGCCAGGTCTTGCGGCCGCGGCCAGCGGCGCATCCATTCCTCCCAGACCGGCAAAACACGCACCACGGGGGTCTGCTGCAGCATGAATTCGCTGACCATCACCTCCCAGCCGCTCACGCCTTCTTTGCGCCACGGCAGGTCCCGGGAGTTCTTCTGGTACCACTGATTGATTTGGCGATGGATTTGTTGCACCACACCACTGTAGCCAACGACGCTTCATTGCCTCGATTCCCCTGCCATTACCGGGTTCCCGGACGCCAATGAACTAGCCTTAAGCCATGAGCAATGCATCAGGGGGAAAGCTTCCAGCCAGCGTCTATCGGCGCCGGCGCATCACATTCGCGGTGATCGCCTTGGTACTGGTGGGCTTGATTATCTGGGGCATTGCCGCCATTGCCGGCTTGCTGTCACCGGATCCAGAAGATCCTGCAGCGACTGCCCCCACGGCGCAGTCCAGCGCGCCTGCCCAAAGCCCGGACTCCGATCAGGATGCGGGCAAGAAGTGCAAGGCGGGCGAAGTCAAGGTCACGGCCTCCACGGACGCGAAGAGCTATGCCGCGGGCAAAAAGCCGGTACTGATCCTGGGCGTCGAAAATACCTCCAAGCGCGAGTGCGAACTGAACGTGGGCACCAGCATGCAGGAATTCCTGATCTCCAGCGGCGCCGACAGGGTCTTCTCCACCGTGGACTGCCTGCAAAACGGCGAGGACGTCCAGCTGGTCTTCGCCCCCGGGCAGAAGGAGAATGCCCGCTTCACCTGGAATCGCGATCGCTCGGCCCCGGGCTGCAAAGCCGTGAGCGTGCAGCCGCGCCCGGGCACCTACAAGTTCACCGCGGCCATCGGGGAAATCGAATCCGAACCGGTGAGCTTCACCCTGGAGTAGCCCCCTAGATGTAGCGGTCCAGCAGCGAGGACTCGGCCATGCGGGCCAGTCCTTCGCGGATGGAACGGGCACGCTGTTCGCCGACGCCCTCGATTTCCATCAGCGCGGTGGTCGACGCCGCCATCAGCAGCTGCAAATTATCGAAGGACGCCACCAGCCGGTCGCCAATGGCCTTGGGCACCGTTCGAATCTGCGAAAGCAGCCGGTAGCCCTTGGGCGTGAGCTGGTCGTCCTGTCCGATGGTGCCCTGCGGGAACAGGATCTTGGCCAGGGGCTCAAGGTCGATCAGCTGCGCGTCGGAGACCTCGTGCAGGCGCTCGAGGGCGACGTCGATATCCAGTTCCTGGCCTTCGGCCTGCGCATAGTCGTGCATCAGCAGCTGGTTGTCGATCTGGATGCCGGAGAGCAATTCCGCGTGCTGGGCGGCCAGCAGGCGCCCGTCGATGCCCAGCTCCAGGACGTTGCGGGAGATTTCCTCGCTGGTGCGCCGCAGCATTTCGGTGCGCTGCAACACCGCCAATACTTCGCGCGCGGTGGCCACATCCTCGATTTCCGCAGCCGACAGGGCGCTGGTGACCTGGTCCAGCCGGTGCCGGTAGCGCTCCAGGGTGGCGATGGCCTGGTTGCCTCGCGCCAGCAGCCGCTCGGCAGGTTCCAGCACGTGGCGCTCGCCGGCGGCATAGAGCGTGATGGTCTGCATCGACTGGGACACCGAGATGGTCGGGAACCCAGTCTGCGCCGCCACGCGTTCTGCGGTCCGGTGGCGCGTGCCTGATTCCTGGGTGTCGATCCGCGCGTCGGGCATCAGCTGCACCCCGGCCTGCAGGATCTGGCGGGCGGTGCCATCAAGGATGATCGCCCCGTCCATTTTGGCCAGTTCGCGAAGGCGGGTGGGGGTGTATTCGGTGTTGATCCTGAACCCGCCGGAGCTGACGGATTCAACCACCTTGTCATGTCCCAGCACGATCAGGGCGCCGGTGCGGCCGCGCTGGATGCGCTCGAGCCCCTGGGCAAGTTCGGTGCCCGGGGCGATCTGGGCCAGAATGGCAAGAAAACCGGGGGATGAGTTCGCTTTCAACGTGCGTCCTTTCGGCGGGCGGCAACACTCTAGTTTATCGTGCTGGCTTCTGCCGCTGGGCGAAGGCGATATCCAGGGCCTGGGCAATGTTCTCCACCTGGAAAACACGGATCCCGTCGGGGATGTTCTTCAGCGGTTCGGGGGTGGCCGGGGCCATCGCAAAGGAGAAGCCCAGGCGCTGCGCCTCGGTGATGCGGCGGGAGATCTCGGGCACCTGGCGCACCTCGCCGGCCAGCCCCACCTCGCCGAAGGCCACAAAATCCTGCGGCAGCGGGAACTCGTTCATCGAGGAGGCCAGGGCCAGCGCGCAGGCCAAATCCGAGGCCGGCTCGGCGATTTTCACTCCGCCGACCGTGGCGATGTAGGAGTCCATGGCGGATAAATCCATATGCGCCCGCGCCTGCAATACCGCGACCACCATTTGCGCTCGAGCCGCGTCCAGTCCACTGGTGGCACGGCGGGCAGCCGGGGCGTTGCTGCGCGAGAGCAAGGTCTGCACTTCCGCCACCAGGGGGCGGCGGCCCTCCAGGGTCACCGTGATGCAGGTGCCGGGAACCGGAGTGCGGGTGCGGGTGACAAAGAGCTTTGACGGGTCGGTCAGGGACTCGATGCCGTCTTCGTTCAAGTCGAAGCAGCCCACCTCGTCGGTGGCGCCGTAGCGGTTCTTCAGCGCGCGCAGGATGCGCAGGCGCGAATGCTTCTCGCCGTCGAATTGGCAGACCACATCCACCAGGTGCTCGAGCAAGCGGGGTCCGGCAACCGAGCCTTCCTTGGTCACATGCCCCACCATGATGGTGGACATGGCGCGGGTCTTGGCGGCGTTGATGATCGAGGCGGCCACCTCGCGCACCTGGGAGACACCGCCGGCCGCCCCGTCGATTTCTGCGGAGGAGAAGGTCTGCACCGAGTCGAGGATCAGCAGCTGCGGATCGATTTCCTGGATCTGCCCCAGGGCCAATGCGAGGTCTGTTTCGGCGGCCAGGTACAGGGTGTCGGCAATGGCATTGATGCGCTCGGCACGGGATTTGACCTGGGCGGCTGATTCCTCGCCGGTCAGGTAGAGCACCCGAAGCCCGGTTTGCGCGGCCTTGGCCGCCACATCCAGCAGCAGCGTGGACTTGCCGACACCCGGCTCGCCGGCCAGCAGGATGGCGGCGGCCGGGACCAGCCCGCCACCCAGCACGCGGTCCAGCTCGGAGACGCCGCTGGGGCGGAAGGCCGCTTCGGAACCGTCGATCTGGGCGATGGGCTTGGCCGGATGCGCCACCTTGGCCGCGGCCACGGTGCGCGCCGAAACGACGCCTACTTCTTCAACGGTGCCCCACGCCTGGCATTCGCCGCAGCGTCCCACCCATTTGATGGTGGTCCAGCCGCATTCAGAGCATTTGAATGTGGGCGAGGACTTGCTGCGCGTGGAGGTTTTGGCCATAGGCCCATGCTATCGAGCCGGGAGGACAAAATTGCTCAAGACAGCTTGGGCAGGGCTTCGATGGCCTCATCATGGTTGCGCCCGGCCGCTTCCAGGAGATCCACGATCATCGGGCGCAGCAGCAGCACCAGCCCTTCACCCTGCAAGCCTTCAACTCCCAAGGCTTGCGGATCAAGCTGCGCCGCGGCATTTTCAAGCTGCAGCACGGCGGCCTTTTCATATTTCCGCTGCCCGGCAACGGTTTGCTCGCGCACCGAGTGGGACAACGAGTTCGCCGCCTCCGAGACTTCGCGCAGCAGCGGTGCCAGGGCTTGGGCGCCCTGCGGGGTCAAGGCCCCGTTGCTGAGCACCGAAGCCAGCCGGCGGGCAAAAACGCGCAAGTTGCGGGCGGTCCAGTCGTAATGGTTGAAGCGTTCGGAGAGCCGGTTCAGTTCGTGGCGGTGCCGGCGGCCGGCGGGGGAGATGGTCGCGATCTCCTTGGACACGCTGAAGGCGCCGGGCAGCTGATCGAGATGCTTCTGGGTTCCCCGGGCCTTGATCAGCGCATGGAAGGCCGAGCGGCGGTCATCGTCGCGGATCGCCCACGAGCATTCGAGGATCGCTTCGGAGAGTTCCTTGAACAGCTCGCTGAGCGCCGCGACCGGGGTGCGGCGCGGGTCGGTGGGCCAGAAGACGATGACCAGCAGGGCCAGCAGGGACCCGGTCAGTGCGTCGATGGATCTGGCAAAAGGGCCGTCGACGCTGATCGGCAGCAGCACCACCAGTGCCGATTGCATGCCCAGCTGGGTGGAGAAGATGGTGCCCGAATCCAGGTAGCGGGCGACAACCAGGCTCAGCGACATCACCAGGGCTGCCTGCCAGATTCCCTGGCCGAACCAGTGCATCAAGGTATCGCCCAGGGCCACGCCGAGGGTGCACCCAAGGGCTACTTCGGCGGTTTTGCGCACCGTGGTGGAGGCGCCGAAACCCAGGGAGATCAGGGCGCTGGTGGCGGCAAAAATGGGCTGCGTGTGTCCCCAGATGCTCTCTGCAATCCAGAAAGCGCCTATGGCGCCCAGGGTCATGCGCAGGATTCTCGGCAGCGAATTGCGCGCGCGCAGCAGCCCCGAGCGGTTTCGCGCGGCGAGGAAGCCGGTAACCTTTGCCGGCATCCGCTTCGGCGTGCTCCCAATAGCCATAGGCACAGTCTCCCACGGACCGGCCGCGAAGCCGATGAACATGCGCCCATATTGCTTCCGTGAGCAGGATCACCAGCCGGCGTAGAAGCTGTTAACCTCTTGTTCACCTTCGCCGGGGGAGCTGGTTACCTTGGCTCTTTACCGTCATAGATGAAGCGGGGCAGAATCCGCTGAAAAGTTTCTTACATTTAGTATTCAACATGGGGAGTACAACTCGTGAAGCTCAATCGCCTTGGCAGTGCAGCTGCCGTCCTTTCTGTCGCGGCAATCGCACTGACCGCTTGCGGTTCAGACAATCCAACCGCTGCCAGCTCTGAGAGCGCAGCCGGCTCGTCCGCAGCTGGCGTCACTGGCACCTTGACCGGTATCGGTGCTTCCAGCCAGAACTCGGCCATGGAAGCATGGAGCACCGGCTTCAAGGCAGCCAACTCGGGCGCCACCGTGCAGTACTCGCCAGACGGCTCGGGTGCAGGCCGCGAAGCCTTCTTGGCTGGTGGAGCACAGTTCGCAGGCTCGGACGCCTACCTGAAGGAGGACGAAGCGCAGAAGGCCAAGGAAGTTTGCGGCCCGGATGGCGCCTTCAACATTCCGGCCTACGTTTCCCCGATCGCGATCGCCTTCAACCTTGAAGGCGTCGATGAGATCAACATGGATGCCGACACCATCGCCAAGGTGTTCAAGAAGGAAATCACCAAGTGGAACGATGAGGCCATCGCCAAGCAGAACCCGGATGTGGACCTGCCTGACACCGCCATCACCGTGGTCCACCGCAATGACGAGTCCGGCACCACCGAGAACTTCGTCGAGTACTTGAAGGCTGCCGCAGGCGATGTCTGGACCTACGACGTGTCCGGCGACTGGCCAAGCGACATCCAGTCGGAGAACGCCAAGGGCACCTCCGGCGTGGTTTCGACCACCACCTCCACCAACGGCGCCATCACCTACGCTGACCACTCTGCAGTGGGCAAGCTGTCCACCGTGAACGTCAAGGTGGGCGACGAGTACACCAAGATCTCTGCCGAGGCTGCTGCCAAGGCGCTGGATGCCGCAACCCCGGTTGAAGGTGCTTCCGAGAACGACCTCGCGCTGGATCTGAAGCGCGACACCACCGAAGCCGGAACCTACCCCATCGTGCTGGTTTCCTACCACATCTTCTGCAGCAGCTACAAGGACCAGGCCACTGTGGACTTGGTCAAGGCCTTCGGCAACTATGTAGTTTCCGATGAGGGCCAGAAGGCCGCACAGGACTCGGCCGGCAACGCCCCAATCTCGGCGGCCATCGCTGAGAAGGCTGCCAAGGCGATCGACTCGATCACCGTAGCCAAGTAGAACTCCAACCGGGCAACCGGTATTTGGTGCGGGTGGTGAACTCGACCACCCGCACCAGCAACACCCCTCCACCCCCCAGCAGGTAAAACTGCTTCACCCCCGTTTCGTAAAGGCTTTAGCCATGACTACCAATGCTTTGACAAGCAAGTCATCGACTTCAGGCCGCGCAGGTGACAAGATCTTCTCCGGTGCCGCGCTGGCTGCCGGTGTACTGATCCTGATCACGCTCTTCGCGGTTGCGGTCTTCTTGCTGATCCAGGCCCTGCCGACGTTCTTTGCTGATCCAGCAGAGATTTCCGGCGGCCAAGGATTCTTTGCCTACATCTGGCCGATTGTTATCGGCACCGTTATTGCAGCAGCCATTGCGCTGGCTGTAGCTACCCCGATCGGCCTCGGCGTGGCGCTGTTCATCTCGCACTTCGCTCCACGCAAGGTGGCTGGCCCGCTGGGCTACCTGATCGACCTGCTGGCCGCGATCCCATCGGTGATCTACGGTGCCTGGGGCTACATGGTCCTGGCACCGGCCCTGGTCCCGGGCTTTGAATGGCTCTCCAAGAACCTGGGTTTCATCCCGCTCTTTGAAGGTCCTGCCAGCCAGACCGGAAAGACCATGCTCACCGCCGGCATAGTGCTGGCCGTGATGGTGCTGCCGATCATCACCTCGCTGAGCCGCGAAATCTTCCTGCAGACTCCAAAGCTGCATGAGGAAGCGGCCCTGGCCCTGGGTGCCACCCGCTGGGAAATGATCACCACCGCGGTGATCCCCTTCGCCCGACCGGGCATCATCTCCGCCGTCATGCTGGGCCTGGGCCGCGCCCTGGGCGAGACCATGGCCGTGGCCCTGGTGCTCTCCACCGGCAACCTGATCCCGTCGCTGATCAAAACCGGCAACCAGACGATTGCCGCGGAAATCGCGTTGAACTTCCCCGAAGCCTTCGGGCTGCGTCTTTCGGAGCTGATTGCCGCTGGTCTGGTCTTGTTCCTGATCACCCTGATCGTGAACATGATCGCCCGCGGAATCATCGCCCGCCACAAGGAATTCTCGGGAGCTAACTGATGAGTGCCACCACAACCAGACTCAGCAACCAGGCCAGCGGCAATTCCACCCCGCCGGTGCGCAAGCGCAACTCCCTGGCCAAGGGCAAGCTGCCGAAATGGGCCATCTGGGCCATCGCCGCAGGATCGATCATCATCGGCGCCGCGATCTCCACCCTGACCGGCTTCAGCGTTGCCGCCTTCGCGATCTACTCGGCGATCATCTTCCTGATTGCGGCCTCAGTGATCACCACCGTGGTGGAGGGCAAGCGCCGCGGCAAGAATGCCATGTGGACCTACCTGATCTACGCCGCCTTCATCGTGGCACTGATCCCGCTGGCCTCGGTGCTCTACACCGTGCTGCAAAAGGGCCTGCCCGGCATCAACAGCCACTTCCTGTTCTCTTCCATGAACGGGGTCACCGGCGCCATCGACAACCAGACCGTGGCCAACGGCGAGCCAGTGATCGGCGGCGCCTACCACGCAGTGATCGGCACCTTGCTGATCACCCTCTGGGCCACCTTGATCTCGGTTCCGGTGGGCATGCTCACCGCCGTGTACCTGGTCGAATACGGGCAGGGAAAGGCCTTGTCCAAGGCAATCACCTTCTTCGTTGACGTGATGACCGGCATCCCCTCGATCGTGGCCGGCCTGTTCGCTGCCGCTTTCTTCGGCATGATCCTGGGGCCCAACGCCCGCATGGGCATTGTGGCCGCGGTGGCCTTGAGCGTGCTGATGATCCCGACCGTGGTCCGCTCCACCGAGGAAATGCTCAAGATCGTTCCGAACGAACTGCGCGAAGCCTCCTTCGCACTGGGCGTGCGCCGCTGGCGCACCATCTTGAAGGTTGTCATCCCGACGGCGATCTCGGGCATCGCCTCGGGTGTCACCCTGGCCATCGCCCGCGTGATCGGCGAAACGGCGCCAATCCTGGTCACCGCCGGCATCGCAAGCCAGATCAACATGAATGTGTTCGCCAACTGGATGTCCACGTTGCCGACCTTCATCTACTACCAGATCCTGACTCCGACCAGCCCGACGAACATCGACCCGTCGGTGCAGCGAGCCTGGGCTGCCGCCCTGCTGCTGATCCTGATGGTGATGGCATTGAACCTGATCGCCCGCCTGGTCGCCTCGATCTTCGCCCCAAAGAAGGGCCGTTGAGCCAAGGCTCCGGTCCGGACAAACCCAAACTTTCCAAGGAATACATCATGGCAAAACGCATTGACGTCAACGATCTGAACGTCTACTACTCCAAGTTCCTCGCCGTCGAAGGCGTCTCGATCAACATCGAGCCAAAGTCCGTCACCGCTTTCATCGGACCGTCGGGCTGCGGCAAGTCCACCTTCCTGCGCACCCTGAACCGCATGCACGAAGTGATCCCCGGCGGCCGCGTCGAGGGCCAGGTGCTGCTGGACGGGGATGACCTCTACGGCGCCGGTGTCGACCCGGTGACCGTGCGCAGCCAGATCGGCATGGTCTTCCAGCGCCCGAACCCGTTCCCGACCATGTCCATCAAGGACAACGTGCTCGCCGGCGTGAAGCTGAACGGAACCAAGATCTCGCGCTCCGACGCCGATGACCTGGTGGAGAAGTCGCTGCGCGGCGCCAACCTGTGGAACGAAGTCAAGGACCGCCTGGACAAGCCGGGCTCGGGCCTCTCCGGCGGCCAGCAGCAGCGTTTGTGCATTGCCCGCACCATCGCCGTGAAGCCAGATGTGATCCTGATGGACGAGCCCTGCTCGGCACTGGACCCGATCTCGACCTTGGCCATCGAGGACTTGATCAACGAGCTGAAGAACGACTTCACCGTGGTGATCGTGACCCACAATATGCAGCAGGCGGCGCGCGTGAGCGACAAGACCGCATTCTTCAACATTGCGGGCACCGGCAAGCCGGGCAAGCTCATCGAGTTCAACGACACCACCGCCATCTTCTCCAACCCGGAGCAGAAGGCCACCGAAGACTACGTCTCCGGACGCTTCGGATAAAGATTTCGGATATCGCCGCTTCTTGAGCTGGCGATAGACGAACCGGAAGGGGGGTCTTCCGGGGATCCTGGAGGGGATCACCGCCAACGGCGCACCAATACTGGTGCGCCGTTGGTTTTTAATTCCTCGTGTAAAGCACCCTTGACCGTAAAGCAAGCTTGACAGTAAAGTAAGGTTTACATCAATTCGAATGGGAGCAATGGTGTGGAGATGAAAGCTGCAACTCAAAGCAAGTGGGGCCGTTCGCGCTTTGGCGGCGGCCCGGGAGCCCTGGTCGCGGCCAGCCTCGTCACTGGCGTGGTGCTGTCCGCTGGCGCCGGCGTGCTGTTCGCCCGGCTCAATGCCCCGGATCATTTCATGCTGGCAGCATTGATCATGGCCGCAGGTTTGCTGCCGGTGATTTCAACAGCCTGCTGGGCATTGCTGCTGGACCGGAACACCTTGCGCGGCGCCACAAGAAATCCGGAGATATCGGTGGAGAGCCAATGGCATGACAAGGCGGCCGTCGGGGTATTCCAGGATCTGCTGATCGTGTGCGGCCTTGGTGCAGCGCTGTTTTCATTCATTCCGGTAGCCGTCTCGCTGGGTCTGGCCCTAGCCGGCATGGTCCTCGTGGCCATGGTGGATTTCGCGGTCCGCTACCTGCTGATTAAGCGAGCCGAAGGCTAATGGAGAACAACCTCGGCGACTACCGCAAGGAGCACGGATTCTCGCAGCAGGCGCTAGCCGACCAGCTCGGTGTATCCCGGCAGACGATCATCTCCCTGGAAAAAGGGCGCTACGACCCGTCTTTGCCCCTCGCCTTCAAGCTTGCCGCGGTGTTCAACTGCCGCATCGAGGACCTGTTCAGCCCCGGCGAGCACTAGCCTGCAGCAAACAGCGGGCGCACCGCCAGGGTGAGGATCGCCCCGCCGGCAACACAGGCAACGGGTGTCAAAAGCCAGTGCCGGAACACCCTGAGCACATTGCGCCACACGACCGATTCAAAGGCCTGGTTCCGTCCGGCACCGACGATGCCGCTGGTTACCGACTGGTTCGTGGACAGCGGCAGGTGAAGCACGAGCGAACCCACAAAAAGCATTACGGCGGCAACGCCCTGGGCGATCATGCCGCGCAGCGGATCAAAATTCACCAGGCGGCGGCCCAGCGTGTAGGTAATCCGCCATCCGCCCAGAAGCACACCAAAGCTCAAGGCGAACGCCGCGGAAAGCTGGATGGCCAGGGTCACCGGGCCCGGATCCATCGCCCGGCCAGTAATCAGCACCAGGCTCAACAGGGCGGCGGTGCGCTGGCCATCTTGGAGCCCAAGGCCCAGGGCCACGGCCCCGGCCGCGACAGCCTGCCCCGCGCGGGAACCTTCATTCACCGATCGCGAGGTGTTGTAGCGCAGCAGCCTGGTCGCCGGGAACACCAGCAGATACGAGAGCGTGTAGGCGATCACCGAGGCGAGCAGCATCGGAAGAATCACCGAGGAGAGCAGCAGCCCCCACGCGTTGGACACCGACTGGTCGCCCATCAACGCCGAAGCGCCGCTGCCACCGACCAAGGCTGAAAGCAGGGCATGGGTGGAACTGATCGGCAGGCCGCGCCACCAGCAGTAGATGCCCCACGCCCCTGCCACCAGCAGGCTGCAAATCAGCAGTTTCAACCCTAGAACGCCCTCGGGCACATTGAAGTTCAATTCCTGCACCAGGGCCACGCTCAGCCCCGAGGTGCCCATGGTGCCCAGGAAGGCAAAAAGGGCCGCCACGGACACCGCAATGCCCGGGCGCAGCGCCCGGGTCCTGACCGAGGCTGCGACCGCGGTGGAAGCATCACGCATGCCGTTGAGCACCGCGTAGGCCAGGGTCAGCACGAGCGCGACCGCGGTGAGCACCGAAATGAGGGTCATGGGCCTTAGGACTCCTTGACCAGCACGCGGCCGAGGTGATCGGCGAACTGGCGCAGGGTGTTGGCGGTCAGCATCAGCTGGTCAGCAACCAGCTGATGCCGATGAATGGTGCTTGCCTTGGAAAAATTGGCGATCTCATGGCCCCACACCAGATGGGTGCGCGAGGCGCGCTTGGAGAACTGCAGCATCTGCAGCCAATGATCTTCCAGGTCATCAAGGTTGTTCAGCCGCTGCACCGCATCGGAGGCCAGTTCCGCGAGCTGCGAGATCAATTCCAGCTGCTCCGAGGAACGCTCCGAGAGCGGGGTGGAGCCAACGGTCATGATCAGCTCGCCGGTGCCGCGCAGATGCTCCATGGTTTCGTGCAGGAAGCGCGAGAGCGCATACATGTCCTCGCGCGGCAGCGGGCTGACATAGCTGGTTCGCAGGTGGGTCATCACCGCGTGCACCAGGTCGGAAGCTTCGGCCTCGGCGCCGGCCAGATCACGCAGGCGCTCGGAACGGGTGCTCGGGCTGCCGATCATTTCGGCCACGCTCTCCACCGATCCACGGATAGTGGTGGTCAACGCGCGAAGCAGCTCGATGCCACGCGAGGAGGAGGGAAAGACCTGGAACTTCACTTTTGGGCGCACCATTCGGATCGACTGCTTCGGGTACCAACGCAGAACAGTTTACGACGTGGAAGTTAACGCCGGGGTTTGATGATGTCGGACCGGGAACGCCTCTCGGCGGAAGGCCGCTCGAAGCGGCAGAATTTTGGAGCCCGGGGTTACCAGCGGCCCGACACCGCTACCTAGTTTTCTCGCCCAACGCCCCTGCTGTCAACCACAGCGGCCGGTGCGTGCGTTTTCTCACGCTAATGGCGCAGATTCTTTTCTGCCCCGCTCAAGCACAATAGCGCGCAACAGAACCACACCGCGCCAGCCGGCCCCAAGCCGGCGGCCACGGTGCTCGAAATCACCGGCAAAGCCACTTGTCCGAGCCGGTTTCCCATCAATCGCACGGCCAACGCCGCACCTCGGTCCACCGGTGGCACCGAGGTGGAAATCATCGTCATTGTCATCGGCTGGCCCAGCCCCAGGAAGAAGCCGCCAATGAGCAAGGCGAGGCCGGAAGCCCACAGCACGTCGATGAAGACCGGGGCCAGCGCGATGGAAACCCCGGCGACATACAGGCTGGTCACCAGCAAATCCCGGCGCTCGAAATGCGCGGAGAGTTTCGGGATGAACAACCTGGACACCACCGAGGCGCAACCCCGGATGGCCAAAAGCACACCGACTGCAGCCGGTGTGACGTTATGTTTCTCGGCGACCAGCGGCAGGAAAGCGGTGAGGATGTCCAGCATGGACAGCAGCGTCATCGACGCGAAGATATGCGATGCCATGCCCTTGATCCGCAGCACCGAGCCAATTGACGCCGAGGAGCGCTCCGGTGAGGCAGCCGACACCGACTTGGAAACCCGCGGCTGCCAATTCGGGAGCAGGAACGGCACCGCCAGCAATGCGGCGCCCATGCCGATCCACAAGGACAGGCTGATATCCGCGATTCGTTCCGCCGACACGGCATCGGTGCCCGAACCCAGCACCATGCCGGCGATCAGCGGGCCGATGAACTGCCCGGCGGCATAGGCGGCGGTAAACCAGCCGAAGCCCTTGTCAAGGTCGCTGTCCGGGAAATACCGGGCAATGGAGGACTGGCCGCCGATGGTGAACATCAAATGCCCCAAGCCCAGCACGGCGCTGGCCAGTGCCACCGCCAGCGCGTTGGGGGCGAGATTAATGCCCAGGCCGCCAACGGCGATGAGACCCACGCCGGCGACCATCAGGAATCGAATCCGGCGGATGCGCGAACTGACCCGACCCAGCATCATGGCGGTGAACAGCGGAAGGATCGCGTAGGCTGCGGTCACCGCGCCCACGGTGAAGGAACCTGAACCGAAGGAGATGAGCTTATAGGTGGTGACCGGCCGAACGAGGTTCAATGCGGTCTGCGAAAGCAGCCCGGTGGCGATCAGGATCACCAGCCAGCGCATGATCCCCGAAGAGCTCGCTTTCGATCCGGCGACCACGCGCACCTGCCTAAAATTGCGGGACTAGTTCCTCATCCATCCTAGAACTCCGATCCGGGATTTCAGTCCAACGCGTCTTGCCGCCACAGCCGGGCACAAATTTCCAGGTCGTCGGCGGTCTTGCTCAAGGCCCGGGCTTGCTGGGTCAGCTTGGTCCCGCGTTCGCTATTGGACAGGTCAGCGGCGTCTGCGTGCTCGGTCATGCCCAGCACCAGCACCCGGCAATAAGCCGCGGTGCGTTCCAGCGCGTGGGCAAAGTCTCCATCAAAAGCGCCGGAAAGAATCGACCCGGTCATCTTCTTCAGCTCTTCAGCCGTCGGCGGCTCGGCAACGCCGGCAACGATGCGTTCCACCTGCGCGCGGTGGGCACCGGCTTGGAAGCGGGCCGAGTGCACTTCGGGCTTGCCCATGGTCGCCGCGCGTACTGCGTACAGCCTCCACAGGGCCCCGGGCAGCGAATGGGCCGGCGCCTCGCTCCACAGCTCAGCCAGGACTTCCAGGCCCTCGTCTTCTGCCACCGCGATCAGCCGGTGGGACACTTCCGGATCATTGTTCTCGATGCCCCGGCGCACAAAGGCCTGGGCTGAAAGGTGGGCGGCTTCCGAAACGCGCGCCGGATCGGCCCCGCCTTCGTAGGGCTCGAATTCCTCTGGCGCGAATGGGCGTGGTTTGTGATGGCGGTATCCGGCATCCTGGGCAACTTTAGATCCTGCGCGTGCACCTTTCATGGGCTCAAGAATACTCGCTGAACCTTGGTGCTTCGTTAACGGGTGTTGCGCCTCATATCGCCCGGGATTCAGCAGGTTTTAACGCCAGCGCACCGGCGGAAAGCGCCGATTAATACTCACACGGTTCCATCGGGTAGTATGGATTTTGGCCTTGTGCCGTGCGCCTTTAGCTCAGCTGGTAGAGCACTGGACTTTTAATCCATTGGTCGCGGGTTCGATCCCCGCAGGGCGCACAAAAAATGAAATGGGATCCAGCTTGCTCCTGCAAGCTGGATCCTATTTTCGTCTTAACAGCGGGGCTGGGCAGGCCGCCCAGCCAGATGGGCCAACAACGGATGCTTTGGTGCTTCTTGAACGTCCCGAATGTAAGAGCCTGAATCAGCGGGCAACCTTGGAATCGCTGATTCGCCATTGGCCGCCCAAGCTCATCTTCAGGAACTTCGGCGTCCCCAGCACTCAGGCGTAGGGCTCCAGGAACTTGATCATGCGCTCCATGACCAAGGCGCGAGCTTCGGGGTCGTGGGAACGCAACGAGCTATCGGTAAACAGGTGCTTGTTTCCGGGGTAGGTGAACAGCTGGGCCACCTCCCGGCCTTCGCCTTGCGCAAAGTCCTGCGCGGCTTCCAGATCGCCTTCCTTGGCGAAGAATGGATCCTCGTCCATGCCATGGATCTGCACCGGAACATTTTCCGGCCATGGGCCGAAGCTCCATTCAGCGTCCAGGCCCACAAAGGATTCGAGCAGGATGGCGGCTACCGCGCCGGGACGCTGCTGCGCGCACTGCTGGGCCAGCGCTGCGCCCCACGAAGTGCCGATGTACACCAGCTCTTCGGGCAATTTGCTGAACAGCTTGTCAACGCGTTCCTGGATCTTGTCTTCGCTGAGCTTGTTGGCCATGCGGATGCCGGCCTCAAGATCCTTGGGCAGCTTGCCCGCGAACAGGTCCAGGGTGTGAACCGCATGCCCCGCGGCACGCAATTGCGCTGCCATTGCCTGGACTCCGGGGGTAAGCCCTTGGACGTGGTGGAACAAGACAATGGTTGCCATGGCAGTACTCCTAGGGGTCTCTAGCGTTCGTCGACGAGATTGTTGATGCGCCGGGGCAGATGCTCAAGAGCTGCATCCCAGCCGGGCATTTGGCTGTTGATTTCCACGCTGTAGCCCTCAACCAGCATGAATTCAGCGCAGGTGAGGGCATCCTGGCCGGAGCCGGTTTCATAGATGAAGGCGCGTTTGATGTCCTGCCAGAGCAGGGTTGCGGACTGGTCGATCACGAGGCCGGTATTGACGACTTCGACGGTGCGCTGGGGATAGGACATGGTCAACTTGCTTTCGGGGTCCTCGGCGGTGTGCTTTGAACAAGTCTAGACCGGCAGCACACCGCCGTGGGGGAATCATGCCGGATTCGGGTAGGACTTCACCAAGCTCCCATGCGGGCCTACCTCCAGCAAATAGTCCAGATCCAGCTGCGACAAGAAATGCTGATCGTGGCTGACCACCAGCAACGCACCCTTGTAGGCGCCCAGCGCTTCGCCGAGCTGGCGCACGCTGTCCATATCCAGATTATTCGTGGGCTCGTCGAGGATGAGCAGCTGCGCGGCGGGTTCTGCCAGCAGCAGCGTCGCCAGATATACCCGGAAGCGCTCGCCGCCGGAAAGCACCGCCAGCGGCCGGTCGGCGCTGGAGCCGCGCAACAGCAACCGGGCCAGCATGTTGCGCACGTGATTCGCGGTGGCCTTGGGCGCCACGGCGGCCACATTGTCCATGGCGCTCAACTCCTCGTCCAAGCCGTCCAAGCGCTGGGGCAGATATCCAATCCGGTCCAGGAAGAGCTTTCCGCCCAGCGAGGGCCCGGCATCAACTCCTGCGAGCATCGCCTTGAGCAGCGTGGTTTTCCCCGAGCCGTTGGGTCCGACAAGGCCCACTCGTTCTGCTCCCTGGATGATGAACTGGCGATCGGCCGAACCGAGCATCGCCACTTGCTTGCCCGAGGGCAGCAGCGGATCGGCCAACTCGATGTTGATGTGCTCGACCTGCCGCACCCGCTGATCGGCATCATCGAGCCTGGCTTGGGCGGAATCGACCTTGCCATCCAGGTTGGAGCGCATCTTTCCCGCGTTGGCCTCGGATTTCTGGCGAAGGTGGTTGGCCAGGATCTTGGGCATTCCGCCGGAAAGCTGGACGGCCCGTCCCTGGCGCTTGGCGCGCGCCAGCTTCGTTTCCGCTTCGACCCGCTGGCGCTTTTCCACCTTCAAGGATGCCTGGGCGGTTCTGGCTGCCTGCTGCGCCGCCTGCTGCTCGGTTTCGAGCTGCTCGCGGTAGGCGCTGAAGGGGCCGCCGAAAACACTGAGCTCCCCGTCGTGCAGCTCCACCGTATGCTCCATGAGCTCGAGCAGCTCGATATCGTGGCTCACCACGACCAAGGTGCCCTTCCACGTGCGCACCATATCGTAGAGCAGCTCACGGGTCGGCCGATCGAGGTTATTCGTGGGTTCGTCGAGCAGCGTGATGGGCGAGTCCGCCAGGCGCAGGCCGAGCACAGCCAGCAGCATTGTTTCCCCGCCCGATAACGTGGCTATCCCGCGGCCCAGGTCCAGGCCGTCAAAGCCCAACGGAGCCAGCTCAGCCCGAACCCGGGCTTCCACATCCCAATTCGCGCCGACCGCATCGAAATCCGCCGGATCGACACTGCCCGATTCGATGGCTTCGATCGCGGCCAGGACTCGATGAATCCCGAGCAGCTGCGCGACGGTGGTGTCCTGCTCCAAAGCGAGGGTTTGCGGAAGATAGCCCAGTGGCGCGTTGGCTTCCGCGGTTCCGCTGGTGGGCCGCAACTGCCCGGCGATCAATTTCAGCAACGTCGACTTGCCGCTGCCGTTGGCGCCGATCAATCCGGTCCGGCCGGAGGGAAATGTGCCGTCCACATGGGCCAGGGCGCGTTCCCCCGAGGGCCAGGCGAAACTGAGGTTCTTCAGGGTGATAGGTGGTGTCATAGACATGCAGGGTCCTCCTACGATTGTGCAGGGGCCGCCGGCTAGGGGAATCACGGAACTGGCTCAACCTTCAAGGGGAGCCGAAAAGAAATGGATACCGAAGCCGGTAGCCGAAATGAACAAGGTGCACCGGTCAGATTCGGCGCGTGGTCATTGGCTGGCTTAGTAGGTATCCATGCCATCGAGTGTAGCAGGCAGGATTTCGGCTCGTAACCCCCGGCCGGCGCTTAACGGCATTCGGCCCGCATCCATGGGTGGATGCGGGCCGAAAAGCCAAAGCTGCGGAAGGCCTACTTGAAGGCGCGGTGCACCGCGACGATGCCGCCGGTCAGATTGCGGTATTCCACATTCTTCCAGCCGACGTTGAGGAATTTGGCGCCCAGGTCTTCCTGGTTCGGCCACGCCGCGATGGATTCGGCCAGGTAGGCGTACGCGGTCGGGTTTGGCGATACCAGGTAGCCCAGCGCCGGGATGACGCGCGGCAGGAATTGCTGGTAGGCCACCTTGATCGGGGCCACCGTCGGGGTGGAGAACTCGGCGACGACGATGCGCCCGCCAGGCTTGGTCACGCGGCGCATTTCGGACAGCGCCTTTTCGGTGTCGTCGATATTGCGCAGCCCATAGGAAATGGTGACCGCATCAAAGGTGCCATCCTCGAAGGGCAGCTCGTGGGCGTCGCCGTAGACGAAGTCCAGCTGCGGGTAGCGCTTGCGCCCCTCGGCGAGCATGCCGTTGGACATGTCGCAGGCGGTCACCTTCGCGCCGGCCTCGGCCAGCGGGACCGAGGAGGTTCCGGTGCCGGCGGCCAGGTCGAGGATGCGCTCGCCGGGCTTCGGCGCGATGGCCTCGGTGGTGATCTTGCGCCAGTAGTTCACAATGCCGCCGGTCATCAAGGTATTGAGCAAGTCGTAGCGTGGAGCCAGCTTGTCGAACATGTCCTGAACCTGGTCGGCCTTCTTGTCCAGGCCTGCGCGCGCGTTGTGAGAACTCATGATTCCAAGTGTTTCATATTTGCGCGCGCCTCGGCGCCGGATGTGGGGCGAATCGCCAACTAGAGGATCGATTCGAGCCGGGCGTAGCTTGCCTCCATTCCGTCGGTCATTCCGGTGGCGAGCACCATGTCGCGGGTTTGCGCGTCCGGGTAGGTGATGAGGACGGTCAGCAGGGTGCCGCCCTCGTTGGGTGTCAGCGTCAGCTCGTTCACCGTGGCCGGGTACTGCGTGTCGATCATTTGCTCCGTGGTCCGCTCGTAGGACCGGGGCAGCGTTTCGAGCACGGTTCCGGTGAATCCAAAGCCCGAGCCGGCCTCGGTCGAGAGCGGTTCCCACCAGTATCGGTAGGTTTCCCCGGCCTCTTGCGCCGTCACGCATTCGGCCATCTGCCATCCGTCAGGGCCGAGCATCCAGCGCTTCATGAGCTGCTCGTCATGGTGGGCCCGCCAGACTTGCTCGACCGTCCCGCGAACCAGGCGGGTGATGCGCACCTGCGTGTCCGACAGGATCTGCGTATCGGTGCCGAAATTCTGGGCGTAGTTGCGCAGGTCCATGAGGACCTGTTCGATCTGGCTCATGGCCGAACGGGTGCCATCGATCATGCCCATTTCCACGACCTGTTCCAGTTCCTCGGCGGAATCGAAGGCGGCGGTAATGGTCAGTTTTGATCCTTCGGCGGTCGGGTCGAAGGAAAAGACCATGCGGTTGACCGGCAAATCGGAGTTCGGGGTGCCATCGGCATGTGCAAAGCCGTCGCTGACTTCGAAGAATTTGTGCTCGACGACTTCGTGCCAGAGCCAATAGCCGTGGAACTCTTCGCCTTCGGGCGAGGTCATGTGGTAGTTGGAACGGCCGCCGGGCGTTGCATCGTGGCGGGTGAACGTTGCCGGGTATTCGACCGGTCCCCAGAACTTCTCGATCTGCCGGGCGTCCAGGTAGGCGTCCCAGAGCCGGGAAACCTTGACCGGGAATTCAGCGTGGACGGTGAGCGAGAGTGCTTCGGGATCTTTGACTACGGATGTGACAGGCATGGGAATGCTCCTTATGTGTCCTCGTCGGCGAGGAAATCATCGAGCCGGCTGATGCGCTGGCGCCAGATGTCTTCGAGGGAAGAGAGTAGTTCTTGTGCGTGCCGGATGGTGTCCGGCTGCCCGCGAACTATGCGTTCGCGGCCACGTGCGATTTTTATGACCAGGCCAGCGGCCTCCAGTGCTGCGACGTGTTTCTGGACGGCCGCAAAAGACATGTCGTAGCTTGCGGCAAGTTCCGAAACGCTCACCTCGGCGTGAAGGGTCCGCCGCACGATATCTCGTCGTGTGGCATCGGCCAAGGCGCGGAAGACCTTGTTTGTCTGTTCTTCGCTCAACTCATATACAACCATTTGGTTGTATATTACCCCCATGATGCGGCGCGAGTAAAGGGGTGGAGCAAAATTGATTGCCAATAGTCCACTTGTCACCTATATTTCTTAGCGGGAAATAGATGACTTGTCTCCCATCGGGTAGTGGTCCAGGACTATTGCGCCGCACGAGCCGCTCGCGAGGCCGGATTGCCAAAATATATAGACTGGTCTATTTTTAACTCCATGACTTCCAAAGGGGACCTCACCAAGGCACGGCTCGCGCAGTCCATGCTTGAACTCATCCAGGCCAGCGGCTACAGCGGCACCGGCCTCAACGCCGTGATCGAGCACGCCTCAGCACCAAAGGGATCGGTCTATTTCCACTTTCCCGATGGGAAGGAGGAGCTGGGGGTCGCCGCGGTAGCACTGGCCGCCAAGCAATTCGAGGCCATGATCATCCAGGCTGCCCAGAGCGCAGGCGGTGCTGGCGAAGCGGCCAAGCTCGCTATCCAAGCGCTGGCCGCGATCATCAGCGACAGCGGCTTCCGCTTAGGCTGCCCGGTCTCGGTGGTGACCTTGGAAATGGGGGATTCAAGCGAACGCCTGCGGCAGGCCTGCGCCACAGCTTTCGAATCATGGATCGCCCCGACCGCCGCCCTGCTCGAAGCCGACGGGGTGGATCGCGCTCAAGCAAAGTCCCTTGCAACGGTGATCGTCTCGACCATCGAAGGGGCGGCCATCCTTTCCCGGGCGATGAAAAACACGCAGCCGCTGCTGGCTGCGGCGGACGCCGTAGGGGAGCTCATCGGCCTGCGCCGCCAGGGCGAAGGGACACAAAGCTGATGCACGGCACGGATTTTCGCCGGGCACTGGTCTTCGGGGCATCGGGGCTGATCGGACGGCACCTCATCCTTGCCCTGCTGGAAGCCGGAGCGCAGGTGACAGCAGCCGTCCGGAGTCCTGAATCTGCAGCAAGGCTCAAAAAATGGCTGGACCTGCACGGCGCGGCACCAGGGATCAAGACGGCGATCGTAGACTTCGGCGCCCCCGAAATCCTGGCCGGCGGACCGGCAGCGTTCGCCGATATCACCGAAATCCACAATTGCGCCGGAACCTACCGATTCGGCATGAGCGCGCAAGAAGCCCGCAGCGCCAACGTCGGCATCGTCGAGAAGCTGATGGATTTTGCCGCAGCGCTGCCTGAGCTGCAGCGCATCGTGCATATCTCCGGATATCGCGTTGGCGGGCAGGATCCCTCGCTCGCTGGGTGGTCGCAAGAGCGCCGCGATCGGCTCTACCGGACACTTGGCGCGTACGAAGCCTCCAAGGTGGAGTCCGACGCGGTATTCCAGGCTCTGGGCAACGAACGCGGAATTCCTTGGAGCATCCTCAATCCGGCGAGCGTCATCGGCCACAGCATTACCGGGGAAACAGATCAGCACATTGGGCTGGCCAGCACCATTGAACAACTCTGGGAAGGGAAAACCGCTGCCCTGCCCGCAGGCGACTCGACTTTCCTGCCGGTGCTCACCGTCGACTACATGGCCGCGTTCATGCAGGCCGTGGCTATCGCGCCGGAGGCAATCGGCACATCCTATTGGCTGTTGGATGACGCCACCGCGCCGCTGGGGCAACTGCTGGCCAGCACCGGCCGCCATCTTGGCGCGAAAGTTCCCAAGCTGCGCTTGCCCGTGGGGCTTATCAAGGCGCTTCCTTCATGGATTACCAAAGCCGATCCGGAAACGCTGCATTTCATGTCCGCGGATCGCTATCCGACCGGGCCCGCGATCGAATTCGCCAACCGGCATGGACTCCAGATGCCTGATGCCGGCCTCTCGCTGGAGCGCTGGGCCGACTATCTGGCCGCACACCGATTCGGAGCCGCACCAGCTGATGCACGCCGCTTTGTCGATGTCGGGGGAGTGAAAACCTTTGAACTGGGCGACCGCGAGGCGCGCAAGCTGATCTTCCCTGGACTTCCGGTGAATGCCGATACGTGGGCCGGCGTGGCCCAGGGAATTGGAGGAAGGGCCGTTGACCTGCCAGGCCTTGGGCTCAGTGGCGGGAAGGGCATCGCGGATTGGGACCGCTGGCTCGCCGCCCTTCTGGAAGGTGGCCCGGTGGACCTGATCGGGCACTCCATCGGAGCAGCCGCCGCGGTGCTCGCCGCCGATCAGCACCCAGGCAAGGTCCGCTCCTTGACCTTGGTCGCGCCGTTCTTCTTGCAAGGGCCCGCAGACAGGACGGCGAAGATCCAGCCGCTGGTTCGAAGCTATTTGCGCCATGCCAGCGCGGCACGGCTCTCCCGCCAATTGACCGGAAGCGCGGCGAGCTGCGCGGCCTTGGCCACCAGCGCCAGCGATCTGTTGCGAAGTTCCGCCGCAGCGGCAGCTGCGCACCTGGCCCTGGCAAGTTCCGGGCAATGGCGCGGGGAATTGCGGGAGGCGCTCGATCGCTATGACGGGCCGCTGAGCGTGATCTGGGGAACCGATGACCCGTTGCTGCCCTCGGCAATCGAGCATCTGGAGTCCAGGCCCGAGGTGGAACTGCAGGCCCTTCCCTCCGCGGGGCACCACCTGCAGCTCACCCACGAGGATGCCCTGGTCGACCTGTTGAAGTAGCGGCTGGAACTGGGCTCTTCTCAAGTTCCCGCCCTTCGCCTAGTCTGGTGGGAACCGCACAGAACCATCTTTCCAGCGAAGTGAAGGGGGAGCATGGGCGCGTCAGCCATCGACTGGTCCAACGCAAATCTGCGTGCGCAAAAAGCCCGCGAGCTGCTCTCCTCGAAGGAAGCTGGAATCAGCGACCTCCCGTTGCGCAATGACGTGCGGGAATCCTGGAGGCGGTCGCTGGCCCAAGCGAGCTCAGTCCAGGGCCCGCCGGTATTGAGCAATGACAGGCTGCGCCTTGCGCGTGAACGCAGCGAGCTGCAGCGGATCTGGCCCGTGTTCGAGAAACTGCTGGTCCCGGCCGCGACCGATGCCAACCTTCTGGTCGCCCTCGCTGACGCCGGGGGAACCTTGCTGTGGGTGGCGGGAAGCAATGGCTCGATGAGCCAAGCCGAGCATGTGGGCTTCACGGCCGGTGCCGACTGGGCGGAACAGTCCGTGGGCACCTCCGCGCCCGGCATGGCATTGGCCACTGGTTCCGGATCGCAGGTTTCAGGGGCGGAGCATCTGTATGAGCAGGCCCAGCAGTACAGCTGTTCGGCTGTGCCCATTCGGGATCCGCGCACCGGACAGGTGATTGGCGCCATCGACCTGACCGGTGGGCCGGAGGCCATCGCAACGCACTCGCTGCCGCTTTTGCAAGCGGCCGTCATGGCGGCAGAAACCCAGCTGCTGCTTCCCGGGGCCGGGGTGGTGGCCGATCCCGATTACCTGGACCTGGGCCGCCCGGACGGCGCGCACCTCGGATCCTGCCCCGTCTCCCTGCGCCACGCCGAGATCCTGGCGCTTTTGGCGCAGCATCGCGATGGCTTATCCAGCGCCCAGCTGGTTGACGAGCTTTTCGAGCGGCCAGATGCCGCCGCTGAAGGCACGGTCCGTGCCGAAATGGTCCGGCTGCGCAAGGTCCTGGCTTCATCCCCGGGCCGATCGCTGACCTCGCGCCCGTACCGGTTGCAATGGGAACTCCAAACGACCATCGGGCGCCTGTGGAGCGCGCTGGAAAGCGGCGATATCGAAACTGCCCTGCAGCTGTATTCCCCGGGAATGCTCGAGCGATCGCAAGCACCGGGCATCCTCGCCTTGCGCTACCGCGCAGAGGCCGCGCTGCGCGAACTGGTGATGGACCGGGGCAGCGCCCAGCAACTGCTGAATCTCGGCCGCCAACTCGCCGATTCCAATTTGCTGCGCGCCGCCTTGCGCGAGCTTCCCGCCAGCTCTCCAGCACGCTCGCTGATCGTGGCCGAGATCCAGGGGCTCGAAGCCTAGAGGCCCGGACTGGGTTGCAACCTGACTGCAACGTAGCTGTGGCTAAAGTCTCACTCAAGAGGCTGCGGGGCCGAATCCGCGGCATCAGGTACTGACAAAGGAGTCACGCAGCCATGAGCGTTTACGCAAACCCGAATACCGACGGCGCGCTGGTCGATTTCAAGCCGCGCTACGAGAACTACATTGGCGGGCAATGGGTCGCCCCGTCCAAGGGCATGTACTTCGAGAACGTCACCCCGGTGACCGGCAAGGTCTTCTGCGAGGTGGCCCGCTCCACCGCCGAGGACATCGAGATCGCCCTGGATGCGGCCCATGCGGCGGCTGGCGCCTGGGGCAAAACCAGCCCGGCGCAGCGCGCGGTGATCCTGAACAAGATCGCCGACCGCATCGAGGAGAACCTCGAAATGCTGTCCGTGGCCGAAACCTGGGACAACGGCAAGGCCATCCGCGAATGCCTGAACGCCGACCTCCCGCTGGCGGTGGACCACTTCCGCTACTTCGCCGGAGCCATCCGCGCCCAGGAGGGCAGCCTCTCCCAGCTGGACGATGACACCACCGCCTACCACTACCATGAGCCGCTGGGCGTGGTCGGGCAGATCATCCCGTGGAACTTCCCGCTGCTCATGGCCGTGTGGAAGCTCGCCCCGGCGCTGGCCGCCGGCAACGCGATCGTGCTCAAGCCCGCCGAGCAGACTCCGGTCTCCATCCTGGTGCTCATGGAACTGATCGGCGACCTGCTGCCCGCCGGCGTGCTGAACGTGGTCAACGGCTTCGGCGTGGAAGCGGGCAAGCCGCTGGCATCCAACAAGCGCATCCGCAAGATCGCCTTCACCGGCGAGACCACCACCGGCCGGCTGATCATGCAGTATGCCTCGGAGAACCTGATCCCGGTGACCCTGGAGCTGGGCGGAAAGTCCCCGAACATCTTCTTCGAGGACATCGCCGCCAAGGACGACGCCTTCTACGACAAGGCCCAGGAAGGGTTCACCCTGTTCGCGCTGAACCAGGGCGAGGTCTGCACCTGCCCATCGCGCGCGCTGATCCAGGAGAGCATCTACGAGCGCTTCATGGGAGATGTGGTGGCCCGCACCAAGGCCATCAAGCAGGGCCACCCGCTGGATACCGACACCATGATGGGTGCCCAGGCCTCCAACGACCAGCTGGAGAAGATCCTCTCCTACATGGAGATCGGCAAGGCCGAAGGCGCCAAGGTGCTGCTCGGCGGCGGGCGCGCGGACCTGGGCGGGGAACTGTCCGGAGGCTACTATGTACAGCCGACCATTTTCGAGGGCACCAATGACATGCGCATCTTCCAGGAGGAGATCTTCGGACCGGTGGTCGCGGTGACCAGGTTCAAGGACTACAACGACGCGATCTCCATCGCCAACGACACCCTCTACGGGCTGGGCTCGGGCGTGTGGAGCCGCAACGGCAACGTGGCCTACCGCGCCGGCCGGGCCATCCAGGCCGGACGCGTCTGGGTCAACCAGTATCACGCCTACCCGGCGCACTCGGCCTTCGGCGGGTACAAGTCCTCGGGCATCGGGCGCGAAAACCACCTGATGATGCTCGATCACTACCAGCAGACCAAGAACCTGCTTGTCTCCTACTCGGAGGACAAGCTCGGCTTCTTCTAAGCCGGAATAACTGCCACAGGCACTATCAAAAGTACGTAGACCTCAAAGGTGCGGGGTCAACACCGATAACAACCGGGACTCGATTAGCCTCATTTCCCGGAAGCTATCCGTTGCCCCGCACCTTTGAAAGCCATGCAAAGGACAAAGTACATGAGCACGATGAAAGCTGCAATAGTTGAAGGTTTCGGCGAAGAGTTTCAGGTAAAGGACGCTGCGATTCCGCAACCGGGCCCCGGTCAAGTGCTGGTCAAGCTGATTGCCTCCGGCGTTTGCCATACGGATCTTCACGCTGCCGAAGGTGACTGGCCAGTCAAGCCCAAGCTGCCATTGATCCCGGGGCATGAAGGCGTGGGAACTGTTGAGAAGCTTGGCGAAGGAGTCACCGAAGTCGCGGTGGGCGACTTGATTGGCAATGCCTGGCTCGCCAGTGCTTGCGGTCATTGCCAATACTGCCGAACCGGTTGGGAGACACTGTGCGAGGCCCAAACCAACGGCGGGTATTCGGTGGACGGATCGTTCGGCCAGTACATGCTGGTCGATGCGCGTTATGCGGCGCGCATCCCTGAAGGCTCAGACCCCCACGAAATTGCTCCGGTGCTGTGCGCGGGGGTGACGGTGTACAAGGGGCTGAAGATGACCGAAGTCAGGCCCGGCCAGTGGGTCGCCATCTCGGGCATTGGAGGGCTGGGGCATATTGCGGTGCAGTACGCAGTAGCCATGGGAATGCGCGTCATCGCCATTGACGTGGCTGACGACAAGTTGGCATTGGCTGCTAAACACGGTGCAGAAATTACAGTAAATGCCTTCGCCCAAGATCCTGCTGAAGTGATCCAGGAAAAGATTGGCGGAACACACGGCGTGCTCGTGACCGCTGTCCACCCCAAGGCGTTTGGGCAGGCGATCGGCATGACTCGCCGTGGCGGAACTATTGTGTTCAACGGGCTGCCAGCCGGTGACTTCCCGGCCCCGATCTTCGACATCGTGCTCAAGGGTCTGACTATCCGCGGTTCGATCGTCGGAACCCGACAGGACATGATCGAGGCGCTGGACTTCTACGCCGCGGGAAAGATCAAACCGACATTCCACACACGGCCCCTGGACGACATTAATGCAGTCTTCGATGAGATGCGCCATGCCAAGATCGATGGCCGCGTGGTGATCGACTACACCGGAGAAAAATAGTCGCGACCGCTTGCCCGTGCCTGGCAGCCGTCCCCTTTCGGCGGCCAGGCTCGGGCATTGGCGTGTGCCCAGCACCGTGGACTGCATTGATCAAATGGAGGACACTGGCAACAACAACTTCACGCAGGAGCGAATCATGAGTACCGCGAGAGAAACCAAGGCGACCATCGATGGGGAAAGCTTCTCCCGGGTGGCTTTCACCCCCGAGGCCTTGGAACTGCTGCGCAAGCTCTGGGGGATCCATGGCCCGCTGATGTTCCACCAATCCGGTGGCTGCTGCGACGGCTCCTCGCCCATGTGCTATCCGGCCGGAGAATTCCGCACCGGCGGCTCGGATATCCTGCTCGGCCTGCTTCCCTTGGATGATGGGCAGGGCCAATCACTGGGCGAGATCGAATTCTGGATGTCCAAGGAGCAGTTCGAGTATTGGAAGCACACCAAGCTGACCGTTGATGTGGTGGCCGGGCGCGGCTCCGGGTTCTCGGTAGAGGCCCCGGAAGGCAAGCGCTTCCTGATCCGCAGTCAGATCATAGAATTCCCCTCCAGCTAGGAGCGACTGATGCAAGGTCCCAAGGTCTATATCCATTTCCCGGGCACCGCCCGCGAAGCGCTGGGCTTCTACGCCGGCATTTTTGGCGGCGAGCTCGCGCTGTACACCCTTGAGGAGTTCAACCGCACCGATGGCGACCCGCAGGCCATCGCCCATGGCGAGCTCAATGGCGTGGTTTGCTTGGCCGGCTCCGATGCCTCCGGGGAGGACCGGCCATTTCGCTCCGAGGGAATGATGCTTTCGCTGCTGGGCACCGCGGAACCGGCGGTGCTGCACCGGTGGTTCGACCAGCTTGGCGCCTCGGGCGAAGTGATCGACCCGCTCTCGGTGAAGCCCTGGGGCGCGAGCGACGGGCAGGTGCGCGACCGCTATGGGCTGCACTGGCTGATCGGCTACGAAGGCGCCGAGGCAGCGCAGAAATAGCGCTTGCCTCCTTTTTACCTGCCGAACAGGCGGGCGAGGAAGCCCTTCTTCGCCTCGTTCCCGTGGCCGGCGCAACGATCCTTGACTGGAACGCCGCGCATGACGGAATCAACGTGCTGGCCACAGCCAGCCCAGGTGGTCTTCTGGCAGATCTTGCACTGAACCTGGCGGCACATGATTTCTCCTTGGTGTTGGCTATGAAAGGGAAAGGAAGAGCTTTTCGAGCTCTTCGACGCTCAGGCCGTCCTCTTCTTCGGAGGCCTTCTGCGGGTCGGCGATGCAGTACTGCATCGCGGTGGATACTATGGCGAATCCGGCGCGGTCCAGCGCGGTGGACACTGCAGCAAGCTGCGTGACCACTTCCCTGCAGGATCCGTCGGTTTCCACGGCGTTGATCACCGCATCGAGCTGGCCGCGGGCGCGCTTGAGCCGGTTGAGGATTCGCTTGCGGGTTGCTTCATCAGCGGTGCGCATCAATTGCTCCTTGTGTTGGTGCCGTGGTCCTCCAGCGCGGTGAGCAGCTGTTCGAACGCAACAGGGTTCAGTGCTCCGGGTCCTGAATGTACAAGTATTCCATTTCTTGAACGCCATCAGCGTCGGGACCGCGGCAATTTGCCTGGCCTTGGCCAGCCCCGGCTGGATTTTCGTGCTGGCCTTTCCGAAGGCGATGTCCAGGTGGAATCGGCGATGTCTGCGGGTTTCATGATCTAGCTGCTCTCAGGGCTAGCCGGCAGTTGGGCATCACGAGGCAGGCTGTACCGAGCAGGCTGGCCGCGCCTGCGACAGCGAGGACGGCGATGCCAGCAGGCGCTGGCAGTTCCTGGGTCAGCACGAAGACGCCCATCGCCAGCACGAACCATCCGAAGCTTCGGCGCAGCGCTTTCTCGTTGATGCGGTGGGCCAGGCGTGCGCCGGCCAGCGAACCGAGGATCGCGGCAGCCACCAGCCCAGCGGACAATGGCACGTTCACTGCTGCCGAGGCTGCCTGCCCGGCCACGCCGGCAACCGAATTCAAGGCGATGACCAGCAGCGAGGTCCCGACTGCCTGCCCCATGGGCAATCCCGCCAGCAGCACCAGTGCTGGAACGATCAGGAACCCGCCACCGGCGCCGAGCAGACCGGTAAGCAGCCCAATGCCCAGGCCGATCGGGAGGACCAGCAAGCCAGGCAGCGTGCGCGCTGGCTGCTTGCGGCCGCGGATCATGCCCAGGGCGCTGGCTATCATGATCCCCGCGAACCCGGCCATCAGCACGGCGGCAGGGATGCCCTTGGCCAGCATCCCGCCGGCATATGCTCCGATCATGCTCACTGCAGCCAGGGCCACGCCGGGGCCAAAGCGCACATTCTTCTTGAATGCATGGGGAACCAGGGTGGCCGCCGAGGTCGCGCCCACTACCAGCAAGGAAGTGGCGATCGATTCGTGGGCCGGCATTTTGGCCATGTAGCTGAGCAGCGGAACCATCAGAATCGACCCTCCGCCTCCAAACAGCCCCAGGCTCAGCCCCACCAGGACGGTAGCGGCCAAGGTCATGATCAGCACGGAGGTTGCCACTGCCTACTTTCCCGTCTTGTTCCAGGGCATCTTGCCCAACACGCTGATCATCGGGCAGGAGTCGCGCACCGCCGAGAACACCAGCCCGCCCCCGATGGCCGCCGAAAGCCAAGCGGCCTTCGGGGAAATGACTTTTGCGCCGATCAGCCCGGCCACCACGAGCGATCCTGCGGTCAGGCGCATCTGGCGGTCCATTGCCCAGCGCTGGATGCCTCGCGCCACGGTGCCGCCGGCAGCCTGGTAGGCGGTAACTCCGCCGCTAAGCACGGTGCCGTGCTCCAAGCCGGCATCCTGCAGCGCGCGCTGAGCCTTGGCTGCGCGGCTGCCGCTATGGCAGATCAGCAGCGGCTTGCCCGGTAGCTTGGCCAGCACCTCGGCGGGATTAGCGGTGAAGTCATCCAGCGGCACGTTGCAGGAGCCGGGGATGTGGACGGTTTCGAATTCGCCTGGGGTGCGCACGTCGATCAGCGCGAGATCGGCGTTGGGGGAGTCCACTAGGCACTTGAGTGCTTCGGCGTCCATGGTCATCACTGGGGTACTCATTGAATGCGGTCCACCTTTTCGTTGGGAGGTCGGTTAGTTGGAGCTGTTTTTCCAGCCAAGGTAGCTGCCTTCGAGCTCGACCACGTCGAATCCGGCATCGCGCAGTGCGCTGGCAGCTACTGCGTTGCGCATGCCGCTCTGGCAGTACGTCACGATTTTGCCGCCGGCAGGCAGCTCCTGCTGATGCCACAGCACCTTGCCGCCCGAGAGGTGGCGCGCTCCCGGGATGTGGCCGGCTGCGTACTCGTTCTTGTTGCGCACATCCAGCAGCAATTCATAGGCGAATTCCTCCAGCTGGGCCGGGGAGATGGACTTCGGAACGGCCAGTGGCAGCCCTTCCAGGCTGGTGGCATAGCCGGTGACCGCGTCGATGCCCACGCGCATCAGATGTGCGCGGATCCGCTCGGCATGCTCCGCGGATTGGGCTAGCACGATCATCGAGCGCTGGTCGTTCTCCGGGTCGTAGGCCCAGGCGCCGAAGCTGGCGGTCTTGCCCAGGCCGGGAATGGATAATGCTCCTGGAACCGTGCCTGCGGCGATCTCGATGTGCGACCGGGTGTCGACGAATACTGCTGCGCCGTCCTGGACTTGCGCCAGGATTTCTTGGGCGCAGACCTTTTCGAGGTGCGGCAGCGGGCCAAGCACTGCTGGGCCTTCGCGGTTCTCGCGTTTCATTCGAGCGAAGTAGGCATGCGCGTCAGGCTGGCCATTGAGCAGCTCGTCGATGAAGCCCTGTTCGTCGTTATTGGCCAGGTAGCCAGCCCACCAGGAGAACTCGCGTTCGTAGCCCAGGGTAGTGGAAGGCACTGCGCCTAGGGCTTTGCCGCAGGCGCTGCCAGAACCGTGGCCCGGGTGGACTTGGATATAGTCCGGCAGTTCGGCCAGGGTCTTCTTCAGCGAAGCGTAGAGATCGCGGGCTCCTGCGAAGCGGGTGTCCACGCCGCCGGCGGCCTCATCGAGCAGATCGGGGCGGCCCAGGTCGCCAGCGAAGATGAAGTCGCCGGAGAGCAGGTAGCCAGGAGAGCTGCTGAAGGCGCCGTCGGTGAGCAGGTAGGACAGGTGCTCGGGGGTGTGGCCCGGGGTGTGCCGGGCAATGATCTTCAGGTTGCCCAGGTTGATGGCGTCACCGTCCATGAGCCGCTCTGCCTCGAAGCCGTACTGCCAATCCTTGCCGCCTTCGCCCGAGACGTAGGCCGTTGCGCCGGTGGCAGCTGCCAGTTCGCGGGTGCCGGAGAGGTAATCGGCGTGGATGTGGGTTTCGGCCGCAGCGGTGATGCGCATGCCGTGCTTGGCAGCCAATGCCAAGTAGTCGGAGATGTCGCGGCGTGCATCGACGACCAGGGCTTCGCCCTTTGCCTGGCAGCCGATGAAGTAGCTGGCCTGCGCCAAGTCCTCGTCGTAAAGGCGTTCGAGAAGCATTCGCTTGTCCTTTCGTCTGGTGTTGAGTCCAGCATAGGATATACCCCAGGGGGTATGTCAATAATACCGTGGGGGGTATGCCTGGGGCGATGTTGAATCTGGCCGGCGTCCGGGCTGCCCCACCGGCTGCTCCAGCAAGCTGCGCAATCCCTATTGCATCGATTCCGCTCCCATTCGCGCTCGCCGTCTGGGGAACCGGGGGCCAATCCATGATGACCGGGGCAGCTGGCTATGCCATGCTCGAGGCAGGCTTCTTTCCCATATCGGCCAGCAGCCTGGGCCTCACGCTTCGAAAGGCTAGAGCATGAACGAGCAAGAGAACTACGACCTGATTGTCATCGGCGCCGGACCGGTCGGTGAAAATGTGGCCGACTATGCGACCCGCAAAGGCGTGCGCGTGGCCATCGTCGAGTCCGAACTGGTGGGCGGGGAATGCTCCTACTGGGCGTGCATGCCTTCCAAGGCGCTGCTGCGCAGCGGACATGCGCTGCGCGCGGCCCAGCGGGTGCCCGGCGCCAGCCAAGCGGCCACCGGGAAACTTGATGCCAGCGCGGTGCTGGCAAGGCGCACGCAATTCACCAGCGGATGGAAAGACGACGGGCAGGCCCAATGGCTGGAGTCTGCCGGGATCGAGCTGATCCGTGGCCGTGGCCGGCTGCTGGGGGTCGGCAAGGTGCAGGTCGGCGACCGGATTCTCACCGCACGCGCCGTGGCGCTGGCCACCGGATCGATCCCCAAGCTCCCGGAGATCCCGGGGCTGGCCGAAGCCCGGCCCTGGGGAACGCGCGAAATCACCGCGGCGGACCATGTGCCCGAATCCCTGGCCATCCTCGGCGGCGGGGTGGCCGGCACCGAGATGGCCTTCGCCTTCGCTTCGTTGGGATCTGCCGTCACGCTGATTTCGCGCGGTCCGCTGCTGGGCCGCGAAGAACCCTTTGCCGGCGAATATGCCGCCGCCGGGCTCAAGGATGCGGGAGTCCAGGTGCGCTTCGGGGCCGCCCCCACCCGTGTGGACCGCGACCAGCATGGCATGGTCGCTATCGCCCTGGATGATGGATCATCGCTGCGCGCCAGCGAACTGGTGGTGGCCGCCGGGCGCGCCCCTGCCACCCTTGAGCTGGGGCTGGAGGCCGCCGGGGTGGATGCCAAGCTCGCCGTTGATGACACCATGCTCGTTGCCGGCACCGATTGGCTTTACGCCGTGGGAGATGTGAACGGCCGGGCGCTGCTGACCCATCAGGGCAAGTACCAGGCGCGCATTGCCGGAGAGGCGATCGCGGCCCGGCTGAATGGCACCCCGCTGTCAGCCGGGCCGTGGGGCGCGCATGCCGCCACGGCCGATCACCACGCCGTTCCGCGGGTCATCTTCACCGATCCGGAGGTGGCCGCCGTGGGGCTGACCGAATCCCAGGCCAGGGATGCTGGGATCCCCGTGCAGATCGTGGCCTATGACCTGGGCCAGGTCGCCGGTGCGAGCCTGCATGCCGATGGCTATTCCGGGCGCGCCCAGCTGGTGATCGACCGGGAGCGCCAGGTGGTGGTCGGGGCGACGTTTGTTGGCCAGGATGTGGCCGAGCTGCTGCATGCGGCTACCATCGCGATCGTCGGTGAAATCCCGCTGGATCGGCTGTGGCATGCGGTCCCGGCATACCCGACCATCAGCGAAATTTGGCTACGCCTGCTGGAAACCTGCCGCCAGGCTATCTAGATGCGCGGCGAGCCGGTCGCTGGCATTTTCCAGATGCCGGGCCAAGAGCTCCGCGGCGCCTTGCTGGTCGCCGGTGGCGATCTTCTCCAGCAGGCGGGCGTGCTCGTCAGCGATGTCGCAGGTGTTCAGCAGCGTCGCGTCCTGGACCTGGGTCATGCACAGGCGGATCTCGTCGCTGAGCTGGCCGTAGATGGCACTGGTGCGAGAAGACCCCAGGGCTTGGACCAGCGCGCTGTGGAATCGCACGTCGGGATCGACGATCTGGATCGGCGAAGCCTCCGAGAGCGCGGTGATTTCCGCGTTGGCCTCGCGGGCGGCTTCCGGAACCCGGGAGGTGCTGGCCAGCAGGCGCACCGCTTCGGCCTCGATGATCGCGCGGGTGCGGTAGATATCGCGGGCGTCGGCCGAGGACAGGCGCGTAACCCGGGCGCTCTGGTGCGCATTGCGGGTCAGCAGGCCGCTGGCCACCAGATTTTCCAGTGCGGCCTTGGCTGTGGGCCGGGCGACCTCATAGTGCGCGGCCACATCCACTTCGCCCAAGGGCGTGCCGGGAGCCAGCTCGCCGCTGAAGATCCGGGTGCGCAGCGAGGCGATGACCGCCTGGACCACCGAAACCACTCCTAAACGGGCCGCCACTGGGATCCTTTCGCGCCGGCAGAAAATAACTATGCAAGTATCCCATGAATCGTACTACGATGGCATGTGTACTTGTTAGACAATTTCCTTCTTGGGCAGATTTTTCTTGCCTTCCACACAGGAGCGCACCATGGCATTGAGCACGCCGGCACTCGGTGAACCTACGGTTTCATCCAGCATTCTCGACCTCGTCAGCGAACCTGGGCGCGTTAAAACCCGATCCATCGACCGCGTCGCCTACGCTTCGGATGCCTCGCACTACCTGTACACCCCGCAAGCCGTGATCCTGGCCAAGGACGCCGCCGAAGTATCGGCCCTGCTGCGTGCGGCTTCCAGCAACAACCAGCCGGTCACCCTGCGCTCGGGCGGCACCTCGCTGGCCGGCCAAGCCAGCGGCGACGGGCTGATGATCGACGTGCGCCGCAACTTCCGCGAGATCCAGGTGCTCGATAATGGGGCACGCGTGCGCGTCCAGCCCGGCGCCACCGTGCGCCAAGTCAACGCGCGCCTGGCCGTCTGCGGCACCAAGCTCGGCCCGGATCCCGCCAGCGAGGCCGCCTGCACCATCGGCGGAGTGATCGCCAACAACTCCTCGGGCATGGCCTGCGGCACCGAATTCAACACCTACCGCACCCTGGAATCGATGACCTTCGTGCTGCCCTCGGGCACCATGATCAACACCGCCGATCCCGACGCCGACCGCCAGCTGGCCGCCGCCGAGCCGCAGCTGGTCGCCACCCTGGACAAGCTGCTGGACCGCGTGCGCACCAACCCGGCCTCGGTAGCCAAGATCCAGAAGCACTTCGCCCTGAAAAACACCATGGGCTATGGGCTGAACGCCTTCCTGGACTATGGCACCCCGGCCGAGCTGATGGCCCACCTGATCATCGGTTCCGAAGGCACCTTGGCTTTTGTCGCCGAGGCAGTGTTCCGCACCGTGCCCATCCGGAAATTGGCCGTCGCCACCCTGGCAGTCTTCGATAACCTCGATCTGGCCACACGTGCACTGCCCGAACTGCTGGACTCAGGTGCCGCCACCCTGGAACTCATGGACTCCACCTCGCTGCGCGTGGGCCAAGGGCTGCCCGGTGTCCCCGATGCCATTATGGGTTTTGACGTGGATCAACAGGCCGCGCTGCTGGTTGAATACCATGCCGACGCTGCCGAGGAATTAGCTGGGCTGCAAAGCGCCGGCCAGCGCCTGCTGGATTCGGCTGCGCTGCGCGCCCCGGCGCTGCTATCCCAGGACGCCAAGAACCGCAATGCAGCCTGGAAATTCCGCAAGGGGCTCTACGCCTCGGTGGCCGGTGCCCGTGTTTCCGGGACCACCGCCCTGCTCGAAGATGTGGTCGTCCCCGTTCAATCGCTGGCCGAAACCTGTGGCAGCCTGCAGGAACTGTTCACCGAGCACGGCTACGAGGACTCGGTGATCTTCGGGCACGCCAAGGACGGCAATATCCACTTCATGCTCACCGACCGTTTCGAGGGCGATGCGGCACTGAACCGCTACAACGCCTTCAACGAAAAAATGGTCGAACTGGTCCTCGCCAAGGACGGCAACCTCAAGGCCGAGCACGGAACCGGCCGCGCCATGGCGCCATTTGTCCGTGCGCAGTACGGCGACGAACTCTACGACGTTCACCTGGAACTCAAAGCCGCTTGCGACCCGCGCCTGATGATGAACCCGGGCGTGATCATCGACGAGGACCACGCAGCGCACATCCGCAACATCAAGCTCAATGAAACCATTGAAGTTGAGGCCGACCACTGCGTGGAATGCGGTTATTGCGAACCTGTCTGCCCTTCCAAGGACCTGACTCTCACCCCGCGCCAGCGCATCGTGGTGCGTCGCGCCATCGCCAAGGCCGAGGCTGAGGGCAACGCCGAATTGGCCGCCGAGCTGGAGCGCGATTACGAATACAACGGCGTGCAGACCTGTGCCGTGGACGGAATGTGCGTTACCGCTTGCCCGGTCGGCATTAACACCGGCCTGCTGGTCAAGCGCCTGCGCCGCGAAGACGCGCACCCGGTGCTCGCCGCCGGATTCAAAGCCGCTGCCAAGGGCTGGGGCCCGGCCACCCGGGCCGGCTCGATAGCGCTCAGCATTGCCGATAAGTTCCCGGCTACGCTGGTTGGAGGCATCACCGATGCGGCCCGCAAGGTCGTGGGCACCGACCTCATGCCACGCTACGACGCGGATCTTCCTGGCGGCGGCAAGGCCCGCAAGCCACTGGCTGGCAATCTGGGTGCTGCTGGCTCCGAACCGCTGGCCGTCTACCTCCCGGCCTGTGTGAACTCGATGTTCGGACCGGCCGGCGAGGGCGAAGGTGTGGCATCGGCCTTCGCTAAGTTGTTGCATGCCGCGGGTGTCTCGGTATTTGTTCCGCAGGGCATTGAATCCATGTGCTGTGGCACCCCATGGACTTCCAAGGGCTATGCCGATGGGCATGAAGCAATGGCCGCTCGGGTGCTCGAAGAAGTTCGCGCGGCTATGCCTGGCAAGAACCTGCCGGTGATTTCGGACGCGTCCAGCTGCACCGAAGGCTTTGCCCACACCCTTGAGGCGCATGGATACGAGGTGGTCGACTTGTTGGCGTTCACCTCGATGCACCTGCTGGAGAAGTTGCCTCGGATCGAGAAGATTTCCTCGCTGACCCTGCACCCGACCTGTTCGTCGACCCAGATGGGCCTCAACTCGGACTTGCAGAAAATTGCTGAGGCCGTGGCGCAGACGGTGAATACCCCGGTGAATTGGGGCTGCTGTGCTTTCGCCGGGGATCGCGGCATGCTGCATCCTGAGCTGACCGATTCGGCAACCGCGCGCGAAGCAGCCGAGGTTCGCGATCTTGATGCCGCGGCCCATGCTTCGTGCAACCGCACCTGTGAATTGGGAATGACGAGGGCAACCGGAAAGGAATACCGCCACGTGGTCGAGCTTCTCGCTGAAGCTGCCACTAAGCAGTAGGGACGGGCGCCGTTCAGGGCGGGGTTTCCGGGAGGCGGGCTCATTGGTGCGAAAAGTACTCATCAGCTCTGGTTCGGTGCCAAATACCCTAGTCGAGTGATGATGTGTTCGAAATAGGGTTAATCTTAGTCATCAATGATGCTCGGAGGGAGCCACATGCGCATCGCGGTTATGCAGGGCGAAGCAGAGGTCTTGGGGATTGAGCGCAATCTCGATGCCATCGATCAAGCTGCGCAGCGTGCCGCTGGAGATGGCGCAAAAATCTTGCTCACCTCCGAACTTTTTGCCGTGGGCTATGCGCCCTACGTCCTGCGTGATTCGCTGGATGTTTCCCTGTTGCCCTCCGCGCATGAGCGGCTGTCGCGCATTGCGGCGATGCATTCGATAGCACTGGTTTACTCCCTTCCCGAAATCACTGATGATGGCTGGCTGATCACTTCAACTTTCCTTGATGATCGCGGAGTGAAGCGTGCTCATTATCAGAAGGTCCAGCTCTTTGGAGCTGAAGAACATGAAGTGTTCATCGCGGGCAGCAACCCTCCTGCATCATTCGATTACAAGGGAATGACGTTGGGCATGGTGATCTGCTTCGATGTGGAATTTCCTGAGGTTGTCCGCGAGGCCGCTCGTCGTTCGGTGCAACTTTTGCTCGTCCCGACGGCTATGGGACGCGGATATGAGCAGGTTTGCACTCGTTTGGTTCCGACGCGTGCCATGGAAAGCCAGCTTTTCATCGCCTACGCGAACCACTGCGGTTCTGAAGCTGGATTCGACTTGGCGGGAACTAGCGTCATCGCCGGTGCAGACGGTGCCGTCTTGGCCCAAGCTGGATCTGGTGCAGAACTTCTTGCAGCCGAGATTGATGTGAGTTCTTTGGCGCAGATCAGGGCTGAAGTTCCGTACCTTTCGGAGGCTCGACGGGACCTTTACGCTCAATGGCAATCCGCGGAATGATCAACTTCTAGGGCATTTCCACGCGGCGAAGCGCCGTGTTGAAACACCTAGAGTTTTGGGATTGTGGTTATGCCGCAGAGGCTTCCGGGGCATCGCGCCGGCTCAGTTTTTCCTTGAAGTCGTTGAACCATTTTGAATCGGTCGTCAACTGCGGGAAAGGCTTGTGAATGTATCCAGTCGCCGGTGGAGCTGTGGACCGATACGACATCCCGGATACCGGATTGATGAGCATGGTGTGCTGGTCCTTCAAGAGGGTAAATTCAAACCAGCCGCGGGCCTCTTTGGTTTTGTTGCAGACCTTGCAGCGGCCGCAGCAATTATGCACGCTGGTCTTTCCACCCTTTGCGTACTGCTTCACGTGGTCTGCCTCTTCGACGATTCCGTCGCAAAAAGGTGTGCGGCAATGCCGGTCTCGAATGCTGATGAATTTTTTGAGCTTCTCCGGGAAGATCCGGGCTTTGGAATCCATGCTTATCAAATCCTGATCTCCGGGTGCCGTGTAGATCCTGGAAAGTTCAGTCAGCACTTCGATCTGCTCAATGTGTTCCGGAGTGAGTCTTGCTTCCATCTCTTCAAAGGTCAGTTCGTTCTCGATTTGATGTCCGCCGATCCATTCACGAACATCCTGTGCGGGGATGTATCCGTAGCCTTCAAGGTATGCGGGTTCCCGTTCGCCCTGGAACAGGGCTCGATCAGTCATGATGACGCCAACCTGCAAATTGATCGGCATCTTTGAAGGCTCGCCGATCATCATGTAGCTAAAGAGGATATCGGCCCTGATCTGTTCGAGAGTGCGCTTGTCGCCCTTCTTCTTGAGCTTGCGGGACTCCTTGTAGAGATAGTTTCTAAGTCCCATGCCGGGAAGCAGCGGGAACTGCGCAGTTAGCTTCACGCTGCCGGACGCTTCATCGATCTCCATGCGAGCGAATCGGCGCTCTTCGATGGTTTTATGCTCCTTGGAGACCGGATCGGAATTGTAGGAGAGCGTGAATTTCCGAACGGTGTCCTTGATCTGGTTCCGTCCCATGCACTCGAACATGTCTGGATTCTGGCCGTAGATCTCATCAAATTCTGTACGGCGTTGCGCTTTGACGGTCTGCAGCTCGTTGAGGATTGCCAAGACTTGGGGTTCGGTAAATTCACCCCTGGAAAATGCGGCGGCAATATTAGGTGTGTCTTCTAGCAAGATGCGGCAGTTGACTAGGTAGTTGCGGAATCCGGTTGGGGATTGTTTGCGGGCGATGGCCACGCTGCCGGCTGCTCCACGGGTCTGATCATCCAGGTTGACTCCGCGTTCTTCATGATCGCGAACAAACTCTTTCTCCAGATGATAGGAAAGGCAGGCTTGCTGGAATCTGGCAGAAGCGATAAGGGCTTCGAGCACCTCTATGCCACGGACGCAGTCCGCTTTACCGCCGTGGTCTTGTATCCACGCCAGTTCTTTCTGCAATGCGAGCCAGTGGTTTTCGAACTCCTCTGGCTCTACCGCTGGGGGCAGGCTATCTCCGTGCGCCTTTGCTTCGGACATGTTCTAATTATACTTCGTAATCTCGAATATGTCTTCTAATAATGTGGAAAACTTTAATCAGGGCCAGGCCGGTTCTGCCTAGCTCCTGGCGAGGAAGTTCAGCGCGAGGTAGAGCTCCTGGCGCACGTCTGCCCGGTTCAGGTCCTTGTCGAGAACCTCGCCGATGGTAGCGATGTGGCGGCGCACGGAATTGCGATGCAGGTCGATGTTCTTTGATGTTTGGTCCCACGATCCGTTGGCCTCCAGCCAGCCTTGAAGCACCTCTAGATAGAGGTCGCGACGGGCATCGGGCAGTTCAAGGATTGGCGCGAGGGCCTCTTCGGCGAGTTGCTTGCCTGCCTGCGGCGGCAGGAGGGACAGGAATGAGCGCGGAATGGATCGGGCATCGAGGCTCTGGCGCTTTTCGCGGATGCGGGGGAGCAGTCCGGTGGCCTGGGCTTGCAGGTCGCCCAATTTTTCGCCGAGCTGGATGTCGGCTGGCTCTGGGGTGCTGAAGGCGGCGACGTACCCGGCAGTTTTGAGCCGATCGAATATGGCCTGGGTCGGCTTGGTCCGCGTGAGCGCAATGAAGTGGTCGTCCTGCTGCATTGCCAGGTGGGTGTCCAGGAGTGCTTGGAGGTGGGTGAGGTGCAGTGCGAGCGGCTGTTCGGCGGGGACGTCCAGCGGCGAAATGACCGCAACGCGGATGGGCTGCGTGCTGCCGCCGCCAAGGCTTGCGGCCAGCAGGGCGAGGTCCGGGGCATCGAGAGTGGCGCGCGAACGCAGGAGCAGTGCGGTGGCCAGCTGGGTTGAGGCGGGGGAGCTGGCGGCGCGTTCGCGCGCGAGGACGTCGAGCAGGCCCAGCGCGGTGGTGATCAGGTTGTGGTCAAAGGCCGAGGGGGTGCGCGCGAAGCCGATGCATAGCACGCCCAGCAGTGGCGCGCGGCCGGACGAGGCGAGCGTGGCGCGGATCGGAAAAGCCAGGTCAACCTGCGAATCTGAGCGGTGCATGGCAAATTGCTGGTTGTTGGCGCCGCTGGCAGCCTGCTCGAAGAGCTCGGATTTGAGCTGGTCGCCGAGATCGGCGGTTCCGGCGGCGGAGGTCTCGTGGCGGACCTTACCCTCGGATCCGAGCAGGCGGACGCTGGCCTTGAGCCGCTGGGAGAGCACGACGGCCAGCTGGGCTTCGGGGTCCGGGTGGGCCAGGCAGCGCAGGAGGGCGCGGTGGGCTTCGGCGCTGCCGCGCAGCTGGGCGGCATTGTCGGCCTCGATCAGTTGCGCGAAGGCGATGCCGATGGCGGCGAAGGGGACGCTGGGCGGAATTTCCAGCAGCGGCAGGTCGTGCTCGCGGCAGGCGTCGAGCACGGTGGGCGGAATGGCGGTGAAGTAGGGCTCGAGGCCGAAGCCCAGGGCGCTGACCTTGGCCTGGGCGAGCCGGGCGATGAATTGCCGGACCTGCTCGGGGTCCTGATCATGGCCGAGCAGCGGGTAGCCGCTGGTGAGGATCATTTCCTCGTCGAGCAGGTAGTCGGTGGGATCGTCCATGTCGCTGGCCTCGACCCAGCGCAGCGGCCGATCGCCGGCGTCGTGGGCCAGGGAGATTTCCGGGGGCAGCTGGCGCAGGAAGCGGCGCAGCGTGATGCCGGGAGCTGTCGCGTCGAACACTGATTGCTGTGGTGCGGAATGTCCCATGAGAAACTATTTTAGTTCAAAACTTACATCTTGAGAGCCGGATCACAGATCTAGGCTTGAAGGCGGAAGAAAAACCACAGTGCAGCACAATCCACAATGCAGCGAGGACCCGAGATGAACAGCACCACCGGCGCCAGGCCGAAACAAGCCACTGGCCTTGGCCCGCAGCTGCGGCGCCGCAAGCCGATCCAGCAGATGATCGGCGACGCGGAATCCAGCTCATCGGGCGGTGCGCTGCGCCGCACCCTGGGCATGTGGCAGCTGACCATGATCAGCGTCGGCGCCACCATGGGCACCGGAATTCTGGTGATCCTGGGCGCGACCGTGCCGATCGCCGGCCCGGCCATCTGGATCTCCTTCGTGATCGCTGGCGTGACCGCGCTGCTTTCGGCCGTGTCCTACGCGGAAATGGCAGGCATGGTGCCGGTGGCCGGCTCCAGCTACTCCTATTCCTACGCGACCATGGGCGAAGGGATCGCCTGGATCTGCGGCTGGTGCCTGGTGCTCGAATACGCGGTCTCGGTGGCCGCGGTGGCGGTGGGCGCCGGCGAATATGTCAACGAAACCCTGCGGGCCTTTAATATGCAGCTGCCCGCCTCCTTGGCCGGCGGGCCGGCCGAAGGCGGGATGGTGAACCTGCCGGCGCTGATCGTCGTGGTGCTGGCCACCTTGCTGCTGGTGCGCGGAGCGCGCGAATCGGCGATCGTGAACACCATCGTGGTGGTCATCAAGGCCGGCATCCTCGTCTTCTTCTCGATCGTCGCCTTCAGCGCCTTCAACGCCGGCAACTTCGAGCCGCTGCTGCCGATGGGCGCTGCCGGCGTGACCGCGGCGGCCTCCAGCGTGTTCTTCTCCTATATCGGTTTCGACGCCGCCTCCACGGCCGGCGAAGAGGCCAAGAACCCCAAGCGCGATCTGCCGCGCGCGATCATGCTCTCGATGCTGATCGTGACCATCACCTACGTTTTGGTGGCGGTCTCCGCGATCGGCGCCCGCGAGTGGACCTGGTTCGAGGGCACCGAAGCCGCGCTGGTGCAGATCGTCGGCGAGCTGACCGGACAGCCCTGGCTGGTGCTGGTCTTTGCGCTGGCCTCGGTGCTGGCCATCGCCTCGGTGGTGCTGACCGTGCTCTACGGGCAGACCCGCATCCTGCTGTCCATGTCCCGCGACGGTCTGGTGCCGGCGGCCTTCGGCAAGATCTCCCCGCGCACCGGAACCCCGGTGATCGGCACCCTGATCACCGGCATCCTGGTGGCGATCACCGCCGGGTTCATCCCGCTGGGCGCGCTGGCCGACGCGACGAGCATCGGCACCCTGTTCGCCTTCGCGCTGGTGGGCGTCTCGGTGATGTACCTGCGCCACAAGCAGCCGCTGGCACCGCGCACCTTCAAGGTGCCCTTCTACCCGATCACCCCGATCCTCGGCGTGGCCGCCTGCCTGTTCCTGATGAGCCAGCTGGGCTGGCACACCTGGCTGGTCTTCGGGATCTGGATGGCCGTGGGCATCGTGATCTACCTGGCCTATGGCCGCCGCCGCTCGGTGCTCGGGAAGCTGAGCAAGCAGGAATATATCGACAGCCACCTTTTGAACAGCAAGTAGGAACACAGGATTTTTTCATGAACAGCACCAATCCCATCACCATGCTCAACCCGGACTTCCCGTTCAGCTACGACCTCTACCTGGCCAACGACGCCGGCCTGGGCTCGGTGCCCGAGTCGCTCTATGGCACCGAGGTGGCAGTGATCGGCGCCGGGCTTTCCGGCCTGGTCACCGCGTACGAGCTGATGAAGCTGGGCCTGAAGCCGGTGGTGTACGAGGCCGACCAGATCGGCGGGCGGCTGCGCACCGCAAGCTTCGCCGCGGCCCCGCAGATCACCTGCGACCTGGGCGGCATGCGCTTCCCGGTCTCCAGCAAGGCGCTGTACCACTACATCGAGCTGCTGGGCCTGGACACCTACGATTTCCCGAACCCGCTGGCCGAGCCCACCGACTCCACGGTGATCGAGCTCAAGGGGCAGAAGATCTATGTGGAGGACCCGGCCGACCTGCCGGTCTTCTACCAGGAAGTGGCCGACGCCTGGAAGCAGGCGCTGCGCGAAGACGCCCACTTCGAGCAGATGCAGCAGGCCATCCGCGACCGCGATGCCAAAATGATCAAGGAACTCTGGGACTCGATGCTCCAGGAGTTCGACGAGGAAAGCTTCTACGGGTTCATCGCGAACTCCAAGGCCTTCAAGCAGGCCGGCTTCGAGCACCGCGAGGCCTTTGGCCAGGTGGGCTTCGGCTCCGGCGGCTGGGACACCGACTTCCCCAACTCGATCCTGGAAATCCTGCGCGTGGTCTACACCGACGCCGACGACTACCACCGCGGCATCACCGGGGGAGCGGCCAAGCTGCCCGAGGCCCTGTGGAACCACGCCCCGGAAAAGATGGCGCACTGGCCGGCGGGCACTTCCCTGTCCTCGCTGCACTCCGGCGCCCCGCGCGGCGCGGTGGCCAAGGTCTACCGCACCGGAAACCCGGGCTTCAACGGCGCGAACACCATCGAGGTCACCGAGCGCTTTGGCCGCACCCAAGAATTCGGCGCCGTGGTCTCCACGGTGCAGTCCTGGCTGTTGTCCACCGGTATCGACACCGATGAGGAGCTGTTCGGCGCAGAACTGTGGACCGCGATCGAGCGCAGCCACTACATGCAGTCCTCGAAGACCTTCGTGATGGTGGATCGCCCGTTCTGGAAGGACCGCGACCCGGTGACCGGGCAGCACCTGATGTCCATGACGCTCACCGACCGGCTGAACCGCGCCACCTACCTGCTGGATCATGGCGAGGACCAGCCGGCGGTCATCCTGCTCTCCTACACCTGGAACGACGATGCGCTGAAGTGGCTGTCCCTGTCGGCCGAACGCCGGATGGAGCTGATGCTGCACTCGCTGGAGAAGATCTACCCGGGAGTGGATATCCGCAGCCACATCGTGGGCCAGCCGATCACCGTGTCCTGGGAGTCCGATCCGAACTTCATGGGCGCGTTCAAGGCCAACCTGCCCGGCCACTACCGCTACCAGCAGCGCCTGTACACCCACTTCGACCAGCAAGGCATGGATGCTGCGCACCGCGGCATCTTCCTGGCCGGCGACGACGTGTCCTGGACTGCTGGCTGGGCCGAAGGCGCGGTGACCACGGGCCTGAACGCGCTGTGGGGCGTGGTCAAGCACCTGGGCGGCGAAGACGCCGCCGCCAATCCCGGCCCGGGCCAGTTCCTGGCCGAGATTGGCCCCAAGGCGCTGTAGCTACACGTTGCCGAACAAAGCAAAATCCCGCACAGACGGGTTCTGGCGTTCGTCGCAACACCGGCGGTCTAGGCCTCGATAATAGGTCATGCATACGCTCGACTGGAATCTTCCAGCCGAGCGTTTTGCATTGGAGCCCATTGAGCAACGGAGTCACTTCCTTCAAATCCTCTGGACCGTCAGAGTAGACTCGTTTGTTTCGGCGGTTTCGATTGCGGTTTCCCTGCGCCGGACGGATTCTCAATGGATGCCAACTTGTCTGACGGCTTGTTAACGACGCATACTTTGGGCACACGGGCACACGGGCACACGGGCACACGGGCACAGGAACTCTTAACGTTTTCTAGCTCGAGGTTGCGGGAAATTCGCACGGGCTCTGATCGCCCGCTGGCAGATTGTGTGGTTTGGGAAGCTTAGTTCGCGGACCGCTTGGCTAGTGTTTTGATGCTTGTCGAGGGCCATGAAGAACGTGTCTTTCTGGCCTTGACGCATTGAGTTCTGCAGAGAATTTCGACGCCGCGTGATTCCGATACTCAGCGAGTAGTGCGCCTTGGGTTCGCTTGTGATCGATCGGTTTTGGAATAAATTAAGGTGCTGTCATTGTAACTTCTGATTGTCCAAGGTGCAGCAATAACAGTTAGGGTTCGCCTTAACCGTGGAGTGCAGAATTTTCCTGTGCAAAACCCCTGACTGATTAAATTTTTCCATTGCGTTATGAAACTAATGGCAAATTTGCATTTTTTGGACAGTTAGGGCATTCTTCTGCACCAAGATAATAAAACGTCTACTCGCATCGACATTTTATGATCGACAGTTGGGCTTTATGGGGTTAAAGCTTTTCTCTCAGCTTGTCGCGAGGGACTGTGCTGCTATTGTCCGTAGCACTTCATTACATCGTTTTTCGTTTCCTCTTCATTTGAGGATGCCATGAAGGAAGTTCAATCATCTTGAAAAGTGGATCTTTCTGTAGACGTAGTGGGAAGATTTTCTCCGTTTTGTCTGCTGTAATCCTGACCGCTTCTTCGCTTGTTGCTACCCCTGCATCAGCTGCAACCGAGAAGAATCCCCAACCTTCATACTCTGCTGCATTAGAGCCTTGTGTGCAGAAAGCTATCAAGTCCAAGGCCAAGAAGTGGGTGTGTGAACCTGAAGGCCTGAGCATTAATGTGGATGGCAAGGGTGTACAGGTAAATGAGTTTATTGAGATTCCTACCAAGCAGAGCTATCTAGGGGCGATTGCACAGCCGGCTAAGGGTGGAAGTCACGAGGACACATGGTGTGAGAACGGCGCCTCTTGTAAGCGCAAAATCAATGACTATATTTATGAAGTCAAGAGAAATGCTGTTTATGGTAGCGGATCAAAGACTATCGGCCAATATGACTTGGTTGTTCGAACCTACCTCAATGGGCGCCAAGCACAGTGGACTGTGACGCGCGTATGGGATTCTGGTCCTTCACTAAACTTCACTGACTCGAAACTTACATGCTTGGAGAAACGCGGGGCTCTCTCCCCAAATATCTGTGGTACCCACAAGCTTTCTTCCGTGACGATCAATTCTGGAGTTCCTCGCACACAGAAGAAGATCTACGGGAACTACTTGAGAAACAGCAATAACTATTACGGAATATTCCGTACAAAGTTCACTCCTAGGGGCTATTCGCAGTACACGGCGGCAGGATTCGATACCGGCACATTCAACTGCTATGGAAATGCGGATGATAGGTGCTACGTTCCTTAACCATGAAGACTCTGCATATTGACGAAGTTCAAGAAGTTGATGTTGCTCCTGACGGTTGGGAGCTTACTAGTGAGAATGGTTGGGGATACTTGGCACTTGTGAGTCTGCAAGAGTCAGGGCGATTGTCCAAGATTGTTCGTGTACCGCGAGCTGCTGAGGGTGTCGATGCCCGCGACATCGTTGATGATGCGATTTCTTCTTATGTGGAAGACACTGCGGACATCAGGTACGCGGAGAATTTTCTGGAGTGGGAATGGTATTTTCAGAAGCCACATGGTTCCGAGAATTTCTGGGCTGAGTTGAATTCCGAAGTGTATAAACGCGTCAGGAGTAAAGCGCCGCTTCCTGAAGAGAATTACCAGGCGATGCTTCAAGCTGTCAGTTCTTTGTACGCGGAAGGCGTGGAGAACTAGATAGTAGTGGGAGAGGAGCAACGCCGTCCTTAATGTGAGAGGTGCGGAACTTTTGGGATCCTCTTTGAGCTGATCCGGTACTTACACGTCCTGTCGGCGCCGGGAAGCGATCCGGCGCCACAGGGTGTAGCCGAGCATCAGCGCCAATAGCGCGTACAGGGTGATGGTGATGCCCGAGCCGAGCAGGATCGACAGCTCGCCGCCGCTGGACATCAGCGCATTGCGCAGGCTGGTTTCGGCCAGCGGACCAAGCACCACGCCGATCATCACCGGCGCCAGCGGGTAGCCGTAGCGGCGCATCAGGAAGGCGATGAATCCGATGGCCAGCACCAGCAGCAGGTCGACCACCGAAGCGCCGGTGGCGTAGACGCCCAGCCCGCAGAAGACCGTAATGCCGGCGAACAGGTGCGGCTTGGGGATCAGCAGCAGCTTGGCCCACAGCGGGGCGAAGGGCAGGTTCAGCACCAGCAGCATCACCAGGCCGACAAAGAGGCTGGCCAGCAGCGCCCAGACCAGGTCCGCATTGCGTTCGAAAAGCATCGGGCCCGGCTGCAGGCCATACTGCTGGAAGGCGGCCAGCATGATCGCGGCCGTGGCCGAGGTGGGCAGGCCCAGGGCCAGCAGCGCGCCCATGGCGGTGCCGCTGGTGGCATTGCCGGCAGCTTCCGGGGCCGCCACGCCGCGGATCGCGCCGGTGCCGAACTTGGGAAAGCGGCGTTTGCGGTCCAGCTGGCGCTCGGTGCCGTAGGCCAGGAAGGTGGGCACCTCGGCGCCGCCGACCGGAATCACTCCGAAGGGCACGCCAAAAGCGGTGCCGCGCAGCCAGGCCGGGATCGCTTCGCGCACTTCCGAGCGCGAAAGGTAGGGGCGGCCGGCAACGGAAATGGCGGTCAGCTTCTGGTCGCGGTGGATGCGCGAGGCCACATGCAGCACCTCGCCCAGGGCCAGCACGCCGACGGTGATCACGATGATGCTCACCCCGTCAAAGAGCTGCGGCACATTGGCGGTGAAGCGCGAGGCCCCGGAAATGCCGTCGATGCCCACCACGGCCAGGGCCAGGCCCAGCAGCAGCGAGGCCAGCCCCTTCAGCGCCGAGTCCGAAACCACCGAGGCGGTGGCGATGAAGGCGAAGATCGCCAGGGCAAAGTATTCCGCCGGACCGAAAAGCACCGCGATTTCCGCCAGCTTGGGGGCAAAGAACACCACCAGGGTGGTGGCGATCAGCCCGCCGATGAAGGCGCCAATGGCGCTGGTGGCCAGCGCCTGGGGCGCCCGCCCGTCCTTGGCCATGCGATGGCCCTCGAAGGTGGTGGCAATGGCGGTGGAGCCGCCGGGGGTATTCATCAGGATCCCCATGGTGGAATCGCCAAAAAGGCCGCCGAAGTAGACGCCGGCAAACATGATGAAGGCGCCGACCGGGTCCAGCGAAAAGGTCATCGGCAACAACAGGGCCACGGCCATGGAGGAACCCAGGCCCGGCAGCACCCCCACGGCGGTGCCCAGGAAGGCGCCAATGAAAACCCAGAGCAGGTTCATCGGGGTGAGGGCCTGGGAGAAGCCCTCAAGAAGCAGGTTCAAGGATTCCATCAGCCGATCAGCCCTTCCAGGATGCCGCTAGGCAGGTTCAGTCCGAGCGCGGCGCCGAAGGCCAGCTGGATGACGGAGGCGAAAACCACGGCGATGCCCAGATCCCTCGCCCGGTTCTTGCTGCCCAGGGCAAAGGCGACGGTCCAGAACAATAGCGTGGCGCTGATCAGCCATCCGGCGGGGACCAGGAGCAGGGCAAAGGCCAGGAAGCCGGCGGCGACCAGGGCCACGGTTTTCCAATCCGAGTAGCTGCGGTATCCCTGCGGGTCGGCCGGGACCGGTTCCGGGGTCCGCACCAGTTGCAGGGCCAGCAGCGCGGCGAGTACAAAAATCGCGACGGTGATCAGGATCGGGAAGAATGCCGGTCCGGGGTGCTTGGCCCCCTCGGGCACCTCCATGGTGATGATGCCGACGCCCAGGTAGATCCCCAGCAGCACCAGGATTCCGGGCAGGACCAGGCCGCTGCGCCCGGCGCCGGGCGCGGTTTTGGGCTGGACGCCCAGTGGTGTTTCAGTGCTCATTCTCATCGGCCTTTACGCTCAGCACCGGGACGCTGGCCCCGAGGATCACTGCCTGGGCATCGGAGCCCATCAGCATTTTCCCCACCCGCGATCGGGAGCGGACTCCGATGACGATCACCTGGGCATCCAGCTCGTTGCCCACATCGACCAGTTCGTCGGCGGCGCGCGGCGAATTGGCGCGAGGCTGCAGGAAGCTGGCCTTGGCCGGAAGCTGCGCGGCGAGTTCGGTGCCCGGCCAGGCTTCGCCATTGAGGGCAAAGAGCGGGAAGAGGGCGATATCGGTGTTGGCCAGTTCGGCGATGGCCAAGGCATGCCGCAGGGCCGCGGCGCCCTCGGCGGTGTGGGTGTATCCGACCAGGACGGTCATGGTGTCTCCAGTTTCTTCGTGGCTAGTAGCCGAGGCCATTCCAGATGGCATCGACGCTTTGGCGTTCGGAGTCGAGGAATGCTTCGAACTCCGGGCCGGTGAGGAAGGTGTCGGCCCATTGGTTGCGTTCCAGGGCGTCGGCCCATTGCGGGGTTTTGACGGTTTCGGCCACAATCTGCTGGAGCTCGTCGACGTCCTCGTCGCTGAGCCCGGGAGGGGCGACGAGGCCACGCCAGTTGGTCAGCTCGATGTCGTAGCCAAGCTCCTTGAGCGTGGGAACCCCGGTGGCCGGGACCGGCTCGGGGGCTGAAACCGCCAGTGCCTTGAGTTTTCCGGCTTCGATCTGGTCGGCGAAGTCCACCCAGCCGGACACCGAAGCCTTGATGGTGCCGCTGAGCAGGCTGGTGGCCAGTTCGCCGCCGCCCGAGTAGGCGATGTAGTTCACCGCGGTGGGCTTGATGCCGGCTTGCTGGGCCAGCTCGGTGATGATCATCTGGTCAACGCTGCCCAGCGAACCGCCGCCGAAGGCGAAGGCGTTGGGATCCTTGGCCCAGTCGGCGACCAGCTCGTCCACCGAATCGTAGGGCGAGCCGGCGGGGACCACAAGCACGTCGTAGTCATCGGTGAGCCGGGCGATCGGGGTGACATCTTCGATGGTGGTGTGGGAGCCATTGATGTTGATGGCACCGAGCATCGTAATGCCCATCACCATGAGGCTGGACTTTTCGCCCTCCATGCCGGCGAAATTATTCAGGCCGATGGTGCCTCCGGCGCCGGGGATGTTCACGACCTGCGCGTTGTTGACGATGGATTGCGCGCGCATGGCCTGCTGGGCTTCGCGTGCGGCCCCGTCCCAGCCGCCGCCGGCGCCTGCCGGGGCAATGAGGGTCAGCTGGGCTCGTGCGTCATCCCCGGTGCCGCTGCTGGCCGCGTTGAATGCCGCGGTGGCCACCACCGCGGCACAGGCCAGGATTGCCGTGCCGCGAAGGGCGGTGCGCAGGCCGGGAGGCAGGGGTTTTCGCCGGCGGGTGCTATCGAGGGTCATGATGATCCTTTCGCGCCCGAGTGACGAGGCGCCGTTGGATGTTACAAATTATAAATTATAGTTAAAGACCCTAGGTTGTGAGCCAAGTCATGTCAAGACGCTGTTGTGGGCGCAAAAATACCCCCAGCGCCTGAGGTGCTGGGGGTATTCGGGGCGATCTGGGGCTAGGGGGCTAGCGCGTCAATGGCCCGGCGGCCGAGGCTGCCTTGGACGTGCTTGGCCATTTCCTCTTCGGCCTTGGCTGCGTTGCCGGCGATGACCGACTTGAGGATGCGCTCATGCTCGGCGGCCACGCGCTTCTTGTCCGCGGCTGAATCCTGCCTGGCGGCCAAGCCCACCTGGCGGTACCTGTCGGCCTTGTCCCACAGGGATTCGAGCATGCTGATCAGCAGGTCGTTATGCGAGGCGGTGTAGATCGAGCGGTGGAACTCGCGGTGCGCGGCCAGCGCGGCGAGGTCCGGATTGGGTGCCAGCGGCCGCATTTTCTCGGCCGCGGCCTTCATCCTGGCGATGTCATCGTCTGTGCGATGGGTGGCGGCCAGCGCCGCTGCCATCGGGTCCAGCCGTTCGCGCACCTGGAAGAGGTTGGTGGCTTCCTGGGCGGTCAGCGGGGCCACCTTGGCGTTGCGGTGGGCGTCGATGGTGATCAGCCCTTCGGCCTCCAGCTTGCGCAAGGCCTCGCGCATGGGGGTCAGGCTGACGCCCAGGTCGGCAGCGAGCTGGGATTGCGCCAAGGCTTCACCCGGAACTAGTTCCCCGCTCATGATCAGCTCCCTGACGCTCTGGTAGGCGTAGGCGTTCTTGGTCAGCGCAGCTTGGGTCACGAGTGGTCTCTTTCGAAGTGCAGATTTCCGCGGTGCAAATTTCATAGAGTGCAACGTCCTTTTTATAAATGTTAGCTGGTGGGGCCGTGCGGGCAAGTGGTGGAGTCTTGGGTCTGGTGAATGCGTGGTGTACGATTTTATAAATTATAAAAGTGAGGGAGAGGCGCATGCCTGCACAGGGCCAACGGCACATCACAACATTCCAATCGGGCGGCCAGCGCTATTCAGCCACGGACCTGAGGGCAGCCCTTGGCGCGGAATTCTGCCGTCTGCCCATGGTGCTCAGGCTGCTGGCCGAAAATACGCTGCGCCGCTCCAGCGCAGCCGAAAGCGCGCGAACCGTAGCCAACCTCAAAGGCTGGCTCAATGGGCATGGATCCGAGGCCGAGCTGGAATACTGGCCGCACCGGATCCTGATGCACGACACCACGAGCACCCCTGCCCTGGTCGACATCGCCGCCATGCGCGACTCCCTGGCCGAGGTCGGCATAGACCCGGGCGTGCTGAACCCCCAGCTGCACGTCGAGGTGTCCATCGACCACTCGCTGGCCGTGGAGGACTATGGGCGAAATGACGCCGCCCCGCGCAATTTGGCCCATGAATACCGCAGAAACCAGGAACGCTACAGGTTCTTGAAGTGGGCCCAGCGCTCGATGGAGACGGTGAACGTCAATCCGCCCGGAACAGGAATCATGCACACCATGAACCTGGAGCAGCTGGCGACGGTGGCGCATCTTGACCTCGAGCGTTCAAAGGATCTTCGCTACCCGCTGGTCGTCCCCGACATGATGATCGGCACCGACTCGCACACGCCGATGGTCAACGCCCTGGGCGTGCTGGGCTGGGGCGTCGGCGGGCTCGAAGCCCAGACGGTGATGTTCGGCCTGCCCACCACCTTGCGGATCCCCGATGTCATTGGTGTCCGGCTGACCGGGAAATTGCCGGCCGGGGCCACCGCCACCGACCTGGCGCTCACCATCACCCATTTGATCCGCGAACGAGGAGGCAGCGGCGAATTTGTCGAGTTCTTCGGGCCCGGGGTCAGCCAGCTCTCAGCCGGGGAACGCGCCGTGGTTGCGAATATGGCGCCGGAATACGGGGCCAGCACCGGGTACTTCCCGGTGGATCAACAGGTCCTTGGCTACCTGGCCCAGACCGGCCGGCCGGCCGAGCAGATCCAACTGGTGCAGGATTACTACCAGGCGACGGGCATGTGGTTCGACCCGCAGGGGGAGCCTGAATACACCGATATTCTGGAGCTGGACCTCGCCGCGGTGCGGTTGAGCGCCGCTGGTCCTCGGCGTCCGCAAGACTTGATGGACATCTCCGGGATACCGAAGGCCCTGGAAGATGAGGCCCAGGGCATCGCGGAGGATGCTGGCCCGTTGCCGCGCTTCGCCATCGCCTTGGCGGCGATCACCAGCTGCACCAACACCACCGACCCCAAGCTGCTGATTGCCGCGGGGCTTGTGGCCCGCAAGGCGCGGGAGCACGGGCTGAAGGTGCCGGAATGGGTTAAGACTTCGCTGGCTCCCGGCTCTCCGGCAGCGATGAGCTACTTGCGCCGGGCCGGGCTCCTGGAGGATCTGGGCTACGCCGGATTTGATGTGGTGGGCTTCGGGTGCACCACGTGCATCGGAAATTCCGGCCCGTTGAGCGAGCCGGTCAGCCGCGAATTGTCGGCATCCACGCTCAGGCCCGTCGCGGTCCTCTCCGGGAATCGGAATTTTGCCGGCCGCATCCACCCGGATTTGGATCTGGGATTCCTGGTTTCACCGCCGCTGGTGGTGGCCTTTGCGCTGGTTGGCCGCGCCGACGTTGACCTGCTGGCCTACGAATTCGCTCCGGAGCGCGCTGGAGGCACAGCGGTCAAGCTCTCGGACCTTCTGCCAACCCGCGAAGAAGTCCAGGAGCTATGGGAACTGGGCCATGATGCCCGGGACTTTGCGCGCGATTTCAAGGTCGCCACCACTAGTGCCTTGTGGTCGCAGCTTGATGCTCCGAAGGGCGCCCGGTTCCAGTGGAGCGAAGACTCCAATATCCTGCGCCGTCCGCCCTTTGCCTCCTTGGGCGAAGGCAGCCAGCTAGGCTCGTTCGCCGCGCATCCCTTGCTGGTGCTCGGCGATGACGTCACCACGGACCATATCTCCCCGGCCAGCGCGATCCCCGCCGATTCATTGGTTGCCGACTATCTGGTTTCCCGCGGGGAAAGCCGCGATGACCTCAACGTCTTCGCCTCGCGCAGAGGCAATTTCGAAGTCATGGTGCGCGGTGGATTCCACGCCAAGAACCTGGTGAACAAGCTCGGAGAGAACTTGCCGGTGGCGCATACAGTGCACGCCGGAACCGGGGAAGCTGTTCCGCTGACCGAAGCGGCCAGCAGGTACCGCAGCCAGGGGCAGAGCGCCGTCATCATTGCAGGGGAACGCTATGGAACGGGCAGCTCGCGCGACTGGGCCGCCAAAGTGCAGCGGCTGCTGGGAGTGCGCGCCGTCCTGGCCGGGAGCTTCGAGCGGATTCACCGCTCCAACCTGATTGGCATGGGAGTGGTGCCGCTGCTGGTGCCAGAGCACGCCAAAGAGCAGTTGCAACGAGTCAGCGCCGCGGATCTGATCGGGATTTCGGCAGAGCCAGCGGCCATCGAGGTGCGCGGGATGGTGCCGGTTAAAGTCGAGTTTTCCGACGGGGGCATCCTCGAATTCGAGGCCCGCCTGGCCGCTGAAACAGAATTGGACCTGGTATTGCTGCGGGCCGGCGGGGTCATACCGCACCTGCTGGAAAAGACCCAGGCGCAATTCCGGGAGGTTGCACGGTGAAAAACCCCGGGGAACCAGGCGTGATCGTGGAAATTCGCGGGGACGAGGCCGCCAATGAGATGTTCGCCTTGGTGCGCGAACGGATTATCAAGCCCCTCGTTGACCTGTCGATTCAAAGTTTTGACCTGTCGCTGGCCAACAGGGAGGCAACCGCCGATGCAATTACCTTGCAGGCGGCCGCGGCGGTGAAGGAACATCGCGTCGCGGTGAAGTGCTCGACGATCACGCCCACCGCGGCGCAGGTTGAGCGCCACGGGCTGAGCCGGCGCTGGAAGTCGCCCAATGCGACGTTGCGCAAAGCGTTGAACGGGGTGATTTTCCGCGAGCCGATAGTGCTCGAATCCGTCCCGCGTTTTGTGCCCGGCTGGGAAGCTCCCATTGTGGTTGCGAGGCATGCCAATGCCGATCAATACCAGGCAACCGATTTCCAGGTTTCCGGCACGGGAAGCCTCACCCTGAGTTTCACCCCGGCAGACGGCTCCGCCCCACAGGTCCATGAGGTCACGGCCTTTGGGCCCGATGGCGGCATCGCCCTGGGCATGTACAACAACACCGATTCCATCAGGGCTTTTGCCCGAGCTTGCTTCCGGCAGGCGTTGCGTTTGGGGCTTCCGTTATATTTCTCCACCAAGTACACGGTGCTCAAGGAATACGATGGCGCCTTTGTCTCGGCATTCGAGGACGTTTACCGGGCGGAGTTCGCGCAGCAATTTGCCCAGGCCGGGCTCGGCTACGAACACCGGCTGATCGACGACATGGTGGCCTTCGCGATCAAGAGCCCGGGCGGCTTCCTGTGGGCGCTGAAGAACTACGACGGGGATGTGCAGGCCGATATCGTCGCGCAGGGATTCGGCTCGCCTGGCTTGATGGCCTCGGTGCTGGCCGGGGAAGACGGCGAGACCTGCCTTTTCGAGGCGGCCCACGGAACAGTAGCCAGGCACTACCGGCGGTGGAAAGACGGCGGGCAGCTCGCCGCCAACCCGGTGGCCACCATTGCCGCCTGGAGCCGCGCCCTCGAGCACCGCGGGGCCCTGGACGAAAATGCCGAGCTGGCCGATGCCGCGCGGGCCATAGATGCCGCGGTCCGTGCCACCGTGGCCCAGGGAATCATGACCCCGGACCTTGCCGGCCTTGTTGGCATCGGCAACCCGGTGGGGACCGAGGAGTTTATTGATGCGGTGGCCGGCAGGTTGCGGTAGCTACCTAACAGGGAGCGTTGAAGACTGCAGCGATGTTGCGTCAGGTGAGGCTGATCGGAGTGCTATTGCATCGTGTCCCGTATTCCAGGAGAGCATGTAAACAGCATTGTTTTAAGAATATTTTGGTTTCGAGTGGATATTCTGCGAAAAGTGCATTATCGTAAATAGAGTAATTGTCGACCGCTGAAAAACTTGAAGGAGGATGGCGATGTTGAATAATAATGCTCAACGAGAGCAGTATCAGTTGCAAGCCGTCAGCTTCCAGGGCTTGTTTAGCGGCACAGGTGAACCCCGCCAACCTCATCAGTTCGGGTTTCTGAAGCCACGTGCGCATCGACTCTTACTCGCCGGAAATGGTGAATGAATCACGCTTTGACCTGCCAGATCTAATATT
>Ga0308157_10001218_pt1 | contig 57243 bp, 72 predicted proteins | sample PhyBR1_FD_201035 | JGI IMG/M metagenome (GOLD analysis project Ga0308157, IMG submission 201035) | Phyllosphere microbial communities from UC Gill Tract Community Farm, Albany, California, United States - DLSLB.R1 | ecosystem: Host-associated > Plants > Phyllosphere > Unclassified | place: USA...
GATAACCTGACGGGGAGCAGCGGGCTGGAGGTGGACGGTGACGGCAGGGTCATCAGCATGGAGGAGTACTACCCGTACGGGGGGACGGCAGTCTGGACCGCCCGCAGCGCGGCGGAGGCGGACTACAAAACCCTCCGCCACTCTGGAAAGGAACGGGACGCGACGGGGCTGTACTACTACGGGTACCGGTACTATCAGCCGTGGTCGGGCCGGTGGCTCTCCGCGGACCCGGCGGGGACGGTGGACGGCCTGAACCTGTTCCGGATGTGCCGCAATAATCCCGTCACGCTTAAGGATGAGGATGGAAGATTTTCAACGCTAAAAATGCCTCTGGATATATTCATACATGATGTGGAAAACCTCAGGGCAACAACATCGTCAACAGAGTTTCATGAATTGTTTTTAAACAACCAGGGTGGGCTTGAAGTAAGCGAGTTATATTCTTCGCCAGGACTGACACCATCTCCAGTTGCAGATGACACAAGGCCATATAATCAGGATGTAGAGTCTGCCTTTGTGATTTTTCAGGATAATTCTGGAAAAGCGAGATTATTTGTTAATCCTGAAGAAGAACACATGGCCATCAATCCTGATATGGGAATGCCAATTTTTGCCGGGCGTTTGCAAAGACTTGCAGGTGATAAAGGCTATCGAATAACTAATGAAAGTGGACATTATAAAACACCAGCAAATACAGATGTGTTATCTATGTTGCGATCAGCAAATCCTGATGCAAATCTTTCAAATTTCAAGTATGAACCTTATGATTTTGGTGAGGTAGACAGAATGGATGATATCTTTGCAACTCCTGGCGAATTTAGGCGCAAGGTTGATGAATACAGATTGAATAAAAAATCATTTCATGCTTTTTTGATGGAGGTGGGCCGGGAACGTATAAAAAAAACCGGGCCATATGGAATGATGGTATACCGGAAGATGTTTACTAAAACCACAGAAACTCAAACGGATGAACCTTCGTTCGTTCAATGGGCGGCAAAAGATGCAGGATGGGTCTTCCCTGAGCATTATCTGGATTATAATCCAGTGAGAATGAGTAAATATTTTGATAACCTCTATAATGGAAATGTTACTGTGAAAAAAAGTTTCTTAGGAAAGAAAAAGGAGAAAATTAGAGGTCCACACTTTTCTCCCTTCAACCATTAATGAGTCTGCGAGAGTTACATATATATTTGTTAGCTCTGTCTTGTGGCGGTAAGTGCTAACTGCGCATCAGTTGATGCTCATCATAAGAAGGATGCATTTACAGAAGCGCAACCGGTTGGCGGACTGCGTAAATGACTTGAGGAAAAACACTCTTCGTGGTGGTTACGCCTGAATCGACGAAGCATGTCATTGTCATCCCCGTCCGGAAGGGCGGGGATGGTACGGGGAATGCCACGTAATTGTCGCAATTTCCAGTTCACATTAAGTGATGTTGATGCCGTATTACCTTTTCCAGCCGACATTCCACTACGCTAGGCTCACGATAACTGAAATTGAGTTTTGACATGACGGTCTTCATTCGGTTGGTTCCCGAAGGGGAAAATTCCCTTAATTTTCATAAATTTCTTTACTGTCAGATCGGTAATATTCGAGAACAGGAGGATTACATTTAACATAAGATAGATTGCGCGAACTAAGTATTTAATTTGATTGTTATTTTACACATTCAGTTATATCCATGGTTCATGCCGCGCCGTATCCTGAGACTGACTGAGAATACGTATGATCGTAACCACCGAATGTGATGACACAAAATAGATCATGTGCTGTTCCACCGGCAGCGAGCAGATATCTTCTCCCAGCTCTGCGCGATGCGTGCCGATGTCATGCATGGCCAGCACATCAAACACTGCGGCTATACGCCCGATATACGCATCCGCCTGAACAACCCCGAACTGTCTGAAGCTGTAGTCCCAGATAGCCTCCAGATCTTCTTCTGCTTTTGGTGTCAGCTCAATCTCTTTCATTTGCCATCCTGGCCCTGACATTATTCAGGAATGCATCCTTGTTCCATGGTTTCGCCTCGCCGCTGCTGATGCCTTCGGCCAGCAGATCGCGCAGTTCCTGAAGGCGTGATTCAGCTTGCTTCTCGCGCAGCAGCCGCAGCGCGTCACGCATGACTTCGCTCTGGGTTCGGTAATCACCGGCCTTAACCAGGGAATCGATAAATTCACGCAGCTCATCACCCACGTCCACCGTCATCGTACGGGCCATAACCCCTCCGTTTCTTAATGTAAGATTTGTTCTTACATCATTATATCAGCTTCCTCCCCTGCTTCCATATCTGGGATTTTTGCAAAACAACCCGACTGTAGGCTGGAGATCCGACTTCGGGAGTTTTCGGATCTCAGAAAAGAAGGTGAACAGAAAACAAACAGCAAAGTATACGATTTTTAAAAACATATGCTTCGCAGTATTTAAATAGTCTTAAACTCAGGATAGTGTATGAGCATTGCAGTAATGCATCCAAACATGAAAAGGTACACGGAATGAGTGAAAAAGAACATGGCATGACAAACGACGGTGGAGAGAGCGTGACGTACACGCTGCGGAACATTCCCGCCGACATCGACCGGGTGATCACCGACCTGGCAACTCACGCCCGTAAGCCAAAGGCGACGTTTCTGCGTGAGTTCCTGGAAGACAGCTTCCGGGACGTCATCGACGGTTTCGCCCTGAAAAACCCGCTCATCGCCTCTCTCGATGACGAGCTGGCCAGTTATCTGGGCGCCGAGGTCATGGAGAAACGCTACCAGAGCCATTACATCACCCGCTGGAACCAGGAATACCAGAAGCTGCTCGGGATCTCGACGGAAGAGGAGCTTCGCCGGGTGGTGCTGACCAACACGCCCTTCCTGCACGCACGTGCCGACCAGGTGCTTAAGGGCTGGAAAAAGATCCCGCGCGGGATCTCCCTGACCTTTTCCCTGTTTGCCGAGATCGCCGGCCGGGACAGGGAAACCATTGACCGTGCCTGGAACAGGATTTTCTACTCGCAGCTGAGGGAGAAAAAACACCGCTTTTACCGGGATATTGATGTTATTCGTGCCCTGAAGAAACAGCATGCCGTCTGCGGCTACAGCTGGACCAGGGATGACATCACCGTGCGCATTTACCGCCCGGATGACTACGGCTACGGTGCCTGGCGGGTGCTGCTGGTACTGGATGAAAGTGTCATTACCCAGACGTGGAACATCCCGTTCCCGGAACTTGACGGACGTCGCTTTACCACTGACCCGGGCTATGACGCCCTGATCAGCACCGCTCCCGACAGCTGGGATAAGGCCTTCCGTTTTGTGGACGGGATTTGTGAGCTTCATCTTTACAGCAATGGCGTGGAAGAAGATCAGAATCCGACCCCGCTGCCGGCCGTCGCTGAGGCGCTGATTGAAGCGGTGGTGCACGATCTACTGTAACGGACCCGGGTGTACGGGCACAACCACAACTGCATCATCAGGAGGCATAATGAAAGGTCGACAGAGCCGCTATGTTACCGGTGGGGAGAGTTTCGCGGAGATCGCCCGTCGCCCGGCCGGGACGGTGGTGATACTCAGCCTGAACCCCGATCTGGAAGACGCGCTGCGGGAGGTGTCCAAATCCCTCAAGTCGGCCTTCAGCCGGAGTGGCCGTAAATGCCGGCTGTCAGCCGGAACAACTGAAGGGCCGTTCAGCGGGCGCCGGCAGGGCACAGCCACGCATCTGTTTGTGTCGGTACTCTGAGGGGGCAGGGGCAAAATCGTATAGCTATTCCCCCCTAAGCGGGACAAACTGGAGACAGGTGATACAATCTAAATAGCACTTTTTGCTAAAGGAATATCAACAATATTTTGCTATAGTTAATTTAATGGAAAGTTGCGCCTTGACAAAGGCTCGGTTTTCTGTTAACATTACGTTCATAGTATTGTTCCGTCCCGCTCCACCCTAACAAATCCGTTTATTTCCCGCCAGACTGGTTATCACCATTCCGGCCCGGATTTTTTTTGGATTTTTTTCCGGGGAGCACCAGGGGCGAGCTTAAAATCGGTATGACAAACAGGAGGATGCGAATGAACACATCATAGCAGAGCTGAAAGAGAAAACATTCTGTACGGTATCAACAGCGTTCACGTGTGTGAGACGCCGGGTGCCTTTTATCAAATTCAAGAGGTTATCAATATGACCAGAACTAACACATCCGTGTTATCACTAACTTGCCTATGGAGGCTAAATGAAAAGCATGTCCGACACCGAGGGAACGGTTCTATTCCCATTCCAGACTGAAATCCATTTTATCTGGACGATTTACACCACAGCTAAAACCCTTTCCGTCAGTGCCTGGGGGCACATCGGTCAGAAGCAATACTGGAGCGCCTGTCTCTGTATTTTGCTTCTTATGGCCTACGTGGGTCTCTGTGCTGCGGTGGTCTGGGCTGTAGTGCCCTGGCTTAAGGCCTTTTTCATGGCGAAATATGCCCTTTCGCCATTCTGGTTCACGCCAGTAAAGAGTTTGTTGCTCAGGGGTATCGGTAAAATGGCTGCCACCATCTGCCGAAAGTTTACTCTATTAAAGTAAGAGCAGCAAGCTACACGAACGGATGGTGAATGTCAACAGATATTCACCATCTCCTTACGGCGGTGGTCCCTGTGGCCACTGCCGCTTTCGCCTGCCTGCTTTTCTTGCCCGTTGAACACGATAGCAAACACCTGGCGTAACCCTAGAACGTAAACCGCGGGCCTGTCCGGTAGCGTTCACTATCGGCCAGCATTCTCTCAACCAGAGAGAAATCCTTTTCACTGCAGAACACGTACTGCTCCGAGAACTCCACCTGCAGGGCGTTGTAATGCGTGACATGATCCGGGGTAAGCGGCATGAGAAGATAGTCCGTATACCTCCGGATATGTTCCAGTCTATCAAAAGGCCGAATGTGACGGGGGATAAGATGCGGCGCTCTGGCAAGCAGATTGTGAAGATGCTGCTTTTGACGAATCATCTGTTCACGGATGGAGGGGCAATACATGGCCAGCATCAGCGTCGATGACAGGGGGAGGTAAATCTGTATCCCGCGAACGGCCAGACCAAGATTACCGTACGGACCGAAGTCATTGCTGTTCTTAAGCACGACGGGATTGTCTGATACGTAAAACGGACGTTCTGGCCTGGTTTCCAGAAGGTACCAGTCCTTTTTCAGCAGGTGATCAATATGTGACATCTGCTGGACGAGCTGCCGCAGAAAAATATCCTTGGTATCGCCCCCGGACGACAGGCCCAGGGTTTCTAGGGCCTGCTCTTTAGTCGAGCCGATTGCCTCCATCTTATCGGTGAGCACCGAAATCATGCCTGAGATACGCTCCAGTTCGCCGAAGGTGCGTGCGCGCTGCACGGCAACAAACACGGCCAGCCTGTAGCGTTCGTCATCTGTCAGCCTGCGAATATCCCTGTGCGCCAGCAGGGCTGCAATTACCGGTGCCGCGTGGTGCTCGTAAATCCCCAGCAGTGGTTCAAGACTCAGACGGTCCGGGTGATTTTCGAGGTTGTAGAACGTGTTGCGGACGGTTGCATCATCCGGCGTGGTGGCATAGGCGCGCCCGGCAGCCTTGTCAAAGGCGTATAAACGCTGCCGCTTACCCTTTCCCGGCGTACTGAAATGCTTCAGTAAAAAACGGGGAACCGTATGCTGCCTGACCACATCGGTCTGCAGATTGACTTGATCGGCCATAACTTTATCTCCCTGAAAAGCCACGCAGGCGCACCGGTGCATCTGTATTGACGGCATGGGCAGCGGGTTTGCGGCATAACATTAGAAAACAGAACCGTCCGATAATACCTGTGTTTAACACCCTGTCAGTACCAATGAAATTTAAATCTCCGGTTACTGGGGTTTTCGGATCTGACCGGGAAAAGAGAAAGAGTGTATGTAAATTCTGTACTGTATGTAGAGTATGTACAGTATGTATCACATGTATTGTATGTATTAACTGTATTTTGTGTATTGTGTATTTTTCACACCGGGCGTACGATGACGCCATTCCCTGAGAAACCGGAGCCAGACCATGACCCCCCTCTCCCCGGACACCGTCCGCCGCATTGAAGACGCCGCAGCCGCCCTCATTGCTGCCGGCACCCCGAACCCGACCAACGAGCAGGTCCGTCAGCACCTCGGCGGCGGCTCCCTGTCCCACATATCCCCTGTGATGCGCGCGTTCCGCGCCCGCCAGCGCGAGCAGGCCGCTGAGCAGACCGCGCCCCTGCCGCCGGAGCTGGCGCAGCTGCTGACCGGCCAGCTGGGGCTGCTGTGGCAGGCCGCGGTGAAACAGGCTGACGCCGGGGCCCTGGCGGCGCGCGAGCAGGCCGACGACGACATTGCCCGGGCCGACCAGGAGCGGGATGAGGCCCTGGCAAAGGTGGCCGCCCTGGAGAGTGAGCTGGCGGTGCTGCGCGAGGTGGTGGCCGAACGTGACCGCCTGCTGCAGGAGGTGCGTGAGCTGCGCGCGGAGGCACTCCCGCTGCGCGAGCAGGTGGCGCGCCTGACCGCCACCGGCGAACACCTGGCGGCGCAGCTGCAGGACACGAAAGCGGAGCTGAAGGAAGCCCGGGAGGACGGACGTCAGCTTCAGACCGAACTGCTGGCCCTGGCCCGCCAGGACGGGAAGGTGAAGAAATGAGACAGGAAACCACGTTTCGCATCCGGGCGTTTCGCCAGGCTCTGGAAAAGGCTGTCCGGGAGCTGCCGGACGAATACAGGGACGGATCACGCTGGTGTGAACTGGAAAACTTCCCGGCCGGCAGCTGCGACCTGGCCAGCAATTGTCTGGCGCAATACCTTAAAGACTGCGGTGAAAGAGGGGAACCTAGTATTCTGTTTATGTGCGGGAATGAGACTTTCCGTAAGGCAGAAAATTCCACTGTTCATGGCCATGTCATCGTCATACTTGACGGTGAATACATCGACCTGACGCTCGATCAGTTTGATGAATATGCGGACTACATACCGGCTGAGCCACTCGAAACCGGCGGCGTACTTGGCACCCTGCTGAGGAAAATCCCGCAGTATGAAGGAGAAATAGAGACCCGCCGGATAAACCTCGATCGCCTCCAGGGAATTTACGCATGGTTACGGCACCGCGCCGACGCAATACTGAAAGCAGATCCTGAATGGCAGGCCTGGGAACGGTCGATAGAAGAAGCAAGGGAAGCCGCTGTTAAGATGTTCCCGTTTCTGTCTGACATGCAGAAAACTGAGTGCGAACAGGGCCCCGACAGTCAGGAGGCTGCCAGATGAAGATTTATCATTACACTGACCTGAACGGCCTGAAGGGCATCATCGAATCAGGCTCACTGTGGGCGACGCACTTTTCCTTTCTCAATGACAGTAATGAGCTGACTCACGGTATGAACTGCCTTGAGAATGCCCTGCAGTACCTGAAGGACGACTTTAACCCGAAAACCCTTGAGTTCATCGAACAGGCACTGACGCACTTCAGAATGCACCGGGCTGCTCACGTCTATAATCTTTCGTTCTGTCTCGAACCCGACCTGTTAAGCCAGTGGCGGGGTTATGGCAGCTCTCAGGGCGTATGCCTGGAATTTGATGATGACGAACTGGCTGCCTCCCTGGAACTCACGCACTACCAGGTGTTTAAAAACCGGGTGATCTATACCAAAGAGAATTCCACTGTTGAAGCCCGGAACGAGATCCTCGCTTTCTTTCGTCAGCCAGAGGTTCAGGCAGCAATAAATGCAGATGTAATGCATGAGATAATTCAGGCAACCAAACTGGCACACAGCCTGCCACCTTTTTTCAAGAATGACGGTTTCAAAGAAGAGCAGGAGTTCCGGATGGTCATTCTCCCGGACAGCCCATTTGAGGGGGGTAATTTTCGTGTAAATGATAACGGACTGGTGCCATATCTGATCATTAAAGCAAAAGACAAGCTGCCACTGAAAAGCATCAGAATTGGTCCCCGCAGTAACAGATCAATGATGATGGAGGGGATATCATTCCTGTTGCAGAACAAGGGGTATACCAGTACACGGATTTCGTTTACTGAGACGCCGTTCCGGTAATCTCAACTGAAAAGTACAAACTATTAGGGATAAGTATGTTAGATAAAGTTTCACAAATAAATTTGGCCAAAATCCTGGCAGATAAGTTTAACGAAGGCGACTGGAAGGAGCTGTTCGCTGTTACAGATTGTGAAGATGTTCCGGAAGGGCTGAATAACTTCTACCGGCATGTTCACTGGAACAACACGGAGTTAAAAGGGGTGGCCATCGCTGCCATAGAAAGAACCCTGGAAAGGGACGCTGATAACCTTTCTAAAATCTGGGCGCTGGATAATGTTCAACGCTATATAAGCAATGCCAATAATGATTTATTCAATGAAATAAAGGACATTGTTAACCAGAATGGACAAAGAAACGTTTCCGCCGCGCCAGTGAAAAATGTGAACGAAAACATTTACCAGGCCTTAGAAGATGCGGAAGTGTTGCTTCAGAAAAATGGACCACACCGGGCCTATGATCGTGTCCATACAGCTCTCCATGCTTCATTAAGGCAAATGTGTGTAAACCATGGCATTACGACCGATAGTACAAATAACAATGTTCCAGGCCTGCTTTCCCTGATTACTGTACATCTCAAGGCGTTGCCGGATGATGGAAGAAATGAAGATGTGTTTAAAATGCTGAGGTCTGCTGGATCAATACTGCATGGAATCAATAACCTCCGTAACAATTACAGCATGGCTCATCCTACTGAAACTTTGCTTAATGAAGCCGATGCGCGTTTTGCCATAAACCTGGTACGTTCCATTATGACTTATATTGATGAATTGCTTTAATTTTAATAAAATATAAGGCTCACAGCGAAAAATATAGAGTAACAATGATGTAGTGAAGTACGGCCAGAATTTCGAACACTGGCCGTACTCTTATGGTTTAACAATTGATGATCACCTGTATAAGCGTTTAATGAACTTCTTTACTGACTTAACGCCTGCTGAATTTCCTGGCGCAGTATCGTAAACGCATAAGGATCAAAGCGGTTGGCTGCCAGTCGACTGGGATCAGTGGAAACCTCAAAGGTATCATCGGACTTCATGTCATTGTTATAGGAAAACAGGATGCTACCCGGATTCAATATATGGAAATAGGTTACACCTAACTCAAAAACAGGCTGGGAGGAATAAAGCTCATACTGCTGTGCTTTATTGTTATAGGCAACCATATAAATATTATAATTCTCTTTTTTAAAGAATTCTGCCAGTACCTCAATGGTGTTGCGGGCATTTTGTGCTATCGCATTCGCATTGGGTCCCTGGGCGTTGTGTTCCCTTAACTCGGCCAAAGCATATTGAGCACCGCAAAATATGCTTGCCAGAAATTTCTTACGTTCCATCATATTGCCTCTGGTTAAATCCCTTCTGGGACTGTAAAGCGTTCCGTCAACAATGATCCAGTCATCGTTAACCCATTTTGTAACTTGTTGAGGAGTAACACTCATACTTTTAGCAAAAGCAGATTTATTCCCGTCAAAGAAAAGATCAATATGCTCAGAAAGCTTCATAACTAACCTGTCTGACTGTTTCAACAACAACAGCATAATCAAACTTTGATTATATTTCAACTAAAATTGATTATGTTTCTGGCCGGTTTAGAAATAAACAATTTTCGGATCTGCGAGGCGGGAGACCAGTTAGCGATATGATATTTACCGCTTGTGCATTAAATCATTCAGAGTATGATCATATCGTAATAAGTAATTAATCATACCGGGAGTGCAGCATGACCAATAGCGGGCCCACCCTGAACCTCACCTACAATGAACTTCTCGACCAGACACGAGAGGTGCTCCGTATGTTTAACTCTCAGCGCGGAACACCGCCGGACACGTTTGATGCAGGCCTCAGGGTCGGGGTTGTGCATCACTGGTACCGCCTTGCCCTGAGTATGGGCGCGACGGTGTGGGACTGTCGTGAAGATCACAAGCAGCTTCGCCTGTTGGCGGGTCTTGACCCTGAAGAGCTGGAGCCGTCTGACAATGTCCGCTGAGAAACAACGTCGCCCGTCACCGCTGCAGCGGCGGGTGCTGATTGTGCTGGCCGCCCTCGATGCGAAATGTCCGGGGCCAGTGGCGACGCGGGATATCGAGCGATTGCTGGAGCAGGGCGGGGATGCCCCGGTGTACGGGCCAAATCTACGCGCCTCCTGCCGGCGCATGGAAGCTGCGGGCTGGCTGCGCACCCTTCGCGCCCCGAACCTGCAGCTGGCCGTCGAGCTGACGGATGCTGGTCATGCGCTGGCCGCCCCGCTTCTGGCTGACGAACAGGCGCGTGTCCTGGCTGAGCAGCGCGCGACGGCGGTCAGGGTTCTGCCCCTGGTCCCGTGCAACCAGACAGAGGAAGCTGACGACCGGCCGGTGGCGCTGGACGACCGCTGGCACCTGGCGTGCCGGGGTGACTACGTTATCCGTCTTGACGGCACCACCTGCCTGCAGCTGTGGAACACGGCCGGCCAGCTGACGCGCCTGGAAGGCGATCCCCTGCAGGTCGCCACCTGGCTGCAGGCCTGCCACGATGCGAGGATTGCGGTCCGGGTGCAGATCAATGAGTGCGCCGCGCCGGAGGAGGGTACACCGGACGGTACCGCGCCGGCTGACCTGACCGGCACCTGGTACCGCCAGCTGGACACCGCGTTGCAGGCGCTGGGGATCACCGGTCTGACTGAGGATATTCGACAGGCTGTGGTCAGTCCTGAAGCGGCCCTCCGGGCGCTGCGTGCACCGGCGCGCCTGCTGCACGTTCTGCGCGACGCGGACCCGCTCACGGCTGCCGGCTATGAAAAAGACATGGAGGCCGCACTGACTGACCTGCTGGCACGCGCGGGGTTCACCGGCGACCAGGTGCAGGAGATGCAGCTGCACCGCATCCGCTGGCCGCAGATGAGTGAAGAAGAGTTCGCGAGATCCCTTCGGAAAAGTGATATCAATGAGGAAACAGAATGACGCCAGAAATAAAACGCGTTCTGCGTAAAGTGCCATTAATAAAGCATCTGCCGGCACTCAGGGTGATTTACTCGCGGGCAGAGCTTGACCGCTTAGAAGATGAAGCACGGGACCTTCGCAATGAATATGAACGGCTGGCAACTGCCGGCCCGGCGGTACTTGAGGAATTCAGGAAGGATAACCCCCGCGTAACGAGCGAACTCCATATCCGTGAGCTTATAGCATTCAAGGCATCCAGGCTAAAGCAGGAATTAGGATGGAAAGAAATATGTCTGGACCGGGCCCGGAAGTATTCGGAATGAGCCGGAGCAACCAGCCTCTGGCCACAGGTCCGGGTGAGGGATCAGGATCATGAGTAACATCTCTCCCTCATGCAATATCCATCTGATTGTGACCTGTACTCGCCGCAAAACCGTGGCTGCAGGTGATGCGATTTTTCCGGATGAACGTGACGTGGATAGAGCTTACGGGATCTGGCTGGAAAGACTGACAAAGGCTAGGAGCGCATTGAATCAAATGACTGCTGGCGAACTGTATACTGGCCAGCACTGGAAAAGGGCAGCAGCAGCTGCGGCGCGAAACGGTGCTGAGATGTGGGTGATTTCAGCGGGTCTGGGGCTACTGCATGCCTCTGATCCTGTGGTCCCGTATGAGGCAACGTTTTCCTCCATGCCATTCTGCCATCGCACTCACTGGGAACGACTGACAACGCGTCCACCTTCGGAACGACGGTGTACTTCCCTGAGGGCGCTGATGCAGGCGAGGCCTCATGATCGGTTTGTGGTGGCCGCCTCTCCGGTGTACCTGCGTGCCGTTGAAGCAGACCTGCTCGCGGGAAGGGACGCGTTACGTACGCCTGAACAGCTGCAGGTTGTCACCTCCAAAGGCTACCAGGGCAGCCTGAAAGACAGTGTCCGGTATACGAACGCAGACATGATGAAAGAGCTGAATACCAACATGACCGGACTGAATGTCAGTTACGCCCTGCAGATCATTGGTTATGAAAAACTGAACAGCAGTACAGCAGGTGAGGTATATGCATGATCCGGCAGCTCAGTGCCATGCTCCTGCTCGTGGTGACCTTCCCGGCCAGCGCAGATATCAGCAGCCGGATCGTTCGCGTGCTGGACGGGGATACCGTTGAGGTTCTTGATACGGGGAACCGCCTGACGCGCGTTCGTCTTGCCGGCATCGATGCGCCGGAAAAGAACCAGCCCTTTGGCCAGCGCTCCAGGCAGGAACTCACATCAATGGTGGCGCAGCGTAACGTAACCATCACGGGTGAAGAAACGGATCGCTACGGGCGGCGGCTGGGCACCGTGTGGCTTGGCGCGACGGATGTGAATGCCGCGCAGATCCGCAAAGGGCTGGCCTGGGTATACCGGTACCACGAAAAACCGGCCCGGACTGACTACGCTCAGCTGGAAGCCGAAGCCCGCCGTCAGGGTATCGGGCTCTGGTCAGTTCCGGGTCAGACAGAACCATGGCGCTGGCGGAGCCATCATCAGGAGAGAGGTTCTGTCAGATACGCTCCCTGATTCCGCACGTTGCCGACCGCCGGGGAAACCGGATGCCAGGTGAATGCCTCAGCAGGCACCGCCCCCTGTCTGGCTGTCATGCCCGCCTCGTTACCACTGAGACTTTCGCGCAGCCAGTCCCGGGCGGCATCCGGCATCAGCACCAGAGGACGACGATCGTGGATATCGAGAAGCCCTTTGTCCGCAGCTGCCGTGACAATGACAAACCCTTCCCCGTCATCCCTCAGCCCAAACGGCCGCGCACCAATGGCAGCCATGAACACGGGCTGACCGTCCCTGCGGTAAATAAAATACGGCTGTTTTTTGTTCCCCTGGCGCACCCACTCGTACCACCCGTCAGCAAACACTACGGCGCGGCCGCGTTCCCACAGCGGACGAAACATACGTCCCTCAGCTGCTGTTTCAGCACGGGCATTAATCAGGGGCGCTTTGTGCCACCACGGCGGGGAATATCCCCACAGAACAGGATCGAGCTGCAGCTGGTCATTGCTTTCACTGAGCAACAGCACCCGGGTCCCCGGCGCCACGTTGTAGCGTCCGATAGGCTCCGGTACTGCAGAAAACCTGGCATCAACCTCACCGGCCAGATAAGCCAGGTATTCGGCGCGGGTCTGTGACTGAGAAAAACGTCCACACATAAGCGTTTCCTGCCGTTAAAGGGTAAGTATAGGAAAAATGGGATGCATGGATTGTTTAACGGCAACGGCACAACGATCCGGACAGGGGGGCAAAAGCAGGAAGGTACGGGACGTCTAAATAGTGTATTCTTTTTATCAGGTTAAAGGAGACGTGAATGACAGTGAAAAACCAGGAACTTATCGCGGCAGGATTCACCAGTAAGGATATCGAGCGAATCAAACGTCACCAGGCGACGGGGGACTCGCAGGAAAAGGTTCTGAAGGATCTGGCCGGCTATTTCCTGTCGGTAGCCTGGATCACCGGCGGGATGGCCATCATCACCCTGCTCACCGCGTTCTTTGGCAGCGCCAGCCATCTTATCTCCTGCGTGGTTGCCGTCGTCTTTCTGCTGATTGTGCTGCTTCTGGTGATGCCGGTCAGACTTGGCTATAAATCATGGAAGCTGATGAGATCACATATCAGCGATTCCGGTCATCACGGGTAAGGAGTTCCAGTACCACCTTTGCACTGACCCCCCATCCCAGAACCTTCATCGTCAGTTTGCCCGGAGACATGGTTTCCACCTTGCGGTAATAGTCTCCGGGAAGATAACGGAAAAGACGCCAGGCCTCAGCTTTCCCGGTCAGACCAAACACACCATAAACGCTGGCTGCAAGCGTGGTTGCATTAAAGATCCCCAGACCGACATCGCGGCTGAAGCCCATAAACTCCGCTACGGACATGGCACCGTCCGCAAGGATCCCCTCTGAAGCAGGTTCATTCAGGAACTGACGGGCAGCCTCCCGTGATACCGTATTAAGGGCATCACCGACCAGAACGGCACCGGCAAGCATACCAGCAGGCGTCATCGTTGCGATCATCACACCGCCAAACACAGCCTGAACGCCGGCGAGAACGACCTTAATCCCGGATATGAAGTATCCGACAATTTTATTCTGCTCTGTTACATACTGAATTTCAGCGTAGATCCGGGCATAACCGGTTTTCAGCATGCGCGACTGTTCAAGCAGGAACTCATTCTCAGCCCTGAGGTTCTTCAGGCAGGCAATGCATTCTTCATCGCTCCTTGCTCTTCTCGCCGCGTCAAACTGTTGCATGACAACCTGTCTTATTTCATCCACGAATTTCAGACGGGTCAGTGAATCACTGAGGTGCGTGGCCGCGACGGTATTTGCGGTATTCACAAGCTTACGGGCTTCCAGATTGATCATTGTATCAGCCCACTGACGCCGGCTCTGCCCGGGAAAAAGCGCGATATCCATTACACATTCCTTATCTGTCGTCAGGACGAAATAACATTTATCGACCAGAAGAAGTAATATGTCTTCCCCTCTGGCGTTACCGAAATCAATCCACCCGAGAACCTCACTGTAAACCAGACCGCTACGGTTAGTTACCAGCCATTCATCAGCTGTTCATTCGGCATATCCATGTTTCTGCACAGATTTAAACTTTACCAGAACTTAATGAAATACGTCAGGGCAGGGGAAGAAACTCGAGCTAAGCGGCCATAAACTAGAGCGAAATGTTACTTCGAGTTCATTGCTTTTCTCAGCTTTAGTATCTTTTCCCTGGCGCGTTCCCTGTGTTCATCGCTGATAAGATCCACCGGCTCACCATTAAGGTTAAAACGGTGAGTTCCTTCCACAACCGACATGACATAGCGCGCACTCTGGGTATATCTGACCAGATATTGCTTAATCTGCACCTCAGAGATTGGCAAATCACGCTCTCTGGCATCATTCACCATTGCTTCAGATATCTTGAGGGCCAGCGGCTTGTATTCAGAAAACAACAATGGCCAGAACTGGCTGAGCCTTTCCTGGGTCCTGGTATTTTTCTTGTAATTCCGCCTTGCGCTGCCGCGCAATTTTGCCGGAATATCCTCGCGCATTCCTGGGGGACAATGTAGTTTTTGAACGTCCACTTTCCCTACCTCAACAGGTTCGGCCGGAGCTTTAACCTTAAGCTCTTTCGGCTCAATAATAATGCGCCGACGTTTTTTAATGATGATGGTGGTATCGGCCATGGCTTTACCTCTGCTGGGATCATTCTGCACGGGCAAGTACAGAAGGATTAAGTACCGGTTAAAAGACAACAACTACTCAAATTATAGTCTATTTTCAAAGGGTTAACTATGCCAAGGGCTGAAAATCAAGCAAAAACATGCTCACATTTTATTAGCAATATCAGCTACTTAAAAGGTTGCTCGAGGGTTTACAATATTAGGAATATTCTTTTGCGCAGTGCCGGAAACGGCGGCAAAAATCCTGTGCATCAGCCAACATAAGAACCGGAAAATGACGCTCCTGAATCACGAAACTCGGTACTATCTGGAAGTGACCACGTTGCTCAAAGAAGACATTGATGATTATAACTTCTATTGTCGCAGCAATAATGTGCCCAGCATTACCATATGGCGTTCAGTAAGTTACAGAAGATTTGATGTCGTATGTTCCTGGGAACATCTTGAACATAAAAATCATGAAGTCGTTTGCCACCCACTGTTCGGGCCATGTATAACCGCATACGCAGAAAAGCAGCTGAAAAAAATGATAAACCAGCATGACTGGCGCGGGCCGACCCCTCCTACCCTGGAACTCTCAAAGTGTCGCCAGCTGGTGACCTTCAGGTTGATTCAGAATATAGAATGCGCACGCAAGCTGGCAATCGACAGTTACCTGTTTATTACCTGCCTCATGGAGGAAGTACGAAATCTTCAAGAAGGGGAGCGGATTCTATGATGCGCGTTAGCGCATGTAAGGCGCCAGGAAGAGTTTCATAATAAACAACAGTCAGAGGCGCCGATACCCGGCGCAGCCGGCTACTGTTTTGATAGATTCCGCCAATCTGTCCCTTCACCCTGCAAAGCCATACCCGCTAAAAGCTACGCAGAAGCTGCTGTAAGCGGTCGGAGTGAGCACGTCAAGGGTTTACCCGCTGACGGGCTGTATCTCCGCGTTAGCGCCGTCAGGCGCTTACGAGCGCACTACTTTTTTACCTCTCGCGATATAACCTCCAGCGGCACTGATGACTAGTTACAACATCCATTATTAAAAGCGACGTTGTTCCGGGCCTTCGGCCCGGGGCGGCCTCGCTTTTCAGTGGTGGGTCCCGGCTCGGAAATTACAGATTTGCACCCACGCAGTTCAAAAATACAAATAGTATGTTGTAACTGGGTAGTCCGGGGCCCGCCGCTTGCGGTGGGAGGTAGCTTTGAGATCTGAGCGGCGCGACCGTAGGTCGCTGCAAGTGAAGTCATTCTTGAGTCTGACCACAGGGCAGACGACGAACAGGTTATGTTTTTATATGAAGAATTTATATGTCTTTAACAGAGAGTACAGAGCAGGGGTTTAAAAGGATCCACGCACTTTAAAACAGTAACGTTTAGCGCTTTAGAACCATATCGAGTTTAACTTAACAGAACGGTCCCTTGCAGTTATGTGGGGACAATTCATTTTGCCGTGCTGTGACGTCATCCTGGGTGCAAAATTTGTCGGTTTTGATGATAAGGAATGGCCTGGTTCCGGCGCCTTGCATATCGGAATGTACATTAAATGTACGATGGTTTTTGACTGACGTGAGTAATCCTCCGGCGCCAGCCGGATTATATACAGGTAAGGCTTAAGTGGTGCCGGTGGCCAGCCGGGTGTAATTATTACCGCGGGACATTAGCATTCGCTCTTTGACACGTCGCGATACTTCTCTGCGCACTGCTTCATGATTACCGGTGAACCGCCCCTCGGCGATTTCACGCGTCAGCTGTTGCTTCACGATCGATTCAATATCACGGCGAGTACGGGTAACGTCCTTGCGAGCACGCGCACGTTTCAGGCCGTGTAGCTTACGTTCCGACTGGTAACTGCGGAAACGTTCGCGTACATATCGCCAGGCTCTTGCGATTAACTCATCCATTTCCAGGCGCGGCTCATTCTGTTTTTCACGCTGCTTATTTTCCCATTCAACGCGACTGCGCCGCGCAGCTGCAACAGCAACGTCGGAGACATCAAGAGCAGAGAACAGCGCCGGGGTGAACGTGATATCCGTTGGAATATTGCAACCGATCTGCGGATCATATTCAGTCTGATACGTGATAAGCCCCAGTTCTGCCATAAAGCGCAGCGCCCGGGTAGCCCTGGTGATGGAGAGATTACCGTTTTTAGATTCAGTGGCCAGACCGCACTCGATAGCAAGGTTTGTAATTGACCTCTGTACACGGTTGGCCAGCGGATCATAGTGGAAACATAGGGCCTGGAGTAAGGCATCAATAGCCCGTCGGCGAAGCAATGGCGGCATTCTGCGACGAAGGCCTAATGAGCGCATAAATGCGACGTGCATGGAAAAATCGAATCTGGACGTGAAGCCTGCAGATTTTTCCATCAGCTTGCGGCAGAAAGGCAAAGTTTTTTTGCCTTCACGGGGCGTAAATTCTGGATTAGGGTTCCGGACCTGCAGATATTGCGAGACCAGAGCTGGAGAGTTAGCCACCGCACCCTGCACTTATGACTGGCGCGGTTAAAATGAGTTGAAATGGGCAATACATAAGATATAATTCTTCCTAGGTTATACCTATCGATACCCTCTCGTTCTACGGCGGCCGGTCAAAGCACCAGTAGAACAGAGGGTTTTCACTTTCAGAGGCTTCGTTCACCTCTTCTGCCGCAGATATTACCCCATCTTTTCTAAGTTGCAAATCCTAAGATCTTCTAAGATCTCGTTTTCCTGGCAACGCGATGTGATCTCCTTCACACCAATTTTTAGCACAACGCTTACTGTCCACCTCATGCTGTCAATGCGTATTAATCCTAATCGCTCCCTTATACGTTCAAAAAACACTCACTTAATCACTTTTTTTGTAAACGTCACCTGATCAAAAAACAAACACCACCACGATCTTTTATTCTGCCCATTGGATCTAACGCAGGAGAAATGATCGAAGCGAGCAAAAACAACGATCATTTATTCTGATTGCTCTGCATGTTATCCACAGGGCAGTGTTATTACACTGTTTTACAGGATGTTTACAGCGTTAAATATTGAGGTTATAAAGCAACGCAATATGACTGAGCCAATACGGCAACCAACCAGTTAGGCCTTACTGAACTTTGTTCCTTCGGGGAAGAGTGAGCACGCCTCTTCTAATTAAACTGCAGGTATAAATATCAGTACGGTAATGTTCACTGTGAACGCCTTACTTTCTTGACCACTTCTCCCACGGTCAAGAAATGGCGGAGCTTGCAAAATTATCCATACCTCTAATGCGAGACACTTATCATGGAAGCGTGGTATCTGCTTTGCTACCAACCGGGCAAGGGAAATTTGTACAAAGCGCAATTAAGCCTCGACAGAAAAAACATCAATTTCTTTTGCCCAATGTTACGAACCTACCGGGAACGCAAGGACTGCAACAGTTTCAGAATGAGCGTTGAGCCGCTATTCAATGGATACATATTTGTTGCATTCGACCCGGAGGTAATTCACCCGGCCAAAATCGAAACGGAATGTCCCGGCGTTAGTAAATTTGTACGCTATGGAAATGAAATTAAAAGCTTACCGCCTCATGTTATTGAAAGTCTGATGGACCTTCCATTTTGTACCGATGAACTCGACAGATATCGCTTTACGTCTTCACCGGCAAAAACACGCCCTAAAAGGCCACCCAAAAAAACCAGACGACGAATGAACAATCCTCAGAAGGTCCAAAACAGCCTCTATAGCAAAATCAGAGAGATTGTGGAAATCGACGAGGAACCGTTACGTACAGCGATGTTCGTAGCATTTGCTGAAAGCCTGGCTGAGCAAAGGAGGACCGTTAATGGATATAATTGATCATCTTCAGGATGAAGAAGAGTTTTTATTGAATCTTAAAATTGAATCTCGTCGCGTTAAACCGGTTATACCATCTGCTACTCATTGCCAGCGATGTGACGCTGAAATACCAGAAACCCGACGGGAACTGGTTCCCGGAACTCAACTTTGCGTCTATTGCCAGGCCGCATCTGAAAAACTACAAAAACACTTTCACTAATGCCCTTTAGTACCCTTGCTACTCTTGGCCAGCTTATGCTGGCCTCTTTTATTTCAACGCCCCTTTTTTTTTCTAAACAGACCTTCTTTTGAAGGCTCATCTTTAGGCCCATCATGAAAAATAAATATCTAATGCACCGCGTTACTCCAGAACGCAAAGATAAATTAAATGGCGTTGCTGTCGATCTTGGATATAAAGAACGGCAGCCTATTACCGTCAGTGATGTTCTTAATGCGCTAATTGATATGTGCGTAACGGGTGCTGTAAATCGCGATGATCTTACTAAACAGATCCTGGTCAACTTTGACAAACCCAAATCCGCGCCTGGCCGGCGTGTAACAGGGACAAAGCCATGAATAAACATATTTCCTGTTTAATCCCATTTTGTCTGACTGCGTGTCAAACCACCCACGTCAGCACCCAACCCGATGCATTGAGTCTTGTTGACCAGTTGCTGGATGCTCAACTGGTAAAAATTCAGGTCGAACATAAGAGCCTTGCGCTTGCAAGCGGCCTTAATTTCCACCCCTTAAAGACGAGTCAGCCAGTTACGGTACAGAAAGCACAGCTTACGCCTTCAGTTAAAAGCCTGCCGACGCCAAAAAGCCTGCTTCCTAAACCGGTTACTGCTAATCCTCAACCAGCCAACATCCCCAACGTCAGTTTCACCGGGGAGGCCGACCCCCTTCCGGGCCTGATGTCAAAAGCAGGGAACAAACAATCTCTTGATAATGCTCTGGGAGTAATCATCCCGTCAGGCTGGACAACGGTGAAATCGACCCGTTTAAAATCGGGCTTCAAAACTCTGGTTAGCTGGACCGCAGGCGATCAGTGGCCGCATACGTTGAGTAAGCTGGCGCGCGAAAATAAACTCCAGGTGACGATTCAGTGGGCTTCGCGTCAGGTCCTGATTGATCTGGCTGACACTCAGCAGGGAACTAAAACTGTAACATCAAATCCGTGGGCACAACCTAAATTACTGACCAAGCCGGCTATGCCGACTTTGCCGACCAAACCTGCCGCTCCAGATAAATCCAAGCCTTCGCTTATGGCCACACAGAAAGGCAGTATCCAAAAGGCGTCATTACCACCACCTCAACCGACCAAAAAAATCTGGCGTGCAGAGACCGGGACTACCCTTAAAGACGCCATCTTTACCTGGGCGGCAGAAACCACCTGTGATTCTAACCCAGACAAAAAATGGACCGTCGCATGGGTAACGACCACAAACTATCGTATCGATGCCCCGCTGCAGTTTAACGGTACATGGCGAGACGCGCTTAATCAGGTATTCACGCTTTATTTTAAAGCCTCAGTGCCTCTTTATGCCGGCACTAATTCTGCCCAGTGCGTACTTAAAGTTGATGATAAGCCGGTTGTGGATGATAAAACTGTGCATTAAGGAGGCCACATGGGCTACCTGATATTGGCGTTATTCACATCGATACTCCTGCTTGCTTCTGGCTCCCTACAGCGTGATAACACTTCTTCTGCGGAAACCTACACACAGGGTACCGTTAACCAGCAAGCCACAGATACCATGCGGTACCTGAACTCCCTTGTTGACTACCTTTACAAACACCCCATCAGCGATGGCTCGGTTCCGGACGCGCAGCTGGGATTCGTTCCCTCTGGTGTAAAAAATATCATTCAAAGTGGTCGTTTATGGGTCTATCAGCCAGGACAGCACGGGCTTCTTCGCGCTCTGGCCACAGCCTCGTCTCAGTCGGCTTTCATCGGAACAGTGAAATCCCGCCGGCTGGTTGACCTAACCGGTCTCGATATGCAGGTCTCTGTACCATCACAAATTCCAGACGGCTATATCGTTTACCTCAACTAAAGCCCTTTACCTCCAGGTTCTCCTGGCTTCCGACACGACGAGAAATTCTCATGAAACAACACTCCATGACCCGGGTGGCAATCGCAATTGCCGCCCTCGGGCTGCTGGCAGGTTGCTCCAGCCTTCAGCGAATCGACGAAACGCAAAATACCGCAGCTGCCGATTTCGATACGGCCAGCCGCAAAATGGCCGTTCCTCCGGGAACACAGCCGGTAAGCGAGATCTCAACGCAATGGATAAACCCGGTCCCACTTAATTCAAAAGGCGGGCAGGAGTTACTCCCTGGATGCTCTGTCACGCTCATGCGTCCGGGCGAGATCAGCCTTGCTGATGTCAGCGCGTTTATCACCCGCACTTGCCGGGTTCCGGTAGTCATTACTCCGGATGCTCGTTCAGCTGCAATCTCCGGAGGCGCGACGGAAAAGATATCAGGACCAATACCGGCGCCAGTACCTGCACCTGATGCAACGGGAATGATTCCGCTTAATCAGATGGGGGCAACAACACTGCCCAGGGCTGTAACCGGTACGGATGTTCTGAAGGGTGTTCACTGGCAGGGCGCACTATCCGGGCTGCTGGATCACGTTACCACCCGTTTGGGGCTTTCCTGGCGCTACGAACAGGGTCGAATCGCGATTTTCTACCTGGATACCCGCTCGTTTCCTATCACGTTCCAGGATTCACAGAACTCGTTCTCCTCCAAATCAGTCTACGGTACGACCTCATCCTCCGGGGAGGGGTCTTCTGGGGAAGGTAATACATCTCAGACAACCACGACTGATATGAACACAAACCGCTATAAGGAGCTTGAAGCGACCGTTAAGTCGATGCTGACGCCGGAAACAGGAAGAATGTCCATCGCCGGTGGAATGCTGACAGTCACTGATACACCGCGGGTTCTTAATGCAGTACAGCGTTATATTGAAGGCCGTAATACTGAACTTACCCGTCAGGTTGTACTGAGTGTGAAAGTGTGGTCGGTAACCAAGAAAAGGCAGGATCAGCTGGGTATCGACTGGGATGCTGTTTTCCGCTCCGGAAGCGTGGGCCTGTCACTGGGTAATACGATGTCCGGTGTGGCTAACACAGCGATGACCGGCGGGTTATCCATTCTGGACGGCAAGTTTGCTAACTCAAATGCCTTTATTCATGCCCTTTCTCAGCAGGCCAATGTCTCGGTTGTCACACAAAATACCAGCGCGACAACGAACCTTAACCCTGTTCGTGTACAGGTCATTACTCAGCAGGACTACATCAGTCGTGTCAGTACCGAAAATACCGCGAACGTGGGTTCCAGCACGTCTGTAGAGAAAGCAACGATCTCCACCGGCTTTAACATGACCATGCTGCCGTACATCATGCCGGCATCTGACCGTATGGAACTGCAGTATTCCATATCGATGAGCGACGATCCGGAAATGCAGCCAGAAAAAGTCGGTGACGTAACGTTAAAGCTGCCAAAGACGAAAATGCACAATTTCGCTCAGAACGTCATTCTGAAATCCGGCCAGGCATTACTGCTCAGTGGTTATCTGCAGGCTAACAACACATCAAATAAGCAGGGTGTGGGTTCTCCAGGCTTCTTTGGACTTGGCGGCGGCTATAACGCTGAGAAAGGAGACACCATTCTCGTGATCGTCATTACGCCGACTCTGCTGGGGTAAACAATGCAGCACAATACAATCATCCATTCTGGCCGTAACGTCTGGGTCGCTGGACTGCTCTGGAAAGTGGCTGAGGTGGCCAGGAAACTGGATCACCGCCGACAGGCACGAAAAGAAGATGCAGATCACTTCATTTCATTTGTTCAGCCTTCTGGTGTCCTTATTGGAACGGCCAACCTCAGCCTCACGGGGCTAACGCCACGGCAAGCAGGCAATGCATATGCCCTGGCACCAGGCTTACTCCCGTTATTAGGTGACAATGCGTGGGCGGTCTTTGAGCTCGACGATGGTGGCTATTATTTTGTGGCCACGACCGGCGGTTCTCTGTCCCTCCTGTCTGATATTACTGGCGACCTCGAAGAAATCAGAAAGGCAGTTGAACGTTATCTTAGTTATACCGGCGCTGAAGCAACCACCGTCGCATTTTGCCCCGTAGGGTTTATGCCTGGCCTGAGCGCGCCGAAAGGAGATATACATCAGTTACTGGCATCCCTCACTCGTGAACGCGCCTTTCGCCTAAAACAGATATCCACACGGCGGCCAATGGCTGTCTGGTCACTCACTCTGTTGCTGGCCATCGCTGGATGGTACGGATACTCAACCTGGCAATATAACCAGGAGCTGAAAGACCTGGAGTTAAAGCGCCTCGCTATAGAGAACGCTCAGCGCATTGTGAAGAAAGATCCCCCAAAGCCCTGGGAAAACCTACCTGATGCAAAGGCTTTTATACAGACCTGCAGTGAGGGCTGGAACGTTCAGTTGAGTATGGCAGGATGGCCATTTAAGGCTGCGATGTGCGGCAAAGATGAAAATGGTTTATTCGTCAGGTTAGCGTGGGGAAAACCCGAAGGCGGCACACTGGCACCATTCCGTCAACGCCTGGCGTATTTTTATCCCGATCTGAAACCATTTTTTAATATACCCGGAGAAGCCGATACCGGTGGGGTTAAAAAACCGCTAGTCGCGGCTATTGGCGCAACTTCTCAAGAAAAAATTGGAGATGGTGATGAAATCACTCAGCGTTTAACAAATTATGCCCAGCAAATACAGGCAAAACTGGTACTGAGGGAGGACAATAAAAGCAATGTAATTGTGGATGGAAATATTGTCGATTTACCCTGGCGTACTTATTCATTTCAGCTCGACACAGACATCCCACCTGAAAATCTGTTTGGTTCAGACATAAATAAATCAGGCATTCGTTTAAATACAATTACAATGACTTTAAGCAACGCCAGGCTGCATTATACCCTGGAAGGAACACTCTATGCGACTCGCTAAATATTTGCTTACCGCTCTGATTATTCAGAGCATTGGGTTTTGCGCAAGCGCAGCGGAAGACGATACCGGGAAAATAATCTCAGCGCCTTCAGCTACGCCAGTTCAGAATCTGACTATTAGTGAACTTGAAAGAATACAGGCTGAGACAGTGCTTTATGAGGCTCGAGCAAATCGCGCGAAAGCAATACTCAACTGGAAAACTAACGGGAATGGGCTTGATGCACCAGTTCCCGAATTGAGCGCGACAGCCTCAGCAGAGAAGGCAAGAGAGCAGGCCCGGATTGATCGTTCTGAAAGTATTCCACGAATCCTGGAAATTGCCGGCAGTGGAGGTCAGCTAACCTGCAGAATGCTTATGCCGGATGGGACTGTGGTTGAGGCAAGGAGTGGTCAACGTCTTCCAGGTTCTGCTTATACAGTTGCAAAGATAAATTCCCAGGGTGTTCAGTTAAAAACAGATGATGGGAAATTAGTTTCTCCATCTTTTACGGAGTAAAACCATGACAGATATTACTCTTCCGGTTGCTCAGCATGACGACATTCTAATTCCTTCAAAAATAGCGCATCGCATTCATTATAAAGAAGCAGAGCAACCATCCCTGTTTATTTCTGAAAACGATCGTTACGATGTACAGATTCAGGCTTTTGTAAGAACTATCACTGACAAAAAGCCGGACGCTTTTATCAAGTTCCTCCCGCTTGATGAAATACGCGCCCTGAACAAAGGTGACAAGATTGTCACTGATCTGCAGCTTACTGGACCGCAGAAAAAGGTTGTGGAATTATTCAAACTTGCGGTACAGCGCAAGGCATCTGATATTCATATTGCTATTGGCGAGGAAGGCCTGGCATTTATTAGTTTGCGAATACACGGCAGCCTTATTCGTGTTGATACGATCCCAGAAGAGGACGGGATCACTCTTGCCTCGACAATTATCCTTTCCATGTGCGATGTGACGGAGTCTCAGTTCAACAGCCGCCGTCCTCAGGACGGACGAATTGAGTCCAAGTATCTTGAAGGACTCAATTTATTTGGAGCTCGCTATTCACACACACCGACGGTTCACGGCATTCATGCCGTGATGCGCTTAATACCTGATGACAGTGAAAATCCTCCAACACTCAGCAAACTGGGGTTTCTACCGGAACAACAGAAATTGCTCGAGAAGATGTTAGTCACTCCAGAAGGAATGGTCATACTAAGCGGCCCCACAGGTTCAGGGAAAAGCGCGACCCTGCGAACGATGGCCAACATGTATCTGACTTTCCATGATTACGCTCTGAATCTTGTGACGTATGAAGATCCCCCGGAAGGGCGTATTAAGGGAGCCATTCAGTGTCCTATTGTTGCCAACAAAAATAACCCGGACGACGTACTGCGCGCATGGCGCCTGTATCTTGCGAATACCCTTCGTATTGATCCAGATGCGATCCTGGTGGGTGAAATGAGGGACCCTTTCTCTGCGCAGGCATGTGTCACAAACGCAATGACAGGTCACCTCGTCATGTCAACGACGCACGCGAATGATCCTTTCAACATTCTTGAACGCCTGATGACGCTTGATATCAGACCTGAATTATTAACTGACCCGCAACTGTTCATTGGGCTTGTCAGCCAGCGGCTGGTACCCGTTCTCTGCGAACATTGCAGGCTGAGCTGGAATGATGTGGTGAACGATCTGAGCGATATTCAGCAACAACTGATTTCTGAAACCTGCGATACCGGTACCACTCGCTTCAGGAATCAGACGGGATGCAATTGCTGTGAAGAAGGGATTATCGGCCGTCAGGTCGTGGCCGAAGTGATACATCCGGATGCGCAATTTATGCTCAATTTCCGCGAACGAGGAAAACTGGCAGCGCGCGAATACTGGATAAAGAAAATGGGTGGCATAACCCGTAATGCCCATGTCCTGAAACTGGTTAATCAGGGGCTGGTAGACCCAAGGGCAGCGCAGCGTATTTGCCCTCTTGATGAAGATCGGCGATTACTGACAGAAGGAGCACAGAATGAAAGCTAGGCTGAACTCCTTTATGGCCGGTTTATCAGACCTGTCTTCAAGCCCGGTGATTAGTAATTTGAATGCGCGGCGTAAAGCCTGCAACCGCTGGATTTACAGCAAAACGTTTTCGACCGCCGACCGCCTGAAACTCTACGAAGAACTGGCCTTCCTCCTGAGTAATAATCAGCGTCTGAATGTGGCGCTGGAAAATATGTTATCAACTGCATTGAGTGGTGGCCCCTCAGCTGCACGCGCTGCGGTCTGGCTTGAAGATATTCTCGAAAGCCTTAATAACGGTCTTCCCCTCGATCAGGCATTGTCCGAATGGGTTCCGCGGGGGGAATGCGCAATAATCAGTTCAGGTCTGCAGGACGGTAATCTTCCGCAGGCACTGGAGCGAGCCTCTACGGTTGTGCGTGGAATAGCCGAAATGAAGTCGAGTGTCTTCAGTGTTCTGGCGTATCCCTTCTTTCAGCTGGCAGTCGTCATCGGCCTGCTGAAGATGATCCATGATTATTTTATGCCACCGATGACCCGTATGTTTCCCAGGGAAGACTGGAGCGGCGCAATGTGGTGGCTCGGGTTAAGCGCTGACGTTGTAGCCAAACAGGGGATCTGGCTGGGACTTTTCTTCCTGTTGTTCTGTGGCTGGACAGTGTGGTCTCTGCCAAACGTAGGAGGACGGCCGCGACGCATTCTGGACTATCTGATTCCCTGGTCACTGTATCGGGACTTCCAGGGCGTCGTATTTTTACTGAATGTCGCTGCACTGCTGGGGGCAAACGTAAAAACACTTGATGCCCTAAATAAACTTGCAACCCATGCGTCACCCTACATGCTGGAGAGGCTTAACGCTATACGGCGAAGAGTGAATGCCGGTGATCATCTGGGGCTGGCCATGCGAAATTCCGGATATAATTTCCCGTCGCGTGAAACTATTAACAAATTAGTGCTTCTGACTGCAGGGCAAAATAGTGATAACAGTCAGATACTGATTGAGCGATACGCAATGTACATGCTCAAAACCACTGTTAAATCAATGAAGCGCAGAGTTATTCGTGTATCCCTCGCATGCTTCGGTCTAATTGGCGCTTATATGGGTATGTTGCTGGCAGTAATACAGCAGCTAAATGACCTTGCAGATCATATAGGCAGATAAATTACTTTACTGAGTTTTACATCCCTCGGGAGCCCCTCTGGAGCGCCCGGTTCATCGCTGGTCGCTAGACCTGTCTGTTACACAAGGAAATATCAATGAGTAAACAATGCACATCGCCTGCCACACAGGTACATCGTGGTGTTCTGGGTATTGAAATGGTAATTATCCTGGCTGTACTCGCAATCGCAGCCATAACTATCTTTCTTAATTCCAGTGGCCTTTTCAGTAAAAACGAAACATCTACCGAAATGGGCAATGCCCAGCAAATTACCGTTAATACCCGTTCGTTGCTTAAAACCGGCGGGATTTATAATTTCAACGGTGCCGCAGATATGACCGGATTGCTAATCAAATTTGATGGCGCTCCGAAAGCTATGTCGGTCGTCGGTGATGCCTCAAGCGGAACTGCAACGCTGATCAACGTCTGGGGTGGCGGGGTAACCATCGAGCCAACCGCATCCACCGGAGGCAAAACAGGGTTCACTTTGACGTACAACAAAGTACCTTTGGCAGCCTGCACTGTTATGGCCTCTCAAATGTCCTCTTCGTACGGTGAAACGTCAATTAACGGCAGCAAAACGGTAGGAACTGTCAGCTCCGCAACTGCAGGAAGTCAGTGTACGAAAGATAACGGTTCCACAGGCACCAATATCCTGAAATTTACCAGCATGACCTAATCAACCTAATCCGGGCAGGCCACACCTGCCCGTTCAAGGAGGCATCCGATGAAAGTTATAACTGGACTGCTGGCCCTGGTGATTACTGGCGCTTTTTCATTATCGGCGGAGGCCTTTTGTTTTAAGGAGGCCGGCGCCCGATACCAGATTGACCCGCGTTTATTGATGGCCATAGCGCAGCAGGAAAGTGGAATGAACCCAACAGTTGTGAATACCAATCGCAATAAGTCGGGAAAAGCGGTGAGCTACGATTATGGCGTCATGCAGGTTAACTCAAACCATGTGCCGAAATTAATGGGAATGGGGATAATAAAATCTAAAGACGACCTGCTGAATAATCCCTGCCTGAACGTTCAGATCGGAGCATGGATACTGGCGACACATCTACAGAAATGCGGTGTGAACTGGTCCTGTCTGGGCTCATACAATGCTGGCTTTTCTGAGAATGACGTGCAGGAAACAAAACGTTTAAATTACGCCAGAAAGATATATCGGCGTTATAACGTCCAGCTGGCGGGGCATCCCTGAATGAACCTGACAGCATTGTACTTATGTACCCTGCCAATGATTTATCCTGCGGGAAAAGTATTACTGCGCATATCCGAATCCTACATTGAGCGTATGGATTCGGTACGAAAGCCGGAAAATCAAATGCACCATGAGCTGTTTAAGGTTTGGCTCATACTGTGTGTTGTCCTGATAGCGGTAGGTCTGGTTGGTTTTCTGGGACCCGAACAAATCATCAGAGGCCTTCTTGTGGGTGCATGGTGCCTTATTCTTGCCGCCCTGGATTTAGCCCGCTTCTGGCTCCCATTCCGTTTTACCGCATCGCTGGCCATAACTGGCGTTATGTATTCGATTTGGGTCCTCCCGGAGCGCAATCCCGCGCAATTGCTGGCTGAAATCAGTTTCATTTTTATTCCCCTTGAGTTAGTTCGCCTGTTGGCAAATTACATTCAAAAAGATGAGGTATTTGGTAAGGGAGATGTTTGGTTAATTACAGCGCTCGTTTGCTGGTAACTGCGGCAGCAGCAAGCGTGAATAATGAAGGAACGATTCGCAATGAACTTGCAAACTACCTCAAGCAAAGCGGTTGGATCGCTCTCGGTGCCTGGTACCAGTCTTTTGCAACAGCAAATCAGAAAGTAAATTCTATTGCCAACAAAAGTCCTGTAGTAACCGGTCAGTCAAATTTGGGTGAGGTTGGAGTAGGAAAGCTTCTTCAAGAAATACGTACTGCCCTAGCCGCACAAAGGAAAAATTCTAGTTACACCCCTCCTCTTGGTTCGGTTAATGCCGCAGGAAATGAGAATTTTGAGGATGTACAAACGGCTAATGATGCAATACTAAAAATAATGCCTAGCTCTCAAAAATTAACCAGCTGGTTTATTAACTCAGTTATGACTGATAAAAACAGTGATAACTCTGAGCAAATTAATCCTATGCTAAAAATGAAAGCAATAGGCGATTACACCTTAGTATCTGCTCAACTCACCTTCACCGCCTTTACTGCAGCAAAAGCGGCCGTTGATTGGGCCTCCGCTGATGGGAACGGGATTGCCAAGATAATTAACACAGTTTCTGGTGTTGGTTATATAGCTAAAAGCATAATGAGTTCTGTTTCCCCGGTGGTGTACTTCATTCTCTTCATACTACTGAGCATCGGGTTTTCTCTTTCGATATTCCTGCCATTCATACCGTTGATATATTGGATCACAGCCTGCACGTCCTGGCTTGGTAGCGTGTTAATCGGTACAACTGCAGGGTCTTTGTGGGCCGCGACCCATATTGGAACGGAAGAGGATAAAGGTAGTCGCGCTAATTATGGCTATATTTTCCTGATAGATGCGGCAATTCGTCCATCCCTTATGGTGTTTGGGTTCTTCTTTGCAAGCCTCGTAGTTGTTGCCATAGGCACGCTTCTGAACATGCTAATTACCCCAGCCCTCGCAAACGTGCAGGCTGATTCAGTAACCGGTCTGGCAAGTATCATCGGGATTTTGATGATCTATGCTCGTCTGTGTACCACGTTGGTTTCGTCAGCATTTAGCCTTCAGGTTTACTTACCCGATTACGTGATAGCCTGGCTTGGAGGACGGGAAGCAGCTCAAATGATGAAAGGTGCCGTTGAATCAACCCGCAGTATGTTTGCAGGATTTGGCGGTAAAGCTGGACAAGCACCAGGCCTGAAAAAAATCGACTCGGTTAAACCAGGGGATGATGCCAACGGGTTTAAATAATGCGATTACCGCCGCAAAAAAGACCTATATTTAGGTCTTTTTTGTGCTACATTTAGATCAGTATCTTCATCTTATACCTGAGGTAAGCATGCCAAACACTATTCATAGCGACACAACGGCAAGTGTCAGCGAACTGAAGAAAAATCCCATGGCCACGGTCAAAGCCGGCGCGGGTTATCCGGTGGCGATAATGAACCACAACCAGCCTGCTTTCTACTGTGTACCTGCTGAACTCTATGAAAAGATGCTGGATTATATCGACGATCAGGAACTCGCTGCGTTGGTTGAAAAGCGGAGCAATCAAGCCCTGCATGACGTTGAGCTGGATCAGTATCTATGACCTATAAGATTAAGTTCAGGACTGACGCACTCAAAGAGTGGAATCATCTTGATAAATCTATCCAGCAACAATTTGCTAAAAAGCTAAAGGCATGTGCAGAAAATCCGCATATACCTTCGGCAAAACTGAGGGGAATGCCTGACTGCTACAAAATAAAATTGCGTGCCTCAGGCTTCCGGCTTGTTTATCAGGTTATTAATGATGAATTAATCATTGCTGTCGTTGCAGTTGGAAAACGGGAGCATAGTCAAGTTTACAATCTGGCCAGCAAACGGCTCAGATAGATATCAGGAAGATAAATATGTCAGTAAAACACTTTGACACTTACAGCAAAAATTGGCCCGTAGCTGTGACTGGAGTTTTATCCATTGGCTATCTGCTTGTTGTTTTACCCTTCCATTTCGCTTATGGCTTCTGGCTGTTTTCAATGCTAGACAGCCCGAGATATGGCTTACGCCCGCAAGATTATTCGCAGGCAGTATTTGTTTGGATTTCATTAGCTATTGCCATTTGCCTGACGTGTTACTGTATATATAAGCAAAGAAAAAATCTCAAAGCGTTCTCCAATTTCTTCCGCGAATCAGGATTAAATAACCCTTCGCCACAAAATATTGCCATGAATCGCACTGGCTGGGGTTACCTGGGGCTTGATACGCAAAAAGGGACTATTCTCTACATCACCCACCCGGAGACGTCCATTCTGAACTTCTTTTTCCCACGCGACGTTCGTGTAATGGGGTTTGGAATGTATGACTGGAAATCAGTCGAACTTGAGGGCAACAGGCTGACAATTTATACCGGTAATCCAGAGCTCCCAACGGTCTCAATTACTTCCGGTAAAGCAGCAATGCTCTACGAGAAAATCAATGCCATGCGTCATCAACAGTGGAAATACGAGTATGACGTGCCCGGATGCGTTGAGCTCCAGGCTAAGAAAATCGCAGAAGCAAATGGCCTGAACCTGGTGCTACCGCCACAGTAACACTCTCCCACAGCAACATCCTCCGCGCATATCTACTTCGGGGCACCCTATTCAGGGTGCCTCTTCTTTATATCTGAATACTGCAGGGTCCTCTCATGGCACAACCTGTCCGTAAGGACGTTCAGTCTAATAATGACTGGACGATGGCCGCTGTCGGCCTGTTTATCACACTAATGGTAATGGCTTTATTTTTTCGGCAGTTAACCATTGAATGCACAACCACCCTTCTCTACTGGCTCTGGAACCTGGCTGACTTTCCGCAATTTCATAGTGCAGCTGCGTGGCGAATCAACTTGCTGGCCAAGACGCATAACAATGCCGAAAACGTGTCATGGAGTGAGTTTTTCACTGTCATGGATGCCACGGCAGGTATTTTGCTAATAGCTCTGGTACCACTGGTGATCGTCGGCATTGTTGCTGTTCGTCGGCACCAGGCGAGCCGAACCAGCCGTGATATATCCATTAATACGCTGCCACGAATCATGGCGCAGTTCTCCCCTGCCATACTGCCGGCACTGAGCTATGGGGACAGGAAAACGCAGCTATTGAATGTAGATCCGGCTGAACATCGCAGCGCGATGACGCCAGATGAATTTGTCATCGAGCACAAGCTTGTTGTTAACAACCGGCTAAAGAAGGACCAGGCAGAAAAACTCTTTATCGAGCAGCTGGGTACACCGCTGCAGCACGATTTAAAAGACTTTGACCGCTTCAACGATCATGAACGCGCAATGTTCGCGATTTTTGGGTTGCAGCATTTCCTTGATAAACGTGGCGAAGCGGAGCAGCTGTTAGATGCACTGAACCGCTCCACTCTTAAATCAGACCGCAAATACCGCAACAAGATTGGATATCCCAACCTCTCGCTGGCCACTTCAGCATATCGCAAAGTCACTGCAACGCCGGCAGCTCAAAAATGGATTAAGCAATACAACTTTGTGCGAACCGCCATCGCGGCACTGCATGACAACGATCTGCATCTCCCTATTAGAAGGTACCGTTGGCTTAAGGGGCTTGATCGTACGCTCTGGTATGCCCTTGCTTCCACAGGCCGACCCTGGCCATTCGTCGAAGGTGCTGGCGTGGTCAGCCAGGCACACTGGGAGAAGCTGGCTTCACGGTATCGGGTCCGATTAACCAAACCGATCATGGCACTGGCCATCGAGGGACTTGAAACAGATTTGAGAAATATAGGCGCTGTCGTAGTAGAACCCGCCCCGACAAAACCCTCTCCTGCCGATGTTGATGACGAAGACGACGATGAAGACGAAGCAGGAAATAACCAGTTAGTGAATTCCGCAGCCGACGAACAGCATGTCCATCGGCACGTACATACATTCCGCCCAAAAATGAGATAACCCCATGTCAGAACAAATCGTAAACCAAACTACTACCGAAATTCATGGACAACACCTCCAGATTTGCCTCAATGGCCATAGCCTGTTTAATCTCTACCGGCCGCTGAATGATCGCTACCAGCTGACGCTTGAGCTGGATAATGGACTGCACACTATCTGGCTGCGCCACGCTTACAACGGCGTTGCCAAACTGTTTTCTTCGGAAGACCAAAAGCTCGCTGAAAGTATTATGGACGCTACGGCCAATGCTCTGCAGAGCATGGCCATTAATGCTCCTGATGCTAAAGAACAACGCAAATCTGGCTTTCGCTGGTTGATTCCGGTTGCTATGACGGCGTTTCTCGTTGGCTCATGGACCACCTGGTTATGGCATTCATCTTCTTCAGTACAACCACCAGTGCCAGTAATGGCATCGCAGCCGCCGGCATTACCCCATGAATCAACCCCTGTCGGAGCACCAGCCCCTGTGTTCGTAAAACCGGCACCTGCAGTATCTGTTGGTTCCACTGTGCCGGCTGTATCAACTCCACCGGCAGAGCCTGGTTCGCTCTCAGCTGAGGAAGCTGCTGAAGCCCGTAATCTCCTGGCTACACGTCTGAAGAACGGTGCTGCAAAGCAGGAGTTTACTATTCAGCTCTCTTCTGGCCACCCGCGAACGCTATACATCTTTTCCGATCCGGAATGCCCAAATTGCAAGATTTTTGAGCCGACCGTGCAGGCTTTCTCCTCGCAGTACAACATTGAGATTTTCCCTGTGACGCTGATAGGTAAAGCCCGGACAGCAGAACAGGTTGTTCCAATGCTGTGCGCACCTGCAGATAAACGGGCGGATATGTGGCGCGGCCTTTTCGATATTGGCGCCGGCATGCTGAACCCGAGTGCGAAAGCTGATACGCCAGCCTCCAGTTGTGAAGCAGGGCAAAACGCCCTGGCCCGTAACGATATGGCTTTTGAACTCTACAAATTGCCTGGCACGCCGACCGTCATAACCGATGACGGTCGTCTGGTTCCATTACAGGCCATGACAAGCGATGCAGCTCTGCAGGCTTTCATGAATAACGCGCAATGAGGGATTTAGGATGGATCTAAAAAGTCGCCATGGGCCGTTAGAAAACAGGCTCGTTAGCCGGCAAGTGCAGGGGCGTCTGGCAGAACGAATAATGCTTGCCCCGTTCTCTGTACAGCTTTTCCTGGCGTGCTCGCTTATTTTTGGTGTGGTATGGCCCGCCACCGGACCAACCACCTCCGATCGGCCAACATGTATCCCAACCAATTTCAGAGAGCAACCGTGGTTATGACGACTGGTATCAGAACATTACTCAGCACGATTATAGTGACGATTTTACTAGTACCTCTGACGACATCAGGTACTGAATTACGCATCACCTCGGGGTTCTCTCCCGGGAAGGGCGCAATTAATAACATTCTGACGGCCATTGACAGCGCTCATGAGACCATCGACGTCGCTGCCTACAGCTTTACGAGTAAAGAGATCGCATTAGCGCTTGAGCGCGCCCAGGAGCGCGGTGTCAGGGTGCGAGTAATGGCTGATGCTAAAGATAATGGAGGGCGATACTCTGCCGTGACCTGGTTACAGCACAAAGGGATTCCGGTAAAACTAAACGGCCAGTACGCCATACAGCATAATAAATTCATGGTGGTCGATAGCATCACAACCCAGACAGGCTCATTCAACTACACCTCAAGCGCAGTTAAGCGAAACGCAGAGAACACGATCGTAATCTGGAATGAACCTTCTACAGCTCGCGCTTATCAGCGGGAGTTTGAACGCCTCTGGGAAGAATCCAATTAGCCATAGTCAAAAAAGCCGGAAGGGTGCTCCCCTCCGGCTTTTTTTTCGTCCTAGCAATGACACAGCTATTTTCACAATCGCGCATGTGATCCGTACACGAGACATCTACAGTTCTGGTCTTTCTGTGCCTTAAACACTTAATCCCTCACCTTTAAACCACTACAGGTGACATTTTGTAGGCATCCAGCATAATCTGGAATTAACAGACGTTTTAAGGACACTCTAGATAAAGGAGGAGTTAGCAGTGGAAGAAGAAGGCGCATTGAACCCCTTAAAAGTAAAATGCCGTGATGACAATCTCTGCCTGGCCCGGAGAAGTGAGCTCGAAAGCAGGCAGAAAAACCTTTTCGAAACCTTATTGAAATCAATTGAACCATACCGTTACCTAGGTTTCAGCATCGTATTCACTGGCGAAAGAGACCTGGAATGCTATACAGCAGAGGGAAATAAAAAGATCCACCCGTTTAATTTTCCTCTGCCTGTATTTTCTGTTGTATATAAAATATCCGGATTTAAGCATGGCACACCGCCGGAAGATGTACGTAAAGGACAGATGGCCTTAGAAGAGGAAGTTGTGAGGTTCCGTTTTACACCAGATGTTAATGAAAACGGGGCAATTGACTATAGATTTGAAGAGTTTAACCCTGGAGTACCGCATACAGTCTCTGGTTATCTTTCCTGGCAGGGAAAGTCTTTGCTTAATGAGGGAGGGTACTGGTATTTCAATGTTAGTCCTTCAAAAGGACTTCAACATCAAGCTTTTGATAACGCATGCGTAGAAGCATTGCTGACGAGAATGTACGAGCGCAACGCATTGACGGCAAAGTAAGAAAGGCAAAAGGGGAACCTTACGGTTCCCCTTTCTTTAACTTTGTATGGTCCGGCAGAGCTAATTAAAGCGTCGTGGAGATGAATGCCGTTTCATAACTCTCCACCTGTTGAGCACATCTTACGTACAGATAGCCCTCCTGTCAACTCGACTATCCGTTTAGAATCTCTCTATAGTTGTTTAATTCCGCTTCAATTGCCGCTAAAGCAACTTCGTCAGACTGACCCACTTTCAACCCTTTTTGCCAGTCAACCAGCAACATTTGCATTAGATTATTACGCTGCCTTAAAACTTCTATGTCATGACTCAGAGACTCTAAATCACTTTGCCTGGCTTCAAGCTGTTCTCGCAACGCAGCATCACTAAGACGAAGATGGTTCCTTTCTTCACGAATAGAGACGAAATCTCCTGCCCCAACGGATGTAGTGATCGCTACTTCAAGTGCTTTAGAATCTTGCCGATTTAGCTTATGGGGATAGTTAACGTTTCTATAACGCATAACCTTACCATGTTTGCTGAAGATCCCCATCGGTGGCAAGACCCTGTAGATGGATACAGTCTGCAACATATGGGCAAGAGCATAACCTACTTTAGCTGGATTATTATAATTATGGAGGTCTTTGACGGAGTCCGCGCTCACCTGAAAAACTGCTCCATTGTTCAAATCTTGCGGGACAGACGTTATAGGTATAACCTGGATTGTTGGATACGAAGTGCTTACCACAATCGCTAACCTACGCTTGTTCATCTCACTATGCTGGACAGAGTCTGGATAACGTTTGTTTGATCCTACCTTTCCGGTATGTCGGCGAGCTGATTTAATATACCCATACTCAACCTCAACAAGCGTGCCACGCTGTAATAATCCATTTTTTACAGTATTGTTTGTTCTGTATGTTTTTGAGAGAAAAACTTCTTGTAAGCAGTCGACTCTCGGCGTGATATAAAAACTGATCTCTTCCGGGCTTACTTCCTGAATGTCAACAATCTTCCATCGGTGAGCAGCTTGACCATCAAAGAACCGGGTCAGAGATACAGAATCTCGTTCAGGATCTGCCTTGTATACCTGAACTTCGGTGATACCTTCATAGGTCTCTTTGCCCAGTAATGAATTGGAGCCATATAACAAATAGTTCACCACAATGTTACTGGGCATGTTCAATATCCTGAATTTATTAATTAATTTTGACGTGCTGAAGAAATGCTCCTGCATACCCTCAGAAATTTTGCGCATCTTCATTACATTTTATGGCGGAATGATGCTGCCGCTTAAGAAATTTTCGTTTGATCCTAAACACTGGCAACAAAACAGCTGCGATACCGCCAGCCATAAACGTGGCCAAAGCAAGAGCTATATTACCTAATTCCCAACCAGTAAAAAAACAGCTTACGAGCAGAGCTGCAACACATAGAACCAGGGAAACACAAACGAAGCGCAACATTCCTGCTGCAGGTAACCCTACCAGGTTCGTTTTAACATACATCTCACCGTTCTCTCTGCTGGTCTTATCCCGGTTAAGCACATCCCTGACAGCATGCATATCGATCACGGGTTTATGAAAGGTAGTGTCATCCGTGCAACACAGCTGGTTAGCAAGGAGGTCCGATATCGATGGCCATCCTGCTGGCCACTTACCAGGGAACGCTACCCCATAAGCGCGAAAAAGTGGGAGCGCAAAGGCATAGTGAGTAACCTTCTGAACATAGCGATTATCAAGAACGGCCCATACATCCAGCCCTCCTGCAGTATCCTGAACGTACACAGAGATTCGATTTGCTTCAGGGTAATCATGGGGATAAACCCGTGCCGGGATATATTCGATACCGTGATGGCGGCAGAAGTTAACACGATTTTTACCTTCACCCGGGCAGAACAATCCCAGCTGAGGAATGAAGGTATAGCTCGTACTTTTCAGTCCGTAATCAGAAAAAATGTGGCGCCGTATATCGTGTTCATCTTTGTCGCTACAATAACGATCCGGCCACCAACGCCAGCTGCAGCCGAAGGTATGTAAGGTAGGAACCAGCATTTCAGTTGCCGAGCAGGTTTCAAAATCTCGCGGGAAAAAAGGAATGATGCTGCAGAAAAATTCCTGCCCGAAATGCGGCCCCCACTCTCCTCCAGTCATGGTGCCATGCAGGTCAAGTGGTATCCCTGACGTACCGCCTCTTGCTGCCATATCGATACGAAACTTCAGGTCAACAAGTTCCCTGGCGGCTTCCCTCACCGGTTCTGGCAAAGACGATAAATCCGCATGTTTTAGCTTCTCATCCATTCAGACACCACCTCCCTGGTATGGCGTTAGTTCTTAATATTGGGCTTGGGCGGTACATGAGGCCGCATATTTCCACCTGCAGCTGGGGCATCATGCCGGGTCTCAGTCGGGGCATGATAACCTGCCTGCTGGCGCTGAACAGGATGCGTCAACGGAACTGTTTTTCCTGACGATGCGTTAAAATGAGGGATGTATTGAATGGTCCCGTTAACGAAGGATTTATCCCCTCTGATCTCAACTTTCTCACCACTCTTCTCACCACAGATGTGCAGCGCCATAGCGATGTTTTTACCCTTCTCTGCCGGTGCATCGGCAACCTCAATAAGCAAACCACGATCAAGCAATACAGGGTTGCCACCGGAGCTATATACAACGGCACCGTCGCGGTTACGCATTCAGTTTCTCTTCAAACCCATTCAGATAGTAAACGGGGGTATAACGAACTCTGCTCAGCTGCATCGTTAACGTATTTCCTGTTACTACCTCGGCAGCTATACCCAATAAAGAAAGCTGTATGAATGCCATATCTGCGGCGATTGGATCGATATCAATACAGCTTGCAAAGAGGTGAGCAGAAGGGTTGATATCAGCTTCAAGGAGACATTCTGCATAAGCGACTATCATTCCGGCCGAGCCACAGGCCGGATCACTGATAGTTGCAAAGCCTTCACGGTCGATAGTCTCCTTAATACCAGGAATAAGCATTCTGGCCATTAAAGACTGGACGCTGTAAGGCGTAAAATATTGCCCCATATCGCCCGACCCCAGCTCAAGCTCCATAAAGATCGAACCCAGAAAATCGTGAAATTTAGCTTCCAGCGCGCAGATCATCAGCTGGAAAAGCCGGTGCAGGTTATCTATATCGCTCTTCTCATAGCGGGTTAAAATCTTGCGGCTTCGTTCGATATTTTCAGCCGTTCTGACTCGGGCAAGATCCATCTCACTTGCTGCAAGTGTTATGAAATCGCTAAATACGTCCCAGCGGCGAAGGTGGCGAGCAGTATGAGCAAAAATACTGATAAACTGCTTTCTTGCCACATCAAAGCTCATCATTTTGTGGGTTTCAGACCGCACGGCTACGGGCGGAACGTCCGGAGACGTGCGGTCGTTGCTGGATTCTTTTGCCTGGTCAAAAAATGCTGCAAAATTAAGTTGAGACATGGTTCTTTTCCTCTACCGCCCCCTATGGGGCGGCGCGTCAGGGTTATTGGTTAGCTCTGGCTGTTTTTATTGTTTCGGCCTGAATGCCTCCCGCACCCTCTTAACGATTTCCGAGTGATTGAGGTTGGAGTAATCACGTAGCTGGAAATAGCGTTTACCGCAGCGCATATAAATTTCAGTGACGTTCCCGCAGTACATCTCTGCAAGCATGAAGCTTTCCGTGTCCTGCGCGGTATCACAGCGCCAGTTCATTGGGAGCATCAGCCCCGCCGCTTCATGAAATGCGGTTACGTCAATCTCAACAGGGGAAGAAACGGCCGCTTTTTCACGGCTCAACCAGTACGCTCGCTCAGCCTCAGCACTCGCATCAACGCCCAGCAGGGCAGAAGATTCATTCGTATTCAATTGCATGCGTTTTCTCCTTTTTTAATCACATCACCCGTTGAGTTTCGGGAGCCGCGGTTTTGACGTTTCGCGGGAACCTGCTGGAACTTGCCCGGGTATTTCACTTCACCCGTTTGAGATCCTTCGCCGCAGGTGCGTAAACGCCACTGACGCAGGCAGGTGTCCGGGGCGGCCACGAAAAGTTTTTGCCCGCAAAAAGTTTTCGGGGACGTGCGTCAGCATTCACCCTGGACAACAACGAGGACTGTGGCGGTATCAGCACCCGGCAGAAGGAACTCAGGAGGGGGAAAAGGAGACGGAGGAAATGGGCACCGCCACATCATGTACATCAAGTACGATTTCATGCGCACGGTCGTAGTAAGCCTTTACCAGATGAGCCAGTGACGGGCTGCGTTCCGTCCACGCCCACAACATTCGCTGGATGTCGTAGTCCCTTATATCCTGCTGAGACCAGAATTCATACCATGCACGCAGCGTTTCCGGGGTCTGAAATGCAAGGTCGATTTCAGCTTTACCAACGAGGTTACGGTATTTATCTTCCCTTTCCTGAGCACGTCGCTCCTCCTGCCTGCCATACTGTACCGCCTCACGCTTATTTCGTTTATTTTGCCGCTCACTTACGCTAAAAGCCTGTTCAGGGAATAAGGTGTGAGCCAGCGTGCCATCGAGCGGGAACCAGCAATATTTACCGCGCGAGCGGATTAACCTGTCGATTGCCTCCTCATAGCTTGCCAGCGGAATTTTATCTTCTTTGAGCCAGTACACTCCCCGAACGCGGTTCAGTGACCGGCTGCTGATTTTGCTGCTGCCGGTCAGAAAACGGAAAAATGCTCTGGCATACGGGTAAGGCTGACGGCAAGTTACAGCCCTGAGATTTTCTTCAACATGAAGAATTGCGTTAATTGCAGCCTCACGCTCCGGCAGTTGCGTGACGAGCGACAGGTGACGAGGGATCATCAGGCAACCTCCATGCGCAGCGTTGCGAGAATATCGAATATTGAATATCCGTCACTGTCCAGCCTGTTGATGAGGCTCAGTACATGGCTGATAACAGTCGAATCGAATAGTGCGGTGGAACGGATACAGGAAACTTCCTGTCCCTTTTTCCAGACCAACAGCATGATCCAGTTCTGACTAAACTCACCAGGACTACACAGAACTATTTCGAAACGTCCGTGAGTAGGAGCAAAACGTATCTGTACGGGAAACAAGCCCCCGAACTCGCTACGATACTCCCCGTTTACATCCCAGTTTTCAGGTGTGGTCAGAGCGCCCATGACAGCATGTGTCATCTCTCTGCGGTAGGAATAGCCAGCGGCGCGGCAGGTTTCGAAATCTTCACCGATCATGGTGGTCAGTTTAAAGTTAGGCATGTTCATCAGGTATCTCCTTATTGCCGCCCCGTAGGGCGGCTGTCCTTATCAGGCGGCGATCGCTTTGTTGTCAGTATCGATGCTTTCAGTTGCGTCATGTTGCGGTGCCTGTAACCATGCAGGAACCCAGCGGTTATCTTTCATGAAGAACTCCGCATGTCCTGCCGCATCGCCCTTCTTCATCTTCTCTGCATCACCCGCTGCGCCAGTAAGACCTGCATCCTTCAGGGCCTCCACAATCTGTGTATGCTTCAGACTGCCGAAATAGTTTTCTTTGGTCGGTTGCCACCAGTCACGCAGGTGGAAATCAATCGCTGTTTCAACCGTATCGAGAGGACTACGTGATGTGTGTCCGTTATCGCGGGTTTGAACACCATCCACGGAACAGGCCGCGCAGAAAGCCATAAGCGACATAAGTACCTCACCATCAAGGGCAAAGAAGGTCGTGAAGTCCTTCTCCCATCCTGCTGGCAGCAGGGCTTTCAGGCGCTCTTTTTCGGTCATCAGGACGTCAAATGCTGCGCCTCCTTTACCGGACGGAGCGTTCTCTGTCAGGCTGCCGTGAGAAACGGTCAGGCTGATTCGGAACGGATGCGGCGTGGTCACACATCCTGCAAAAACACAGGTACACATACGCCAGACCATAAGCGCCACAGCCTTTTCAGGTTTCTGCATCAGCGCGGCCTGTACTGCCAGAGTGCGCTCGGATGACATTTTTGTGAGCAGTGGGATGCTGATACCTTCGGCGGCATCGGGCTGACGCGAGCTAAACGGGATTGTGACGCTGCTGCTTTCTGTTTCTTCTGGCATATCAGCTTTCAGGCGGACGCCCCGTTGAACATTCACCTGTCCGTTATACAGGCTGACCACAACCCACGCGCCTGACTTCATTTCGTCAGTCCACGCGCTAATCACTCCGGCCTGTTCTATCGCGTTGATTTCTTCCTCAAGCGCATCTGTCTCTTCACAGCGGGAATCGTAGCTATTCCACTGCTCCTGTAGCTCATTAAGGCGCAGTTGCTGTTCAGGGGTATATACCGGATCGGGAACGTCTGGCAGTACAAATTCGTTCGCGTCTTCCCCGTGATGCCAGATGCGGGCTGCACGACCACGGCTCCATTCCCATCCTTCTTGCTGCTGAATCTCCTGAGCAATGCGATCCAGCTTTTCCTGCACCAGACGTTCAACCAGCACGCTGTCGGCGGTTGCCGGCGTGATGCCGGAAGCGCAGGGAACGGCGCGACTGAGCGGCGCAGCCGGAACGGCTGCTGCAAGCGTGGGGGTTGCGTCAGGGATGGACACCCGCTGCCCCGGAGGGGCCGGGCAGAGACAGCTCGCTGGCTCTGTGCGGAGCATGACAGCCCGCCCGGACGCCCAGGGCAGGATAACACCGGCAACATAAAAAATTATTATCATGCTGATAAATCTATATTTTTTTACTAATGATGTGAGTCAATAAATTTATCACCCTCATGTATTTTTGCTGAAGGCCGCCAGCATGATCGGCAAGTAGCATTTCGCATTTCTCGCCATTATCTCTTTCAAACTGGCGGTTCGTGTTTGCGCCTCAGGCGCATTAACGACCGCCGGCAGGCAAAGCCTGCCAGGGTTTTCTCGCGGGCTGACAGGCGGCTCTCACCGCCCTACTGTTAAGACTGCCTGATATACACGCCGGCGATGTATACCGCCTGCTGACAGCGCACAAACTCGATAATTTCCTCCACTACCCGGGCGGTGTCTATCTCCCGCAACCCGTTCTCCCTGCGCTGTGCGTTAATTGTTTTTTTGTACTGACGCAATGCGTCACGGGTCTGTGCATCAAGCTTCATTTTTTTTCTCCTGGCGGCAGGGGCTCCGCCCCTGCCCGTTAATCAGTTCTGGAACACGTAGCCATCGACAAACACGAGGCCGCTGCTGAACAGATCGCGCGCGTAGGCCTCGTAATCGAAATACATCCTCAGGGATTCAGGCACGTCGCAGATAAGGCCGGTATCCTGGACAAACTCGTAGGCATAATCTTCCTCGCTGGCGGCCTCGCCCCGGTACGCATCGTCAAAGGCGTCGTAATCGGAGTCGCCCGTATAATCCGCCCAGGCAAAAAACGCCGCGGCCCTGCCCTCTTCTTCCGCGCGCCTGTACCCCTCGACAAATGCCCATTCCACGGAGGATTCAGACGCAAACTGTGACGGAATGCCCTCCCAGTCCTGGAACATCAGCTCCGGATCGTGCTCGTTTGCATGTAGCTCATGGCATGCCCCGATAAAGTCCTCCTTTGAGTCGAACTCCGTGAGGTCGAACCATTTGCCGAATATGCTGCCGCAGTTGTATTTGTGATAGGTGCCAACGTATACAGCGGGGGTCGTCGTGCTCATAAAAATTCCTCCACAGCCAGGGTTATCTGAGTTCCGGCTTACGCCGTGCCGACACGACAGCCCGACTACGAGCGGAAAATGCAGGGGCGACACCGGAGGCCGCAGCGCAGATAAAAAGCGGAGTCGGTCTGGACGGTTATCGAGCGAAATTTGAGTGAGAGAACGACGGGAAGAACGGCGACAAGCCTGAAAATATACTGCGACCGGGCGAGGATGGCGGCGGAGCGAACCCTTGCATTTGAAGCGTTCGGGCTAGAGTAGAGGCACGGCGTTAGCCATCAACCGCACGGACTTCCAACGACGCGTGGACGTAACAACGTGGAGACCACGCAGGTTTAGCGGAGTGAGCGACCGCCTTTTAAAATAACTGGGCGGGGCCAATGCCCCGCCAGTCTGCTATGCAACAAGACGTATACCGGAAAAGGATTTCATCATTAACTCGATCTCTGCCCTCGCTTCGCTTATCACCTCATGTAGCCAGCGTCGCTCGAACCATGTCCGAACAGGGCTTTCAGGATGACGCAGAGCAAACGGGGCATGCGTCTGGCCAACGAGGCGACCGCCACACTCCAGACGGATTTCCAGTCTCCTGAAGGTGTTTTTTTCGTCAAGAACTGCCTTCAGGCGCTGATCCACAGTCGCATTATCCCACTCAGTTTCGTCATGTTCCGCTTCAACTTCGGTAACGATAAGAGTGAAATTGCGGGTTTTTCGTGTAAATACCAATGGTTCCGCAGCGGGTCTGATAGCTTTTGTCAGGTGATATCCAGCGGCCGCCACGCAGCTGCACAGGTGATTGATCTCGTCACGCAGAGCTTTCAGCACACCAATAACCTGCTTTGTACTCATGGACACTGGGCAGTTGTCATATTCAAGAGAAATCGTGCCAGCGTGTGCCTTACGATGGCCCAGGGAATTCCGGTAAAGACGAACAACGAACGTACTATCCTGAATAAGTGGCATGACGTCGTTCAGGAAATTCTCACTCATGAGGCCACGCAGAGCAATCTCAGGAAGAAGACGCATAAGATCGTCTGCTGCGAGGCTGCCGTAAAAGGCAACTCCCTCTCCACGAACGTAATTCAGGCTGGTTTCAATATTCAAATCCGCAGGCCAGCCGCGCGCAATAAGAGTATTGCGTGTATGGCGATGGATAAGACGGTAAGCGATGTTCATAGCATTCTCCTCGATTCTGATGCGGCGCCAGTTACGCCGTGCCGACACGACAGCCCGACTACGAGCGGAAAATGCAGGGGCGACACCGGAGGCCGCAGCGCAGATAAAAAGCGGAGTCGGTCTGGACGGTTATCGAGCGAAATTTGAGCGAGAGAACGACGGGAAGAACGGCGACAAGCCTGAAAATATACTGCGACCGGGCGAGGATGGCGGCGGAGCGAACCCTTGCATTTGAAGCGTTCGGGCTAAAGTAGAGGCACGGCGCTGATAACCGCCGCGCTTTTGCGCGGCATTAGAAGTGGAGTTAACGACTTCCTTATGCGGTGAAGTGATACCGCCTAATTTCGATAATTATTCAGCACAGCTAATCTAATATGTAGTGACTTCGCGAACTAAAAACCACTAAATCAGAAGATTGCGCCTGCTTTCAAAGAGTGGAATTATAAGTATAAGAGTACCATACGTTATGTTTGTGATTATCATAACCGGACTTTTAACTTAAAACTAATGTCAACCATTGCTAATGGATTATCAAATATGACCGCGTCTGATAAACAACTTATTTGGAAAAAAAGATTCTGGAATCTGGGGGGTACAGCTCTTTTTGTCATCTGGTTGTGGTATGCAGGTTTGAGTGCAGTAACGCTTGATGACACTGTAATATTTGCTGTCGGCCTAATAACGTTTGCCATTTCATCTGTTATCAGTCTGATATGGCCTACATCTAAGAAGGATATCGTCAGAGTAGCAAGAGTTACAGGGGATGTTGGTGCAGCAAGCCTGATCCTTGCTTCCTACAAGCATCTTAATGGATATCCCTTTGGTTTATCTGAAACCTTTATAAGTGTGTGTGCTATCACGATCTATATCATAGTAGCCTGCCGGATATTCCGCGATATCTGAATAATTAACTCCAGTACATTTTAATACTTAAGGCCGCGAAAGCGGCCCTTTATAAACTATCTCGACTCATTATATATCGCTGAATCTTTTATCCAGTAATCCAGTCTTTTTCATATATTTCAAGATGGACTCAGGCCGGCGCTGATACTCCCTGGCAAACTCGTCAACATCGAGCATGCCCGCCTCGGCCAGGGCGATCAGGCGTTGTTTCTCCTCCTCGTCCCATTTCGCGCCGTGGCGCGGATACTGCTGCTTATAGCCTGCGCCAGGCGAAGAACGACCCGTGAGCTCCTCACGCAGCTGACCCAGGGTCATGTTTTCCAGGCCATCGACCACATTCAGGGATTCGAGCTCACGAGCCGCTTTGAGGAACTGGCGGACAAGCTTTCCGTGTTCTCGAAGATCAGACATTGTTTCCCGTCCCGCCGAACATGCTCCGGGCATTATTTCGGGTTTCGTCATCAGACGATACCGAATCGCTCATCTGCTCTTGAGGCTGAGGAGCTGCGGTTACTGCCTCTCGCGCCCTGCCCTGCAGCAGAGACTCGGTTTCGCGTGGGTAAACGGCTTTAAGCAGCTGCAGCAGGTCATCAAATGACGTATCGCGGTTAAGCAGCTCGCTGAAGAGGAACGGCAGCCGTTCATCCTGCTTGCCAAATGCAAAGCCGGTAAGCAGCGCGGCGCGCCATAAACGCCCCCTGTCCCCCTGAGGCGTTTCGTCCGTTTTCTGGCAGACAAAGCGGTCCGCTTCGTTAGTTTCAGGATTCAGGTAAAACGTAATTTTGCGTCGCGTATCCATGGTTTTTATCCAATAAGGTACATACCGTTAACGAGGTCGAACTGAGACGTACTGGTTTTGTAGAAACGTTCTTCCCTGACTGCACAGTGTTTTTTTACTGCCTCTGCAATGAGTTCGGCGCCACCGCCAATGACCATTACATGCGAGTATCCCTCAAAGCGACTGACAGCTTCAATAACCCTGTTAACAAGCCGGCTGTGAGCCGATGTCATTGCTTCACAAACAAGATCGATACGTGAGGTATCGTTAATGCGTGACGCCAGGTAGGCCGCATCATTACGGTGAATGATGATATCGTCGGCAAGATAGCTGCTTCCCTTCGTGCGAGCCAGCGAAAGTGCGTCTCTTACGGCACCGGTCATCAGAGAGACTCCCAGCGTGGAATCACCGTAAATACGCGATATTCCGCGCATTTTCCCCATCACCTGAGAAATATCGAGCGTCGTTCCGCCCAGGTCAACGATCAGCAGTGAATCAAGCTCGTTGAGGTTTTTAACGACTTCGAAACCAGCCGGGATGGATTCTGGCATCACGTCAACATGAAGAACGGAGAAGGTTTTCCCGCCATTGAGTTCGACCGGCCGCAGCAGGTTTGTTTTCTTACGTTGAATGTTTGCTTCGTTGGGCTGGTTGTTCTTGTCGTAATACTCCGCCAGCGGCAGTGTGACAACGATATCCACTTCGCACGGCTCAATGCCGCTGTTGAGAAGCGCATGATGAACGGCAACAACGTTCACATCGCTGTATTGCCACGCAACGTTAGTCGTCACAACTGCCTCCGGACTGATCGGGTCGAAAGAATACTGCTCCCCGTTCAGTTGATAGTTGAACGCCTGCTGAGAACCGAACGCCACAGCCCACTCACGTTTAAAGCTGTTAGGGCTGATTGACTGCCTGACCTGTCCGGCTTCGTTCCACTGCAGTTTGATATTGGTAGAGCCGTCATCAATGAAAATTTTCATACCTTTCACCTTGGAATAGTTGGGATTGAAACGAGCACAAACAAAAACAATATAGAGAACTACTTGAGAACAATATGAGAATTATACAAATCGCGGACACAATAACAACCCTGAAAGAGAAATATTTGAGAACTATTTGAGAACTAAAAGAGAGGGGATAGGGATTGAAGCTATTCATACGCTAGCTATTTGCGCCTAAAAATCAGCCGGTTGAAATAAAGGGACCGAGAATAGCTTGCTTAAAACTGGGTTCATAAAAATAATACTGTATATATAAACAGTAATAAGGAGGGGTATAAAATGGTCAATATCAGCTTTATCGCACCGGCAGAATCACCAGATAAAATGCAGCTGCCGTTATTTGCCGATCTGGCCTCATGTGGTTTCCCTTCACCTGCAGCTGACTATGTCGAGTCCGATCTGGATCTCCATGACTACTGCATACGGCATCCAAGCGCGACTTACTACCTTCGCGCAAGTGGAGACAGCATGGCCGACGGCAGCCTGTACAATGGCGATCTGCTGGTTGTGGACAGTGCCGAGAAGCCCCGGCATGGCGATATTGTGGTGGCCAGCGTGCAGGGGGAATTTACGGTTAAACGGCTGCTACTGACGCCACGACTGACGCTGCAGCCCATGAACGCGGCCTGGTCGCCAATTTATCCCGACCCGGACGATCTGGATATCTTTGGCGTCGTCACGCACATCATTCACCGTCCCCGGGAGATGTACTGATGTTTGCCCTGGCCGATGTGAACAGCTTTTATGCCAGCTGCGAACGTGTTTTCCGCCCGGATTTGAAAGGAAAGCCGGTTGTGGTGCTCAGTAATAACGATGGCTGCGTAATCGCAAGAAGTGCCGAGGCAAAGCCCTGGATCAAAATGGGCACGCCGTGGTTTCAGATGAAAAACGAGAGATACCCGGAAAAAATATACGCGTTCTCAAGCAACTATGAACTTTATGCATCGATGTCGGCGCGCGTGATGAACTGCCTGGAGGAGCTGGCCCCCAGGGTGGAACAGTATTCGATTGACGAGATGTTCCTCGATCTGACCGGTGTGGAGCATTGCATGGACCTGGAGGACTTCGGCCGGCAGCTGCGCCGGCACGTGTATGACTGTACCCGTCTTACCATTGGCGTGGGCGCCGGACCGACGAAAACACTCGCAAAATCAGCCCAGTGGGCCTCAAAGGAGTGGAAACAGTTTCGTGGTGTGCTCGCCCTGACCCGGGGGAATCCACAGCGAACGCGGAAGCTGCTTTCACTGCAGCCGGTCGAAGAGATCTGGGGCGTGGGAAACCGTATTGCACGCAAGCTCAATGTTCTGGGCATCAAAACCGCGCTCGATCTGGCCCTGACGAACCCGGCCTTTATCCGCAAAAATTTCTCCGTCGTTCTCGAGCGAACAGTACGCGAATTGAACGGGGAAAGCTGCATGTCGCTTGAAGAAGCCCCGCCAACAAAGCAGCAGATCGTCTGCAGCCGTAGCTTCGGCGAGAAGGTCACTGAATACGATTCGCTGCGGCAGGCTGTCTGTCAGTACGCAGAGAGGGCCTCAGAAAAACTGCGTAAAGAGCGCCAGTATTGCCGGCATATTTCCGTTTTCATTAAAACGTCCCCTTTCGCCGTTAAAGAGCCTTATTACGGCAACGTGGCCACAGAGAAACTACTTACCCCCACTCAGGACACCCGGGATATCATTGCGGCCGCCACAGCGGCTCTGGAGCGCATCTGGAAGGACGGGCACCGGTATGCCAAAGCCGGTGTGATGCTGAATGACTTCACCTGCTCCGGCGTTTCGCAGCTGCAGCTGTTTGACGAACGTCCGCCACGTCCTCACAGCGATGAGCTGATGAAGGTTCTCGATGGCATTAATCATTCCGGCCTGGGACAGGTCTGGTTTGCCGGCCGAGGGATTGCGCCGTCCTGGCAGATGAAACGCGATATGCTCTCCCCTGCATACACTACCCGCTGGAAAGATATCCCCATTGCGAGGATCGGTTAAATTTCGCCTTTCAGAGAGCCAGTAGTGCTCGCCGCAGCCGAACGACAGGGCGAAGCCCGCGAGTGAGCGAGGAAGCACCAGGGAACTGCACGGACAAATTCTGCTTACACTCGAAGTCTAATGGTTAGCTCCTTCAGGTTTATCCACTTATCCACGGACATATTTTTATAAAGTCTTTTTTAATTCTTTTTTCTTTATTTTACCCCTTTTAGAGAGCCTGAAAGCCGCCTGCAGTGTGCCCTCAGCTGAGTTCTGTATGGGCAACTGGTAAACATGGTATGGGAAATTAATCACGTATCTGTGGGGTCCGTAGCAACAAGTTATGGGATACGCATCAACAAGCTATGGGAAAGAGGTCAAGTTTGGTACACAGTTTTCCACTTGTGGATAAATTGCATATTTTCCCGGTGGATAAGTATCGTGATAGCTTGCAATTTCTGTTTTCACTGTCATTATGGGCGAATAATAATTTACCCATAGGCATTGAAATGGACACTCAAGCACCCTTGCCAGCTACTAAAACGTTTAAAAAACGCGCTAGTATAAAGCAATCTAACGAATTGACCGAAGCTGCATACTACCTGCCTCTTCAGGCAAAACGTGTGCTGTGGTTATGCCTCATGCAGGCCTATTTCAACGACAGTCAGGATGATGATTCTGACGTATTACCACTCTTCAAAATTAGCGTTTCCGATTACGTCAAATACTTCAATGTCGCTACGTCTGTAGCCAGTCGTGATGTAAAGGCTGGGGTAAATGCATTGGGCGAATCAACTGTTACCTTTTATCCAAAAGAAGGTGAATTTGAAGAGGTTAAGCGTCCATGGCTGGCTGAAGCAGGAATGAAGAGAGGCCGGGGTTCTTGGCAGATTGAGTTCAACTACAAGGTCATGCCATTCCTTGTCGGCCTGACCTCTCAGTTTACTACCTATTCTCTGTATGACTGTGGCCAGCTCAATAGTGTTCGGGTCATACGGCTTTATGAAAGCCTGTGTCAGTTCCGGAGCACTGGTGTCTGGATCACTACACATGACTGGCTATGTGAAAGGTTTATGCTTCCATCCTCGCAGAAAAACAATATTGCTGAAATGAAGCGCACTTTCCTTGAACCTGCGCTGAAGAAAATCAATGAGAAGACGCCATTAAAGGTAAGTTATAAAACCGAAGAAGATGGCCGTTTATTGTTTAATTTTCTTGATAAAAAACAATAAATTAAACTTTTCACTATCCTCCCCCCTCAGTCTGATTCTCACTTTTGGGGGGATACTAAACTTGATGTATTTCCCACATCACGAACCGAACTTGACCTGTTTCCCACAGTCCGGACAGCCCACAAAGTTGACCTGCTTCCCACAGTCCCGACCATCTGCGAAGTTGACGTGTTTCCCATGGCCGGACACCCTGCAAAGTTGACCTGTTTCCCACAGTCCGGGCAGCCCATGATGTTTGAGCTGTATCCCACGGCAAGGCTAGTCCGCGAAGTTGACGTGTTTCCCATAACCCAAACAGCCTGAAAAGTTGACCTGTTTCCCATAGCCAGGACCGCCTGCAAAGTTGACCTGTTTCCCATAGCCCGAACCGCCCGCAAACTTGACCTGTTTCCCATAGCCCGAACCACCCGCAAAGTTGACCTGTTTCCCATAGCCCGGATTTGCCGCAAAGTTGACCTGTTTCCCATAGACAGGACCTACCGCTAAGTAGACCTGTTTCCCACATCCCGAACAGCCTGCAAAGTTGACCTGTTTCCCATAGATCTAGCGGTTTGTGTGTAGCGGTTCGCATTTGAATTTAACCGGCGATACATTCCCATCGATTGTAAATGGGACGAAGGGATTCGAACTTTGGAGAATGTGACCTAGTGGAGTGTACAATCAAGGGTGTAGGTGTTTATTGGGTATTTGATATACATCCAAAACAGACCTGAAAGGAATCCTATGGATATCCTATGAATACCTAAAATACATTTGATGGATACAAAAGCTAGCGTCACCTGGAGTGGATTTTGATGGATGTATTTAGGATATGTGTTGGATATCCTTAAGGGGTGCTAAAAACACCCCGCAGACACCCTAAATATACACGATGAATATCTTTTGGATATCTCATCTATTTACCAATAGCTCCATCTCTCTCGAGTTTCTCTCTGATGGCTTCGATGATATATGAGCTGAAGTCCAAAGACGTTTTACTGGTTGCCTTAAGTTCAGCATGGGCCTCAAAGTATGAAAGTGGAATAGCCTTAAGATTTTTAGCTTTAGTCTTGGCTTGCTCAGGACGTTCGGAGACCTGCGTCGTTTTTTCAGGTTCTACATTTGCCTCTTTGCCAATGCTCTCACCTACTTTGGTTGCATCATTCGTAACAGCAACCGGCGTAGACGTTTGTAGCCGAGCTGATCCAACTAAGCTTTTGAGTTTCTCTGCCTGTTCGTTAAATCTATTTTTGCTCATGATTTTTCTCAGGATGTTCTGGGGGGATTCAATGAATGCCCACTGGATACTAATTTAATACCTATTGGATATCTTTAGTATATCCAACGCTTCAGCTTTTACTGGCCAGTAACTGCTTAATTTCCTGGACTAGGGCTATGACTTCTTTGCCGCCCGGAGTGGCTCGTCCATGTACAGTTTCGGTAATCCCCATTCCGCTTTCGATAACTTCTTCAAATTCGGTACGTGTAGAGATACGACTATTCATCAACTTCACGTGTTTTAAGGAAGGGAGTAGAGCCTCCAGTTTTGGGAAACTCTTTTTGTTTGGGTTAACCTTGCACAGATAAAGATTGACGGTGATATCAGTTTCCATAATTGCACTGATTTCATCGAGAACTGCATCAAAGTGCATAAGCCCAATTCGTTCTGTGAGAGAGTCTTTAGAAGGAACGATGACACAATCAGCGAATGCCACTGCGGTTCGGGTTAGATCCGAGTCGAAACCTCCGCAATCTATAAACAACGTCTTATCGCTGTTTTTGTAAGGCGTCATTATCTCAATCAGCTCTTCAACGGTATTGGGAATTTTAACGGAGATCTCTTTCCCTGATGGACGGAGTCCAAGAATGATTGAAAGCCCGGTATGCGTATCAAGGTCCAAAGCATCTGTATCCATTTCACCAATCAGATTAACTGATGAAGTGGTCTTTCCGGCACCGCCTTTAGGGTGAGCATTAGCAATGATTGGCATGGTGTATCCCTTTTATCCTCAATTGATACCCATCTAACCCCTTTAAGATATTTATGGGATATCCGATGGATGTATTTAACGTATCCTTTTTAACCTAAGGCTAGTTATGAGTCAATGGTTTTTAGATATCCTATGCATATCAAAAAAGTATCCGCGGGATATCCCATGGATATGCATAAATGAGATTAACTGAAATAATCGAACGCTCTGTGACTACTTTAAATGAGGGGAGAAGGGCTCTTTGTTACCATGCAACCATGGCGTGTCATAGCCCTCCTTTGAGAATAGCCACCGCATCAGCCCCCGGCATCTGGAACTGTACCCTGTGCCGTGCCGCCACATCGAGCGCAAACACCTTCGTATACACCTCCGTCGAGCTGATGCTCTTATGTCCCATTAAACTCTGTAGCACCTTCAGTGGTATACCGGCATACAGCATGTGCATGGCGTAGGAATGACGGAACGTGTGCGGTGTCACCGGCACGGAGAACGTCACTCCGTCGGCCGCTGCCGCTTCAACCGCTTCGCTGAGCCAGGTGCGGACCGTCCGGTCGGTGATCTCCCAGATCCGTGCCTTCTCGGTTCTGCCGCTTCGCTTGTTGCGTCGTTCAAGAGGTATTTTCAGCGTGGCCACCATCATCTCCAGCTGGCTGACATAGCTCGCATCGGAAAGCGGAACCAGGCGATGCATCTGACTGCCGGCAGGCGAGCGGCCGGCCGTTCGGGCCGCTTTCTCCGCCCGCTGCTTGAGTGTGGCCAGCTGCACGAACGGGTAGGGCGGCGCCAGAGAAAAATCACTCCGGGTCAGCGCCAGCGCCTCGTTAATGCGCGCGCCGGTGTTCCAGAGGGTTGCCAGCAACATCTTGCGGTGGAGATCGGGCACATAGTGGAGCAGGGCACTCACTTCCGGCGCCAGCAGATATTTCGGCAGTTCATCCTGGACCAGTGCCATCTGGCGCAGGGCCAGTGCCGCCGGATAATCAATGGCCATCGGCAACAGAGCTGAATGTCCCTGCTGCTGCCCCAGGGTGATGAGTCCGGTCATCGGGTTCCATCTCCAGCTGGCTGGATGTTCAGCGCTGATGCAATGATTTCCCGGTTTTCCTCAGTACGCCAGTTTCCGAAATAGTCCACTTCCAGACACAGGGACAGATGTGCTGCCTCTATCAGGTCAGACACTTTCTGCAGGGCGTTCTGCAACTGCTGTGCTGATATCACTCTCGGTTGATCATGTTCATCCACACCGTTGCGGTGAACAAGATCGTTTCGCCAGTCTGCGATGATGCCCAGCGGTTCAGTTGGCCAGACAGGCGGAATGTGTAGGACGGCACCGAAATAGCGCTCAATGGTTCTGACGTTATGGAAAGTCATCCCGGAAACATAATTGCGGGCCGCCTTCCTGAACAGGTCAATATCCATTGTGCGCGCCGCGAGTTTCTCTTTATTGCTGACCTTTGGAGCGGATTTCAGGTAGAACTCATCAAGGAATTGTCTGAGCGGCCAGTCATGCTCCAGCAGTGCCCTCGCACAGTACATCAGATACGCCTCCATGACAGTCACGGCATGGACGAAAGACATCCGGTACACCAGTTCAGGCTGAACATTATCGAGCAGGGCATGTAGTTTCCTCAGCTCCTGGTTTGCGTGCTGATATCTCTGCTGAACATTATTCAGGGAAGCCACAAACAACCCGTGTTCATGATCCCACTGAGCCTGGTCAGCAAATGCCTCCTGCTCCCAGTAGTAAAGAAGCGCAGCCTGATCCCACTCTTCAGAGCCAGGGATCACATCCGGGTGATTTTCGTCAAGCCATTCATCAAATCGTGCAGCTTCAAAATCCAGTATTGAATCTTTCTCGCTTCCCATAAAAACAGCACCTCTCTGTGTGATCCTGTGAAGAACAAATCCCGCCTTTTTATTTACCTCTTCCAATAAGGTTAAATTTCCAATCGTCTTCCAGAAATTCCGCATCGTAAGGTGCCGCTGCGCCGGATCGACAATGGATGTTTTTCCAGTCACCTGATAGCAGCCAGCCATTGGGACGTTTTTCCCTGTGAGCCACTGTTCGTCCATCACGGGTGATGATGTTTGGCAGATACCACTGGCTCTGATCAAGGGGATGAACCTCAAAACAGGTTTTCCCTCGCGGGGATGCCATCCACAGTTCGCTATGACCTGCATTTTCCAGCGCAACAAGAACGTCATGTAATGGAATTGGAGTTTTCATATGTTCCTTTTAAATAAAATAGTCACTCAGAGTAATTATGACGTACAGCACAATCAGCTGAGCACAACCCTGCGTCTGTCACCCGGATGACTTTTCCCTGCCGTCATCATTTGCAGACTGATAATAAGCAGTCATATAACCACGTTATTAAATTACCGGAGAGCCGTTTCCGGCAGATCCGATTTTCTGGCTTATCACAACTTTCCGGAAGTGTACCACGGCGGGGAAATAAGCAAAGCGGCGTTTTACGGTGTGCAGCACCCGGTCATCCGGGACAGGATAAAACACAACATATGGGGTATCGTCTCGGCGTGAAAGCGACGGTGACCACAAGATATGGCCTGCGGGGGCCGCTGCGCGACGGGGTGCGGAAAGAAGATCCGGAACTGGGTTTTTTCGGATCTTCGTGAAAAAGAGAAGAAACGGATAGGTCAAGCATATCCATATGCCTGACATCTGCATAGGTATGGCATACGCATATACTCGCCATCTGCATATGCAATATCTATACATATGCCGAACATCTGCCTATACTGAACCTATGCACACACCCGGTGCAATCAACCTCATTCCGGATATGCGTCACATATCCATATTTACCCGGGAGAGAAAGAACATGAGAACCGTATCCATTTTTAAAAACGGCAACAACCGCGCCATCCGCCTGCCCCGCGATCTGGATTTTGAGGGGGTGAGCGAGCTGGAGATCGTCAGGGAAGGGGACAGCATCATCCTGCGTCCCGTCCGGCCGACCTGGCGCTCGTTCGCGCAGCTCGAAAAAGCTGACCCGGACTTTATGGCGGAGCGCGGGGACGTTGTCAGCGACGAAGGACGATTTGACCTGTGAACAGGATCTATATGCTCGACACGAACATCTGCTCGTTCATCATGCGCGAGCAGCCGGAAGCCGTGCTGAAGCGCCTGGAGCAGGCGGTGCTGCGGGGTCACCGTATCGTGGTTTCGGCCATCACCTACTCCGAGATGCGCTTCGGCGCCACCGGCCCGAAGGCCTCGCCGCGACACATCGAGCTGGTCGACGCGTTCTGCGCCCGCCTCGATGCCATCCTGCCCTGGGATCGCGCCGCGGTGGATGCGACCACGGAGATTAAGGTGGCGCTGCGCCTCGCCGGGACGCCGATCGACCCGAACGACACGGCGATCGCCGGGCACGCCATCGCCGCCGGCGCCGTACTGGTGACGAACAATACGCGGGAGTTTGAGCGGGTGCCGGGTCTGGTACCTGAAGACTGGGTGAAGTGATTTCCTGATAAAAGACCAGACAATGACTGTCTGTTTTGTGCCAGAAGTGGAAGCTGAAGTACCAGAGACTCCCTAAAGTTGATGGTTCGATATGCAGGTATACTCACATCCCATTGTCTTACTGTACGACCAGATACCCTGCATTGGGTTCGCCATAGAGAGTAGTCGGTAGCTTTGTAATTATTAGTACTGGCAGGGAATTCGAGTATCACCAAAAAAACCGCCCGAAGGAGGTCTGGAAAGTTATACTTCTTCTGTAATTGTTATAACAGGAATAAACTCCCGGTGTGTCTTTTCAGGGTAACATGTTGCATCATCCCAGGACGCACCTAAATTCAATCACTTACTAAAGAAACTGAATGTTGCTCTTGCTGCATTCAAAACTTCAGCCCAAGTCATAACCCATACGTTAACATTTAATCCAGCATCATCTAATGTTTTTCCATTAGGCCACCCACGTTGATTAGCCTTACGCCCAGCATATTCATCCATTGAGTCAGGGCTCTGTGTAGCGGCTCGCAATCCATTTCAACGGACTTACAATAACGGCAAATTAAATCTGACTGCCAGCTTCTTTCTCCATCCCGCCTGAAAGAGCCTGTCCAGCCGAACTTACCCTGATTGCAGTATGGATTTTCTTGGCAGCCTGAACGGCTGCACAATATAAACAGGAGGACATCATGAGCACCTCGCTTTACAGCAAGACCCCGACGGTCACGGTTCTCGATAACCACGGTCAGATCGTGCGCGACATAGCGTACCACCGCCATCCCGGCTCCCCGGACGTGACCAGTGAACGCATCACCTACCATCAGTATGACGCCCGGGGCTTTCTGACGCAGAGTGCTGACCCGCGCCTGCACGACGCCGGCCTGGCGAACTTCACCTGGCGTCACGCCCTCTCCGGCGCCGTCCTGCGCACGCAGGGCGCCGACAGCGGCACAACCCTCGCCCTCAGCGACGCCGCCGGCCGGCCGTTTCTGGCGGTCAGCAACATCCGCACTGCCCGTGATGGCACGGAGGACACAGGCCAGGCCGTGACCCGCACCTGGCAGTATGAGGACGCCACCCTGCCCGGACGTCCGTTAAGTATTGCGGAGCAGGTGAACGGTGGAGCCGCCCGCATCACGGAGCGTTTCGTCTGGGCCGGTAACTCTGTTGAGGAGAAGGCGCTGAATCTGGCAGGTGTGTGCATCGGTCATTATGACACCGCCGGCCTGACGCAGACCGACAGCATGGCACTTACCGGCGTGCCGCTCTCCGTTACCCGCCGTCTGCTGAAGGATGCGGATAACCCGGACGCAGTGGCTGAGTGGCAGGGAGAAGATACCTCTGTCTGGAACGACCTGCTTGATGCTGAAACATACATCACCCTGTCCACGACTGACACAACCGGAGTGATGCTGACCACCACGGATGCAAAAGGTAACCTGCAGCGTATGGCGTACGATGTGGCGGGCCGGTTGTCGGGCAGCTGGCTGATCCTGAAAGGGGGGACGGAGCTGGTTATTGTCAGGTCCCTGACGTACTCTGCCGCGGGGCAGACGCTGCGCGAGGAGCACGGCAACGGCGTGGTGACCACGTATACGTATGAAGCAGAGACGCAGCGCCTGACCGGGATAAAAACGGCGCGCCCGGCCGGACATCCTTCCGGGGCCAGGGTGCTGCAGGACCTGCGCTACGGGTACGACCCGGCGGGCAACGTGCTCAGCGTGCGTAACGACGCGGAAGAGACCCGCTTCTGGCGCAACCAGAAGGTGGTGCCG